>Ga0105106_10000552_pt1 | contig 26380 bp, 30 predicted proteins | sample PPLLaktember2015_5_FD_79109 | JGI IMG/M metagenome (GOLD analysis project Ga0105106, IMG submission 79109) | Freshwater sediment microbial communities from Prairie Pothole Lake near Jamestown, North Dakota, USA - PPLs Lake P8 Core (1) Depth... | ecosystem: Environmental > Aquatic > Freshwater >...
AGCATGCCGTTGCAAGTGGTGGTGGGGGTGAACATGATTGACGTTGCAGAGCGGGCAGGGATTCGCGTGGAGACGCATGTTCTACAAGCTGCGCTGGGGTTGCCGGTCGTACCACTGGTAGCCTCACACAACCAGGGTGTCAGTGAGTTGATGGATGCTGCTTTGCATCTATTGAAAAACCCCGATGACTTTGTTCCCAATCGCCCGGAAATTCGCCCCGAGCACCGTCCGGTGCTGATAGAGATTCGCTCCTTGCTCAGCGGGAAAATTCCGATTTATCCGGAAGACTGGGCAGCTATCAAATTGCTCGAAGGGGACAAGGAAATCACCGAAGTGGTCCGCCAGGTTGCACCAGAAGCTTGGGAGCGCATTCATACACTGCTCATGCAACACGAGGATGCCTACTTGGACGTTGCGGGTGGTCGTTACGAGTGGGTCGAGCGCATGGTGCGGGCTGCAGTGGAAAAGCCTAAGGCAGGCGCAATCAGCCTCACCGATCGCCTGGACAAGATCGCCACTCACCCATTTTGGGGACTGGTGTTGCTATTGAGCATTTTTGGACTGGTTTTTTGGCTCACTTATGCCATGGCTATGCCAGTGGTGAACTGGCTCTACACGCAGGTCATCTCCGTTATTGCGGAGAGCGTACGCCAGGCTCTTGCTCCTGGTCCAGCGTGGCTGACCAGCCTGCTGGTAAATGGCTTGATCACTGGCGCGGGGGCTGTGCTAGCGCTCTTGCCCGTCCTGGTTGTCTTTTTCGCCGTATTAGGCCTGCTGGAAGACATCGGCTACCTGGCGCGGTCGGCCTATGTGATGGATCGTTTCATGCACTGGATGGGACTACATGGCCGTTCCTTTTTACCACTGTTCATCGGGTTCGGCTGCAATGTACCGGGCGTCTTGGGAGCGCGCATTGTCGAGGAGCGCCGCGCCCGTCTGTTGACCATCCTGCTCATGCCGCTGGTGCCGTGTACCGGGCGTATGGCAGTGATCGTTTTCCTGGCTCCGGCCTTTTTTGGCAGGAACGCGGCGCTCGTCACCTGGGGGTTGGTGGCTGGCAATATCCTCCTTCTCTTCTTGATCGGTTTGGCGGTCAATCGGGGCATATTCAGGGGGGCGCGTTCAGCCTTTATCATGGAAATGCCGCTCTACCACCTTCCGAACGCACGGACAATCGGTCTGTACATCTGGCACAACACTTGGGCATTCATTCAGAAGGCTGGTACGATCATTTTGCTGGCATCGGCCACTGTCTGGCTGCTCGCTTACCTGCCAGATGGTGATATTCAAGGAAGTCTGCTTGCCAGGTTTGGTCGCTGGCTGGAACCCGCCGGGCGATGGATGGGATTGGGCGACTGGCGCTTGATTGTCGCCTTGTTGTCTAGTTTTGTTGCCAAGGAAAATGCCATTGCGACGTTGGGTGTCTTATATGGAAATGAAGCGAATCTGGGGCTGGCTGAACAAGTTGCCAGAACCCTGACCCCGGCGGCTGCGCTGGCATTCCTGGTGGTGCAGATGACCTTCATTCCCTGCGTAGCTACGATGGCAGCCATGAAACAGGAAACCGGTGGATGGAAATGGCCAGCTTTCAGTATAGGCTTGCTGCTGGTCATCTCGTTCGGTGCAGCGGCCATCGTTTACCAATCAGCCCGTGTGATGGGCTGGGGAGGCTGATATGTCGCAGCGGTCTATTTTCGAAATCCAGGCTGATCTATGCAAATGCATGTCCAATGCCGTACGGATCGAAATCGTCCACGTTCTGCGGGACAGAGCTCAGCGGGTGACCGAGATTGCTCGCATCACTGGCCACTCGCAGGTGACAATCTCCAGGCACCTCGGCATACTGCGCAACGGTGGTGTTGTCATTACGCACCGACACGCGCAGGATATTATCTATCAGATTGCCAATCCAAAGATCGTCAACATCTGTGACCTGATGCGAGAGGTATTAATGGAAGAAGCATCTCGTCGTTCCAAAATTATGGAAGATTTCCAAGATGAACATCCTGGATGATTTGCTGGACAGCCTGGACCTAGATGCGCTAGTTCGTACAGTGCTGATTGGCGTGCACTGGACAGTGGTATGCAGCCGCTTCTGTGGGCTAGCCTCCACCTTCGTAGGCGACAAGCCCCACGGCCACGACCCAGCACGTAGTGTAGGTCATTTGCACGAGAAGAGCGCTCGCGAGCTGGCTGAATATGCCCGCTCTGACAACCTGCTGGAAGCCAGTATCGGTGTTGCAGCGATCAACTCGCTGCTTGCCGTAGACGAAAGTGGCGCTGCCGAGGTCAACGCCGTGGATGTGTTGATCGAACACGGACGGAGTAAGAACGTGGCGTTGGTGGGGCATTTCCCATTCATCCCCAAATTGCGCTCGGCCGTGGGACAGTTGTGGGTGCTCGAACAGCGCCCAGCCGAGGGCGATTACCCCGCCGAAGCCGCTCCCGACCTGATCCCCCAGGCTGATGTGGTTGCCATCACCAGCAGCGCCTTGATCAACCACACGCTGGATGGATTACTGTCCCTGTGCTGCCCCGAAGCACTGGTGATGATGTTAGGACCAAGCACGCCGCTCTCCCCGCTGTTGTTCAATCATGGGGTAAGCATTCTCTCCGGGTCAATGATAGTGAATGAAGCCGCTGTACTGCGCACTGTTGGGCAAGGTGCGACATTCCAGCAAGTGGAAGGGGCGCGGTTGCTAACATTGAAACAAGACGCATCTAGCAGCCCAACTTAGAGGTGAAACAAAGTAATATGGAAGACAAACAGGGACAAAAACTCAAATCCCCAAATAGAAGGCGCTCCATCAACACTTGGGTAATGGTTCTGACCCTCTTGGGTGTTTGAATGGCTCCTTGCCCGGAGTGCGGCATGCCGTTAGCGATACACCTCTGGCCGCTGGTTTTCATCCTGGCCGTTACCCGCTTCCTAACTGACCGTAACCGGTTGCGTTCGGCCAACAAGACAGCGTCCGAGAAAATCAACGACCCTGATGTCGAAAAGGAAGAATTGTTAAATTTCCCCATTGGCACCTAGAGTTCATGTTTCGTTCTATCGGAGTTATTCGCTCGCTGTTAACGTGACCAATTTTGATGTGCAGAACGCTTTAATGGTTGGTATACCCAATTGTGAAAGGAATAACCATGTCAAACTTCACCAAAATCCTGATTGATGGCGCAATTCTTTCGCTGATTGAATCCTTCTGGTTGATTCTCGCTTTGCGGGTGAATCCACGCATTTTCCTTCACGATTATCCTGTCAAAATCCAGGAGAAAGTGCCCCCGAAAACCAGGGCTGAAAAACGTCTTTTGTATCTTTTTGGTATACCTTCTATGCTGCTGATGCTGCTTTGGCCATTTTACTCTACGCTTTCATTGCAAGAGCAAGGGAATGCGTCGTTTTGGGTTTTATGGTTGAACGCCACCGGGGTAGTATTCGTGTTCAATGTGATAGATTGGCTGGTATTAGATTGGTTCATTTTCTGCACGCTTACGCCGCGTTTTTTGGTCATCCCTGGCAGCGAGGGGATGGTAGAATACAAGGATTATTGGTTCCATTTTCGCGGTTTCTTACATGGAATAGTCTATTCGGCCCTTGGAGGGTTAATCATTGCCGGGATTATATCCATTCTATGAAAGGCATCTCTTTTTGATTATGAACAAATTTCTGACCTGTATACTGTTACTTCCTGTTTGGTTATCATCTCTACAACCATCTTCTTCTGTTTCAGGAGAGGTAGTTGTACATGCTGTGCTGTTCTATTCACCCACCTGCGGTCATTGCCACATGGTGATCACCGAAACGATCACGCCCCTGGTCGAACAATACGGCGAGCAGTTCTATATTGTAGGTGTGGACGTTTCACAACCGTCAGGCCAGGCCATATTCCAGGCTGCCTTGCAATATTTCAATCTTGAGAGCGGCGGTGTGCCCTTCCTGGTAATTGGAGATACATACCTGATCGGGTCAGTAGATATCCCAGAAAAACTTCCTGGCATGATCGAGCAATACCTTGCCCAGGGGGGATTGGATTGGCCCCCTATTCCTGGATTTGCAGAAGCGATGGCGGCTGCTGAAGCCACTCAAGCCGCGCAAGCGCCAACACAGGCCCCTACCCAAGAAACTGCATCAGCAACTGCGGCTCCAAGTCAGGCTGCGCCAACGCCAGCTCCCACGACAAACCCTGCCACGTTGATAACCAGTGATAATATGAACCTCAGCCCGTGGGAGCGCCTGGCGCTCGACCCGGTTGGCAATGGCCTTGCAGTGGTGGTACTCGCCGGCATGATCGTTTTGGTGACCGCGGGCATTATGCTCTTACAGCCTTCATCGAGTGTCACGCGGCTGCCATTCAGGGAGTGGCTCATTCCCGTGCTTTGCATCATTGGGATGGTAGTCGCTGGCTACCTGGCCTACGTGGAAACTGCCCGGGTAGAGGCAGTTTGTGGGCCGGTGGGCGACTGCAACACCGTCCAGCAAAGCGAATATGCCCGGCTGTTTGGGATACTGCCGATCGGCGTTTTAGGCCTGGTGGGTTATGTGATGATCTTATTGGCTTGGGGTGTCGAGCGTTGGGCCAACCAACGCCTGGCGACCTATGCCTCTTTAGCTATCTTTGGAATGACCACCTTCGGCCTCTTGTTCTCGATCTACCTAACCTTTCTAGAACCATTTGTTATTGGCGCCACCTGTGCCTGGTGCCTGGCATCGGCGATTATCATGACGCTCCTGTTCTGGTGGAGCCTTGCGCCGGCCAGGGATAATCTAAAGCTGGTGAGTGGCCAGATCCGTGTGTCGTTGATTGGAGAGAAACATGGTTGATATCGATAAACTGGGAACTTATTTACGAGCTGCCGAGACGTTGAGTTTTTCCGAGACAGCCAAGCAGCTTCATATGAGCCAGCCCACCGTCAGCCACCAGATCAAAATGATGGAGAAGAGTATGGGGTTAGTATTATTTACTCGTACCAACACGGGCTTGCAACTAACCGAGGCTGGACGGGTACTTTTACCCTGGGCTCGCCGCCTGGTACATGACAGCAATGATCTACAGGCGATGGTTTCTTCTATCAATGAGGACATCGTTGGAGAATTACGTATTAGCTGCAGCACCACAGCCGGGAAATATGTTCTGCCGCAGATGGCTGCCCGCTTCTGCCAGCGCTTTCCAGCTGTGAATGTACACATTCTTCCCTGCATGCCCGAGGATATCGCCATCAAGTTATTGGAGGGTGAAGCCCATGTCGGCGTTCTCAGCCGGGAAATCCTGGATTCCAGCCTGGAATCACAGCTTTTTTTCCATGATACCATAACGTTGATCGCACCTGCCAATCACCGCTGGGCATTCCATAAATCGATCGAACCGAGCGAATTACTAGAAGAACCGCTCATCATGCGTGAAGAGACGTCAGGCACTCGCAGGGTAGTGCTGTCTGAACTGGCAAAATTTGACATCGGACTGATTGACCTGAATACTTTCATGGAATTGGGCAATGCAGAAGCCATTGTACGTACTGTCGCGGCCGGATACGGCATTGCTTTTGTATCCAAGCTGGCGTCTGCCTGTCCCCTTGAGCGGGGTAATGTTGTGGATATTGACGTAGAAGGATTGAATTTGACGCGCACGATTTACATGGTGCGCAAAGCAGACGGCACCCCGCACCGGCCACGCGATGCCTTTTGGAGCTTCATCCACGCTCCCGAAAACGCGGACTTGATCCACCTGCCGGAACAGGCATGCACAGAATAAGCACATCCGCCCTTCGCTTGAAATCTATCGCGAAGGGCGGATGATCTTTCTATCCTTTCCGCAAGCTAGAAAACGTAAGTCATGGCTGCCCCTTCAGCAGCCATCAGGAACGGTGGAGCCTTTTCGATGATGATGCGTGCGTCGCGCAAGTCTTCGGATTTGACCCCCTTGTTCTCCAGTGCCAGCTCACACAACACGACTCTGCCGCCCAGGTCGAGGATATCGTTAAAGAGCTTGAGCGGGTCCGGCAAACCTTTCGGCTGACCCAGCTTTTCCAGCTCATCCTTCAACGTCCACTTGGTACCAGCCGGGCAAAAGAAGACGTGCACTTCATAATCCAGTGCCAGGCCGGATGCAGCAAAGATCAGGGTCGGCATGATATTCTTAGCTTCATCGCCGTTGCAGACAACCACCATTTTTTGTGTCATTGGAAATCTCCTTATATTGGGAATGATTTTTTCAATCCGCTGGGGCGAGGGCCCCTTTGGCTGATTTATTCTGTTCCTCGACTTTGGATTTGACGCCATCGAGGTACATAGCTAGTGGACGGTACATCATGTGCATCCATTTTCCAATGCCGACTTCTGTGTCCAGCATGGCTGCCATGGCCAGCACATGGATAACGTAAACGATGTAGGTCGGCCAAACCCAAATCGAATCCAAAGCGCCCAAGTAACGAAAGATATGGACCATAATCCCGGTGACAGCGCCGGTCAGGATAAAGGCGGGGAACATCCAGTCGCTCATATGCGAGAAACGGTGTCGCTCCTCCCGCTTTTGGATTCGGCTGCGTAAAAAGTCGATTGAGAAGATGGTTAACACAATAGTCGCGTAGTATCCCAGCCAACGTTGCGGGTGATAGATGGGATAAATTTCATCAGTTTGAAACCACCACAGGAGCGGTATAATCAACAACAACATCACCCCATAGCCAGACATGAATATAAAGTGCTTTATCCACGCAGTTTTTGCTTCTTCATTGCAATCCTGCCAGCGCTTTTGCGTAATGAAATGCACGATGAAGGTTTTGAATTCACTCAGGTAAATTGAGAGCGGTATTTTCTTCTCAAGCCAATGGTCGCCAAGTACGTAACGTGCCATGTTGATCATGTTCAGCACAACCCGCACGCTCAGGTAAGCAAAGTGGAGTAACACCACAGCCCAAACCCACAGTACAGGAAAAGTTGTGTTCAATTCCACGCGGTCTGTTACCAGACGCGCACGCCTAAAGGCATACAACAATACGAGCAGAAATAGGTTGAAAAGCACACCTTTCAAGATAGATACCCACACCGCCCGTTCTGAGCGGTATAGTTTTGCACCGTGACCGGAAGAATCATACTGTGCTGTCAGCCAACGCCGGATGGACATCATCGTCTCAGCGGGCTCTGCACCTTTTGGGCATGTCTGCGAACATTCTCCACAGTAGTAGCATTGCCAGGCATCTGTTCGCTCAAGGATGCGATCCTTCAACCCCATTTGTGCAAAACGCACCATATCGCGCGGAAAGGGATGTTCATCATCAGCCAATGGACAAACCGCTGTACAATTCCCGCAGTTGTAGCATTTCTCAATGCCCACCGCACCATATTCCTTGAGCTCTTTCATCAAGTTAGGATCTAGACGTGCGCTCATTTTTCCTCTACCCTCCGATATAACGGGTAATCCCCACACATGCCATTTTCAACCACAATGCCATATTTTTTCATCGCGTTCAGGTGCCACAGCACCTCATCGGTTGGTAAACCAGTGGCAGCCGCCACATCCGGTACAGTTTTTGGTGTTTCTCGGATGATTTTACAAATCTCCTGATCGATACCGCGTTGTTCTTTGTAATAAGCTTGAGTCCGTGCCACGCTTTGGGCATGTTGCTCGCGTAAACGTTTTAAGAGATCGCCCCGCGAGGGGGTGCTGGGTTGTGCGCTCATGCAGTCACCTCCGCAAGATCAAAATCCATGGCAATAGCATCTACCATCGCCTCATATTGTGCCAGCGTCCAGGCTTGCACGTCGATTGCCCGGTTGGGGCATGCACCCACACAAGCACCGCAGCCCGTACAGTTGGCTGGGGTAACGACAGCCCGCGTAATTTCATGACCGTTCTCCTGGAAGACTTGCAGGGCAATCGCGCCCTCTTCCTGGCAAGCCTCCACACATGCGCCAGTGCCATTGCACTTGCTCGCATCCACGCGCGCCACAAAGGGCAGTAATTCTACTCGGCCTTTTCCAAGCAGTGAGGTTACTTTGGCAGCCGCGGCTGAGGCGGCCGCCAGGCTCTCTTGGATGTTCATTGGTCCTTGTGCTGTACCAGCCAGCACCACACCGTTGACCGCTGTTTCGACAGGGCGTAGTTTGGGATGCGCTTCGAGCAGGAAACGGTCGTTGCCGCGTGAGATTTTAAGCATTTGCACCAGGTCATCTACCGGACGGGGAACCATTCCAACCGCTAGCACCACCAGATCAACCGCCAGTTCGACTTCTTCGCCATAACTCAGGGTGTCTTTGACTTGCACCAGCACCGGATGTGTATCTCCCGGCTGCGCAGCGTGCATGGTGGGACGTTCGGTACCTTGGAAACGTACAAAGCGCGCTCCATCTTCCAATGTCCGCAGGTAGTATTCCTCATGTCCGCGGCCATAGGTGCGAATATCTTCATGCAAATCAAAGATATTCACATTCGGGAAGCGCTCCTGTACATCTTGCATGATGTGTAGCGTAGCAGTACAGCACACTCGCGAGCAATAATTATTGACTTGTCCGTCTTCGTGCGGTTCATCAATTCCTTCGATCTCCCGGCTGCCCACGCAATGGATGAAAGCGATATCCCGTACAGGGTGTCCGTTCCAGATCAACGGTTTACCTTCTGGAAGTTGGGCCAGGGTGCGGATGAACTGCGGTAAGGTGATCACTTGTGATAGCTCCCCATAGCCATATTCGCCCTGGCGTGGCTGGTAGGGATCAAAGCCGGTAGCTATCACAATGGCGCCAACCAGTAATGCGAACGATTTAGGTTGATTTCTTAATATGACAGACCTACCATTCACCTGGATGGGTTCGCCGTTGTAATGCTCCCAATCCACCGCAGGGGTGGAGGGGAAACAATCCGGATATGCCCGGTAGATCACTTTGCGCTTGGTGAGCCCATAGTTGAAATCGTCCAGCACCTCCTGGGTGCAGGCAGCCATGAGTGCTTCAGACTCATCGTCGCTAACCCCGCGTCCATCCTGGTGCACCTGGATCTCGTAGTTGCCAACGAAACCGCTGACGCCAGTTACCTTGGCCTGGGTAAAGATTGTGATATTCGGGTGTGCCACTACCCGTTTGATCAGCTCACTTACCAGCGCGCGCGCCTTCTCGCTAGTCGGGAAGAGGCATTCCAATTGAGCCATGCGCCCGCCCAGGAAAGGTGTTTTTTCCAGCAGCGTGACCCGAATCCCCTGTCGGGCAATATCCAATGCCGCACGCAGTCCAGCCACTCCTCCACCGATGACCAGGGCATGGCGTTCTGCACCCAATCGGATGGGGTCGAGTGGCGTCAGCAGACGAGCTTTGGCTATCCCGGCTGCCATCAGGTGGACAGCCTTTTCGGTGGCGCCAGGATGATCGTTGGAGTGTACCCAGCTATCCTGCTCGCGGATGCCAACATGGTGATACAGGAAGGGATTCAAACCAGCTCGCGTGACTGTACCACGAAAAGTTTGCTCATGCAGCGAAGGGGCGCAAGCGCCGATCACCACCCGATTGACACCAAGCTCTTTAATGTCTTTTTCGATGATCGCTTGTCCGGCATCCGAACAGAAGGACAGGTCGGTGCGTGAGACGACAACATCATCCAGTTTGGAGACGGTTTTCGCAACGCGTTCGCACTGCACTACATGGCTGATATTGCCGCCACAGTAACAGGTATAGACACCAACACGCACTTTTTCCGCCTCGGGTGTAGATGGGTTTTGAGAGACTTCATTCTTCTCAGGCATAGACCGCCTCTTTCTGGTTTTCGCGAATGTAGGCTGATGCAGCAGAAGCGGCCGAACTGGCGGTAACAATGCTGTCAACGATATCCATCGGCCCCATGGCAGTGCCGGTCACAAAGATACCCGGACGCGCCGTGGCACACGGGTCAGTGTTAGGCGCAGGGGTATCGATAAATCCATCACTCCCTAACGGAAGATGCAAGACACCATTTGACTCAAATGACGGGAGCATACCCAAGGAGAGCACAACCAGGTCATGGGTGCGCTCAATGATGCGACCCTCCTCGGTCAACTCTACCTTAACTACCGGGTTCTGGTCATCATCCTGACGGACGGAAGCCACTTTCCCACGTATGAATTCCACACCCATCGCCTGGGCATTTTGATAGAACTGCTCATATCCCTTGCCAAAGGTGCGAATGTCCATGTAGTAGATGGTGATATCGGCCATTGGTAGTGCTCCTGAAATCAGCATCGCTTGTTTGATGGCATACATGCAGCAGACTCGGGAACAGTATTCCACACCAAGTGTTTTGTCACGCGAGCCAGCGCATTGTACATAAGCGATGGATGTAGGCTCTTTGCCATCGCCTGGGCGCAGGACGCGCCCATAGGGGCCGGTGGGAGCCAGGAAGCGCTCCATCATCAGCGGGTCGATTACATTACGCAACGTGCCACCGCCATATTCTTTCTTGGCGTCCAGAGGTGTCAACTCAAAACCAGTAGCCATCACGATCGTTGTCGCCTGAATCTCGAACAATTCTGGTTGCTGCGTAAAATCGATTGCGCTGACCGCACAAATCTTCTCGCACTTCCCGCACAGGATGCAATTCTCCATGTCCAGGACAGCCATTTGTGGCACAGCTGTCGAAAAAGGTACCCGGATAGCGCGGTATGCACCCAAGTCTCGATCAAACGGATTAGGTACAGTGATTGGGCACTCATATTCGCATTTGCGGCAACCCGTACATTTGCTGGCATCCACATAACGAGGTTTTTGCACTACACCGACTTGGAAGCCTGGTGCATCCTCTTCCACTGACTGCAATTCACAGTAGGTCAGCAGTTTAATATTGGGGTGGTGAGCCACTGCAGACATCTTTGGAGTGGTGATGCAGGAGCAGCAGTCCAGCGTTGGAAAGACTTTGCTTAATGTGATCATCTTGCCCCCAATGCTGGGCTCACGCTCCACCAGCGCAACCTGGAAGCCTTGATCGCCCAGGTCCAGGGCAGCCTGCATCCCAGCAATCCCGCCGCCGACCACCAGGGCATCTACATGTAAGTTGTCCAAAATATTTCTCCTTCGTACCTACGCGGCAACCGTTGCAGCTATCTCGTCTTTGACAAAGCCAATACCTTTGAGCAGGTCAGTCATTTGGTTGACCTCTTTCAGGAAGGGTTTCACACAGACGGTGCAGATGGCTGCCAGGCGCAGGCGGCGAATATCAATGCCGCGCTCTTTCATCAGCGCATAGGTGCGATTAACGAGGGCGGCGGTGCCGTCGACTTCGACCCGGTATGGACTGTCAGTGCCGCTGTACATAATGATGATGGCGTCGATGCCACGCTCGAAAGCACGCACAAAAAAATCTGGTGGAAACATGACCGGGCACATGACCGGTAGGATATAGGTATTCGCCGGATAGTCCATATGTACCTGCCCGGTCGAATCTGCCCCGGCATAGCCGCCCGCCAAAGTTGCCAAAATTAATATCTTGGGTTGTTTCGCCTGCACATTAGAAGGCATAGTCACCGATCCTATAAATATAACGAATCCATCCGCAGGCGTTCAGGGAAACCTGTTGAGGAATACGTCCCTCGCTAGTTATTTCTTGCGGCGGATAAAGAGGCGCTCGTAGCCTTCACCGGGCATTGCACCCAGGAATTCATGCCCAACCTTTTCGCACCAGCGCGGCATGTCGTTCTTGGTGTTGGCATCGCCCGACCAAATCTCGAGCACTTCGCCAACCTTAACAGCAGCAATGCTCTTTTTAGCCTCTAGTAATGGGCCTGGGCAAGACATGGCGCGCGCATCAACAACTTTAGCGGCCTGGATAGTGTTTAAATCTAGGGTAGTCATCTGGAATTCTCCTTATCTGGTAAGTGTTATCACAAAATGGTCTACTCGAGCGTCTTTGGCGTTCGGAGCATAGCAGGGCAGTCTCTAATGTATTCATTATCGGCTAGTTGGTAGTAAATCGTCTGACCGTCACGGCGAGTGGTCACAATACCCGTCTTCTTGAGCAAGCCGAGGTGCTGCGAGACGTTTTGCAGGGTACTGCCGGCGCGGGCTGCGATCTCATTTACAGACAGCTCACCTTTGGAGAGCAGCCAGAGGATCAGCAGTCGGCGGGAATTCCCAAACACCCTGCATAGGGCAGCCTGACTTTCAGCGAGGTCAATCACAGTTGTTTCCATGGCATAAGCCAAGAAAGGTCAAGAGCAAGATTCCGTGTGCGGCTTAATTAAGGACTGGCTTTAGTATAGGTAATTCTGGCTTATTACATAAGATGCATATCGTCATAATCCACTTTCACTTGTTGAATGGCTGGGTATAGAAAAAACCTATACCCAAAAATGTGTAGCACTAAAAATACTAGAACACCGGATTTAGTGGTGTTAGCCCCAAAATGCCTTCGAATCATCTACATCATAAAAGGGGCTGTCTAGAAAGAACCGCTAGACAGCCCCAGGCCCCACCATTGAGATGTTATTTCTTTCTGACTAGGCTAACTAATCAGCGTAAACCCGTGCGGCAATCGCCTCTAGCGCAGCGACCTCAGCTTCGTCAACCACCATGTAGGCATACATGATCGTAGCCACAGCATAGTCTTCTGCATCCTCGGCTCGCTTGTTCGCCTGCTTGACCTCACGCGCTTCTTTCTCAGTCTCGATCTTGTTCTTGATCTGCTGGGTCTTCTGGTGGAAGTCCGCCTGGAGTGCTTCCCAGTCTGATGCAGCAGCTGCCTGCTTCGCCTGTACTAGAGCTGTCACCTCTGATTGTAATGACTGGGGTCGTGATCGGCGTCTCGGTGTGCGGGGTTCTCGGCGCGCTGCTGGCAACGCCGGTCATCGCTACCGGCCGCGAAGTCCTGCACTATATCAACCGCAAGATGAAGGCACAGGAACCCATCCAGGCCGAGGATCCAGCTCCAGAGTCAGGCACTCCCCCTACCAAGAATTGGCTCTCTTCCCTGCTCGCAGGGCTTCAGAGGCTGGTGCGATCTCGATCACGCAAATCTCGCCAGGGCAGTGGTGAAGAATGACACTTTTATGGCACTTTGGATTCATGACAGACTTTTCGCTAGCATGTAAACTTTATATAAGAATAAAGGCTTCCCTAAAAAGCCAAAAAAATGAGTTGATAGGAGAATAGAAAATGAACGCAAAAATCAAAATTGCCAGTATTGCTTTGGTGCTTAGCCAGTTGGTCTTATCCGCCTGCGCTGCCAATCCCTCACCGTCGGGATCTCCGACGGGTACTCCAAAGGCTGAGATCGCCAACCCGGCAACCGCCAACTGCGAGCTGAAAGGTTACCGCTCCCAAATCCGCATTACAGAGGATGGCAGCCAGTACGGAGTCTGCATCTTCCCCGACGGAAGCAGGTGCGAAGAGTGGGCTTTCTATCGCGGCGAATGCCTTCCTGTGCCCGAAAACACAACCTCGGGCGCTGAAAGCTCTCAAATTGCCAACCCAGCCTCTGTCAACTGCCTGCAGAAGGGCGGCAGGTTGGAAATCCGCACCACCGCCGATGCCAGCCAGTATGGTGTCTGCATTTTCAACGACGGAAGTGCATGCGAAGAGTGGGCTTTCTTACGCGGCGAGTGTGCTCCCGCATCCTCATCAACCCCAGGTGCAAATAACCCTCAGATTGTCAATCCGGCGTCCGCCTATTGCGAGCAGAATGATGGCACGTTGGAAATCCGTACTGCTACCGATGGTAGCCAGTCGGGAGTGTGTGTATTTACCGATGGCAGCGAGTGCGAGGAATGGGCTTTCTACAGAGGTGAGTGCGCTCCTGGTTCATAATACCTTCTAGGTGAGGATCTCTGAATCGCCTGGATAAATCCTACCATTCGCTCGGGGCTGGTTAATTGCCAGCCCCATTTTCTTTCCCTCAGAAGCGGAAGAACTTAAGGTACTCTTTTTTTTCACCAAATCGGTAATCTCATGGCAGGCAATGTCGTAGCCATTCTCGATGAGATCTCGATGTTTGCTGAAATCCCAGATTGGGATCGGAGGGGAGCTTCTTAGCTGCAAATAATGCACCTGAACCCCTTGTGCCTTGGCTAATGCGGTCTCCACATAGGCTTGGCGCTGAAGAACGGCGAAGAAGAGCTTTTCAAGTTGCTTGGTAGCTCCAATAGCATTTTCATGCAGGGAGGCCAGATCGTTCATCAGGTCGATGGCGATTATCTCGGTCGCACCCAGGGTTAATGCCGGTTCAATTGGTATGTTGCTGAGGATACCCCCGTATGTTCATTTTTTATCTGCTGAAAATCAAGCATTTAGATACTCCATGATCGGACAAGACTTTGTCTTGCAATACCTTGATAAGCGTCGAGGAGTACCTACATTGAAGGGAATTCGCTTAAACGTTGAGATTGCCCAGCGCGAACTGAGCGATCTTCTCAGGCGGAGAGGGTGGGTACCACGCGCCGTCGAAATGGAAAAACTAACTGTGTAGAATACTGCCTTGAAAAGTGCAGAATCCTAAGCTTCCACTGCATGCTTTGTTAGGTTTAGTTATTCCGTTCCACAGTTATGACTACATTACCCTTTTTCTGCCCTGTTTCAACATATCTGTGAGCCTCGGCTGTCTGTTCCAACGGATAACATCTATCTATGACCGGTTTTATCTTCCCCGCCTCAATAAGTTCTTTGAGGAAAAGTAAATCTTCAGTCTTTTGGTTTGCCGCCCCCATGATTACTTTCTTGCTGCTTCTCATCGAAGTCCATCGCCCTCGAACCATCTGGGTCAGGCCGGCGTTCCCTAAGAGATAGCGTCCATTTTGTTTAAGCGATCTGACACTGCCTGAAAACGAACTCTTGCCCATCACATCAAAAATAAAATCATAGGTCTCAGCGCTTTTTGTGAAATCTTCTTGAGTGTAATCAATGACATGGTCTGCGCCAATCGAGCGCAGCATGTCCAATTTGCCCGTGCTGTCCACACCAGTCACTTCCGCCTCAAAGTACCTAGCAAGCTGTACTGCAAAAGTACCGATACTTCCGCCGGCGCCAATAATCAAAACCTTTTGCCCGCTTTGGATATTTCCTTTTCGAAGAAAATGCAATGCCTCAAGCCCCCCAGTAGGAACGGCGGCGGCTTCCTCGTAGGTCATATTGGTCGGTTTACTTGCCAACACCCCCATTTTGGGTTCTTCAGGCAGACATTTGTACTCGGCGTAAGCACCAAAACCAAAACCAGTAGTAGCAAAAACCTGGTCACCTTTCTTGAACAGCTTGACATCTTTGCCCACTGATTCAATTAGCCCGGCTAGCTCCTGCCCAAGTATCGTAACTCTATGGGGTTTTTTGATACCTGCATAGATCCGCATGGGGAGCGACAACCAGACAGGGAATTTGAGACTTCGCATCTCGCAGTCCCCTGCAGTTACGGTTGTCGCATAGATTCTTATCAGTACTTCAGTCTCTTTTGGGGCAGGTTTTGCCACCTCTCTAAGCTGAAGGACCTCTGGTGGTCCGTATTTTGTCCATACAATTGCTTTCATAAATTATCCTTCACTTACACCCGAAATGGTTTCATCTAAATATGGTCTAAAGTTATGACTACATTTCCCTTTTTATGTCCTGTTTCGACATACTTGTGCGCCTCTGCAGTTTGTGCCAATGGATAGCATCTATCGATGACCGATTTTATCTTCCCCGCCTCGATCAGCTCTTTGAGGTAGAGTAGATTTTCAGTCTGTTCTTTCGTTGAAGATTTAACAGAAAGATAGGATCCTTCATTCTTTAGCGCGATTTTACACCGTGAAAAAGATGTCTTGCCTGTCGCGTCAAATATCACATCATAGATTTCACCGCTATTGATGACATCCTCTCGGGTGTAGTCGATAACCTGATCGGCTCCCAGAGATTTTACCAATTCCAAATTCGAAGTACTGCAAACCCCGGTTACTTCTGCCCCGAAGTACCTGGCAAGCTGCACTGCATAAGTACCGACACTACCTGAAGCACCATAGATCAGGACTTTTTGTCCACCCTGAATATCTCCTTTTTTTAGAATAGATAATGCTGTCATGCCCCCAACAGGTACGGCTGTGGCTTCCTCATAGCTCATGTTGGCTGGTTTAATAGCTAGCACTCCTGACGGCCATTCTTCAGGCAGACACACGTACTCAGCATTCGCACCAACATTCAACCCTGTGGTCGTTCCAAAAACCTGGTCACCTTCTCTGAATCTTTTTACAGCTTTACCCGCTGATTCGATTACTCCGGCGAACTCATGTCCAGGTATCTTTTTTCTCCTCATGCCAAACAGTCGTAATGGGAGAAATAACAAGGGGTGGAGTTTTCGAAGCATAACGTCCCCTCTAGTTACAGTTGCCGCATGTACTCTTATCAGTACTTCATCCTCCTTGGGAGTTGGTTTTTCCACCTCTTTAAGATGAAGAACATCCGGAGATCCGTATTTTATGTATACAATCGCTTTCATAGGTATTCCTTACATATTTTGTAAAACGCAGCCCCTACAGGAACAATAATGCAATTCCATAGGCAATCAACCAGACAGACCACTTGATATAACTGATCGCGTTAACCGCACCCGCGGCCTTGAAGTTCGTTTCATCAATAACTGCTTGCTACAAGAGTTCACTGCTAGCAACCTCACTCCCGAGGAGTGCAGTGCTTAATGTGACTTTGCTAAGCATCAAACCTACCTCGTTGCTGACTCACGGACCTGGCGGACCATCTGGATGATTGCTGAGACCGCGGCATCAGGCTGTTCAATCTGGATGGCGTGGCCGCTTTGGTCTGCGAAGAGCTGCTGGCTGTTGGACGATAACTGGAGATAGCGTGCCTGCGAGGCGGCTGATTCCTCATCCAGATCTTTGCCGCGCGATAGAACGATTAAGGGCAATGAGCCCAACGTTGACACAGACCTGGCCTGCGCCCCGCCCTCCGTCATCCCCCGGGCTTCGTCCAGGGCGGTTTGGACCCAACGGGGGGTCACCGAGATCGCTTTGTAGGCTTGCTGATCCTGCGGCGGCAAGTCTTGATTGACGCCGGACAGCAGGCGCACCAAGCCGATGCGGGCTATCAACGCTGGCACCGAGGTCCCGCCAGGTTTCGGAGCTGGCTGTGGAGTGGCGACACCTGAAGTGGACAGGTTTTGCGGGTCAATCAACACCAATCCAACGACTTCCTCTGGATAGTCATGAGCGTACACGCGCATGGTGTATCCGCCCAGTGAATGGCCCACGAGCACATACGGACCTGGTTCATTGGCTTCTGCCAGCAGGGTGTGTAGCTCTGTGGCAAATTCCCTGGCAGTCCGCGGCTGGGGACTGGCCTCGCTCCACCCCATCCCCGCCCGATCGTAGGTGCAGACGCGGGTGGTTTTGGCGACTTCGGGCTGCACCCAACCCCATCCGGCAGACGCATCCCCCCAACCGGCCTCGATCACCACAGTGGGGCTGCCGGAGCCGGTGCAGTTGAGGTGCAGGCGGTAACCACCCACATCCACCATTTGACCCGGTGGGGGAAAGGCTTGCGCGTCGGCGGTTTCTGCCGCCGACTTATAAATTGCCCCTGTTAGCATGAGTCCCAATAATAAAGCCAAAGTTCCGCTGAACCAGCGTAAAAATCCTCGCCCGCGATATCTGCGCCTATCCATCTCTTCCCTTTAATTTTGATCGTTCATTTCAACTTTCCTTTCATTGGAGTGTCCTTACTTACTCGATCTCTAGTCGGATGATCTGTGGGTCAGATTTTGTGATTATGTGCCAAAGGTTCGAAGTCCCTGTCCTTCCGGCACGGGTATTATTCAGGCAGATTCAAGAGCATGCTTTTCCCACTGTTCAACGTTTACACCTTTAATCAAAAGCCACAGGGGAAATGCAATTTCTGCAATAGCAATCGGCAGTGCGAGATAAACCGGACCCTTTTGGTAATTGGCTATAAGAACGTGGGAAAAACTATCGATTAGATATCCAATAGATGCAATCACAAACAAGACGCCTAGAATTTTGGGAAAGTAACCTGCTTTGAAAATTAAATAACCGAGGATCAAGGCATGAAGGAATAAGAATACTATTCCAACCGTAAAACCATAGTCATATGCATCGAGAAATACCATCCCGAGTGAATGCAGCTGATTGGGTGCGAACACAGTCAAGTAGCTAGCACCACTTAAAAGAAGCAAAACAATAAAATGGGTTAGCAGATTGACGCCATGGATCGTGGTCATTGCCAGCCTGGAAACCGCCGCAACCAGAGAAAGTGTTTTGTTTACCGGTTTGAATAATATGTAGAGAAGTATGGATAACACGATTTCACTCAATAAGAGGACTAATTCGATACCAATACCCATTCGGAATAGCCCCTCAGAGGCCATAATATTATTGGCTGTCGTTGCAGCATCTCCGGCCACGATGAGTTGGGCGGGAATTATAAAATGAATGGGGATGGATAAAATAGCGATAAGCAGGTATAGGGCCCCAGCTACTCTTGCGGTCCCTTGGATAGAATTCTTTTTTTCTGTGGTTGTCATCATTTTTTGGGTAGTTATCGTTTCTAGGGTAGTCATCGTTTCTTCTCCTTTAAATTGAACGATATTGATGAGTTTCAATGCTCGATAGTTCGATTTCGTCGATCCGCCGCTAAGCTATATCTGGCACTGCATCCGCCAGATGTGCCATTTCGGCGCTGACATCCCACAGCTTTTTAGCGACAGCATTATCGACAGCTTGCGGAGCCGGTTGGGTTACTTTACAATCCACGAAGTATTTTCCGGTTATGCTTTGCACCTCTGGTGAAGAAGCCAGGTAGATGGATGTTTTCGCACCTTTTTCCGGGGAACGTGCAATCAGAGGTATGACTGCCCCCATTATTTTCATAAGCAAGCCAGGATTATTTTGCCCGAATCCCGTACTCGTTAATCCTGGATGCAACGCATTCACGGTCACGCCCGTTCCCTCCAAGCGCCGAGCCAGTTCAGTGGTAAACAGAATATTCGCCAATTTGGAATTCCCATATGGCCCGAAGCTTGAGTAGGAACGTTCGCCCTGAAGGTTATCGAAATCAATTTTGCCTCTTGAATGCGCATCAGATGAAACATTGATCACCCGTGCCGGAGTGCTGGCTTTCATCGTATCGAGCAGCAAATTCGTTAACAAGAAATAGGCGAGATGATTGAGCGCAAAGGTCATTTCGATTCCATCCACACTTAGCTGGCGTGCTATAAATGTTCCGCCGGCGTTATTGAGCAAGACATGCAGGTGTGGATACCTGCTCATGAACTCGTCTGCTAACCGCCGGACTTCCTTCTGCGACGACAAATCCGCCAGCAGTGAGATCACTTTATTATTGCCGCTTGCGGCGCGGATTTCATCGACAACCCGGGATGTTTTCTGATCATCCCGTCCGACAATTACGACCGTTGCGCCCATCTGCGCCAGCGCCTGTGCTGTTGCCTTGCCAATGCCGTTGGTACCGCCTGTCACGAGGCAGACTTTGCCGTTCATTTGATCTTTCAACGTGTCACTCCTTAACTGCCACTTGGTTTTATCAACTCCGCCGCGGTCTCTTCTCCGCGCCTCGCCTCCAGAGCAACCTGGTTTTCTTCCTCAGCCCTGTAGGCGAGGCGAGTCGTGCTGTCTGGTTATGTCGACCTAACGACCAGACTCACTGGTTGCCATGAAAGGTACCGGAATAGCAGCAGGCTGTTCCAGCGATTTGTCAGGTTCAGCCTGGTGGACAGTTATCACGACTTTTCCTTGAGCGTGTCCTGCTTCAAGATACCCGATAGCATCAGCGATCTCACTCAACGGATAATATCTATCGATGACAGGCACGACTTTACCGGCTTCTAGAAGTTCCTTGATAAAAAGCAGATCTTTTTTGTTGCCTTTCGCTGTCTCCATCAAACCGACCTTCTTCCCTCCCAGTAATATAATCTGGAACAAACGGGAGAGAGATGTAAACCCGGCAACGGAACAAATTCCATTGGGACTTAATGCACGCTGATAATCTGAAACCGACCGATTTCCCACCGCATCAAAAATCAGGTCATAGCGTTGACTGTTTTGGGTGAAATCCTCTTTGGTGTAATCAATGACATGGTCTGCACCGATCGAGCGCACCATATCCAAATTCCGCGTGCTGCACACGCCTGTGACTTCAGTTCCGTACGATTTGGCGATCTGCACAGCAAACGTACCCACACCACCCGATGCGCCATTGATCAGAACCTTTTGCCCCGGCTGGATCTGTCCCTTATCGCGCAGACCCTGCAAAGCAGTGAATGCCGCTAAAGGGACTGCTGCTGCCTGCTCGAATGTCAGCCTGGCTGGTTTCAATGCCAATGTATCTTCATTAGCACATACATACTCGCCAAAACCGCCTAATTGATTTAAGGGCATGCCCCCAAATACCTCATCCCCTACTTGAAACTGTTTTACGTTTCTGCCAACCGCTTCGACGCGCCCGGCTATATCAGCGCCGAGCTTCGTGTTTTTGGGTTTTAGAAGCCCATTTTCTAGCCGTGCGAGGAACGGCTCTGCTCTCATAAGATGCCAGTCGGCAGCGTTTGCGGAAGCCGCGTAAACTTTTACCAATACTTCATTCTCCTTTGGAGTAGGTTTACCTACCTCTTGGAGATGAAGAACATCCGGTGATCCATATTCTGTGTAGACAATTGCTTTCATTTGGGTCTCCTTATCAATTATGGAAATGTTTAATTAACCTTCGTTCAGATCTAGAATGGCAATCTCGAAAGCGATTGCATAGGTGTATGCAATCGCTTACATGAGTTTTAGACAGTCTCGCCTTGAGAGAGGGCTATCTTAATAGGATTGACTTCAGGGTTGCGCCACTTCCATGCATACCCGACGATGAACAAAGTACAGGCAATTTCTATAGCTGAGAAAAATGCGTAATATATAGTCGGCACTGCAACAAATAGCGTCACGGTCAGAAAGGCAGTCATGAACGTGCCTGCGATGATGTTCGCCCAGCGATTTGCCCGGTACTTCAATATCCGAGACAAGAGAACCATTGAAATCGGAATCATCATCAATATCGAGCCAAACAATAGGAATCCTTCGGTCAATTCAATGGACCCGTGTTTAATAGGGTCCATCAATGTTACAACGTCGCCGTAGGTATAAGTCAGCATTGCAAATAGCCATAGTGTCGAAAGTAGTACTTTTGGGTCCATCTTTTCTTTGGTGATCATCGAATTTTCTCCTTTTTGAATATGATTGACGATTAATAAAATCTTACGCATTCCTCTTATCTGCTTACTTCCTTCAGATTGAAGCTCATTGCAGATAGGATACAACGGCTGGCGCCGTGCGGGCCGGAGGGGCCGTCCGCTTACGGATGACCCATTCGGCCACGGCCAGATTGATCGCCCAGCCCCCACCCATCAGCATTGCATGGCTGAGCCCGGTCGGCGGGCCGGCAATCAGCTCCCCTATCAGTAGGGTCAGCACCTATGTGCCTGCGCCGAGCCCGATCGCATAGGCTCGCAGCATCCAGGCGCGGTGCCCGATTATGTCCCGCCGCCGGATCGCCGCGAAGCCGAGGATAATAGAAAGGACCATGGCCGACCCGAACAGGAGCCGAAATACATACAGGAGATCACCGGTGCCATCCGCGCGGGGATAGAACAGGGTCATCCAAAGCGCTGAAAGCCCAACCAGCAGTCCGGTTGGCACCAGGAGCCGCCCGGCCGCGCGGTGCCAGCCGGGCTTGCGCCGCCGGAAACCGTTCGCAAACTGGAAGGCGCCCAGGATGCTATACACGCTGACGCTCACAATGTGCAGCACAACGGGCAGGGGCGACGCTAAAAACCGCGGGTTGGCCGGCATGATTTCCGGGCCGCCTGCCATTTGGGTCAGGCGCAAGGCGCCGGAGATAAGCGGAATGGCGCTCAGCAAGAGCAGTGCGACGGGCACCAGCCACTCTGCCGAACCTGTTCTTGCCGGTGCTTTGATCCTATGGATGCTCATTGGTTTGTCCCTTTATTGAACGATATGGGCGGGATTCCATCGATTGGAAATGATCTCCATCGAACCTAATCGGCTCCGGTTTGGCTGAGCTCGGGGCTTCCCATGCCAGGTAAGGGTTCAGTGACTTTCACTCGCCGTTCAGAGAAGAGCGAATATCCCAGCCAGGCCAGTGCTAACCCCACCGGCACTGCAAATATCCGATCGTACGGGTGCTGGACCAGCGATTGCGTAAAGAAGGGCAATACAATACCGACGGCAAGCAGACCCGCCACCCAGCGCGGCAGGATACGGGCTCGGAATATTGCGATGCCAAACAGCAAACCGCCGAGTGCATACCCTACAATTCCTGCCAGCATATTTACCGCTGGGAGAGCGCCCAGGCTAATCTCGCTGGGGGCTCCATTAACAATCCCTACGAGGCCTTCCGCAAGCTTCGGTGCGTTGGTCGCCAACAGCGGCAAGATCAAGGCTTCGATGAAGTGAGAGGCCAATGAGGACGCCCAGAAGAGACTGAATAAGAGATAGCCGGTCAGACCCAGCCAACCGGACTTTTCCACCTGCCTGGCGTAAAGCCCAAGAATGCCAAGCAGTGCGAGGATGTCCATGGCGATGCTCAAGTAGTGGACGGTTGCCCATTGGGCGGTGGTGACTGACGAAAGAACGTCCGGTGGATGGATTGCCTGAATGGCTATAAAAAGGATCCCAGCCGCCATAGCGGATAAACCTGCCCAACGGATGAGGTTCGGGGCTGTTACTTTCATCTTGCTCTCCTTGAGGGCGGTCTGGCGGTTGGTGCTGGCAAGCTTGCCTGCTTCATCGATTGTGGTCTTTCTACTGGTATTCATTGTTTATCTCCTATTTCGAACGATCTGGATGGGTTTCATTGAATTGGACTTGAATGACCGAGACCAATGGCATTCCAAAATCACGCACTTTTTTAAGCAATCCATGCAATGCGGCCTGATCGACCACCGGGCCGGTTAAAAGCGTATCTCCGTTATCTTCTAGCTTAATCGTCAGGTCTTCAAACAAACCTGCCCAGCGAGGACTCAGATGCCCTTTGATCCTGATCTGATAGACCATTGGTTTGCTTGGATCACTTTTGGGGTTGCGCTTGTCCGACATTACCGTGCACCTCTTGTGGTCGGCCATCATAGTCTGTGCCACCTGTTCAATGCGGATATAGTCTACCTTTTATATAGTATTAAAGGATAGATACTTAAGTGTTGTTTGGGGGTATTGTTTTTGAGGGTTTGTGAGCAGGAGGAGATCTAAAGCTGTGACTTTATCGACCGCTGGCTAAAGTCCCCTCAGAGTGCGGGCAGTCATGTTACCAGGTTTGTGGGCAGATTGATATTTCGTTTACAACAGATCCAACTCACGGGCGCGTGCTATGGCTTCAGTGCGACTTTGCACCTGTAGTTTGCTGTAGATTTTTTGATTATGCCCTTTAACAGTATTCAAGGCAAGGAAAAGCCGCTTGCTTATCTCGCGATTCGAGAGTCCCTGGGCGATCAAGTGTAATACTTCCAATTCGCGTTGGCTCAATGGTTCGCTAAGGGACTGGGCAGGAGGCAGATTAGACTTACCTTCGCCTTTTCCTGGTCTGTCCTGGCTGGCCGCCAGGACAGGCTGCTCCTCTGCCTCAGATACAGCCAGCAGCTTCCCGATATAGTCTGGCTTAATTCCACGCGCAGCGGCTTCGCGAAGCAATTGCGCCATGGGTGAGCCTTCATCCAGGAATATGCGGATGTAGCCCTCCGGCTCAGCCAATGTCAGGGCGTGTTGCAGCCTCAGGAGAGCAGCAGGGAGATCACCTTGTGCGTGGTGAGCAAGCGCTTGCAATACCAGAATTTCAATTGCGCTTCCCGTCCTCCCCCCTTCTTCCGCTGCTAGCAGGAGGCGCTCCAGTAACCCGATCGCCTCACGAATCGCTCCGTCTGTACGGTCGCTCTTATATCGGGCTAAAAGTACCCGGGCCAGCGTGATGTGCTCGAACTCGTGCAGGTAGTTGAGGTTATCCTCAGCACACAGTCCCTGCTCACGCACCCAGCCGAGGGCTTCCCCCAACCTTCCCTGCGCGATCCACACCCGTGTCTTGATCGCTGCAATCGGATGCACATTTGGGGAAAAGTCACCCGTATAAAGACCCTCTGCCTCGTTGAGCAGGTCGAGAGCACCGTCCAGATCTCCCTGGGCCTCCAGGATTCGAGCCATAGCCACGCGCCAGCGATACGGGTTTTTCGGTAAACCAGCCAGCTCACCCAGCTCCTTGCTTCTCAGCAGGTGCTGAGTGGCGGCATTCAGCTCGTTACCCTCACAATATAGCTCACTCATTCCCACGTGCATGTCCGCCGCTCCCCGCAGAACAGGTGCGCCTTGCTCCGTCGCAAGCTGCAATCCCCGCTGATAGGTGCTCATGGCCTCATGTAGACAACCTTGAGCGATCCGTATATCTGCTAGGGTGATCGCGGAACCGATGACGTCGGAGAGGTACCCGGCCCGCTGCACGCTTGCTATGCCGTCGGCAAACGTCCTGTGCGCTACCTCGAGATCCCCACTAGTCCAATATGCGAGTCCCAGGAGTCCCGTTGCAGCTCCACGCAGGAGATAGTCTTCCTCAGGTACGATGTCGAGTGCCCGTCGGGCGTTCTTCACGGTTTCGAGCACATCGCCCAGAGCCAAGGCAATTGCGGCACGGTAAATGGCGATCGTACCGGGTAGGCGGCGAAATTCGTCTTCGTCCAGGACTACCATCCTTTGGCTTCGCTCAGGATAAGGATTTGCCGGTGTGGCTTCCGGTCGCTCACGCCCGTCGGCTGTCGTGTCAAAACACCGTTCGGCGTCTCGCAGCCGGGCCTCTACGCCCTCGAGCTTGCCGCCGAGCAGTAACGCCCCAGCATAATGAACGCTCAGTACGGGCCTACAGTGGAGCACCTCGTCGGGGAGCGCCTTAAGCCAGCCAAGCAACGTGGCCTCTTGTCTACTCCTGCGCATTTCTGGCACTGCCAGCTCAACCAGGTCCGCCGCTCGCTCGAAATCCTCACCAGCAAGCGCGTGGCGGATTGCATCGGCCACCGAACCATTCTGCTCGTACCACTCGCTCGCCCGCCGATGCAGGGTAGATACTTGATCGGGCTGCTCCTCCATCAAGTGCGCATGGAGAACATCAGCAAAAAGATGGTGGATGCGAAACCAGTGGCGCTTATCATCCTGTGGGGAGACAAACAAGTTGCCTCGCTCCAGGGTCTCCAACAGCACTTTGCTTTCCTTCTGGCCGGTGACGGCATCGCACAACGGACCACTCAACAAGTCGAGAATGGAGGTCTGGAGTAAGAAGTTGCGGATACGTTCGGACTGACGCTGCAGGACTTCCTCGACCAAATAGTCCACAATAAACCGGTTGTCTCCAGCGAAAGCCCTTATGTAACCGTGAACATCCTCTCGCCCCTGTGTCGAGAGTGCCGCCAGCTGTAGCCCCGCAACCCAGCCTTCAGTCCGGGTTTCCAATGTGGCAATATCTTCCGCCGAGAGGTTTAGGCTCATCACCAGGTTGAGAAATTCGGCGGCTTCGGCGGGGGTAAAGCGTAGGTCAGCCGCGCGCAGCTCGGTCAATTGGTCTCGGGCGCGTAACCGGGCCAGGGGTAGATTTAGATCCTCGCGGGTGGTGATGACCAGGTGCATGTGTGGCGGCAGGTGCTCGAGCAGAAAGGTGAGGATGTCGTCGACGGATGTCGCCGCCTCAACCGGTTCGGCATCAATTAAGTGGTAGTCGTCCAGGACGAGGGCAAAAACATCCGGGAACGCGGCAATCTCATTGAGTAAGATGGTCAAGATCGCCTCGATCGGGGGGAGCGAAGGAGCCTGTATCAGTGCCAGGGCATTCCTGCCGATCTGCGTATCTAACATTTGTAAAGCCGCGATTAAGTATGTCAAAAAACGTACCGGGTCATTATCCCCCTCGTCTAAGGAGACCCAGGTGACGCAGCGCTCGCTCTGTGAGATCCATTCGCTCAGCATTGTCGTCTTCCCGTAACCCACCGGGGCAGAAATGAGGGTCAGTTTGCGGTGCAGGCCCTCGTTCAGCCGCTCGATCAGGCGGGGGCGGAGGACAATTTTAGGTCGAGGTGGTGGGATAAAGAGTTTGGTGGTTAGGATCGGGGCAGACATACATCAATTATAAGATAAACGCATCATGTGTGCCAAAGTCGATCCGGACAACGCGATCCTCTTCAGGTCGGTGGATAGACTGACCTCCAATACTGTCAGCATGGTTATTCGATTATTTCCTCGATCTCCCCTTGCCACAGGCGCTGCATCTCGACGCTGGTAGCCAGCAGATCATCCAGCTTGCCCTGGGCTTCGATGCGCCCGTCCTTCATCACCACGATCCAATCGGCGCGGCGCAGAGCCGGGCGGCGATGCGATACCACCAGGCAGGTCAGCCCGCCTCTGG
>Ga0105106_10000553_pt1 | contig 26379 bp, 24 predicted proteins | sample PPLLaktember2015_5_FD_79109 | JGI IMG/M metagenome (GOLD analysis project Ga0105106, IMG submission 79109) | Freshwater sediment microbial communities from Prairie Pothole Lake near Jamestown, North Dakota, USA - PPLs Lake P8 Core (1) Depth... | ecosystem: Environmental > Aquatic > Freshwater >...
GGCGTCGACGAGGCAAAGGAAGAGCTCGAGGAAATCGTCAAGTTCTTGCGCAGCCCGGCGAGGTTCGCCTCGCTTGGCGCGCGCGTGCCTAAGGGCGCGCTGCTCGTCGGTCCTCCCGGCACCGGAAAAACGCTGCTGGCTCGCGCCGTCGCCGGTGAAGCCGGGGTGCCGTTCTTTTCCGCGAGCGCGTCGGAATTCATCGAAGTGTTCGTCGGCGTGGGCGCCTCGCGCGTGCGGAAGCTCTTCGAGCAGGCCAAGCAGAAAGCGCCGGCCATCGTGTTCATCGACGAGCTCGACGCCATCGGCAAGAGCCGTTCAGCCTCGCACGGCGGCGGCGGAACCGACGAGCGCGAACAGACCCTCAACCAGCTGCTCGTCGAAATGGATGGCTTCGATTCGCGCGACGGCATCATCGTGCTGGCGGCAACCAACCGCGCCGAGATCCTGGACAACGCACTACTGCGGCCCGGGCGCTTCGATCGACAGGTGCTCGTCGATCGGCCCGACGGAATCGGCCGCCATGCGATTCTGCAGGTTCATGCACGCAAGGTGAAGCTGGCCGACGACGTCGACCTCGAATACGTCGCGCGCCGCACGCCAGGCATGGTGGGCGCCGATCTCGAGAACGTGCTCAACGAGGCAGCTTTGCTGGCGGCACGCAACGAAAAGACTGCGGTGGGCATGCCCGAGCTGCACGCCGCCATCGATCGTGTGGTCGTCGGGCTCGAACGGAAGAACCGACTCACCAACACGAAGGAGCGCCGCATTGTCGCGTTCCACGAAGCAGGCCACGCCATCGTGGCAGAGCTGGCCGCAAGCGCAGAGCCGGTTCACAAAGTCTCGATCGTACCGCGCGGGCTGGCCGCACTCGGCTACATGCAGCAGACGCCCGAAGATCGCAATCTGCTCCAGGAGGACGAGTTGATGGATCGCCTTGCGGTGCTGCTGGGCGGTCGCGCGGCCGAGCACATCGCGTTCGGCAAGTTTTCCACCGGCGCCGCCAACGATCTCGAGCGCGCGACCGGGCTGGCGCGGCGGATGGTATGCGAGTTCGGCATGTCAACGACGATGGGGCCCGTCGCCTACCAGACCAACGACGGTCGAGGCCGGCGCATGGGCGATTCAGGATCGGGCGATTGGAGTGAGGACGCAACAGAGCGAATCGAAGCCGAGGTACAAGTGCTCTTGACGCGCGCTTTCGATAATGCGGTGGAGACGCTGAGCCGCCGCCGCGCCGTGCTCGACGGCATGGCGGAGGCTCTGCTGGCACAAGGCAGTCTCGAGCGGGAGGAATTCCTCGCGCTACTCGGAGAAGCTGCCTAGATCGCGCTCCTCGTCTTCTGCCGCCGTCCTCGGCCGCCGATCGGCGTTCACCTGCGTACCGTCGCCTCCGGCGCCCATGTCGATACCGGTGGCTCCATCACTCTGCGGGATGTCTTCGTTGCCCCAGTGACGCTGCGGCTCGCCGCGAACTTCGATGCCCCGCGGCGTGCTGCCGTCCGATGGCGGGTGCGGGAGTTTCGGCCCAGCCGGATTGCTCACCCCGAGAACGTCGCCGGGTTGTTCCTTAACGTCGTCGTTAATGTCTTTTTTCACAGGTCTACTCCTTTGTGACGGAATATGGGCGGGTCTAAAGACCCGCCCTACGAGGTGTCTAAAGACTCGCCCCTACGATCACCCAAATGGGCAATATCGCCAGGCTCGCAAGCGGCGTACCATAGGGATTCCTTGCTGCAATCGTGACAACCACATGACGCCGCCGACATGTTGTCCGCAATCCAAACACTTTGGCCCGGACCGGCAGGCACACGCCGTGCATCTTCGAACTGCATGAGAAGCATCAGTCTCTTTCTGATCGTCGCCCTTCTCCCCTTCTCTGCCGCTGCGCAAAACGCACCGAGCTCGGATAACGGCGCGGAAGGTTTCGAGAACCTCCCTGTTCCATCGTGGGGCAAGGCTGCGATCGATTCGTTCTCCAAACCCGTTCACCCCGTCGTCGGAGGCGTTGCATCAGGGGGTGGGCTTGGTGTCGGCATCGGGTACGATTCCCCCGACAACGAACAGTGGTATCGCAACGCGGAAGCGATGGTCACCGTTCGACGTTACTGGTCGCTCGAGGGCGAGGCCGGACGCCGATCATCGTCAGGGCGATCGCAGGTGGGTGTGTTCGGCGCTGTGCGCCACATGAACCGGATTGACTATTTCGGCATCGGTCCGGAAACGGTGTTCGATAATCGCTCGGCGTTCCGCCTGCGCGAGACGGCGTTCGGCGCGCGAGGGTGGCATCGGATCGCGCCAGCCGTTAGGCTCGGCGGCAGCGCCTCGCTGTATCTGCCCGACCTGGGGTCTGGCGCAAGCCGTTCGGTTCCGTCCATCGAGGCGGCATTCACGGAATCAACAGTGCCGGGCGGCTTTTCCGCCAAGAACGCATACGGCAGATACCGCGGATTTGCAGAGTTCACGTACCCGCTGATCCCAGAGGCGGCTCGCGCTGACGATTCCGACAGCTATCGCGGAACCTATCAGGTGGCTATGGAGGCGGTGCGGGACTACGACGACGGCCGGCATCACTTCCATCGATGGGAAACGGAGCTCCAGCAGCAGATTCCCGGATTGAAACCAGGACAACGGCTCACGCTGCATGGGCTGTTCGCCTCGACCAACACTGAGGCCGACGTGCCGTTCTACATGTTGTACACGCTCGGCGGCAGCGGCGGACTGAAATCGTTCCGCCCCGATCTGCTCGGCACCGATGGGTCGCGCGCGACGCTCCGGGGCTTCCGGAACTATCGCTTCCGCGATCGCGATCTCGTGCTGATGCAGGCCGAGTATCGCGTCCCGCTTCACCCGAACGTGCACTCGACGGTCTTTGTCGATTCGGGCCAGGTCGCCCCGCGTACATCGGAGTTGTTCAAGAATTTGAGAACCACAAGCGGGTTCAGCCTCAGTTACGTTCGCAAGGGCAGAACGATCGGCCGGATGGACGTCGGGTTCGGCGGCGGTGAAGGCGTGCAGATCTTCTGGAGCTTCGCCACGTTCCAGAAATAAAGGCTCCCCGACCCTCTGTCACGAAACGGCCGCCGTCGCCGTTTTCTCTTCGTCCTTTTCTTTGGTCTTCTCTTTGTCGGATTTCTTTCCGCTTTCGGTCTTGGCCCAGTCCTCTTCGAAGACATCCCGGAACTGCTTCGCGGCGGTGCGCTCTTTCACGATGACACCGACCTCACGCCGCTTGTCGAGCTCGAGGCCGCGCAGGCTCATGCTCCCCAGAAACATATCCTGGCCGTCGCGCAGCATCGCACGCACGTGCAGGCGCATCCCGGGCATCTTCTCGGCCTTCAGGCCTTCGCCCTTCTTCGACACCTTGCCGATGATGCGGACGTCGACGCCCGCCTTCGCGCGATCCTGGAGCAGCTTGATCATCTGGCGGTCGCTGATCTTCATGTCGTAGATCAACAGCTCTTTCTTCGCATTCTTGATGAAGTTCGCAAGGCCTGTGCGCGCGTTCTCCGGGCTCACGAGAAACGAATCGTGGCCGGCCGTGTAGGGCTGGCGCCCCGAGTCGGCCTCGAAGAGCTTGAGCCCCTCGGACACGATGGCCTTGTTCCTGGTGGCAACCCCCATGCTGCGGCTCTTCTCGATATCGAGGCGCGTGAAGTTGAAGCCCAAGATGTACAGGCTTTCGCGATCGATCAACACCATCTTGTTGTGATATCGCAGGAGATCGTCGTCGGTGCGCGACACGGTCACGCCCGCGTTGAGCAGGTCGAGCTCGAGCTTGCGAAGCCGCTTCTGCCCCCCGCCAGAGGTGTGCGCGATCAGCGCATGCACCTTCACGCCTCGCGTGACCGCGCTCTCGAGCGCGCGCTGCAATTCCTTCAGATCGAACCGGAAGATCGTGACTTCGATCTGTTTGGTGGCTTTCTTGATCGCCACAATCAGCGGCGTCAGACCGTCCTTGGGATGAATGATCAGGTCCATGCGCTCACGCCGCCTTCTTCTTGCCTTCCGCTTTCCATTCCACGCCCGTGCCCGGGTCGGGATCGAGGGCAATGATCTCGGCCGAGATGCCGTCGGTCTTCATATCGATGGGCAACTCGACGAGATACGAGATCTCTTCCGGCGTCGACTCGCGCAGTTCGTACCTGACGCGGCGGCGGCGCAGCAGGGCTTCGAGCGTCGGCTGCAGCCTGGCTGCGTCCTTCGACTTGATCTCGAGTGTGAACTCTTTGCGCGCGCTCGGCTCGAACGATTCGATGACCCAGAGCACCACCATGAGAAACGCGGTCGCAAACACTGCCAGACCGTAGACACCGATGCCGCAGGCAAGCCCGACCGCCAGGGTCGTCAGCATCACCCCTGCATCCTTCGGATCGTCGATTTTCGCGCGATACCGCACCAGACCGGCGGCGCCGACCACGCCGAACGCCCGCGCGAGGCTCGTGCCGACCACGATCATGACGAGCGCGCCGATTATCGACAGGATGATCTGCGTTTGCACCACCTGCGACGAGCGCTTGGGCGTGCCGCGCCTGCGCGGCCTGAGCGCGAGGACCGCGCCCAGTGCGGTCGCAAGCGGCAGCGCAACGAACGCATGCAGATCGATTTCCCACGAGCCGAGCGACTGCCGGTGCGCGGCATCGGCCGCGCCGACCGGTAGCGGGAAATCCCCGGGCGGCGCTTGCATGGCAGGCGTGACGGCAGGCGACTGCGACACGCCCTGCGCGCCGATGGGTATCACGGCCAGCACCAGCAGAATCAACCAGACGATGACGGCAAGCGCGAGCGAGCGGGTGTGTGTATACATCTAAGCCACCATTCGCGGTAGCAAGAGGCTCGCCACACTCGTGCTGGTCGGGACTGTCGGCAGATCGTCGCCGTATCTTCTGCACATCAAGCTGTTTCGCTCTCCGCTGCGAGCTGCCGGCTACCCGGTATCAGCCAGGTAGATGTATTACTAACAGACAGTGTTTCAGTTCCTCCGCGAGTTCAAATCGTTGACGGCCGAGCAAAAGCGCGCGTTTGCCGCGGCGTTCTTTGGATGGATGCTCGACGGCTTCGACTTCACGATCCTCACATTCGTGCTTGCCGATATTCAACAGAGCTTCACCGTAGACAATGCGCTTGCCGGGGCGCTGGGTACGGTGACGCTGATGTTCCGCCTCGCCGGGGGAGCAGCGGCCGGCACGGCAGCCGATCGGTGGGGACGCAAGCTGCCGCTGATGCTCTCGATCGTGTGGTTCTCGATCTTCACGGTGCTGAGCGGGTTCTCGACCTCATACGCGATGCTGTTTGCCTGCCGCGCGCTCTTCGGCATCGGGATGGGCGGCGAGTGGGCCGCCGGAATGCCCCTCGCGCTCGAGCATCTGCCCGATCGGCTCAGAGGCGCGGCCGCCGGTGTTCTTCAGGGTGCATGGGCGTGGGGCTACATCTTCTCCGCCCTGGCATTTCAAACGGTGTATCCGGTAATTCGGGGCGAAATGACCGGGGGCCCCAACGCGGGCGCCGCGTTGGGATGGCCGGTCGACGCGTGGCGCGCGATGTTCTGGATTGGCGCCATCCCCGCGCTCGCCGTGCTGTGGATTCGCGCGAGCGTGACCGAAAGCCCGGTTTGGCTCGCGGTGCAGAGTGAAGCAGGAAAGGCGGTCGCCCAGACCACCAGGATCTCGCTGGCGCGCATCTTCAGGCGCGGCCTCATCGGGACGACGGTTCACTGCTCGCTTCTGGCCGCGTGCTTCATGGTGTCGTACTACTCCGTCACGTACTGGTACGCAACGTTCCTCCAAGGGCGCGCGCTGAACACATTGCCCTACGTCGTAGCTCTGAACATCGGCGGCATCCTGGGCTCGGCATTCTGGGGCGGTGTGTCCGAGGGACGCCTCGGCCGGCGCGGCGCCGTAACCGCCGCCGCCGCCCTGGGTGTCATCGTCTCTCCGCTCTATCTGATGAGCGCCGACACGACTCTCCTTCTGATTGGTGCGCTCCTGGTGGGTTTTGGCGCGCACGGCATGTGGGGCGCGTTCCCTTCCTACATCACCGAGCGATTCCCGAGCGATGTGCGCGGCGCGGGCGCCGGGTTCTGCTATCACGCCGGCGCGCTCGTGGGATCGTTCACGTCGTTAGCGATCGGCCATCTGGTGGATTCCGGATGGACGCTGGCTCACGCGATGACCGCGTCGATAGCCGTATCTGGTTTCGCCGTATCCGCGCTCATCTGGCTTGGTCCGGAAACGCGTGGCCGCCGCTTTCAATGAGCCTTCGATCGTGCTCCTGTTCCGGCGTGTTCCTTGCTACGGCTAAACATGGTCGCAGGTAGGGCGGGTCTTGCAGTTCAAGACCCGCCCTACAACAGCATGGCCAGATAACGGACATCAGGAGGGCTCATGGCGAAGAAACGCGGCGGTCGCAAGTACGGCAGAACGGCATCTCAGAAGGTCGAAAGAGCGATGCACGAGCGGAAGCGCGGCACGCTCCGCAGCGGTGGTTCGGGGAAGAAGGTCACCAGCCGTAAGCAGGCGATCGCCATCGGGCTGTCCGAGGCGCGCCGGGCGGGCGGCAAGGTTCCGCGCAAGGGCGGCGGGAAGAAGCGCTAGCCCGGTCAGTCCCGCCGAAGTATCGGAACAGGCGGATGAGCCGTTCGGCCTCCCGTTCTCGCATCTCTCAACAGGAGGCCGAATGGCAAACGGATTCGTCGAAGCTCAACGCAACTCAACAGCACTGCTGACCGGCATCGAGCGCCGCGCATTGATCGCGCTGGCGAGCAGGCTGCCCGCACGCATCAATTCCGACCATCTGACCGCGCTGGGGTTTATCTCGATGTTTTTGGTCGGGGCATGCTTTGCAGTCTTCCGCGAGGTCCCGGCCGCACTCTGGGGGGTCGTCCCGTTTCTCGCGCTGAACTGGTTTGGCGACAGCCTCGACGGCACGCTGGCGCGAGTGCGGGGGCACCAGCGACCTAGATATGGCTTCTACGTCGATCACATCCTCGACACGTTCGGCATCCTCTTCGTCGTCGGCGGGCTGGCTCTCTCGGGCGCCATGACGCCCATCGTCGCCGCGGCTTTCCTTGTTGCCTATTACATCCTTTCGATCGAGATCTATCTGGCCACTTACTGCGTCGGCAGGTTCCAGATGTCGTTCTGGGGGCTGGGTCCAACCGAGCTGCGCATCGTGCTCGCAACGGGCGCGCTGATGCTGGCCGTGAAGCCCGTCGTGACAGTGTTTGGCGTGCAGATGCTGCTCTTCGACGTGGGTGGGATTGTGGGAGCGGTCGGCCTGACATTTATTGCGATCGTGTCGGCGGCTCGAAACACGCGCCGCCTCTATCGCGCAGAACCGTTGCCCGAGCGGGCAGACTCTGGACAGGCTTCGGGCTCCAGGCTCCGGACTTCGGACCTCGTGCCAGACGCTTGAAGCCGTCAGCCCTAGTGGCCGCCGGTCTGTCCGCTGAGGTTCTTCACAATCTCGCCGATCACGCCCTTCGCGTCGCCGAACAGCATGAGCGTGTTGTCGGCGAAGTAGAGCTCGTTCTCGATTCCGGCAAACCCGGGGTTCATCGAGCGCTTGATCGCAAGCACGACCCTGGCCTTGTCGGCGTCGATGATGGGCATGCCGAAGATCGGGCTGTTCTTGTCGAGCCGCGCGGCCGGGTTGACGACGTCGTTGGCCCCGATCACAAGCGCGACGTCGGTCCTCGGCATCTCGGGATTGATATCGTCCATCTCGACGAGACGATCGTAGGGAATCTCGGCTTCGGCCAGGAGCACGTTCATATGGCCCGGCATACGGCCCGCGACCGGATGAATCGCAAACTTCACATCGATGCCGCGCTTGGCGAGCTGCTCGTACAGATCGTGAACGCGATGCTGCGCCTGCGACACTGCCATCCCGTAGCCCGGGATAATGACGACGGTGGACGCATTCTCGAGCAGTTGGGCGGCATCCTCGGCTGTCGCGCTCTTTGCGGTTCTCTGCTCCACCTGTCCGCCGGCGGCCTGCACCTGACCGAACGCACCGAAGAGGACGTTGGTGAACGAGCGGTTCATCGCCTTGCACATCACGATCGACAGAATCAGGCCCGACGCGCCGTCGAGCGCGCCGGCCGTGATGAGGAGCTTGTTTTCCATCACGAACCCCATGGCGACGGCGGCGAGACCAGCGTAGGAGTTCAGCAGCGAGATAACCGTCGGCATGTCGGCGCCGCCGATCGGCAGTACCAGCAGCACGCCGAACGCCAGCGCGAGCACGATGAGCGCTGGAAAGAGATACGTATGGCTCGGATCGATCATCAGCAGAAAGCCGATGACCACTGCCGCGGCGAGCAGCGCGAAGTTGATGATGTTCTGGCCGCGGTACATGATGGGCCGCGTCGGAATCACTTCCTGCAGCTTGCCGGCGGCTACCAGACTTCCCGTGCACGTCAGATAGCCGAGAATCACTTCGAGCGCGATTGCGCCCATGCGGAACGTCGTCAGATCGCCGTGCTCTGCCCACAGGTAGTACTTCGCAGTGCCGACCAGCCCGGCGGCGAGACCGCCGAATGCATGTGAGAGCGCGGTTCGCTGCGGCACCGCCGTCAGAGGAACCCAGGAAAGCGGAATGCCCACGAGCGCGCCCAGCACGAGCGGCACGACGATCCAGCTGTAGCCGATAATGAGCGGGTGCAGCAGCGTGCCGACAATCGCCAGCGCCATGCCGCCCACGCCGGCGAACACCCCACGGCGCGCCGTGGAGGGATCGCTCATCCATTTGAGCGAGAAGATGAACAGCGCGGTCGCGACAAGATAGACCAGCTGTATCAGCTGGTCGATCATCGCATCTGTCCTGAGCTTGCCGGAGGAGCTTGTTCGCGCCTCTTGAACATCTTCAGCATCCGATCGGTAATCAGGAACCCGCTGACGATGTTCGTCGTCGATGCGAAGACGGCCACGGCGCCAAGCACCGTGCTCAGACGAGACTCCTGTTCGCCGGCGAGTAGAATGGCGCCCACCACCGCGATCGCCGAGATGGCGTTGGTCAGCGACATCAGAGGTGTGTGCAGCAATCGCGAGACGCGCCGGATGACGTCGAGGCCGATGAACGTGGCCAGCATCAGCACGAACAACCCGTCGATGAAATCGAACTGCATACGGCGCAAATCTTACATCATAAAATTGAGCCGCCCGTGTCCGCCAACGCGCCATCGCCCTTCATCGCGCTTCAACATCGAAACTTCCGCCTGTTGTGGACCGGACAGCTGATCTCGTTTTCCGGCTCGAGCATGCAGACGGCAGCGATCCTCTGGCAGGTCGCGCTGCTCGTGCAACCGGAGCGCCGGCCGATGGCACTCGGCATGGTGGGACTGGTGCGGTTGCTGCCCATCGTGTTTTTCGCGATGGCCGGCGGAACGATTGCCGATGCCTCCGATCGCCGCCGCGTCATGTTCTACACACAGGCCACGATGTGCGCCACGGCGGGCGCGCTGGCACTCTTGACGCATGCCGGAATGGCGCATCCCTGGCCCATCTATGCGCTGGCCGCCGTCGGCGCCGCGGCCAGCGCCTTCGACAACCCCGCACGGCAGTCGCTGATGCCGATGCTCGTGCCTCGCGAACATCTGCCCAACGCGATCAGTCTGAACGCGATCATGTTTCAGGTTGCGTCGGTCGCAGGTCCCACCGCCGGCGGCTTCATCATCGCCCTCGTCGGCGTGAAGTGGGTGTACGCAGTGAACGCCGTGACGTTCCTCTGCGTCATCGTCGCCCTCGTGATGATGCGCGACGTGCCGGAGCGCGCCGGCGAAACGAGCGACGTCAGCGTGCGGGCGATGCGCGAAGGCCTGGGGTTCGTGTTCTCCTCGCCGATCATCCGATCGACGATGCTCCTGGATTTCTTTGCGACGTTCTTTTCCTCGGCCACGGCCCTGCTGCCGATATTCGCGCAGGACGTGCTTGGCGTAGGCGCGAGAGGATACGGCTGGCTGTATGCGGCTCCGTCGGTCGGTGCAGTACTGACGAGCCTTGTGATGGTGCGCTCCATCGAGAAAATCGAGCGAAGGGGCGTTGTGCTCATCTGGGCAGTCTGCGTGTACGGGCTCGCGACAATCATGTTCGGCCTCTCACGGTCGTTCTGGCTGACGTTTTTTTGCCTGGCGGCCACTGGTGCGGCCGATACAGTAAGCATGGTGTTGCGCAACGTCATCCGCCAGCTCGGCACGCCAGATCACCTGCGCGGGCGCATGGTGGGCATTAATATGGTCTTTGTCCAGGGGGGGCCGCAGCTCGGCGAGCTCGAGGCCGGCACCGTCGGACAACTGTTCGGCCCTCGCGCGTCGGTCGTAACCGGAGGGGTGGGATGCCTCATCGCAACCGCGTGGATCGCGGCGCGAACACCCGCGCTCCGAAGGTACCGGCGCACCTTCATTGACGCGGGCGAACGAGGCCGACTACCATCGGTGGTTCGATGACACGGTACGCCGGCCTTCCGCCACTTCCCGAACGAATCGGACGCCTCGACGAGCTTGCTGCCAACCTCTGGTGGAGCTGGCAGAAGACCCCTCGCAAGGTGTTCCGCGATCTCGACTACCAGATCTGGCGCGCCACCGCGCACAACCCGGTGAAGATGCTGTGGACGGTCACGCCCGAACGCCTGCAGCAGATGTCGCAGGACGCGGACTTCCTCAGGACCTACGACAACGCGCTCGAAGGCCTCGACGCGGCGTGTGCGGCAAAGAACACCTGGATGGCGCGGCGGTTCCCTCAACTCCAGAACACGCCGATCGCGTACTTCTCGGCAGAGTTCGCCATACACCAGTCGCTGCCGATTTACGCCGGCGGCCTCGGCGTGCTGGCGGGCGACCACTGCAAGGAATCGAGCGACCTCGGGATTCCGCTTGTGGGAGTCGGATTCATGTACCCGCAGGGGTACTTCCACCAGACTGTCTCGCCCGAAGGATGGCAGCTCGAGGTGTACGAACGGCTCAACTGGCCCGACGTCGCGATCGAACCCGCAGTCAAACCGGATGGATCCCCCTGCGTCGTGGCGGTGCCGCTTGGCGATCGCGCCGTGCTGACCAACGTTTGGAAGGTGTCGGCCGGCCGCGTCAATCTGTACCTGCTCGACACCGGCCTCGAGGAAAACGCGCCGCAGGATCGCGATTTGTCGGCACGTCTCTACGGCGGCGATCGTGAAACGCGCCTGCAGCAGGAAATCATCCTCGGCATCGGCGGCGTCCGCGCGCTCCGCGCGCTCGGCATCGCGCCGGCCGTCTGGCATCTCAACGAGGGCCATGCGGCGTTTGTCGTGCTGCAGCGCATCTATGAGTTCATCGCCGAGGGTATGAGCTTCGACGATGCGCTGGCTGCCGTGCGGCGCGCGACGATCTTCACGACGCACACACCGGTCGCTGCGGGGCACGACGCATTCGGGTTCGATCGGGTCGAACACCACCTGCAGGGCGCATGGGGACCGCTGACCGAACACCGCGGCCGATTCCTGGCACTCGGCGAGTACCACGGGCAGTTCAACATGACGGCGCTCGCGCTGCGCACGTCGGACTTCGCCAACGGGGTGAGCCGCCTGCACGGCGACGTGACCCGGAGCATGTGGGAGCCGCTGCTGAAGGAACGCGAGCAGAGCGGACAGCACACGCTGACGACGATCACCAACGGCGTGCACGTGCCGACGTGGATGTCGGCCGAAATGGTGGATCTCTTCGAGAAGCACCTTGGCGCCGACTGGCGCGATCGGCAGGACGAACCCGCCTTCTGGAATCGTGTGCTCGAAATTCCCGACCAGGAGCTTTGGAACGCGCGCACCGCTCTGAAGCGGTTCCTCTTCACCTTCATACGGCAGCGCGCGCGCGATCGCTGGGCACAGGAAAACGTCAGCGCCGCAGCGGTCGTGGCATCCGGTCCGCTCCTCGACCCCGGCGCGCTGACCATTGGCTTCGCCCGCCGGTTCACGGCATACAAACGTCCGGAGTTGATCTTCCGCGATCCGGATCGGCTCATCCGCCTGCTTTCGTCGAACCGCCGGCACGTGCAAATCGTCTTTGCCGGCAAGGCCCACCCGGCCGACGACGCCGGCAAGCGCCACCTGCAGCAGATCTATCGCCACGCGATCGATCCGATTTACGGCGGGCGCATCGCCTTCGTGGACGACTACGATTTGCACGTCGCCCACTTCCTGACGCAGGGGTGCGACGTGTGGCTCAACACACCGCGCAAGCCGCTCGAAGCCAGCGGCACCAGCGGCATGAAGGCCGGCATCAACGGCGTGCCGCACCTCAGCATCGGCGATGGGTGGTGGGCCGAAGGGTACAACGGGTCGAACGGCTGGGTGATTGACGGCGGCAAAGGCATGGAAGATCCTGAAGGTCAGGACGCGGCCGACGCCGACGCGCTGTACCGGCTGCTGGAGGAACAGGTCGTTCCTACCTACTATCAACGCGACGAACAGGGCGTCCCGCACGCCTGGCTGCGCATCGTCAAGGAGTGCATCCGCTCGGTCACGCCGCAGTTCTGCGCCGCGCGGATGTTGAAGCAGTACGTGGAGGAGATGTACGTGCCGGCTGCACGTCAGACGAAGGATTCTGGTGCCCCGCAAGTCCACGGTTAAGACGCGCTGCGCCCTCTGCGGCGCGAAAGACGTCTCCGAGCCGCGCGGCGACGAGCGCTATTGCCGCGACTGCTGGGACAAGAAGATTGCGATCGAGGAGATCGTCGCACGCGAGTTTGCGCTGAAGCGGTACATCCGCGCACACAGCGCCGAGAAGTACCTCATCTATCACTCGACCACCAAGCGCCCCTGCGGCCAGCTCATCGTCGTCGACGACGGGTACGACCTGTTCCTCACCATCGTGCTGTATCCGAACTTCGGCTGGGACGAGCCCGCCTATCACCTCGAAGCGGATCCCGAGGGGCGCACGTTTGCGGAGATTCTCGTCGACGTGGTTGCCACAGAGGTTATCGAACCCTGGGGCGGCGGCAAGTGGCACCTCGAGATCATCCGGTCGATCAATCCCGAGCCAGAGGACTGGAACGGGGAGATGTAGCCTTCGGGGTTCCGGTTCCCGGGGTTCCGGGTTCCAGGTTCGGGGGTTCCAGGTTGACGGGTTCCGGTGGTTCCCGGTTCAGAACCGGAATATGGAACCTGGAACAGGAACCAGGAACTGCAGAATGGAGTCCGGGTATAATGCGCTCAAGACCCACAAGCTTTTCCAAGGAGTTGAAGATGCGTGTGCAACATGCAATTGCCATCGCGGTCGTGGCTGCTCTGGCGGCCCCCGTGTCGATGACCCTTCAAGCCCAGACGCCGCCCGCCACGCCCGCGCCGGTGCTCAAGAAATCGGCGCCCCCTTTGCGAGGGACGGCCGACCTTGGGTTCATTCAGTCGGCGAAGCTCGAGGGCAACACCATCGTGACGACCTTCCAGGTCAAGAACATGTCGGCGACCAATGCCATTGTCGGGCTGCAGATCAGCGAGTTCTGGTACGACAAGGCCGGGAACCCGTTGCAGGGCACCGGCGATCGGCAGCGCCTCCGGACGCCGCTGCAGCCGCTGGATGTCGCCACGATTACGCTGCGCTCACCGAAAGTGGCGGGCATGACGACTCCCCAGTACAAGTTCGAGCAGAACAACGGCACCGTCAAGCCGGTGAAGCTCAAACAGATCAAGGCGGGGCCGGAAAGCTAGCTCGCGATGTAGGCCGGGTCTGTTCTTTAGACCCGGCGATCGACGCACGGCGACTTCATGCGGTGGCGGGTCTGCAACACGAGACCCGCCCTACTTACCCGGCACCTGGACAAAGCGAACCGGGCCTGCGTGCTGAGGGACTGAAACGAGGTGGAAAGGCTCGGTGAGAATCTGGGCCGCCATGGTTCCGCGTCCAGGCTGCTTCTGAACGTACTCGACAATCAACTCACTCTCTTCGGTGCGCACGCCGACGATTTCCACGCCGTGGCCCGCGCTCGGCTTGGTCCCCAGGAAGATTCCCACCACCATGTCGCGGCTGAAATCAACCGCAGGAATCTTCTCTGCCGACGCGTGATCTTTCCAGAGCGCCTTCCATTCGGCGACCGTTCGGACTGTCACCTGCTTAGCGGTCTGCTGCCCGCTCATGTCGCCCCTGGCGACGCTCGTGAAGGCCCGTGTCTGCGCCATTCCAGAGAGTACACAGGACACAGAGATCGCAATGGAAAGAAACAGCACCCTCATCTAGCGCACCTCGAACTGAATGACGCGTGAGGCGGGCGCGATGTCGCTGAGCCTCGACTTCGCTTCGATCTGGAGCACATAGAGACCCGGCGTCCAGTTCTGAATCGGTATGCGCGTGGTGAAACCAAACCCACCCGGCGTGCCGTGCAGCTCGTCGGTCGAACGCTCGGCGCTGTGGTTGAACACCACCCGCCCGTCATCGGCCTTCACGGTCGTGGTGACGTCGATGCGATGCACCGGGGTCGGCCTGTTGACATACACCTCGAACGCTGCGGCGAACTCGCTGTTGTTCGGAAACTCGCGCAGGGCCGACGGCGCGCCCGGGAGGAGACCGTTGAAGGGATCGAAGCCCGGTTTCGGCGGCGAGTAGACGGCGCGATCGGCTGTTGCCGCCAACGCGATGCTGCTCATCGCGAGCGGCGGCTTCGTAAAGTCGGGTACGTCGATGTCGAGGTGCGCGCTGCCCTGCTTCACCTTGCCGCTGTCCTGCGCCGCGACGCGCAGTTGATAGCGCCCGGGCGGCAGCGACAAGTGGCGCAGGATGCGGACGCCGTTCTGCGACACGCGCGTGTGGCTTTCGGGCCGCAGGTTGAGATCGACATCCGGGCGCTCGGCAAAAACCGATTTGCCTTCCTTGTTGAAGACGCCGACCTGCATCGACAACTTGTTGACGAACGTGCCGTTCTTCTCGGCAAACGTGAGATCCCGGCCGAGCGTGTCGATGAGCACTTCGACGTCGGCGTTCCTGGCTGAGCCCTTCTTCGCAATGGCGCTCACCCGCAGCTGAATGCCCGTCTTCGGCAGCGGCGATGCCATCGTGTTGACGAGTTCGGCATTGAGGCTCTTCGCCGGATCGAGCGGCTTTCCCGCGGCCGTGTTCCGAGGCGCCCGCCCGCGCGGCGCCGCGTAACGCTTGCGGTAGGTGACCTGGGCGTCGGGGTAACCGGCGACGCGCACGCTGATGTTGCGCAGCTTGCCGTCGCGCCTGTCGTTGGTCGAGTAGTACCCCAGCACGTAGTACTGACTGTTTTCCTCCACAATCCGATCGAACGCCTCGTCGAAATCGTTGCGGCCCACAAACGCCACGCCGCCCGTCTCTTCGGAAAGCGTCCGGAGGTTGTCCTGCGACGACTGCAGTTCCTGTGCGAGCTGCTTGGGTCCCAGGTTGTATGCGCCCGACGCGAGGCCCCCGATTTCGATGTCTTCCTGAGCCATGCTCGTCAGGCCGCGCGGATCGACGGCATAGATCTGAACGTTGCTCCGCGAGGCGGCTGCGACAGTGTCGTAGGTCTCGCCCTGGATCATGTTGAAATTCTCGAAATTGAAGTTCGAGGGATCCCCCCCGGTGAAGACGTCGAACAGGTTGAAGTCGACGCCTTCGCTGATGTAGATGATGGCCTTGCGCCGGCCCTGAATGGCCGACATCCACTCCGAGATACTGCGCAGTGAGTTGAGCGCCTGGCGCGCCTGAAACATGCGCTCGGTCGCCGCGTCGTCGGCAACGTAGCGATTGGACGGATCGATCTGAATCGGGTCGCCGGCATCGTCGGTTGGCCGCCCGGAGGCGTCCATCTGCCGCGACATCCTTTCGTTGCGCGTCACGCCAGCCGATGGCAGCTTCTGCCCAACGAAGTTGTCGATGGCATCGATGAGCAATCGCCGGTTCTGCGTGAAGTCCTGCGAGGCTCGCAAGAGACCGCTCGTCACGACGACAGCCGCCTGATCGTCAGGGCCGAGTTTCTCGAGCACGAAGCGGCGCGCGAGACTTCGCACGTTCTGGCTGCGAAGCGGCGCGACGTGATAGTCGTCGAGTACGATCAGGTACAGCCGGCCGTCGAGTACCTGCTTGTTGACAGCCACGTCGGGCTCGATTGGCAGATCCTCCGGTCCCAGGAACCGCGGCTTCCGCGGCCGCGTGTTGGGAATATCGACCATGCCGAAGGATTCCACCTTCTGGGGCTTGCCGTCTTCGAATACCTGAAAGTCTTCCCGCTTCAACCCCCGGATGAAATTCCCGTCCCGATCGACCACGCGCACGTCTTCTTCGACATAGTTCACCTCGACCTTGAAGGTGACTTCCGGTGCGGGAGGCGACGCGGGTTGCGGCGGCGCCCCGGAGGGCGCCTGTGCTGCGGCGAAGGCAGTTGCGAGCAGCGGGCCCGCCGCAGTGGTCGTGATGTAAGCGCGGAGGCGGGTAAACATAGAACTCCCTTGTATCCTGGCCATTATAAACAAACCATTCCAGGCCGCCGGGCGTCCAACAAGTAGCGAGGCGCCCCGTGGATGTCAAGGCCCCGCGGCCAGGCGCGAACGGCTATACTGATTTTTTGATGCCGTTCGACATTGTCGCGGTGCAGCGGTCGCTCAGTGCAGAGGGATTGGACGGCTGGCTGCTTTACGATTTTCACGGCTCGAATCCAATCGCGGCGCGCCTCGTCGGAACAGCCAACGCGGCCAAAATGACCACCCGCCGCTGGTTTTACCTGGTGCCGGCCGTCGGCGAGCCGCGCGGCTTGGTGCATGCGATTGAGCGGACGACGCTCGACGCCCTTCCAGGCCAGAAGACGGTCTATGCCGGGCGCCAGCAGCTCGAAGCGGGGCTCGCCGGGTTGCTGAGAGGCCTCAAGCGGGTGGCAATGGAGTATTCGCGCGAATGTGCGATTCCGTATATCTCGCGGGTCGACGCCGGCACAATCGAGCTCGTGCGCAACTACGGAATCGACGTCGAGTCTTCTGGCGATCTGGTGCAGCGTTTTGAAGCGGTATGGGACCAACAGGCACTGGCCACCCACCATGACGCGTCCCGCGCGCTCTACCGAGTGAAGGATCGGGCGTTCGAGCTCATCGGCAAGCGCGCGCGCGACAAAGAGCCAATGACGGAGTTTTCGATTCAGCAGCAGATGGCTGCGTGGTTCGAGGAAGAAGGATTGATCAGCGACTCGCACCCGGTCGTCGCGGCGCAAGAAAACGCAGGCAATCCGCACTATCTGCCCACCTCGCGCCACGCGCGGCAGATCCAGGCGGACGAGCTCGTGCTCCTCGACCTCTGGGCCAAGAAAAAAGAACACCCCCACGCGGTCTATGCCGATATTACGTGGGTGGGGTTCACCGGCCGCCATGTGCCGGCCGAGATGGCCCGGGCGTTCCAGGCCGTCCGCCAGGCGCGTGATGCGGCCGTCGCGCTGGTGCAGGAATCGGCCCGCGAACAACGCGACCTGCGGGGATGGCAAGTCGACCGGGCAGCGCGGGCGGTGCTCGAGCAGGCGGGGTTTGGGGAACGGATTCTGCATCGTACCGGCCATAACCTCGGGCGCGACGTGCATGGCAACGGCGTGCACATGGACGATTACGAAAGCCATGATGACCGGCGGCTTCTTCCGGGTACCGGGTTCACCATCGAGCCAGGGTTGTATTTCGAGTCTTTCGGTGTGCGTACGGAAATCAACATGTATTACGGCCAGCGCGAGGCGCTTGTCACCGGGCCCGCGCAGACGGAGATCGTGCAACTGTTGTAGTGTCCGGCCATAGCCGGGCCGTCCGGCGTCGGCCGGACCTTTGCGGAGGTTTCATTTATGTCTTGGTTTGTTTCATCTTCACGGAAAACGACGATCTTCTATGTCGTCCTCGTCGCGATGGCGTCGCTGGTGGTGGGCATGGTCATCGCGTCGCGCCTCGACCTGTCGCCGGCCTCGTCGGCGCAGACGATGGCGATTCCGGTGACCAACAGCGCGCCGCTCAACGGCCCGGTGGACTCGACCACGTTCCGCAACATCGCCAAGGCGCAGTCGCCGATGGTCGTCAGCATCCGCACCGAGTCGCGGCAGCGGACGCAGGACCTCAGCGAGTTCTTTGGCGGAGACGACCTCTTCGAGCGGTTCTTCGGCAACCCCGGCATGGGCGCGCCAAATCAGACCCCGCGGGGTCAGCAGCCGACGCCGCGCAGGCAGCAGCCGCGTGAACGCCTCACACAGGCCGCCGGCTCGGGCTTCATCATCTCGAAGGACGGCTTCATCCTGACGAATAACCACGTCGTCGAAGGCGCATCGAAAATCGAAGTGCAGTTCTTCGACGAGGAAGAGGAGTACTACGAGGCGAAAGTCGTCGGACGCGACCCGCTGACCGACAGCGCGCTCCTGCAGCTCATCGAAAAGCCGAGCCGCGATCTGGTGGTCGCCAAATTCGGGGACTCCAGCCAGATGGAGCCGGGCGACTGGGTGATGGCCATCGGCAACCCGTTCGGGCTTGCGCATACGGTCAGCGTCGGCGTGGTTAGCGCGACCGGGCGTAATGCGTTCGACTTCACACCGGGACGCCGCCAGCCGCTGATTCAGACCGACGCGGCGATCAACCCCGGCAACTCCGGCGGCCCGCTGTTGAACGTCCGCGGCGAAGTCATCGGCGTGAACACCGCGATCTACAGCGGCGGATCCGCGTTCGGCTCGGCCGGGAACATCGGAATCGGGTTCGCGGTTCCCATCAACACGGTGCGCGACGTCCTGCCAGGACTGCGCGCAGGCAAGATTACGCGCGGACGAATCGGCGTATCGGTGCGTCCGGTGTCGCCGGACGAAGTTGAAGCGCTCAGCCTGAAGGATCGGCACGGAGCGGTCGTGGCGCAGGTTCCGCCCGGTCCCGCGGCAACCGCCGGCATCGAGCCGGGCGACGTCATCGTCGAGTTCAACAGCAAGCCAATCAACCGGAGTGACGACCTGCCGGCGCTCGTGGCCGCCACCGCGCCGGGCACCACCGTGCCGGTCAAGGTGATCCGCGAAGGCAAGGAACGGACGTTCAGCGTGCGGGTTGAAGAGCTCAACCTCGATACCGAAACCACCCGTCAGGCCGATGCCGGCGGCGGTGCCGGGGACACGGGTGCCGGATTCGGCATCACGCTGAACAACGTCACGCCCGACATCGCACGACAGTTCGAGCTGCCGCCGAACGTGCGGGGCGCGGTCGTCACCGATATCGATCCGGATAGCCCGGCCGCACGCGTGCTGCAGCCTGGCGACGTGATCGTCGAAGTGAGCCGCAAGCCGGTCGCCAACGCCAACGAGGCCAGCGCGGCGCTGCGAGCAGTTCCGTCGGGACGTGCGGTCGGCATGCTCATCAATCGCCGCGGCGACGAGCAGTTCGTGACCGTCCGCAAGCAGTAATGAGCGGACTCCGCGAGCTGATAGCCGATCGCATCCGGACGAGCGGCCCAATCAGCTTCGCAGAGTTCATGGAGCTGTCGCTCTATCATCCGGAGTTTGGCTATTACGCCCGCGCGGCCCAGAAGACCGGCCGCGCGGGCGATTTTTTTACCAGCGTCGATGTCGGCCCGATATTCGGGGAGCTGCTGGCGAGACAGTTCGCCGAGATGTGGCGGCTATTGGGGCCAATGGGGTCTGACCCCCGTACCGGTACGGGGGTCAGACCCCATTTCGATCTCGTCGAGGCGGGCGCGGGCAACGGACGCCTCTCTCGCGACATCCTCGATGCGGCGCAGCGCAACGACCCTGAGTTCTACTCTGTCATCCGTCTCTCACTGGTCGAGCAGTCTCCCAGCGCGCGGGCAGCACAGGTCGCAACGCTGGGTCCGCATGCTTCGCTCCTCAGTCACACTGGCACCGGGCTCCCCGAGGACTTGTCGGGCGTAATCTTCGCCAACGAACTGCTCGATGCGCTGCCAACGCACGTTGCGGTGATGGCCGAGAGCGGGCTGCGCGAGGTGTTCGTCGATGTCTCCCCTTCGACACGCTCAGGGCAGGCGGTGAGATTCGTCGAGCGACTCGAGGAGCCTTCCACGCCGCGCATCGCCGAGTATCTTGCGCGGGCCGGCGCGGAGATGCGCGCAGGATGGCGCGCTGAAGTGAACCTCGCCGCCGAAGACTGGATGAAGCGTGCAGCCCGGTCGCTTCGCCGAGGCTTTCTCGTCATCATCGACTACGGGCACGACGAGAACGAGCTCTACAGCGCGTCGCATGCGTCGGGCACGCTGGCGTCCTTCAAGCAGCACGCGCAACCGCCGGATTTCCTGCAGCAGCCGGGCGAGACCGACATCACCGCGCATGTGGACCTGACGGCGGTGACGCGCGCCGCCGAGCACGCCGGGCTCGATGTCGTCGGCAGGCTCGATCAGACCTACTTCCTGCTGGGCCTCGGCCTGGCAGACCTCGCCGATCTTTCTCTGCACCAGCGCCTGGCACTGAAAACACTGTTGCTGCCGGGCGGGCTCGGCAGCACGCACAAAGTGCTCATCTTCGGAAAGGGCGTCGGAAGGCCGGCGCTCAAAGGATGCTCATATCGCGTACGCATGACGTAGTGGGCGATGAGACATTGACTATCGCCACTCGACCATCGACCATGAAATGCATGGCGGCGCACGGATGGGTTGGGCTCGTAGTACTGGCGATCTCCGAAGCCGCCATGCTCCGGCACGTCGAACCGTTCTGGACGTGGCACACGCCCTCCGCATGGACGGGCTACATCCTTCTGCTGGATGCCGTCATCTACAAGCATCGCGGCTCGTCCTGGCTGATGACCAATCGCCGCGAGTTCATCTTTCTCGCGGTTCTGTCGATTCCGCTGTGGGTGGTGTTCGAAGGTTACAACCTGCTCATCAGAAATTGGCACTACATCAATCTTCCCGAGAATCTCGTGGTTCGATATTTCGGCTATGCGTGGGCCTTCTCCACGATTTCGCCCGGAATCTTCCAGACCGCCGAGCTGGTGGCGATTCTCCGCAGTTCTCGAACCGGCCGAGCCCGCTCCCATACCAGCTCGCGCGTTGCGACCCTTCGACAAGATCAGGGCCGTCCCGAGCATCGTCGAGGGGCGACCAGCGACTTTCGACTTTCAACTTTCCACTACGTAAGTGTCGCCGCCGGCGCAGCCATGCTGATGCTGCCAATCCTCTGGCCGTCGCCGTATCTGGCGGCTCCTGTCTTCCTGGGCTTCGTCTTTCTGCTCGAGCCGGTCAACGCACGGGCCGGCGACGAGTCGCTGCTGCGCGACCGGCGCACCGGCTCCCACGATCGGCTCATCAACCTCCTTGCCTCCGGGTTCATCTGCGGCGGGTTATGGGAGTTCTGGAACTTCTGGGCGCGCACCAAGTGGATCTACACAGTACCGATCCTCGGCGACATCAAGATCTTCGAAATGCCCGTGCTGGGCTATTTCGGCTTCCCGCCGTTCGCCCTCGAGTGCTTCACGATGTACGTTTTCGTGCGACGGCTCGTGTGGCGCGGACCGAGGCGGCCCGTGGGCGTCTAACCGGTCGATCGGCGAAAGTTAGCGGGCAATGGGCGATGCCTGTCCTGTCGATAGGGGATGGGCCGGTCGGTCAGGCATTGGTTCCGGGCATGGCGGCACCCGCACGACCCACGCGAACAACCCATCGCGCATTGACCAACAGCACGGTATAGAATGCCCCCTGATGGCGGCCACGCTCGAGCGGGAAATCAAGCTCGGCTTTCGCGACGCTGAAGAGGCCCGGCAGGCCATTCTGGCCACCGGCGCCACCCCGCTGCGCGGCCGGCGGCTGCAGGAAGACTACCTGCTCGACACGCACGACGACGAACTGCGCAAGCGCCGGTGCGTGCTCCGCGTGCGCCTCGAGTGCGGCAAGACGCTACTCACCTTCAAAGGCCCCGTTCAGAACTCACCGCTGAAGGTCCGCGAAGAATTGGAAACCGTCGTCGCCGACGGGTTGCTGCTCATGCGCGTGCTGGAGGAGCTCGGCTTTCACGTCTGGTTCCGCTACGAAAAGTACCGCGAGGAGTTTGCGCACGAAGACGTGACGATCGCGGTGGACGAGACGCCCGTTGGCACGTTCGTCGAGATCGAAGGCAGCGAGCACGGCATCAGGCAGACCGCCGCAGCGCTTGCGCGTCAGCCCGCCGACTACGTGACCGACTCGTATCGCGGCCTCTACGTACGGCACTGCGAGCAGCACGGCCTGCCACTGGCCGATATGCTCTTCGAGGAACCTTAACTGCCTCACGCAGCGCTCATTCTGACGGCCGGCCTCGGCACTCGGTTGCGACCACTGTCATTTGTCCGCGCGAAGCCTGCCGTCCCTGTGGCGGGCGAGCCGCTCGTGCGGCGCATTCTTCGGTACGCTGCGCGACAGGGTGTGCGCGATTTCGTCCTCAACCTTCACTATCTGCCCGAAACGATTACCGCGCGGGTCGGCGACGGAAGCGATCTCGAGGTAAGAGTTCGATATTCGTTCGAGTCGCCCGTGCTCGGATCGGCGGGAGGGCCGCGCAAAGCGCTGTCGCTTCTGCCCGACGACGACTTCTTCATCATCAACGGCGACACGCTGACCAACGTGGACTTGCACGCGCTCGCCGAGAACCATCGCGAGACCCGAGCGCTCGTCACCATTGCGGTCATCCCGAATCAATGGCCCGATCGCTACGGGGGGCTCATCGTTGACGCCACCGGCCGATTTCACAGCGTCGTGCCTGCCGGCTCGCCCGTGCGCTCGTATCACGTGGTTGGCGTCCAGGTGGCGCATCCGTCGGCGTTCGCGAGGCTTCCCTTGAACCAGCCGGCCGAAAGCATCGGCAGCTTGTACAAAGAGTTGGTGAGAGACAACCTCGGTCACGTTCGCGCGTTCCTGTGCCCGGCCAATTTCGTGGACGTCGGCACGCCTGCAGACTATCTGGAGGCATGCCTCTCGATTGGCGAGGCAGAAGCGAATCTGCCCCAGATCGGCCGCGGTTCGGTGGTCGACCGAACCGCGCGGCTCGTCGATACGGTCGTCTGGGATGAGGTCAGCATCGGCCAGGGCGCCAGCCTCGAGCGCTGTGTCGTGGCTGACGGGGTGCAAATTCCCGCTGGAGCCAGCTTCAGCAATTGCGCCATTATTCAGAGAGACGGTGAGCGAGTCGTAGCGGACATCAAGTGATGGAGAACAGAGCCATAGCCTTACGGGACACACGGGCGAGAATCGAGGAGTGCCTGCAGCGCGCGCGGCTTGCCGGCCCGCAGGTGCGGGTGGTGCCGCTCACCGGCGACGCATCGACGCGCCAGTACTTCCGGATTCTCCGACCCGACAACCCCTCGGTGGTTCTTGCCGTCTACGACGCGCCGTTCGTCTTCGACGAGCTGCCGTTTGTCAACGTGTGGCGGCTGTTCACCAACATCCCGCTGCCAATTCCGGCGATTGCGGGACACGCCGACGACCTCGGCATCCTCATCCTTGAGGATCTCGGCGATGTGACGTTGCAGGCGCATCTCGGCATGACGCAGCCGGCCGAACACGACGCGCTCTATCGACAAGCCGTGGAACTCGTGTTTCGCATGCAGCGAAGGGGAGCAGAACTGGAGTCCGACGACTTCATCCCCTTCCGCGTCGCGTTCGACCGCGACAAACTGATGTGGGAGCTGAACTTCTTCGTCAAGCATTTCCTCGAAGCGTATCGCGGGGTCCTGATGGCGCAGGCCACGCGCGATGCGTTTACTGAGGAATGGCTGCGCATCGCCGACGAGCTCGCGGGAGAGCCTCGCGTGCTGTGTCATCGCGATTATCACAGCCGCAACCTGATGCTGCACGATCGGCGCCTGTTCATCATCGATTTCCAGGACGCGCGCATGGGCCCCGATACCTACGACCTGGCATCGCTGCTGCGCGATTCGTATGTGGACCTCTCAGAGGAGCAGGTCGACCATTTCATCCATGCGTACCTGAAGCTCGGCGGCGCGGCCCGGGCGACACTCGACGCGTTCTTCGAGTACCGTCGGCGGTTCGATCTGATGTCGGTGCAGCGCAACATCAAAGCACTCGGCACATTCGGACACCAGGCGGCCTCGCGGAACAATCCTGTGTATATCCAGTACATCCCGCGCACGTTGAGCTATCTGCGCACGAACCTCGAACGCTATCCGCGGTTTGCCCGTCTTCGCGAGCTGCTCGGATCTGTAATGTAGAGAACGACTTCGGGAAGAGGGGGCTGACCCCTTTTGTGGTGTGTATGAGGAAATTCGGGATCTCCACCCACCTGTATCACGAACAACCGCTGGAACGAGCGCACCTCGTCGACATCGCGGCGAACGGATTCGACGCCGTTGAGGTGTTTGCCACCAGGAGCCACTTCGACTACCACGACGAATCGGCCATCCGCTCGCTCAAGGACTGGCTGACGGGCGCCGGGCTCGACTTGCACTCCGTTCATGCGCCCATCACCGACGCGTTCGCCAACGGCCGCGGCCAGCGAACCTTCTCGACGGCCACCCGCAATGCCGACGCGCGAAAGGCGACGTTGCACGAGATGGCCGCCGCACTGAACATCGCCAGGGTCATCCCTTTCAAGTATCTGGTCGTCCACCTCGGCGTACCCGTTGTGCAGAAACCCGGTCCAGAGGAGAACAGTCGCGAGATGGCGATCCGCAGCATCGAAGAGATCCACGGCCTGGCCGAGGCCGCGGGCGTGACGGTGGCGCTCGAAGTGATGGGCAATGCTCTCTCGACGGCGCCAGACCTGATCGAGATCATCGAGCGCAGCTTCGAGGGCGCCGACCTGGGCATCTGCATGGATGTGGGTCATGCGCACCTTCTCGGCGACACGACCGAAGCCATCGAAACGACGTCGGAATACCTGGTCACCACGCACATCCACGACAACCGCCGGCAGAGCGACGACCACCTGGTGCCGTTCCAGGGCAGCATCAACTGGGCTGCCACGGTGATGGCCCTCGAGAAGATCGGCTACGATGGAGTGTTGATGTACGAAGTGAGGAACGCAGAGTCACCCACCACAGTCCTCGAGAAAGCCGTAAGCGCCCGCAAGCGGCTCGAGGGGCTGATGATGGATACGTCGCAGCGGACGGCGTTCGAAACCGAATGATTGCCTACATCGATCGAATCGCGAACAACGAAGGGCAGCAGGTCACCATCCGCGGCTGGCTCCACAACCGGCGCTCGAGCGGGAAGATCCACTTCCTGTCCATCCGCGACGGGACGGGGTTCATCCAGGCCATCGTGTCGAAGGCCGCTGTCGGCGAAGAGAAATTCAAACAGGCCGATCACCTTTCTCAGGAAACTGCCGTGATCGTGCACGGCACGGTGCGTGCCGACAGCCGGGCGCCCGGAGGCTACGAGCTCGACGTTTCGGACTTCGAGATTGTCGCCCCGTCGGTCGACTATCCGATCACGCCGAAGGAGCACGGCGTCGATTACCTGCTCGACCGCCGGCACCTGTGGATTCGATCTGAGAAACAGCAGGCGATTCTCCGCGTGCGCCACGAAGTGATCAGCGCCGTGCGCGATTTCTTCAACAACCAGGGGTTCATCCTCGCCGACACACCGATCTTTACGCCGGCAGCCTGTGAGGGCACGACGACGCTCTTTCCCGTCGACTACTTCGAGGATCAGAAAGTCTTCCTGACGCAGAGCGGCCAGCTGTACGCCGAGGCCAACGCCATGGCACTCGGCCGCGTCTACAACTTCGGCCCGGTGTTCCGCGCGGAAAAATCAAAGACGCGCCGGCACCTGACCGAGTTCTGGATGGTCGAACCGGAAATGGCGTACGCGACGCTGGACGACGTCATCGATCTGGCCGAAGGGCTCGTCGTTGCGGTCATTTCGCGCGTGCTCGAGACTCGGCAGCGCGAGCTGAAGGTGCTCGAGCGCGATACGTCGAAGCTCGAGAACGTGAAGGCACCCTTCCCGCGCATCTCCTACGACGAAGCCGTCAGGATCCTCAACGAGAAAGGCCAGCCGTTCGAATGGGGCGGCGATCTGGGCGGGACCGACGAAACCATATTGTCGCAGCACTACGACCGGCCGGTGGCTATTCATCGCTATCCCGCGAGCGTGAAGCCTTTCTACATGGAGCCGGACCCGCACAGGCCCGAGCTCGCCCTGTGTGTCGACATGCTCGCGCCCGAAGGGATCGGCGAAATCGTCGGTGGCAGCCAGCGCCTCGCGAGTTACGACCTGCTGCTGCAGCGCATCAAGGAGCACAACCTGCCGCAGGAAGCCTTCGAGTGGTATCTCGACCTGCGCCGATTCGGATCGGTGCCGCACGGCGGCTTCGGCATGGGCATCGAGCGCGCCGTGAGCTGGATCTGCAAGCTCGACCATCTGCGCGAAGCCATCCCCTATCCAAGAATGCTGCACAGGCTGTATCCTTGAATTGGTAATCTGAGATCTGTGATTGAAGATTCATCGCAGATCGGGTGATTTGTGATTGGTGA
>Ga0105106_10000554_pt1 | contig 26370 bp, 20 predicted proteins | sample PPLLaktember2015_5_FD_79109 | JGI IMG/M metagenome (GOLD analysis project Ga0105106, IMG submission 79109) | Freshwater sediment microbial communities from Prairie Pothole Lake near Jamestown, North Dakota, USA - PPLs Lake P8 Core (1) Depth... | ecosystem: Environmental > Aquatic > Freshwater >...
AGGATTCTGAGATCATGATTCACGCAGGAGATGCCCTTGATCAAATGCTGCACACAGAGAAGCGATATCGCCGATGGATTCACCCAGCGCGGCCGGCACGATGCTGCACGCGGCGGCAGCCTGCGGCAGGGCTTCCTCTCTGAAGACACGGAGTGCCGGCTCCACCAAGATGTCCATCAAGCGCATGCCCAGGCCACCCAGTACGATGCGTTCCGGATTCAATGTGTCTGCAATCATCGCAAGGCCGCGTCCGAAATACCGGGAGGAAGTCGCAAAGACCTGCAGCGCATCGGAGTCGCCGGATCGTGCCGCAGAGGCAAGTTGGATCATATCGGGAGGCTGCGGCCACCGGCTCGGGAAGAGCATTTGTGCCAGCCGCGCAATTCCGGTGCCGCTTGCATATCCTTCCAGTGACCCGGCTTTGCCATAGCAGTCGGGCCCATCCTCGGCTATGCGCACGTGCCCCACCTCGCCCGCCACATCCGATGAGCCCCGGTACAGACGGCCGTCAAGGATCAAACCCGCACCGAAACCCGTTCCCATCGTCAGGAACACAAGGCTCAGTGCACCCTTCCCCGCGCCGAAATACCATTCGGCCAGGGCTCCCGCATTGCCGTCGTGCTCCACATACACAGGGAGTGCAAAACGGTCCGCCAGGAGTTTCTTTAAAGGAATTGCATCCCAACCCGGCAGATTGGGCGGCGAGTGCACCACTCCCCGAAGAACATCCAGAGGACCACCAATCGCAACGCTGATGGCGGCCGGCGGGTTCGCCGCCGATTCCCAAATCGTCTGCACGCCGTCGACGATGTCGTCAAAGACTGCATTGAAGCCCCGGTACGGGGCCGTCACAAACTGCAGTCGCCGGAGTATCCGGCCGTCGTCACCCCCCTCGATGACCGCCGTCTTGGTACCGCCGATATCCAGGCCGATGATACACCGGCGCGTCATGTCAGAAACCTCCGGACGATTTCCCGTGCCAGCAGGAGCTCGTCGATGTCAAGGGATTCAGTGGCTGTGTGCGCATCGGCAATGTCACCGGGACCGAAGACGATGCAAGGGATACCCGCGGCAGAATAGATCCCCGCGTCGGTTGCATAGTGGGCGCTCTCGACAACCGACGATCCCGTCACCGCCTCGATTTCCGCTCGGAGTAGTGCAACCTCCATGCAATCATCGCGCACTTCCATTCCGGCCGCCTCAAGATGCGGGGCATCCATGGACCAACCCTCAATCCCGCTAAGAGCACGCGCCAGGTCACCGAGAATGACTTCCCTTCCTTCACCCGGGAGTGTCCGCCGGTCAATTTCGATGGAGCACCGGTCCGGGACAATATTGACTGCTGTCCCGCCTTCGATGACTCCGACGCTCAAGGTCGGCGTTCCGAGCAACAGATGAGGTGCGCGCCGGGTGAGCTCATGTGCGTGCCGTTCCACAGCTGCGAGCACGCGCCCCATGGCATAGATTGCATTCTTCCCGCGGTCGGGATAGGCGGAATGTGCGGCTTGCCCGGATGTGCGGATCTTCCAGCGCGTCACACCTTTGTGGGCCGTGATGATATGCAGGCGCGTCGGTTCGCCACAGAGGCCGAAATCTGCCCTCACCCCGCCGGCAACAGCATGCCGGGCACCGGTAAACTGATATTCCTCATCGGCCACAGCTGCGAACAGCACGTTGTAGCGGAACGTCGCGTGCTCCGCAACCAGCGAACAGATGGCGTCCATGAATGCGGCCAGTGATCCCTTGGTGTCGCATGTCCCCCGTCCCTGCATCCGTCCATCGACAACCCGGGCATCAAAGGGCGGCACGGTCATTGCGTCAGCCTGAACGGTGTCCAGATGAGCTTCCAGAAGAATGGTCCGCTCCGCGCCTGCGTCAATACGCGCCAGGACATTCAACCGATGGGGTGCTACCTCCTGGTGCTTTGCTTCAATTCCCCGGTCCCTGAGGTACCCGGCGACAAAGTGTGCAACGGGTTCTTCCGTGTACTCCCTGCCCGTGCGAGCGCGGCCCATGGGATTCATGCTGGGAATGCGAACAAGATCGGCAAGAAGTTGGACAACGGGCTGCATAGGTCTCTCAGTCCCCCACGACGGCAAACACACGCGCCGGTGCCCCATCGCCGTTCGCGATCAGCAACGGCGCCGCCACCAGGCGCACCACTCCGTCCCTCAGGCGTGCCGTATTGTTGATATTAGTCACCAGGGGAATCCCGCGGCGGAGCATAGTCCTGTGGACATCCATGGTGAAAGGAGTATCCGCGGCGAGCAACGGAATCGGGAGTGCTGCCAGATATTCTGCGCCGGCCAGAGAGAGTGGCGGATAGGTTGCGTAGTAGTCAGCGTCGCCGAACCGCACGTCCCATCCGGTTTTTAGCACGACAGCCATTCCGGGCGTCAGTGAACGGGCCCGGAGCTCTTCCACGGTGATTTCCTGGCGGACGTGTCGCGGGGTCAGGTCGACCACACGTGCGTCCTGAATCCAGAGCCCCGGGTCATACTGGTCAATCGTGCCCATCCCTTCGAAGATATGGCTCGGTGCGTCGATGTGGGTGGCTGTGTGCGTGCCGAGGCTGAGTTTGTGAACGACGCATTGGTGTTCGGCGTAGTTGGCTGTCTGCTCCAGCGATGTCGGCGGATGCCAGGGGAAGTAGACAGGGACGTCTGCGCTGATGGGATGCGTGAGATCAATGACGCTCATAAACGTTGACCCGGCCGTGATGGATGCGGTGACATATCGGGGACCCACACGAATGCATCAACCGGACAGGATTCAAAGCACAGTCCGCATCCAGTGCAGTGTTCGACAACAACGACTGCGGTGCGGCCATGAGGGTGGCCTGTGCGTTTTTCCATATGCAGTGCGTCGAAGAAGCAGACCGGCGGGCAACGGTCACACGCTATGCAGTTATCCTCCAAAACCCTTGCGACAGGGGGGTGTTGGGCCGCAAATGGAGGAGGCAGCGGCGGCAACCCGGGGTACTTTTGCGCGCCGTTCATGGATCTTTCTCCTTCCATACGTTCCTTGCACCGTCGAGGGGTTCACCCGACCATCGCACGATGGACTCCAGTGAAGTCATTGACGCCACCGCCCGTCCCCGGATCATTTCGAGTCGTTCGATCCCCTTGCCTTGCAGATATGCAGTGACATCCGCGTTGATCCGTGCAATTGTCTCCCATCCGTTGATGAGGATGGCCGAGAGAATCTGCACCGTTGATGCACCGACAAGTATGTATTTCAGCACATCCTCTCCGTTGATTGCCCCGCCGGTTCCGCTGATGGGGATGTGCAGCTTCAGGTAGGCTTCGGCCACATGCCGCATGGTGTAGTACTTCGCCCAGGGTCCTCCGATGCCGGCATAGTATCCATGGAGGATCGGTTGCTGGCTTTCAATATCCACATCAATACCCTGAAGCCTATTGCAGAGCGTGACGCCGTGCACGCCAAGGTGTTCAGCTTCCTCAGCCTGCGACTCGGTGAGCGACCCGGGCGAAAGTTTGGCGAGGACGGGGATCTTCACCTGATCGAGGACAGCCCGCATTGCCGCAACGAACGTCGTGTCAAATTGCAGCGAGCCCGGCCGGTGGGGAGACGAGAAATCCAGTTCCAGGGCGTCGGCTCCCGCCGCTTCCACCTCGGCTGCCATCGCGGCCCAATCCGCCGCATCGTCGGCAAAGATGCTGCCGATAATGGGAATCCCTGCGTTCCGTTTGCAGGCGCGGATAAACTCCCAGTAGTCATCGAGCGAACCGCTGTATCCCTGCTCGTACGAATACAGCGAGAATTGTTTTGACCTGCCGGCAATTTGCTTGTCCCAATCCAGCAGTTTGTAGCGCGGCCGGGGCCAGAAACGCATGTGCTCGAACTTGTCGGAACATGCGGTCTTCAGCACGACGGCACCCGCCCCGTGCCGCTCTGCCAGACCGATCTGGTTGACGTCGTGGCTTGCGGGACCCGACCCGACGATCACCGGACTCCGGAGCTCCAATCCGAGAAAGGAAGTGGTCAACATCAGACCTGCACCTCCTTGCGTACCAGGTACTTCTCCACGACGCCGGGCGCAAGTTGATAGGCATTGCCATTTCCCCGGGGAATTTCTATCTGTCCGTCATGGACTTCGAGAAGCGGTGAGATGCAATCTTCCACGAACCAGCGGCGAGAGGCTTGAACGTCGGTAGGAAATCGGAAGTTGGGGAGTGTTGCCAGATGTACGGTCTGTGCACCACCGATCCCGAGTTCGGGCATGGTGCCGCCCCAAACCGGGATTCCCGCTACCGCGCACATATCATGAATGCGAACGGCATTTCTCAACCCACCCACACGCTGGATCTTGATGTTAATGATCCGGCAGGCGCCGATCTCGATGGCATGCTGGACGGCCGCGGGATCTTCGGCGCCTTCGTCGAGGCAAATGGGCGTTGCGAGCAGACTTTGCAGCTGAGCGTGTCCTTCGAGGTCCTCTCTCGCCAACGGCTGTTCGATCATGATCAAGTCGAACTCGTCGAAGCGGCGGAGGTGGTCGAAATGCCAGTGCGAGTAGGCGCAATTTGCATCGACCATGAGGGGGATCGCGCCGAAATGGCGGCGGACCTCCCGCAGCGGCTCGATGTCCCATCCGGGCTGTACCTTGATTTTAAGCCGCTTGTATCCGTCGGCAAGACGGGGTTCGATCATCGCGAGCAATTCCGGAATCGTGGGCGCGATACCCACAGCGAGACCCGCATCAATCCGTGTGCGACTGCCGCCGAGCAATCTGGCCAGAGGAATCCCCTCCCGTTGCGCCTCGAGATCCCAGAACGCAGTCTCTACGCCCGCCCGCGCGAAGGGATTGCCGCCGATGGCTTCCAGCACGCCGCACACATCATCGAGGGACTTCGGCCGCATGGAGACGACCGCCGGGATGATCCGCTGCTTCAGATCATCCCACGTGCCCTCCGGCGTCTCGGGAGAGTAAAACGTTCCTGCCATTGGCGAGGCCTCGCCGACGCCTGTCATGCCATCCGCATCCACGGAGACGAGAATACCGTCTTTCTCCGTCACAACGCCGTTGCTGATGCGGAAGACCTCCACCAGCGGGATGCGGATATGCGTCAATGTTATCCTGTCAATTTTCACCGGTAGCGCACCGGATTGCTCAGTTCACCGATTCTCTGGATGCGGCACACCATCGTGTCGCCGTGGCGGATGGGCCCGATCCCTTCAGGAGTGCCCGTGGAAACGATGTCTCCCGGTTCGAGAGTGATGTATCTTGTGATGAATTCGATGACTGTGGGAATGTCGAAGATCAGCGATCGTGTATTTGCTTTCTGCCTGATCCTGCCGTTGACCCGGCATTCGATAGCGAGGTGCACCGGTGGCCGGATCTCGTCTGGGGTCACGATCCAAGGACCGATCGGAGAGAACGTATCAAAGCTCTTCGATCGGAACCATGGATGGCGGTTGCTGATATCATGCGTCTGAATACTGCGAGCGGTCACGTCGTTACAGATCGTGTACCCTGCGACGACAGTGTAAGCATTGCGTTTCTTGACTTCCGTGGCCCTCTTGCCGATGATGATGGCAAGTTCCGCCTCATGATCCATGCGCCCTATCCCTCGCGGAATACGCACGGTCTCACCCGGTCCGATCACCGATGAGCCCGCCTTCAGGAACAGGATGGGTTCACTGGGCACCGAGAAGCTTCCTTCCTTTGCATGGAGGGCATAGTTCAGTCCAAGCGCAACGATCTTCCCCGGCCGGGCAAGCGGGGCCCGAAGGCGTGCGTTGGAGGGGAGGCGCAGGATTTGCTGCATGCTGTTCTTCCGCACGAATGCGGCGACGGCCCGGAAGTGTGTTGCCCCGAATTCCCCCCGCTCCAGGAGCTGGTCGATAGTCGTGCGGGGGAATACGGCAACGCTCTGCTTCAGCAACATGTACGCCGCATGGGCCCTGGTGTAGTCCAGCCAACGGCCATCGAGTTCCAGGCCGACGGCCAGACCCTGATCATGTTCGTACTGTGCGATCTTCATGGCTTGTCCTTTCCAGAAGCGGAGTTCTCCGGACCGGAGATGTCTGTGAACCAGACGCGGAGTGTGACGATTTCTGAAGGCCCGACCCGCAGGCGAACATCGTGTCCCTCAAGAACCGGCAGCGGCTCGCCGACGGTCTCATCGAGGCGCGATGTCGCAACCCGCGACGGAGACATCGCGAAGCGGAGGAGGTCCTCTACCGTCGAGTGTGAAGGGTTCCAGAACCTCATGACAATTCCCCCGCCGTCTTCTGCCTCCTTCAGCGCGCTCATGACCAGTCGCGACGAGCCCAGCGCGGCGAACGACCCTTCCATCGGCAGGGGTGTCGTGTTCTTCCGACGCAGTGGCATCAACGGCAGATTGAACCGCTCGCACTCCTGTTGCAGCGACCGGCCGTCCGCATACTCGGCCGCACTCAAAGACAGCACGGCGTAACGGAATGTACGTTGCCCGGGACACTGCGCATCCGGTGTCTCGTTGTGCCATCCTGCCTTCCCGCCGGGGCGAGTAATCAGATCCTCGGCGGCAAGCAGGCCGACACAGCGCAGCAGTGTCACGGCAAGCGTGCCTTTGGGGCCCGGGAGCAATTCGTACTCCGGCAGGCCGTCCGTCATCACCACGAAGGCACGACGCTTGTCCCGCACGGCGACGAACCGCTGCATGGGTGCGACTTTTGCCGGGTGTTCAATGCTGAAACGCCGGAGATCGTACTGCTTCCGAACGCGACGGAGAACCGTAAACTGGCCGTCGGCGTCCACGGAGTCAGTCCGGATACCGGATGGAAACAGGACGCGAAGCCGGTGATCACGCGCCCGGTTGTCAACCGTTGTTTCGAACAGCACCTCACGCCCGAATGCAGAGAGTGACACGGTCGTCACGACCGGGAGACGCACGGTGCGTGTGCTCCGCGCCTTCCTGTCTTTTGCAGCCGACGCCGGCACCGTCATGACGAGAGCGATGCGCAGCTTCGCACGGAGCGGGCCGCGTTCCAGTACCGATATCTTCGCGCGGGAGCGGTTAGAAAGCACCGTGCGGTCCCGGGCAGGATACGAGTAGTTATACTCGTCTCCCATGTCCCCGCCATCCTCGAAGACGTGCAAACCCCGCATCACGTTCCGGGTGGTCTTGTCTGTCAGAGTGATTTCTCCCCGCGGGTTGACCTCCACTCGAAGCAATGAATTTTCGATCCAGGTGCGTCCGGCTTTGACCTTGCTTTCGTACTTCGCGAAGCGCGACCGCTTCTGTACATTCCACCCTTTGAATCCGAGGGGCGGAATTCTGCGGGCATCCACCAGAACCGAAAACCGTTCTGCGTAGGTTTGTTTCGGATAGTTGTAGTTCGAATACGTAATGTCATACCCCTCGGTACGGCTGAGGCGCTGAATCGGCACCTCCTGCCCCTCTTCGTCGAACAGGGCAAATCCCCGTACCGGAGGCAATTTCGGCGCAACCTTGACATCGGGGTTCAAGCCGACCACAATATCCTGCAGATAGAAGCTGACTTCCGCCCCGGCGACCTCAGACCGCGGCACGGGCGACGGATTGAACAGGAAGACGCAGCGATCGTCTCCAGCCGCCACGTCGTCTGCGGGCAGGAGATGCTGCAGTGATTGCTCCACAGCCATCTTCCCGACATCCTGCACCGCCGCGAACCGGGTCATCATTTCCCGGTGTACTGGATCGATGCTGCAGCCGCAAATGCTGTCATGCGGATGATTCTGGAGAAGGGTCTTCCACGCATGGAGGACGAGCGGGTGTTGCGATTGTGCGCCGGTGGCGACGGCAATGGCGTTCAGAGGCTCGGCATAGCGCTCCAGCAACCGCTGGGCGCCCCAATTCGCCTGCTTGATATATGTCCGGCTGGAGTAGACGCCTCCCATAACGGCAAAAGCATAACGGTACCCGAATCGCAATTCGCCTTCGATATCCGGCAATGTGCCTACTTCCCCGGCCACTGCATCAGCATAGGCCTGCACGGTACTCTGGACAAAAGTTCCGGAGAATGAACGGCGCAACAGATCGATCGTGTGCGGCAACCGGGGATCGGGCCAATGATGGTCTCCCCCGCTCATGATCAGCCGGTGGGAAGTTGTCGCGCGCGCGTCCAGTTCTTCTTTCAATGCTCTGAACCGGGGGATAATTTCTTCGTCTTTGTCCTGGTGAAAATACGCGGTACTGTACCCGTGTCGGAAGAGGTGAATCAGCATGCAGCGGGTTCCATCCGGAGCGTGCCACCAATACTCCGAAGATGTCTGTCCCGGCTCGCCTCCGAATCCGCGGTACACGAGCGCCGAGCTCATACCGAATCCACGGAGGATTGCCGGCATCATGGCGATGTGGCCGAACGAATCGGGGATGTAGCCGACCTGCATGGGCGTGCCAAAGCGACGGCATGCTTTGATGCCGTATAACAGGTTCCTCACGGTCGACTCCCCGCTGACAAGGAATTCGTCGGGCAGCACGTACCAGGGGCCGATGACCAGGCGCCCGGACTGCACGAGCGCGCGGAGGACTTGTTCGCGTTCAGGCTTGACCGCCAGATAGTCCTCCAGCACGATGGCCTGGCCGTCAAGCGTGAAACAAGTGAAGTCGGGATCGCTCGCGCAGATTTCCAGGAGGTCGTCGACCATGTGCACAAGCATAGTCCGGAACTGCTCGAACGATTTGTACCACTCGCGATCCCAGTGGGTGTGTGCAACGATATGATATGTCGGTGTCATACGTACTCGGTGAATGGACGGATGGCAGTGGAAGCACCGACCGCGGTGACACAGCTTGCGGCAATGGCATTTGCCACGTGCGCAGCTTCGATAGGTGCGTACCCCTTGAGTGTTGCGGCAAGAAATCCCGCGATGAAGGCATCGCCCGCCCCGGTGGCATCGACGACTCGCCGCACCCGCACCGGGCGGACGAATGCCGCGCGCCCGGGCGTTGACATGTAGCACCCGTCGGCGCCGAGCTTCACACCGACCACGCCGGATGCACCCCAGTGACGCAACCGGCGGACGATACTCTCGGGCTTCTGTTCGCGCGTGAGCACGGCGGCCTCATCGTGAGACGGTATGAAGTAGTCGACAGAGGGCAAAAGTCGCCGCATGAGCGCCGGTGCATAACGCGGATTGCCGCCCGTATCCACGAGCACCCCCGCACCGGTGCGTTTCTTCACCAGCGCGCAAATGTGCGGAAGGTCGTCTTCGATTTCATGCAGGAGCCCCAGATACCCGAACGCAAAAATCTTCGCCCGGCGAATAATGGGAAGTCCTCTCACAATATCGCTCTTGCCGAACCTCTCCAGGCAACCCCGGGTATGCAGGAACGTGCGTTCACCCTGTGCGTCCACTGCCACAAATGTAGCCGACGTCTGCATGTGGGAGTCAACCACCACACCCTCAGTCCGCAGCTTGTAGCGCCTGTATTGGTTCAAGATGAATTCGCCGAGTGTATCCATGCCGATGCGGGTGATGGCCGCGACCCGGAATCCCAACTTTGCCAGATCGATGCCCGAATTCGATACATTCCCCCCTGTCGTCAGTGTCACTGATTCCAGCAACTGCAGCCCTCCCTGAGGAGGCGGGCGACGAAGGTCGATCGGCCGGCCGATGACATCTGCCAGGGCGACTCCTGCGACAACTACGTCGATCGACGGGCGGAGCAACGGTGTCATTCGGTGACCCGCAGGGTAGTGAAGTCAAGAAGTCGTTTCTTGTCCTTGTAGGTTATCAGCAACTTCTGGCTACCCACCTCGGCGTTAAGGAAAGGACCTTCGAACAGTCGGTAGCGCGACAGATCAACTGTCTTCCCATCCAGACGCCGGCTTTCGGGAAACGCAAACTGCATGCGGCGATTCTCCAGCGTGACATATTCAACGCTGACATTGCCCGGCTCAAGCGTCGCACGGGGAATGTGTTTCCGCAGCTCCTCGCGGAACCCCTCGAATGTGCCCACTTCGGAAGCCGACCGCACTTCGATGACATAGCCGTTCTGGGGATGGTGGCTTCGCAGGCGCCAGTGCACGACGGACTCCTCGGGTGGAACGTCCTCCGGACGGCCAATGGCGTTTTTGGCCTGTGCCGGGGTCAGACGCTCCTCCATCCAGACATATCCCTGGAGCGGAAACCACCCGACAAATGTCCGGCCGGCTTTGCAGAAAATCCAACCGGATGGGTCGACACTGCGTTGCTCGAGACTGCCGGGGAAAAAACCGTCAATGTGTTCCGTCGTGGTACCGGGTGCGATGTCGTAGAGCACCAGGAGCGTGTTGTTATGCTGGAACGTGCGTTCGAACGGCGAGCCCCCTGTCCACTTGTCAGGATTGTTGTAGGTTCCTTTCGACATGGTCACATCCGCAATGAGCGGCTTGAGCTCTTCCGGGAAGAACAATCCCAGCTCGTATGCAGACCAGTACGGGTGCAGGCCGAAAACGGTTGTGGTTGGCTTCCCGCTGATGAAACGGACGCCCCAGGTGTGTTGCTGGATGGGTTGAAGAATGCCTCCCTGCAGGGCGCCCAGCCCGTAGTCCGCGGTCACATACGATTGCTTGTAGACGGGAGGATTCTTTTCGCTGCCGAAGCGGATGATGTTCCGCACACGTTTCCGCTCTTTGTGGAGATACGGAGTCGAACGGTCAGTAGCAATCCGGTAGATGATGTCCGGCATGCGGTACTTGCCGGCCGCCGGCAGGAGCACCCAGGAATTCGGAGTTGGCTCGCCTGTTCCAAAGAACAGATAAGCAAAGGCCGACGCACCGGAGAGCAACGGTGTGAAGACCGCGGGCTGGTAGATGCGGCTGTAACCTCCTATGTACTGCCCGTCCAGATGATCGGCCGCAAAGTCGGCGAGCAGATAGTCCATCATCATGGACCCGCGGGCCCGCATTGCCGGATCGATGGCAAAGTCAGCCAGGAGTGACATGGAGACAGCGTATTCGGGGAAATAGTCCGGACTGTCAAATTCACCCTGACCTATCGTCGTGGTGACGCGCGTCCAGTGTTCGATATATTCGCGGGCCTCAGCGAGGTTCTCGTCGGAGCTCTTCCCGTTGAACCACTCCGACCCGGTCAAACCGGGCCACTGCTCGGCTGCGAGGAACAGCGACGAATAGTACATCGCCCAGTGGTTTTCCGTGTCACCCCTGTACGGCGCATAGGTCTTCCAGGCGTTCCGCACCGCCTCTCGCGTGGCGGCCGACATTTTGTCCCTGCCGTGCAGATACGCACCGATCACCGGAAACATCCAGAACATGTCCCCGCGGCATTCACGCAGTTGCGCCTGGAACATGCTGTCGGCCAGGAGGATGTTATTCCCGGTTGCATAGCGAGCGGCAACGACGTAGTAGTTCACGTCCGTGGAGGTGTCAAAAGACGATACAACATACCGCGCACGCTGCTCAAAAGACTGGAGGTACTCTTGCCTGCTCTGTGCCCGCGCGGGAGTAAGGGAAAAACTCAACAGGAGACCAACGGTGAGAAATGCGTTTGCATTCATGACCATTCTCTTCGATTACGGGTGAATGACGACAGTCCACACCTGGGAGTCAGCGACGCCGGTTCTCCGCCAGGACGCCGCCCCATCGTCGGATCTGAATATGCCTCCCCTGTAGGCACCTGCGTACACGCGCGCGCTGTTCCGTGGGTCTACGGCGACCGAATGAAAGGTCAGCACATCGAGACCGTTGTTCATGCGCTTCCACGTGCTACCGCTATCGGTGGACTTGTAGACGCCGGTGACATACCCGGCGGCATAGATCGTGGATGGACGCTGCGGGTCAAACGCGATCGTGTAGAACGTCGGATGATCGATGCCCGATTCACATTTGCTCCACCACCTGCCCCCGTTGGTGCTAACATAAATGCCGTTGTTCTCGGTCCCGACCATAAGGAATTCCGGGTCCGTTGGATGCTGGGCAATGGTGCGGACGCCGGCAACGCTCAGTCCCATCCGCGACCAGGACTCGCCCCTGTTTGTGCTCTTATAGGCACCGCCTTCGGATGCGCAGTACACGATCTCGGGATGTGCGTTATCGACAAGCACACAGGTCGTGAACGTACTCGCGATCCCTGTATTGCATTCTTTCCAGGAGGAGCAGCCGTCCGTGGTGCGAAAGATGCCGTATGCGCAGGTCAGATAGACGGTCTGCGCATCCCGCGGATCAGGACAGACGCCAAGCACTTCGGTGATGTTCCAGCCTGTTGTGATCCGCCACGTTTTCCCACCGTCGGACGATTTGTGCAGGCCGTTCCCGGAAGCAATGTAGATAACCTGTTGCCCCGTGCCGGGATGCACCGCCACACCGAACGCACGAATGTTGTTCGGTCCGATGTGGGTCCAGCCGGTGTCCGCGGAAGGATGCTGCAGGTGCACGCCCGTGTTCGGGTTGGCGGCCCCCACGACGAACAGTTTCGTAGCAACAACGGAAAAATAGACCGTCGATTCCTGGGCGGGGAGTTGGACTGCGCTCCATGCTGCAAGGATTGGGAAGAAAAGTGCACTCCGTCGGATCATCATTTCCTCTCAGTTGTCTGTCACCTGTGCCCGTGGGAAGTCCAGCGTGCGTGTCCTGACCCCGTCGGTCATCCGGATCACGCCGGTCCCCACGGTACTTTGCATCCACCGCCCGTCAAAGAGTTTGTCGACGGGGAAAGTTACGGCGCGGCCATCGAGCAGGCGCTTCCCGCCGTACGTGAACTGCATCCGCTTGCCGTCCCGTGTCATGAACGCCGCAGTGAGTGTTGTGTTGAAATTGCGTACTTCCGGTTTCCGGTTCCGCAGCTCTCCGGTGAACTCCTCGAACGATCCGGCCTCGGACTGCGAGGAGACCTCAACAACAACACCGTTGCGGAGAACATTGCTGCGAAGGCGCCAATTCACTTCCTCTTTGATCCATGAATACGGCGCAAGAGCATAGACGCCGATATAGACCTGGCCTTTGCGGCAGAATATCCAGCCGGACCGGTCTTCCGTGCGCTCCTCGAGATTCGCCGGGAAGAAGCCATCGATATGAGGATGCTGCGCACCCGCGTCGATATTGTACAGAACAATGAGCGATCCGCGATGTTGGAATGTCTGCTCGTAGGGCGAACTGGAGTTCCATTTGTCGGGGCTTGTGTACACCTTGTGGTAACGATCGACTTCGGCGGCGAGAAATGCCTGTTCCTCCGGAAAAAACATTGCCAGCTCACGTGCGGAAACGAACGGATGGAGGGTGAAGAGGGTGTTGTGGGGTTCAGGCGAAGCGAACGTCACATCCCACGTGTGCTGTTGAATCGGCTGCAGGATTCCCCCCTGCAGAGATCCAAGGACATAATCTTTCGTCATGAACGTATATTTGTACACCGGCAAGTTCTTCTCGCTCTGGAACCGGATGATGTTCCGTGTGCGTTTCTTCTCCCGGTGGACGTAGGGCTGAGCGCGGTCGAGTGCCATGCGCTCGATGACCCCGGGAAGCCGGTAGCTGCTCAAAGCGGCGAACACTGTTTCCCACGATCCCCGGTGCCTTGGGCGGTACCGCACTTCATTCCATTGCTCGAATTGTGGACGGCCGAAATAGAGCCAGGCCCACATGGTGCTCGGCGCTCCGAGCGGGTTAATGATGTCTTCGGGATAATCCCTGCTGTGCCCTCCGCCGTAGCTCCCCTCCAGATGCTCCGCAGCGAAGTCCGCGAGCAACAGATCCGCCATCATCCCCGCGCGCTTCTTCATCGTGCCCTCCAGGGCGAATTCGTGGAGGACAAGCATCGGCGCGAGAAACACGGTCATGTATGTCGGCGAATCGAATTCGCCTTGTCCGATCGTGCTGGTGGTCTTCATCCAGTACTCAAGCCAGGCGCGCGATTCGGAGAAATTTTCCGCGGAACTCTTGCCGTTGAACCACATTGTACCGGGTTCGTCCGGCCACGTCTGTGATGCAAGATACAGTCCTGTATAGTACATCACCCAGTGGTTCTCCGTATCTCCCCGGTACATTGTGCGCACCCTGAATGCCTCCCGGATTTTCCGTGCGAGCGCATCGGGGAGCACGTCGCGCGTGTGGAGATACACGCCGATCAACGTATAGCAGTAGAACATCCCTCCCATCGCCCGGTCGCGGGTCAGCGAATCGAGCATGTGATGCGCCCGGGGCACGTCGTGACCGGTTTTAAGTTTCGCGGCAATGGTGAGCAGGTTGTACTCCGATTCGCCGGCGGCAACCTCGAGGACCCGCGCGCTGCGCGCGGCAAATGCGGAATCCGCCGGGCCCGCAAGCACGGCTGTAGTCGTGAGCATGCCAAGGGCCATTCCAACTGTAAGCGCCCACCAATGTCTCCGGCAATTCCTCATCGCGCTCTCTCCCTGATTCCCTTGCCGGTACTCAACCCCCAGACCTGGGCTTCCGGCTGACTGTTGAATGTCCATGTGTCGCCGCCGTCTGTACTTCGAAACAGCCCGTCGTTCAACGTTCCCGCGAATACCGTTGGCGGCCCGCCGGGGAGCACGGCCAGTGAGTGAACCACGAGATTCAACAGCCCTTGAGAGCATTGCTGCCAGGTCCTGCCGTGATCCGATGAGCGATACACTCCTCCGCCATGCGTACCGGCGTACATCCGGACCGGATCGTCCGGATCAAAAACGATGCAATACACCGTCATATGCGAGAGACCCTTGCTCGCGGAATGCCATGTAGCCCCGCCGTTTGCAGAGGCCCAGATGCCATCCTGTTCCGTGCCGGCCCAGAAGCGGCCGTCGGCCGAAGGGTCCTGAACGATTGTTCGGATATCCTTCCCCTTAAGCGAGGTCGGCCGCCAGCGCCGCCCCCCGTCCACACTGATCAGGACTCCGGTTTCCGATGCGAGCAGCACCCGTGCACTCTGCTTCCAGTCGATGCAAACGTCACCGGTGAACCACCGCGAGAGGCCGTTCCTGCGGAACTCCCAGGTCTCGCCGCCGTCGGTTGTTGCGATCGGGCCGTAAGCTGTTGCGGCAAAAACACGCTCCGGACGACGCGGGTCCACCGCGATCTTCAACACTTCCGTCTCCTCCCAGCCCGTGGTTACTTTCCAGCTCGTCCCGCCATCCGTTGACCTGAGCACTCCATTGCCGCATGCAGTCCAGAGTGTACCATCGACACTCTCAACCGAGTAGAACGTGCGGATGTATTCCCTCCACCCGATGTGTTGCCAGGATGCCCCACGGTCGGTGCTCGTGAAGAGCCCGATGACCGGGTTATCGGCGCTATTCCACTGGTGTGAGCGCGAACTCAAGACCGCCATATAGATCGTGCTCTCTTGTGCGGCTGCACATGCCAGACAGCATGCCAGACCCGCCGCAAGCCATAGTATTCCCCGCCCCATACCTTTCCTCCGGATACTGTTCACGGAATATTCACCAGAGTCCCTTCACGCAGGACTTCTGCCGGCCGAACACCCTGGTCCCTGCCATTGACCACCAGGCGATACGCCGGGCGGAGCGGGTCATCGCAGACGATACGGATTGCGCGCGGGGCATGGACATCATCCCTGATCCGCACTTCCACTGTCGACCCATCCAGAGTAGTATTTTCGACTGTGCACCCATCGATGCCGATACCCCATTCACCGCGGAGGTTCACATAGGCGTCACCGAATTGCGGCGCGAGCAGATGGATTGAGACGACGGCGCTTCCCGTGCCCCAATGCAGTCCGGTCACGCCGGCAAGCTTGTCCGCCGCACCATGCGCATAATTCTCGGCCGTCCGCGGCGAATCGGGTGATTCAAACAGGGAGAACTGTGCACGCAACGCCGCAACCGCCCGCTCAAAATATTCTCTCCGCCCGGTGCGCTGATAGTAGCGCATCAGCGTAACGGCGAAGTACGCCTGCCGCGAATCACTCCACTCACCGTCAGTATTCTGAACACCAAACCCTCCGAGAAGAGGACACGAAAGCCACTGTGGGCTCCAGACCTGCTGGTACAGGCAAAGATAGTCGAGGATCTCTTCCCCCCGGTCTCTATACATCCGTTTTCCCGTCAGGTCTTCCAGAACAAGGCAAGCCTCTGCCGCTTGATGCATTGACAGCGTGTTTTGGGGGTGCTGGTGCGTGAATTCATCAAAGAAACCCAGGGGCTTTCGGGAGCAGGAAAAAAAGGTCTCGAAGTCGAACCACTTGTGACCGGGGACGATATCGTGAAGGATGTAGTCCAACGCTTTCACTGCGGCGTCACGATACCGGGGATCATTTGTGCGGTGCGCAAGTTCTGCGAGAAACAGCGCTGCGCCCGCCGTTTCGGCATTTTCGTCGCGGAACTCCGGAGCCGGCTCCAGCGACTGAGGATGGTACCAGGACGGAATCACCCCTCCCGGTGCCTGACGCGCGCAAAGGAAATCTGCAAATCGACGCGTATACGTGAGAATCTCAGTCCGTCGCGCGGGGACGAGATCGGACCACTGCAGCAACCAGTAGCCTGTCCATGCATTGTGAAACATGGCATAGTACTCGCCGTTTCGGATTCCCCCCCACGCGTGGTCCGCCACCCAGTGCCCACCGGCGCTGTCAAGATAGAAAATTGTGGGAGCGACTCCGCCCGGATTCGGTGCAGCCAGCGCAAGGTTCAGCACCCGCTCCGCTTGGCCGGTGAGCCGTTGATCCCGGCTCGCGGTGCCCCACAGGGCCATCCCGTATGCGGTGCGCAGAGCATTGAACCACACGTTGAACCAGGTATCGTTGTCCGCGGCGGAATGAAGCTTGTTGCTCCACGCCAGGCGCGCCTGCCGGAGCAGTGTCACCGGTACGCCATTGTATACGGTATCCAGCGCCACCTGGGGAAGATAGCGGTACCACGCCTTGTTGATGTAGGAGGAGAAAGGCTCCTGCTGTGGACTGGGCGCGGATGTGAGGGATTTCCTCCCAAACTCCCCCCAGAGAAAGCGGACGACCCTCCGGTAGCCGCACTGTTCGGGGGCATCCGCCCGGAGGAATAGGAAGTACCCGAAACGCACGGTCGTGTCCCGGAGCTGTACAGCCATGCTGTCGGCATGGCTGTAGTAGACGTGAGCACGCTTCACCCACGGGAGGAGGCCATAGGATACCATCGGAACAGAACCGGAATCCACGCGGACATCCGCGGCGCTCTGGATCTGCCGGTCGCGGACATCGATTGCCGTGATATCGGGGACCAGCGCCGCAAAAAGCGTCTCCCGCTGCAGGATGAGCGCCGGGGAGCGGAATGTGTGGTCTCCTATCACATCCCCCTCTTCCGGCCGCAATTGCGGGGTAAACACAAAGTCGGGGAAACAGCGGTGTGCCTCTGCAGCGCCATCAGGAACAAATGCGTATGTGGAGAGAATGTGAGAGACCCCGGTCGGTTCGGCAATGGAGCACGTCACCTCCACTCGGAAATAGTCATCCTCGCCATGCAGGGTAACGCGCTTGGTGAAACGGGTTCCGGATTTCTCGATGGTGAACAGCACTGACTGATCACCGTTGGGCAGAGTGTGGTGGACGGCCTGTGAGAATCCCGGTTCCCATGACCGGCCGTCGAGCATGAGAGAGGGCTCCTGTCGACGCGGATGCCCTGACACCAGCAGCGTGCGCCATACACCCGCAGTCCATGCTGCGTAGGTCTCCTGCCAAGTGCCGCCCGAGTGCCGGACTTCGAGGCGGACATGGTGATTGCTCAGAGTAATCATGGACTCCTGTCCAGCCGCAGCTGTCGAGAGCACCGCCGATATCAGGAATACAGGAACGATCATTTACCACCGGACGCGCCGCTGGATCTTGCGCATATTTTCTCCGAAGATCCGGCGCTTCTGGGCCAGAGTGCAATGCGAGTATGCAACCCAGCCAAATTGCGGAATGGGATCGCGCATCGGTTGATCAGTGCCGAACAGCACGCGCTCCGCACCGATATGCTCCACCATGAACTCGATGACGCGGTAGGTCACGCTGGTCAGTGTGATCTCGAGTGATACGTTGGGAAACTTCGTAGCGATCTCGATCCCATCGCGCGCTGAACCGAACGACCCTCCCTGGTGTGCCAGAATGAAGTGCATCTCGGGATACCGCGGTATAAGCGCGTTCATGTCAGCCACGAAATTGTCGGAAGGATGAATCAGTGTATAGCACCTATGCCGGTTGCCATATTCGAACCAGGGCGCCCAGCCCGCGTGGCTGTAGGGTAGCCCGGTCCGCGGAAAATAGGGCTTCAACCCCCCCATGCGGTAACGGCCGTGTACCTTCGCGATTTCGCGTTTCCAATCCTTGACGTACTGGGGTTGCAGTGTCGCATACCCGTGGTAGAATCTGGGGTACCGCTTCATGGCATCGTGCACAATCTGGTTTCCGTCTTCATAGTCGGCCCAGACACCGACCCACGCACTGATGCACACGGAGGAAATGCCCATGGTTCGTGCCCGCTCGAACATCGAAGATGCGTCGGAGAACGGCTGATGCATGAATCCCGTTCCCCGGGCGCCGTCATGGGAGATGTGAGCATGAGCGTCGACGACCAGCACATCGCGGAGCGGTACGCCGGCTTTCGCCGCGCGGAGTATCGGATCACGCACAGGTAGCGGCCGGTAGGCTCCGGGCATGGAATCAAGGTGCAGCAGCCGGGCGAGATTCTTTCCGGCGACAAGTTCTTTCTGTTCCTCGCCGAGCGTGCAGTAGTCGACAAACGCTTTGGCCGCTCCCATGGATTTGTCGAGCGCCCCGGTGCCGAGCAGCAAACGCTCTGCACCGAACCAGCCGGCGTAGACCTCGAGCGCGCGGTTGGCCTGATGGTTTGAGAATTCGAGGTACAAATTCCGGTGCTTCGCCATGAGAGGGTACAGATACCGTGTCGCCTCCCAGCGGGAACCCTGCAGGAGAAGGTGCAGGCGGGGATGACGGCTCATGGCCGCATCCAGCTCCGTCAGCAATACCTGATTGAACGCATCAAAGATGTCGGGATGGTACATGGCGCCGCCCTCGACAATCAGGAGGATATTCTCCTCCTCAAACGCGGAGAGCAATTCGCCGCAAAAGTCCTCGCTGAAGGGGTAGTGGTGAGTGCGGGGATACATCTTCGCCGCCCGAATGCCGTGGTCGCGCATCTCCTGCACCAGATCCCGCGGAGGGAGCATCTCGTCCGTGTGATGCGGCATCACAGACCAGACGCCATGCAGCCGTGGACTCTTGCGCAATTCTTTGAGGAGTTTCCGGTTGCTGTAAGCCGGATCATACTCCTTGCCCAGCCAATGTGCCACCAGCGCGCCATGAATGCCGCACCATTCCATTTCTTCGAGAAGATCCTCTGTTGCGAACCGGGTCTCCTCGTCCTTCGGGCCCCGTTTGCCGATCATGGCCGAGCAATCAAAATATACGCGTTCGTTCATGTTCACCACCAGAATGGTTTGACGGTCGACCGTTCGCGGACTTCGGCATCGACCGCACGCCGCAGCGCGCGACCGGCTTTGTCCAGCGCTTCATCGATGTCCTGCGCTTTGTGCGAATAGGATATGAACCAGCGTGGATTCGCAAAGATCCCCTCACGGTACAGTTCACGATGCCAGAGAAACTCAAGGCGTCCGTGATACCCGCTGTCGGCGCCGGAGAACTTCAGAAAGGGTGCAACCGGCAACCCCGCCGCCGTCCCTTCCACACCCGCCTCGCGCGCAATGCGGTCCAAACCTCTCATCAACCTTGTGCCCATCGTGCGAAGGTGCTCATGTACCTTCTCCCGCTTCATGATGGTGAGCGTGGCAATGGCAGCGGCGATGGAGAGTGACTCCCCGGCATACGTCGTGGTCATTTTGAACCGGTACAACGTCTCCATGTACTTGCGCTGCCCGACATACGTGGAGAGGGGGTACCCGTTTGCGAGCGCCTTCGCATAACCGGCGAGATCCGCATCCACACCGAAGAACTCCTGTGCCCCTCCCGGAGCGAGCCGGAATCCCGTCAGGACCTCGTCCATCACCAGTAGGATGCCATATTCCTTCGTCAGGGCACGGAGATGACGGATGTACTTCCCGCTGGTGTCCTCGTTGAAATCGTAGGGGATCGAGATCACGCATGCCAGACGCTCTCCGTAGAGCCGAATCAGACGCTCCGCCTCCTCGCAGTCGCCCCAGGGAATGATCTTGACGTATTCCTTCAGGACTTCAGGAACGCCGTTGTTGGGACTGTCCTCGGTGGCAAACCAGTCTGGATACCCATGGTAGCCGCTCATGAGGATCATGTCGCGCCCCGTGTAAGCGCGGGCGATGCGGATGTTGCTGAGGTTGGCGCCTTCTCCCGTCTTCATGAACCGCACCATATCGGCATTGGGCACCATCTCGTTGATCAGCCGCGCCAGATCCAGCTCGATGGGGCTTGCCATACTGAACAAAACCCCGTTGGACATCTGGGACCGCACCGCATCGTCCACCTCGTCGTAACAGTAGCCGAGCGTGACAGGTCCGAGCGCCAGACGGAAATCGATATATTCCTTCCCCTCCATATCCCAGAGGCGGCACCCCTTGCCGCGCGCGATGAACTTGGGCATGGTTTCTTCGAAAGCATCGTAGGGACGTTTCGCATTCGTCTGCGTCCCCCAGGGAATAAGGCGCAGTGCCTCTTGAAAGTGTCTGTCAGATGGCTTCATACTGTGACCTCGGGGATATCGCCGGAGCAGTCAAGACGCACCTGCACGGTCTGGGAGTTGTGGGTGCCGCTCACGGTCCAGATAGTTCCCTCCCGTGAGAACACGAGCTTGCCGTGTTCTTTCCCCGACTGCTGTGCGGTGCAGACGGTAAGAATCCGGTGTTCCGCATTCCCGGCCGCAACTATCTCCGCATAGGGGTACACGCCGAGCTCCGGGGCGAGAGGATGCACCGCGGTGAGAACTTCCACCGGCATCATGGCATCGACCGTCGCGCGTGCCGTCGCTCCCGGCCGGTGAATGACAAACCTGCGGCCGTCCACTGTTGCAGAGCCTTTGCCGTCGGAGTTGTCGACCTGATACCGTATCTGGACAGAGCCGGGTTTTTGATCGAAACGCACATGGTCCAGGAGTAACAGGATGTCGGGTTTCAGGAAGACGAGCGTACGTCGTACGAGTGCAGCTTCGGGGGTAATCAGCCGGTAAGCCTGTGTGGCGTCGCTTGTCACGGTCACCATTCGCTCGCCGGGAGCGTAGCGGATGATCTCTGCTTCCGCCCACGAGGCGTTGGTGCCCTCGTGGCCGTCATGGTATTGATGTCCTTTCCCGTTCAGGAGTACCGCGGTGTGGGCCGAGGTGAACCTCAGCACCCAGAGCGGGTCGGTGTGGGAATAGGCGGCCTTGTACGGATCATGAAACAACCGCTCACCGTATGCAGTGAAGATCACGCTGTTGCGGTCCGCGTGCTCATGGTTTCCGGGACCCCCGCTCCGGAGCGCGACAACAGTGTCGCGTTCCCCCCATCCCGTGCGAGCAACCATCCAATCGTTCACGAAACGCGTATTCATGAGTGCCGGGGCGGGCGGGAGGGGCTCCACTGTCTTGTCATACCACACAATCGCGAAGTGACTCGACACCTCGCCGACCGACAGCGCCACATGTTGCGCCAGACGGTCACGATGCTCGCGAGCAGTCCACATCGCGACTGAACAGTCGCCCATGGTGTAGGCATCGCCGAAATTGACGCAGCCCTTGGGTTGACCCGTGGTCGGCATGGACATGTTCAGGGCGTACCGGGCGGTGCCGGCGAAATTGATCATAGACCGGTGATCTACTCCCAGCCGGCGGTACAGCGCGTCAATGCACAAGGTCAGGTGCTGTGCGGTATAGCCCCAGTAGCCCGCGCCTTCGTCATAGCTGCCGTCGGACCCGAACATAGTCGAAAACGCCAGGGCGCTTTGCAGCGCGAGATCCACCCACCGCGGCGCCGAAGGGTGCACATCATACAACTTACACCCCGCGAGTGCCAGGCCGGCGATCGGAATAACCTTCAGGTTTGTCGCGTTGAGAATGAAGGGCCATCGCCGCAGGTCGAACCTATAGCTATAGTCGCTTTCGGGATCGAAGCCCCACCCCTTGACGCGGTCGGGGTATTTCATGCCGTACAGCGTACGGTAACAGGCCGGCGCCCCCTTTGCGGCGACTTGTCGCGCCATTTCATCTTTCAGATCTTGCGGAAGGGCGTCATCCAGCCATTCCAGGGCGCACACCGTGGCAATGGTGGTTTCGGGGGCACGCTGCAGGCCGATGGTCTCTTCCCCGCCTTCCAGAAAATAGTCCCACCGCTTATAGAGGAGGAGTTTGTCGATGGCTTCCCGCGCAACGGCAAGGTGTTCCCGGTCGTGCGTAAGGGCATAAACGAAAGCCGAGCGCTCAAGGATCTGTCGCGCACGCAGAAGGTGGCGCACGTGATTATTCAGCTTCAGCTCATCGCGCAGAAAGAGCCGATCCGCCTTCAGGTCCGCGTTCTTCATCCCCTCCCAGAACGGGGCGAACCGCGGGTGGCGCACGGTCTCCTGCAACCGCGGCACGTCATCGGGGCCGAACACGAGATTGCGCGCGCCGGTTGGCGCAGAGGATGTCCCCGGTTGGCCCGCACCCGCAAGAGAGCGGGCAAAGGACAGACCGGCCGCTACGGTGGCGGTCCGCTGAAGAAATGCGCGTCTTGAGCTGTTCACGATCGACTCACATGTGTGGCGGTTGCATGTAGCTGCGGAGGATCTCGGCGTTGCGTCTGGAATTCTCAATCAATGGGTGGCAGTGCGTCTCGATGGTGATATGCTTGACAATGTCGTCACGGAGCAACGCCTGGACCTGGCCTTTCCAGTCGAGGGCGCCGGTTCCGATGGGCACGCACTGGATCAGGGATCCTTTTGTCGTATCCTTTGCGTGCACATTGATGATGACATTTTTCACGGCTTCGTAGCCAGTCGGAAACGGCGTTTCATCGGTACCGTAGGCATTGCAGGGGTCCCAGTTGGCACCGAGCGCGGAATGGCCGACGGCTGTGATCAGCGCATGCGTATTCTTGCCGGTATCGCACCAGAAGCCGGGTTCGTTTTCAATGGCAATGCGGATACCGTTCTTGTTCGCAATCTCGGCGGCACGGCACATGTACTCGACCGCGCGCTGGAAGTTTTCCGGGGACTCGCCCGCTTCCCGCTGGAATCCGAACACGATGATCATCCGGGAGTCCAGGCGTGCGGCGAGATCCAGCGTCGCCGGCAGCACGTTGTGGAGTTCGTCCTCGATGGTGGCCTTGTCCGCAAGATGCGCCTTGAACATTCCCGGTGACAACGCGGTCACACGCACGCCCTCCTGCTTTACGAGGGACACCACCGCATCGATTTCACGGGGTTCCACCCGAGGCACCCGCCCACTCACGAGGCAGCGCAGCTCGTAGCGTGTAATTCCCCACTGCAATCCATGGCGCAACGCGGTCGGAAAATCCTGAGCGATCTCGTCGCTGACAATCCCGAGGGCAAGTTCGTGCGGTGCTTTCATGGTCGCGTCTCCTGATAACCGAGCTCTCTGGAAATGACGACGCCTTCACGCTTGAGAACCTCAACAATCGACAGCAGCAGAGCCCTGTTGCGCCGGGCCCGCTCGGACTGGAGCGCAGTCATCAACGCTGCGACGATCTTGCCGTAATGATCGCGGAGCGGCACCGCGATCACACAGAGGTCGGGCTTGTACTCGGCATCATTAATGACGTAGCCGTCCTTCCGGATTTCTTTGAAGCGGCTTCTGAGGCGCGTCAGACTGGTGATCGTCTGGGGCGTATAACGCTTCAGGCCCCTGCGTTGAATGGCAGCGTGCAGCACTTCGTCATCGGCCTCGGCCAGCAATACCTGGCCCGATGCCGTAGCATGGACGGGAGAGCGCTGGCCGAGACGGGCGACCATCCGCCAGATCTCCGGCGTGTCGGCACGGTCAATAATGATCACCTCGTTGTCTTCAAGGATGGCGACGTAGTAGCTCTCGCGCGTCTCATCGGACATGCGTACAAGATGGGGATGGGTCACGGTCTTCAGGTCGATCTTCTCTAGAGCACGGTTCCCCCAATCGATGAGCTTCATCCCCAGCGTGAAGATGCTACGGGTACGATCGAGCTGCACGATCGACGCCTTCTCCAGGGTGAGGAGGATCCTGAACAGCGAGCTCTTGGGATATCCGGTCTGTCGCGACAAATCGGCCAGGGAGATTCCTGTGTGGGACCCGGCGAGCAGTTCGAGCACTTCCACTGCGCGTTGGACGGCGGGGACAGTGTACTCGTTCGGCATAGTACTCCCTGTTTAGCAAATAAAATATCGTTTAATTAGTGTACAAAAACAACACCCCCGTCGGGCGAGCTTGCCTCAACCCGGACGACGGGGTTCGATACCGACGAGCGTATAGGGGCCCTTGGGAATCACCGCCACAGTTGTCTGGGGCCCAAAACGCGCAATCCCTGAGGAAACCTCCGCCCCGACAGCCGATGCCGACCGCACAAACAAACGGTCCCGCTGTCCTTGCGGGATCCCCTCTGACACCAGGACGATTTCCGCATCCTGGGCTATCCGCGCACACTCCTCCAGCTGCCACTGGTCGATGCGTACGGGGTGATGCTGCAGGCTCGCCAGGAACTCCTCGGCTGAGGAGTAGCTTGTCGCCATCCCGGCGAATTCCTCACTGCCAAGACCTTCGGTACACGCGGCTGCAAGTATGAGCATGCCCCCCTTTCTCAGGATCGGTGCTGCCGCGGTCAAACCCTTGACCGACTGATACAATGTTAAATCCAGCGGATAGCCCGCCGATGTCGTCACCACGATGTCCACAGGCTCGCGAACGAACGCCGAGACGGCATTGCGGACATGCGCCACGCCCGCCATATGCGCGTCCACCGGATCGCCGGCAAACACGCCGGTGATTTGCCGGTCCGCATCCAGCGACACATTCAGTATGAAATCATGTCCCGCCATCCGCGCGATGGCCAGGAGCTCCTCGTGCAGGGGGTTTCCTTCGATGATCCCTTCACGGCAGCGCGGGTGTTCAATGAACCGCGGGCTGTGCAGCGCTTTGATGGTTTCTTCGCCCGCACAACCCGGAGCGATGAGTTTCCTGCCGCCGGAAAAACCCGCCATCAGGTGTGGCTCGATGAACCCGGTCGTGATTTTCAGGTCGGCTTCACAGTACGCCCGGTCAATGTACACGGGAACACCACCCGGTGTGCGGCCAAGCGCTTTCTGCTCTGCGAGGACGCGTGCGTGGTGGTTGACGATCCGGCAGGAGTGCAGGATGTCATCTCCGAGCATCTGCTGCAGCTCCTCCGGGCTGCTCGGGCGGTGCAATCCGGTTGCCACCAGAATCGTGATCCGTTCCCGTGCCACCCCGCCGCCGGCCAGCGCATCCAGCAGTGCAGGGACCAGGAGGTCGTTGGGCATCGGACGGGTGATGTCACACACCACGATACATGCCGACTTTTTGCCCGCGGCGAGTTCTCGGAGGGGTTTTCCTCCGCGCGGCCGCTCCAGGCACTGCTGCACTTCCCGCGCGGGATCCGCGATAGGAGGTGCTCCGGGCATGGACAGCACGCCCGCGAGATTGCGGTCGGGAATGTCAACGTCCAATCCCGACCGGCCGTATGCAAGATGGACGCGCATCAGACGGACTCTTCTTTCTTTCCGGAATATTGTGCAGCGCTGCGTATTTCCGATTTTTTCCCGAAGTACGCCATGAGGATTCCGAAGACAATCATAATAAAGATAATGACCCCGAGAATCGCCTGTTCGCTTCCGTCAAGGTCCGTCAGGAAAATCAGCGCCATCAGAAGACCCATGACGATCGTTGTACCGCCCACCAGCGGAAACGTGGAGATCTGTTTCCGCCCGGCGCCGAAGACTTCCTTCGCCACGTCCACGGGTGTATCCAGCTTCTTGAAGAACTCATCAACGATCTCACGTTGTGCCGGTGTTTCACTGGCAAAGAGGGCGGCAAAACCGAAGAGACTCCCGCCGAGAATCATTGCGCTTGCCGCCGCGGCGATCTGCTGCCATACCGCGGCCCCTCCGGGTAACGTCGACAGGTAGATTGCGGCATACACGCAGCCCAATGCCACCGAGAGGACCGCGAGCATTGCTTTGTTGCGGCCGTAAAGCTTGCCGAGGGCATACGAGGCGACGAATATGCCGAAGCTGCTCACGAAAGCAATATAGACCTGCGGACCGATGTCCCACCCCAATGCATAGCGCGTCGTGACACCGACAATCAATCCCCATGCAATGGCACCCACGGCGGACCACTTCGGCACGCGCCGGAAGATCAGGCCGAAAGCCGTCGGCACGATCACCGGGATGTTCAACAGCGTAAAGAACGCCTGCATGAGATTGAAAATGCCGAACGCGCTCGTTATGAACACCACCGCAAGAACCACATCTAGGAGTCCGAGCGCAACCGAGAACCATCGCCC
>Ga0105106_10000555_pt1 | contig 26359 bp, 14 predicted proteins | sample PPLLaktember2015_5_FD_79109 | JGI IMG/M metagenome (GOLD analysis project Ga0105106, IMG submission 79109) | Freshwater sediment microbial communities from Prairie Pothole Lake near Jamestown, North Dakota, USA - PPLs Lake P8 Core (1) Depth... | ecosystem: Environmental > Aquatic > Freshwater >...
ACGGGGGCCGGAGCCTGTACAATGACTGAGCGTCGGGGCGTGGCTCAGCCTGGTAGAGCGCCCGCTTTGGGAGCGGGATGTCGCTGGTTCGAATCCAGTCGCCCCGACCACTTCTCGCAGGTCCATTCCGGAGACATGGGTAACACGTCTCCGGAGACTCCCGCCAGCAACCTGCCCCTCGCTCAGGTCAGACGTGGTTACCGTCCGAAGATGATCCGCTCGCGCGAGAGCAGCGCCGTGATCATCCGTACCAGCGCCATCGCGACGAGCACGGTCACCGCCGCCGACGCCGCGAACACGAGCGGGCTCGGCGCCTTTCCGCCCAGCACGTCCACCAGCAGCAGGTGATGGCCCAGCATCGGGATGGGATACATCCACGGCTGGCTCGCGAGGGGATAGACCGAGCTCAACACGCCCGGCAGCATCGGCACCATGATCAGGAAGCCCATGTAGCTCTGCGCCTCCTTGAACGACCGCGCGAATGTGGCCAGCCAGGTCTGGATGGCGGGGGCCAGCAGGCACAGCGGCAGGGCGCCGGCCAGCAGTCCCGCCACGTGGCCGGGACCCAGCCTGAAGCGGATGCCCAGATCCTGCAGCGGAATGAACTGCAGCATCGCCACGCACAACGTGGTGGTGATGAAGACGCTGAGCATCGACGAGAGCGCCGCCCCCAGCCACTTGCCTGCGGCGATGACTCCGCGGGGCGCCGGGTTCACCAGCAGCGGCTCGAGCGAGCCGCGCTCGCGCTCGCCGGCGGTCGAGTCGGTGGCGATCTGCATGCCGCCCGTGAACGCCGCGAGCACGATGAACAGGGGGATGAAATTCAGGATGGCCGCCGCGCGTTGCTGCGCGCTCGACACCTCGAGGTCCTGCAGCTGCAACGGCTGGACCACCGCCGGGCTGATGCCTCTCCCCATCAGGCGCAGTGACGCGATCTCGGCGTTGTAGCGCTGGAGCAGCGAGCGCACGCGCTGCACGCGGGGCCGCGACGTGTTCCGCGAGCCATCGGAGACAATCCGGAGTTCCACCGGGCGCGACGCGCGGAACTTCTTCGCGTAGTCCTCGGGGATCACCACGACGACGTCGGCCTTCCGATCGCGCACGGCAGCTTCCGGTTCGGCGGGGCCGTCGATCACCGTCACGCCGGCCTGCTGGCGCAGCCAGTCCATCAGGGCAGGGGCATGCGCCATCCCCACGACGGGGATGGTCACGTCCTCGACCTCGCGCTGGCGATCGGCGATGGCGTTCATCATGAACCCGACCAGTACGGGGCCGAACAGCGACCCGATGAGCACCGAATAGATGGAGCGCCGGTCCCGGAACGCGTCCTTCAGCTCCTTGCACACGACGATCAGCGTCTGCGCGATCGCGCGCCTCATTCGACCGCCTCCGGCGCCAGGCCGGCCAGCGCCACGAACGCGTCCTCGAGGTTCTGGTGGCCCGTCTGCGCGCGCAACTCGTCCGGCGTCCCCCGCGCCACGATGTGCCCGTGCGCGATGACGATGATGTGATCGCAGAGCGCCGAGACCTCCTGCATGACGTGGCTCGAGAACACCACCGTCCGCCCCTCGGCCCGCAGCCGCCGGATGATGTCGCGCACGGTGCGCGTGCTCATCACGTCCAGCCCGTTGGTCGGCTCGTCCAGCAGGACGTTGCGCGGGTCGTGGACCAGCGCGCGGGCCAGCGCCACCTTGGTGCGCTCGCCGTGCGAGAAGCCCGCCGTCCGGCGATCGGCCACCTCCTGCATGTCGAGCAGCGCCAGCAGCCCGTCAGCGCGCGCGCGCAGCGCCTGGCCCGACAGGCCCTGCAGCTCGCCGAAGTAGTGGATGTGCTCGCGCGCGGTCAGCCGCGGGTAGAGCCCCGACACGTCCGGCAGCACTCCCAGGCGCGCCTGCGCACCCTGGGGATCCGCGACCGCATCCACATCGTCCACGTGGATGCGTCCTGCATCGGGCCGCATCAGCCCATAGAGCATGCGGAGCGTGGTGGTCTTGCCGGCGCCATTCGGCCCGAGGAGCCCCGTGACCGCACCGTCAGGCGCGACGAAGCTCACGCCGTCCACGGCCGTGACCGCGCCGAAGCGCTTGCGCAGGTTCTCGACGCGGATCATGGCGTGGGCGATCCGCCCGGCGAGGGGTCCGGGCCCGCCGGGCTGAGGAAAAAGGGCGGGCGTTTCATCGACGCGAGGCACGACGTGTCGATCCCGCTCGCCGAGCCCAGGTCGATGAACGCCGCGACCATGCGCAGGCCGCACCCCGTGCCCACGACCCCATGGCCGGTGGCCGGCGCCGTAATGTGTCGCGCGTTTGGCAGGTGCTCGCGCACGGTCTCGCCCCACGCGGGCGGAGTGACCGGATCGAGGTCGCCCGACAGCACCAGCGCCGGCACCTCCGAGCGGACGGGCTCGTAGTAGGACGCGGCCACGGTGCCCTTCGGCCAGAACTCGCAGGCCTTCCTGCGCGACGACAAGAGATGCCGGGCGAAGATCGATCCAGCCGACTCGCGCGCGGCCTCGGCGTCGGTGATACGCGGGGCGTCCTCGGCGCAGACCACCGACAGCTGCATCCCGGCGCTCATGTTCTCGCCGGCGCCCTCCCCTGCCATCGCCATCGCCAGCATCCCCTGGAAGTCGTTGGCCTCGGCCCGCGTCAGCAGCTCGGGCACCAGCGACGAGATGAGCGGCGAGTACAGGGCACTGGCCACGATGTTGGCGACGAAGTCGGCCTTCATGCGCACGGCCTCGGCCACCCCGGTGCGTGGATGCGTGAGTCGCACCTCGGGTGGCGCGGCCTCGAGACGCGCGAACAGCCCGCGCACGCGCTCGGCCAGGCCCGGGTACCGTGTCGCGCACGCCGCATCGGCCGCGCAGTCGGCGAGGAGGCGATCGAGCGCGCGCTGCGCGTCGCGCGCGAAGTAGAGCGGCAGCCGCATGTCGGTGGGCGCCACCCCATCGAGGACGATGGCGCGCACGCGAGCCTCGTGCTGCCGGAGGTACACCAGGCCGGCCCTGGTCCCGTACGATCCCCCGTAGATGTTGATGGTCTCGTAGCCGAGAAACGCCCGCACATCGTCCAGGTCGTCCATGGCGATCGGCGTGGTATAGAGGCGCGGGTCGGCGTCATATCCGGCCAGGCACGTCTTCAGGCGCTCGAGCCCGGCCTCGTCCGACTCGTTGAGCGAGGCCAGTGAGTCGTCATCGGACCGGCACTCCAGGCCATTCGACGCCCCGGTGCCGCGCTGGTCCACCAGGACGATGTCGCGCCTGGCTTGGATGCGGCCGAACATCTCGCGCACCTGCCGGGCCATCTTCGCGGCGCCCTGGCCGGGCCCGCCCGCCAGGAAGAAGACGGGATCGGGCGCGGCATCGTTACTGAGCGCGGGCAGCACGACGATCTTCAGGTCGATGGTCCTGCCCTGCCGCGTCTCGCGGTTCTCGTAGACCGTCAGCGTGCCGCAGTACGCGTCGGTCGGACCGTCCTCGCTGGTGCAGGGCTTCAACCGGTCGATGGCGGAGGGCTGCGGACGGATGTGGCACGCCGCGCCGGATGAGAGCACCAGCGCCGACGCCAGGGCGGCGCCGGCGCGCCGCAGGCGGGGACGAGGTCGAGACACAGGGCCGTATTCTACCGGTTCCGGAATCCCGTATCCCGTAGCCCGTATCCGGTCTCTGGCTTCCGCTCTCCCGTCTCCGAATCACACTTGCACGGTTTCGTCCGTGCGCCCACCGCACGACTTCGCGCAGTCTTGACTTCGGGAAACGCCACGCGCAGAGTGTGCCGAGCAACCAGTCCACCGGCTCTGCTTCCCCCCGGATGTCGATTCGATTCGGTCCACTGCCGGGTGCATCTGTCGCCCAGGCAGCTTCAGGTTAGGGAGGCACCGACATGGTTCGCATGGCCATCCTGCTCTTGACGGTCTCCGCCTCGGCTTCACCCGCGCTCGCGCAACAGGGCACGGCCGACCTTCGCGGCCGCGTGGTCGACCAGCAGGGCGCCGCCTTGCCGGCGGTCCCCATCGTCGTCACGAACCAGGCGAGCGGCTTGTTCCGAGAAACGGTCAGCGGCGCCGACGGTTCGTTCCTGCTGAGCGGCATGAACCCGGGCGTCTATGAAGTGACGGCCGAGTTGTCGGGATTCAAGAAATACCAGACCCGGGATGTCGAGCTCGGGGTGGGCCGCTCCACCCAGGTCGAGATCCGGCTCGAGGTGGGCGGCATCGAGGAATCGGTGACCGTCACCGGGGAGTCCCCACTGGTGGACACCAGCTCGAAGGCGATTGGCGGCAACGTCAGCGCGAGGGAGTTCGTCGACCTGCCGTCGTTCAACCGGAACTTCGCCGGCTACCTCGCCCTGGTGCCCGGCGTGGTCGCCAGCGTCTCGACTACGACTTTCGGCGCCGACTCCATCAGCGTGGCGGGCCAGAACGTCCGCAACGTGAACTACACGATGGACGGCTCGAACAACAACGACACCTTCAACGGCGGCAACGGCGGCGCGCAGGCGCGGGTGCCGGTCGAAGCGGTGCAGGAGTTCCAGCTCCTCACCAGCCAGTTCGACGCGGAGTTCGGGATGGCATCGGGCGGCGTCGTCAACTCGGTGTCGAAACAGGGCAGCAACCAGTTCCACGGCAGTGCCTTCATCTTCTTCCAGGACGAGAAGCTGACGAGCAAGGACTACTTCGCCGAGCAGGGGGGATTCGACAAGCCGCAGACCCAGCAGCAGCAGTGGGGCGGCACGTTGGGTGGCCCGATTGTACGGAACAAGATGCACTTCTTCGGCAGCCTGGAGCGCATCGTGCTGGACGGCGGGGTGACGACCCAGATCCCGAGCCGGCCCGATCTGGAAGGGACGCACTTCGAAGAGACGCGCGTGTGGAACACGTTCGCCCGGCTGGATCACCAGCTGAACTCGAACCATACCTGGGGCCTGCGATGGCTTCGGGAGACCTCGCCGCAGCCCATTCAGATCAACGCCGAGAACCACACGCCGGCGCGCTTCGAGGCCGAGACGGATGTCGACTGGAGCATGGTCGTCAACCTGAGCTCGGTCATCGGGTCGAACCGTGTCAATACGTTCCGCGTGTCGGCCGTGAAGGAAGACGTCTTCTTCGGCAATCCGCTCTTCAACGAGGGCCAGGACCAGAAGTCCCTCCTCCCGACCCTCAATCAGCTGAACTTCAGCGACCAGCAGAGCCCGCGCGCCAGTCGCCGGCTGGACGTCGCGTACGGGGCCGACAACATCTTCGCGTGGTTCCTGCCCAACACGTGGGGCGGTGACCACGACATGAAGTTCGGCGTCAGCTACCTGTACTCCTCTCTACGCAACCAGGACCACGGCAATATGAACGGGACGTTCGCCATCCCCAGCGACCTGCCGTTCAACGCCGCGAACCCGCGCACCTATCCGGAGCGCCTCTCGGTTCGCGTGGGCAATCCGCTGGATTTCTACATGAAGGGGCACTTCATCGGCATGTTCGCGCAGGATCGCTGGAACCCGGTCGAACGGCTCACCATCAGCGCCGGTCTCCGCTACGACGTGGAGATCCTCCGCACGCCCAATCAGCTGAACCCGCAGTTTCCCGACGATCCCGACCGCTATCCCGTGGACGCCAACAACTTCGCCCCGCGCGCCGGGTTCACCTACGCCATGGACGCGCAGTCTCGCTCGGTCCTGCGCGGCGGGTTCGGCGTGTTCTATCAGCGCACGTCCTACACGTTCCTGACGCCGATGTTCTCGTCCGGGCGGTACTCGGATTCGTTCACGGCGCTGTTCCCGGCGAACAATGTCGATCCCGGACCACGCGCGGGCAACGTCCCCACCAACCCGCTGCTCGTGAACGGGCCCGAGGTGGATCACGCCGTGATCGACGCGTTGTTCCCTCCCGGAACGCTGAACCGCAACGTCGGGACGGTCCGCTTCGACCACCCGGACCGCCGGAATGCGTTTTCACGCCAGTACAGCATCGGTTACGAGCGTCAGATTGGCGCGACGCTTGGTGTGGGCGTGGACTACATCCGGTCGGAACAGCGGGGGCAGTACATCCTGCAGGACCTCAACCCCGGTCTGCGCGACACGACCGTGGCCACCAGCACGCTCCGGCGCGTCTACCCGCTGGTCGGTCAGGTCGGCGAGTTCGTGGGTCGTGTCGACACCATCCTCAACGAGGGCTATGTCGACTACAACACCCTGCAGGTGTCGGTGACCAAGCGGCAGAGCGCGGGGTTCAGCGGACGCGTGTCGTACGCCTTCTCGCGAGGGCGCGGCAACGTCGCCACCGGACAGGCCGATACGGCCAACTCGCAGATCCTCGGGGATCTCAATCTCGAGAACGACATCGGTCCGACCAACGTCGATCGCCCGCACATCCTGTCGGTCGCGGCCTCTTACGATGTGCCGCGGACCGGCGGACTGAAGGTGAGCGGCGTGTTCCAGGCCCGCTCCGGCACGCCGTTCACCCTCATCGATTCGACCTCCGATCTCGATCGCAACGGCCTGACCGCGAACGAGTACCTGCCGGCCGGCACCTACAGCGGCATCGGACAGGACGCCATCACCGTGGACTACGAGGGCGGCCGGAACGGCGCGCGGGGCCCGGGTTACGCGTCGCTCGACTTGAGGGCCGGGTACCAGTTCCGCCTGGCGGGGGGACGCACGCTCAACGCGTTCGTGGACATCTTCAACCTGACGAACGAGCCGAATTTCGCCAACCCCACTAACTCGGGCGGGAACGCCGACCGGCGGCTGGCGGCCACGTTCCTGCGCTATACGGCCCTCGCGAACGGCGTAACCCGGACGTTCCAGCTGAACGTTCGTTTCGGATTCTGACGGGAGGCGCGATGTCGTCGATGCGGAACGGTAGGGGATCCAGGAGCGGAGCGGCGCTCGTCGCCGGGCTCCTGGCGCTCGGCATCCCGGTCGCGGGCCAGGCACCGGCCCCGCGGCCAGCCACGTCGGGTTCGGTGTCCGGCGCGGCCGTCGATCCCTTTGCCGGCCTCACCATCCGCAACATCGGTCCCGCCACCATGGGCGGGCGCATCGACGACCTCGCGGTGCTCGAGTCGAACCCCGCCGTGTTCTACGTCGGCGCCGCCACCGGCGGCCTGTGGCGCACCACCAACAACGGCACCACCTGGGACGTCCTCTTCGACGACCTCGACGACGTGGTCTCGATTGGCGACATCGCCATCCCGCCCGGCGACGCCAACACGGTGTGGGTGGGGAGCGGCGAGAACAACAACCGCCAGAGCGGCTCGTGGGGCGACGGGGTCTACAAGTCCACCGACGCCGGCCAGACCTGGCAGCACATGGGCCTGGCCGCCAGCCGCCACATCGCCAGGATCCTCGTGGACCCGATCGATCACGATGTCGTCTACGTGGCGGCCCTCGGCAGTCTCTGGGGGCCGGGCCCCGAGCGCGGCGTGTTCAAGACCACCGATGGCGGCCTCACCTGGTCGAAGGTCCTCTTCGTGAACGACGACACCGGCGCCACCGAGCTGGTGATGGATCCCGCGAACAACAAGGTGCTCTACGCAGCCACCTACCAGCGCCGCCGCGCCACCTGGGGCTTCAATGGCGGCGGCCCGGGCAGCGCCATCTACAAGTCCTCGGACGCAGGGCGCACGTGGACGAAGCTGACCAGCGGCATCCCCTCGGGCCCGCTCGGCCGAATCGGGCTCGATGTCTACCGCGCCAACCCCAACATCGTCTACGCACGCGTGGAGCACGAAAAGGAAAGCGGCGTCTACCGGTCGGATGACGCCGGGCTGCACTGGCGGAAGATGTCGAGCGTGAACCCGCGGCCGATGTACTTCAGCCAGATCCGCATCGACCCGACCAACGACCTCCGCATTTACGTCCTGGGCGTGCAGATTCACATCTCGGACGACGGCGGGAAGACGTTCATCGCCAACGGCGCCCTGCACTCGGACCATCACGCGATGTGGATCAACCCGGCCAATTCGAACCACATCATCGACGGCACCGACGGCGGCATCGGCATCAGCTACGACAAGGGCAAGACCTGGGAAGCCGTCTACAACATGGACCTCGGCCAGTTCTACCACGTCGCCTACGACATGCAGTCGCCCTACCACGTCTGCGGGGGCCTCCAGGACAACTACACGTGGTGTGGTCCGAGCCAGGTGCGGAGCCGGACGGGCATCGGCAACGACGAGTGGCGTCAGATCCAGGGCGGCGACGGGTTCGAGGCGCAGATGGATCCCCGCGACGGGCGCACCGTCTACGCCGAGTCGCAGGACGGCAACATCGTCCGCACCGATCGCCTGACCGGAGAGCGAAAGTCCATCCGGCCGGTGCCCGCGCGCGGCGAGCCGGCGTTGCGCTGGAACTGGAACACCCCCCTGGTGCTCTCGGCCCACAGCCCGGACACGCTTTACGTGGGCGCGAACATGGTGTTCAAGTCACCGGACCGCGGGCAGACCTGGACCGCCATCAGCCCCGATCTGACCGAGAACACCGACCGGGACACGCTGTCGCTGATGGGCCTCACCGCGAAGGAGGTCACGATTGCCAGGAACGACGGCGTGCAGTCGTACGGCAACCTGGTCCAGCTCTCCGAGTCGCCCCGACAGGCCGGGGTCCTCTTCGCGGGAGCGGACGATGGCACCGTCCACATGACGAAGGACGACGGCAAGACCTGGACGAACATCACGCCGAAGTTCCCCGGCCTGCCGAAGAATGCCTATGTCTCGCGGCTCACCCCATCGAGGCACGACAACAATACGGTGTTCGCCGCCTTCGACAACCACCGCAACGACGACTACGGCACCTATGTCTACGCCAGCGCCGATGGCGGCAGCACGTTCCGCCCCATCGGCGAGGGCATCCCGAAGGGCCACGCCCTCACGGCATTCGCCGAGGACCCCAGGAACCCCAGCGTCGTCTACGCCGGGAGCGAGTTCGGCCTGTTCGTGAGCCTGGATCGCGGCGGGCGCTGGCAACGGCTGAAGTCGGGCCTGCCGACCGTACCCATCCACGAGATCGTGTTCCACCCGCGTGACAACGACATGATCATCGCCACCCACGGGCGCAGCATCTGGATCCTGGACGATGCCACGCCGATCCAGCAGCTGTCGGAGGCGCAGAAGTCCGCGGCGCACCTGTTCGACCTGCGCCCGGCGATGCAGTTCAACCCGGCCAACGATCGCGGCTTCATCGCGGACAAGGGCTTCTGGGGGAAGAACGCCACCTACGGCGCGCCCATCAGCTACTACCTGGCCACGGCGAGCGACAACGTGGCCATTCGCGTGCGCGACGGGCAGGGCACAGTGGTCCGGGAGCTGAAGGGCGAGGCCACGAAGGAGGCCGGCAAGGCCGGCGTCAATCGCGTCTACTGGGACCTGCGGCACGAGCCGCTCCCGCGGCCGGCCAGCCAGCCGCCGGGGCCGGCTGGCGGTGGTGGAGGGTTTGGCGCCGCGGCGCTGAACGGTCCCCACGTGCTCCCCGGCGACTATCGCATCACGCTGGTCGTGGGCGACAAGGAAGTGGGCACGAAGCCGCTCCGCGTCGCGGGCGACATCGCCGTCCAGATGAGCGACGCCGACAGGAAGACGTGGCACGACACGTCGCTCTCGCTCCACGAGCTGCAGAAAGCGGCCAACGACGCCGCCGACACGGTGACCACGCTGGGCGCGCAGTTCGATGTGGCGGAGAAGCTGCTGAAGAGCGCCGCCAACGCGCCCGCGGCGGCGAAGGGCGCCGTGGAGGACACCGGCAAACGCCTGGCCGACCTGCGCACGCGCCTCGGGCTCAACAACCAGGGTGGACCAGGCGGCGGGGGCGGCGGCTTCGGCGGCCAGCAGCAGAACGTGCGCGGGCGCATCGGCCAGCTGAAGGGCCAGGTGATGAACTCCACCTCGCTGCCCACGGCCATGCAGCTGCGCGCGGCCAGCGAGGCGCGCGAGGACCTCGCAGCCGTGGTGAAGGACGCCAACGAGCTCATCGCTGCGGTGCCGGCGCTTTACGACACGCTGGGGGCGTCGGGGATCAGGCCGGCGGCGCTGAAGGCTCTCGCGCTGCGATAGGCTCGAACGGCCAGGCGGTCAGAACCGCAGGAGGCGGGTCACCTTCGCCACGAACGCGCGGTTGCGGAGGCCCGTGCCATTCGGACGCGTGTCGTGCTCGTCGGTCCACACCAGGAACAGCTCGCTGCCCGGGATGTACTCCCAGCGAAAGCGGACGTTGCTGCTGAAGGTGCGGTCGGCGGTGCTGTACTGCAGGAGGGCGCTGGCGAACATGCGCGGCGAGAAGCCGTAATCGGTGCGCGCGCGGACGAGCTCGGTGGTAAACTCGCCGTAGGGCAGGTCGATGCGGTTGATCGAGAGGCTGGGCTCCACCGAGAACTGCTTCAGGATGGCCAGGCGGGCGCCGCTCAGGTTGAGCGCGGTGATGGTGCCGTCGTAGAACTGTCCCGCCTGCAGTGACACGGTGCCCGAGAAGCGCCGCTGCTGCCCCATCGTATAGGAGACCACGGCGTCGCGGAAGTTGTAGCCGCCCGCGGGGATGATCACGCCGCCCCCGACGTTGAAGGGCACGAACAGCGCCTCGTAGTTGTCGTTCGCCTCGATCGACACCTGGTCGCTCGACTCGAACTCGGCCTGGGCGCGGCCGGTCTGCTGGCGCGTCTCCACGGCGCCGTTGCCGTTCACGAAGTAATCGATCGAGGCTTCGAACGTGAACTTGCGGACCGCCTCGAGGCCCTGCGGCCGGGGGCTGAAGCGGAGCGCGCCTGACGTCTTCTCGAAGTTCGACCGCCGCACGAACCCGATCTCGGGATTGAAGGCCGCTCCCACCTTCAGGTGCTCGGCGCGCACGCCGTAGCGATCCGGCGCCCACTCGAAGCGGCCCTGGTAGCTTTCGTCGTCGCCAGTGAGGCCGTCGGTGTCGGTGCGGGCGTAGTAGGCGCCGGCCGTGACGTTCTGGTAGAAGGCAAACGCGGCATCCACCCCGTAGGCCTGGTTGTCGCCGGGGCGCACCGCGCCGACGGAGCGGTGGGTGAAGATGGCGCCAATGGTGCTCCGGCGCAGGATGTCGCGCTTCACGCGCAGCACCGTGAAGTTCGTCGCCTCAGTCAGCGAGTTCGCCTCGTCGCCCGCCTGGATGTTGACGGCACCGACGCCCCACTTCCCCATCTTGCCGGTGAGGCGGCCGCCCACGTCGATGGGGACCACGCGGCCCCGGTTGAGGCCGATGCGCCGGCTGTAGAACAACGTGGGCGTGTCGCTGCCTCCCCCACCACCGGGGCCCCCGCCCCCACCGGAGCCGCGGCCGAAGTCGAAGTTCCCGCGCCCCTCGAGGAAGAAGTCGCGCTTCTCGGGCAGGAACAGGCTGAAGCGCGTCAGGTTCACCTGCTGCTCGTCCACCTCCACCTGCGCGAAGTCGGTGTTCACCGTGAGGTCCGCGGTCAGGTTGGCCGTGATGCCGTACTTGAAGTCGCCGCCCACGAGCGCATCCAGGTCATTCGACAGGCGCGGGGTCTGCACGGTGTCGGTGGTGGACCGCGCCAGGACGTAGGGCTTGATCTCCATGTTGCGCGCCGCCGGCGGGAGATCGAGGCCGACGAGCGTGCCATTCGACGACACGCGGTTGAGCGCCATCGGGCCCGCCAGGTTCTGGGGCACCGGGCTCAGATACGCCCACTCGTTCTTGCGGCGGATCGAGCGACGCATCTGGAAGCCCCAGATGCGGTTGCTGCCGGAGGTGTAACGGAGCGTCTTGAACGGCACCGCGATCTCGACCGTCCAGCCCCCGTCGAAGAGGGCCGTGCGGTTGGTCCACACCGGGTTCCAGTCGCTGTTGGGCGCGCCCTCGTCCACCACCGAGTAGTCGGCCAGCGCACCCAACGGGTTCGTGTAGAACATGAACCCGCTGCGGCGATCGTAGAAGGTGTCGAAGCTGACGGCGATGTGATCGTTCTGCCTGAGCTGACTCGTGTCGCGCCTGAGCTCGTTCGAGACCCACTGCTCCGGCGGCGCCGAGTCCCAGACGCGCGCGGAGACGTAGATGTTGTCCTCGTCGTAGGTGACCCACACGTCGGTGCGTTCGGAGGCCGCCGCCCCGTACTGCGGCACCACCTGGATGAAGTCACCGAACGGCGGGTTGTCCTCGTAGACCCCCTCGTCCAGCAGGCCGTCCACCACGAGCGGCGCGGGCAGCTTGATGGCGCGCACCGTGGGCCGCTGCCGGTCGTCTCGCGTGATGGTGGCCGGGGGCACGGGCGCGGGCGACCCGTCGATCTCGCCCTCGACGGTGGCCCTGGGACCAGTCGCGACCGCCCGGCCTGTTGGCTCGACCTGGGTCGAGGCAGGCGAGGCGGATTGGGCGGAAGCGGCGCCGGCCGACACGGCCAGCGCCACGAGCATACGCGCGATGGTGCTGCGCACGAGGGGATTAGCGTCCGGCTGCCTGGCGACCGATCTTGATCATCTCGTCGACCGACGCCCCCTGGCCGAGCAGGCCGAGGAAGCCTTCCTTCACGCGCTGCTGCACGTCCTGCGGGTTGGCCGTCAGCATGTTGGGGAGCTTCGCCCGCTTCGTCTCGACCAGCACCTTCTGCGTGCCCGCCTCGGCGCCCGCCGCGTCGCCTTTGAGCGCCTGGCGCAGGCTGCCGATGCCGCACGCCAGCACGCTCAGGCCCTTCAGGTCCGCGATCTGGCCGGCCGCGGCTACCGCGTCAGCGTCCTCCACCATCAACATTGCGACCACCGTGCCGTTCGGGTTGGACGGCGACCAGACGTTCGCCTTCGCCTCCTGGAAGAAGGCCAGCGCGGTCGTCGCTTCGTCTACCGACCGAATGTGCGGAATGGTGATGCCGTCGGCACCGGCCGCCAGCACCTCCTTCACGCGCGTGCGCGTGGCCTCCACGCCGTCGCTCTCGATGGAGGGAATGCGGACGAGGACGGTCTTCCGCGGCCCCGCCGCCTGCGCGCTGCGCAGGCCCTCCACCACGGTCTTCGCGGCAGCCGGGTCGTAGCTGCCCTCCAGGTTCAGGAACACGAAATCGTAGAGCGGATTGGCGGCGAGCGTCGCCGCGCCCTCCTTCGTGTAGATGGCCTTCGGCGGGGGCTGGCCGCGCACGAACCGTTCGGGGTTCTCGTTGGGCACATACACGCCGAACGCCGGCTTGCCTGTCGTCCACAGCTCCAGCGCCGCATGCCGGCCGCCCTGGGCGGCACCATCCGCCGGCAGCGCCAGGAGCCACGCCGCCGCAAACACCGTCGCAAGTCGTCTCATCGTCCGTTCGAGGCCCATGTGTGTTCTTCGTGGTCTTCTTCGTGCCCTTCGTGTCCTTCGTGTTCCCGGTGTCAGCAGGTCACGCACTTGTGGTTGTTCACCGCGCCCAGCTTCTCGAGCACCGCCAGCGTTTCGGGGAACGGCTGCACGCGCTGCACCGGCCCGTTGGCCATGTCGGCGGTGGTGTTCCCTTCGCGGTTCACCTTGGTGACATCCGCGCCCCTCGAGACGAGATAGAGAATCGATTCGGTGTCGCCGCGCGAGGCGGCCAGGTGCACGGGCGTGTTGCCCTCGTGGTCGACGGCGTTGACGTCGGCGCCCAGCTCCTCCACCAGGTACTTGATGGCCGGCAGGAAACCGGTGGGCGCGTAGCGATGCGCGTTGGCGGCGAAGCCCTCGCCGTACCCCACGCCCGACGCCGCGTGAATGGGGGACACCGCAGGCCCGCCGTACGGCACCGGCGGCAAACCCGACAGGTCCTGCACCTGGCGCACGCCGTCGCCCGTGAACGGACGCCCGGCCGGCTTGGCCGTCGGGATGTGCGGGTCGGCGCCGTGCACGACGAGCAGCTTCATCGCATCCACGTCGTTGGCGTAGGCGGCGCGCCAGAACGGGGTGGCGCCGCTCTCGTCCACGCCCGCGAAGTCGGAGTTGTAGGCCTGGTACCAGACCTTGTATTTCACGCGGGCGTTCACGTCGGCGCCCATGTCCAGCAGCGCCGTCATGAGGTCCAGGTAGCCGGTTCGCTGTTGCTGGTAGGTCTTCGGGCCGGGATAGAGCGACTTCGGCGCCCAGTAGACGTTGAGGGTCGCAAACAGCGGCGTCACGCCGTTGGCGCTGGCCGCCGACGGGTTCGCGCCCTTCTCCAGCATCCGCATCGCCAGGTCGAAGTGGCCATTGACGATGGCGATGAGGAGCGGGGTCATGTGGTCGCCGGGATTCGGCTGGTCGATGCTGACGCCCGCCTCGAGCATGGCCATCACCGTGTCGGTGTAGCCCTGGCGCGCGGCGAAGTGCAGCGCGGTGAGCCCGCCCTGCGTGCCGATGAGCTCGTTGTAGCGGAACGGACGCGTGGCGCCCGGCACTTCGACCGGGCGGCGAGGCGCGGCGGCCTGGCCGTACTGCCGCGCGGTGGACGCTTCGTCGGGTGCCGTCAGCGCGGCCAGGTCCATCACCTTCGTCGTCACCGTGGCATCGGCGCCGCGCTGCAGGAGCAGCGTGACGACGTCCGCGCGGTTGTAGGCCGCCGCGTACATCAGCGCCGTCTCACCCTTCGCCGTGTCCTTCGCGTCGATGTCCGCGCCGCCTTCGACGAGCATCGTCACCGTGCGGGTATCACCCGCCGCGGCCGCGAGCATCAGCGGGGTGGCGCCCGTGGCCGACCCGGCGTTGACGTCGGCGCCAGCGGCAACGAGGGTGGCCACGGCGGCCGAGTGGCCGCCCTTGGCCGCGAGATAGAGAGGAGCGTAGCTGCCGAGCCGCGTGGTGGCGCGCAGGTTCGCGCCGGCAGTGACGAGCATCTGCACCAGATCGGCGTCGCCCTTCATGGCGGCCCAGTGCAGCGCGGTGGTCCCGTCGCCCTGCGCCGCGTTGACGTCGGCGCCCTGCTTCAGGAGCGCCCGCACGGCTTCGCGGTCACCGGCCTGTGCGGCATCCGCCACCGGGGATCGACTGCCCTGCGCCATCGGCGCCGCGCCCAGCGCGAGCGCCACCAACAACCCCCACACAATCTTCCTCGCGGGCTTCACCATGCACGCAGTCTCCAGCTCACCCAATCACCCAATCACCCAATCACTCAATCACTCAATCACTCAATCACTCAATCACCAATCACCAATCACCAATCACCAATCACCGATGATTCGCCCGATCGTCAATCGACCGATCGCGCAATGAATCGCTCAATCTGCAATCGGCAATCATCAATGGACTAGCCGGCGACAGTACCGTCGGGCGCCGCATTGAGGTCCATCGGCGCCGTGCTGTCGCCGAAGCTCTTCATCCCGTCCAGCCCCAGGATGTGCAGCACGCTCAGCATGGGGTTGGCCATCGGCGTGGCGTCGGCGGCCTTCAGGTGCAGCCCGCCCTTCAGCGCGCCGCCGGCGTGGCCGACCAGGAACAGCGGGCATTTCTTGTGATTGTGGATGTTCGAGTTGCCCATCGGCGAGCCGTAGAGCACCAGCGTGTTCTCGAGCAGGCTCTTATCGCCGTCCGGCGTCTCCTTCAGCTTCTTGAAGAAGTACGGCAGCAGGCCGATGTGGTAGCGGTTGATCTTCTCGAACTCGAGGATGCGATCCTCGCGGTCCTGGTGGTGCGAGGCTGGATGGAAGCCCGTGCTCACGCCGCTCTCGGGGTAGACGCGGCTCGACGCGTCGCGGCCCATCTTGAACGAGAACACGCGCGTCGTGTCGGAGGCGAAGGCCAGGACCTGCAGGTCGAACATCAGCCGCACGTGCTCGTCGAAGGAGTCGGGCACGCCGATGGGCGCGCCGGGCAGCTCGCGCGCCTCGCCGCTGGCGTTGTAGGCCTCCACCTTCTGGATGCGGCGCTCGATCTCCCGCACATCGTCCAGGTACTGGCCCAGGCGCACGCGGTCCGCGGCGCCCAGCTCGCTGCGCAAGCGGCCGAGCTGCTCGGTCATCAGGTCGAGGATGCTCTTGTCCTCGGCGCGCCGCTCGCGACGCTCGCCCGGGGTCGCCCCCACGCCGAAGAGCTGGTCGAAGGCGACGCGCGGGTCGCGGATCATCGGCATCGGCGTGTTCGGCGCCGACCAGCTGATGCTGTCCGTGTAGACGCACGAGTAACCGTAGGAGCAGCCGCCCGCCTGATCCACCGGCTCGATGCAGAGCTGCATGGAGGGAATGGGCGTCTCCTGCCCGTAGCGCTGCGCGTAGTACTGGTCCAGCGAGGTGCCGGCGCGCACGTCCGAGCCCTGCGTCTGCCGCGGGTGGCTCTGGGTGAGGAACACGGCGCTCGATCGGAAGTGGTCGCCGCCAATCTCCGGCAGCTCGAAGGCCTCGGCATTGCGCACGTCGGTGTTGCTGACGATCGTGAGGTGCTCGCGGAACGGCTCGAGCGGCGCCAGGCTGCTGGGCGACAAGTCGAAGTTCCGTCCCGTCGCGGCCGGGGACCACAGGTGCTTCTGGGCCCCGACGACGGTGGCGCCAGCCGAGCCGTGCACCATCTCGATGGCCGAGAGGCGGACCTTGCCGGCCGCCGTCTTCGCGAGTGCCGTGCGCGCGGGCACCATGGCCTCGAGCAGCGGCAGCGCCATCGTCACGCCCATCCCGCGCAGCATGGTGCGGCGGGAGATGTGCTTCCTGGTGATGAACATTCGCGTGTCCCCTCTTGTCCGGTTCCCGGCGCGGATTCACTCCCGACGCCGTGTCACTCCCGACTGCCGACTCCCGACTCCCGGTGTTATCTCTCCACCGTCGTCTCGACGGCCTCTGCCTTCGCCATCTGAAACGCGGCGCTCTTGACCACGCCCAGGATGAACGACGAGATGCGGTCGTCGTTCCTCGAGGCGTCGGCCACGATGGACCGCACGGTGGGCATGTCGAACGGTTCGACGCGGCGGCCCAGTGCGTAGGTCATCAGGCTCTCGGTGAAGCTCAGCTTCACGAGGTCCGCGTGCTTCAGCAGCGCCTGCCGCAGGCCGCTGGGGCCTTCCATCTTCGTGCCGTCGTACAAGTCGCCCACCGAGTCGATGGCGACGCCGTTGTCCTTGATGCGCCAGGCGCCCGTGGCGTCGAAATTCTCGAGGGCGAGGCCCAGCGGGTCGATGACGCGGTGGCACGAGTTGCAGGCCGGGTTCTTCCGGTGCTCCTCCATGCGCTCGCGCGTCGAGAGCATCTTGCCGCCCACGGTCGACTTCACCGAGTCGTCCAGTGCCGGCACGTTGGGCGGCGGCGGCGGCGGGGGTGAGGCCAGCAGCACTTCCATCACCCACTTGCCGCGCAGCACCGGCGAGGTGCGGTCGGCGATGGAGGTGAGCAGCAGCACGCTCCCCTGCCCCAGGATGCCGCGGCGGTTCGGGTCGGTGAGCGTCACGCGGCGGAAGTCCTCGCCGAGCACGTTCGGGATGCCGTAGTGCCTGGCGAGGCGCTCGTTCACGTACGTATAGTCGGCGGTGAGGAGATCGGTGATGGGCCGGTCGGCGCGGACCAGGCTGTCGAAGAACAGCTCCGTCTCACGCACCATCGCCTCGGTGAGCGTCGTGTCCCAGTACGAATAGAAGTGGTGGTCGGGGCGCACGAGCTTCGCGTCCTGCAGGCGCAGCCACTGCGCCGCAAAGCGGGTGGAGAGCGCCTCGGAGCGCTTGTCGGCCAGCAACCGGCGCACCTGGCGCTCGAACACGGCGGGGTTGCGCAGCTGCCCCGACGACGCCACCCTGGTCAGCTCGGCGTCGGGCAGCGCGCCCCAGAGGAAGAACGAGAGCCGTGAGGCCAGGTCGAGGTCGGCCACGCGGTAGGTCTGCCCCGCCCGGACCGTCGCCGGCACCTGCTCCATCCGGAACAGGAAGCGCGGGCTGGCCAGGATGGCCTGCACGGCCAGCCGCACGCCCGACTCGAAGTCGCCCTTCTCGCGGCCCTGGTCGTAGAAGCGCATCAGGGCGCGGAAGTCTTCGACCCCCACCGGGCTGCGATAGGCCCTCGAGGCCAGTCGCCGCACGATCTGCTCGGCGCAGGACCGCTCTTCGGCGGCGGCGGTCGGCCGGCACGAGAAGACCATCCGGCGGCTGAGCGTGTCCGACACCCCGGTCACCTGCATCGGGCCCGTCACGGCGAAGTCGCGGATGTGCGGCAGGGCGGTCGTGCCGAACACTTCGCCGATGTTCGTATCGGCCAGGGTGTGCTCCACCGGCATCATCAGGTCGTCCACCGGGCCGTCGAAGCGCGCGATGAACGCCGCCGACACGCGCTGGGGGCCCGCCTTCACGTGGATGGGAGTCGAGAAGATGTTCAGCCCGTTCGGATCCTGCTCGTTCATCCGCGGATTGATGTCGATGAGCGCCACGCGCTCGCCGTTGATCGACAGGTCGATCTGCTCGCCGGAGTAGGGACCGCCAAACAGATCCCCCGTCGGGCCCGAGTGCAGCAGGATCTTGAAGACGTAGTCGCCGTCGGCCGGGAACACGTGCGTCACCGACAGGCCGCCGCGCGTGCCGAGCGGCGCGCCCTCGACGTGGCGCATCTGCGAGGCGGTCCGCGGCACCTTCCAGGTCGTGGTGCTGGCCGACGCGTTCCGGTCGCCCACCGCCAGGCGGCTGATCTGGCTGGCCGCGCGCAGGTAGCCCTCCATCAGGGTCGTGGAGATGACCTGCGAGTCGGCGACGTTGTCGAAGCCGTCGCTGATGGTGTCGGCGGGCAGGAACGCGGTGATGTCCACCTCGATGCCCAGCAGATCGCGCACGGCCCGCTGGTACTCCGCGCGGTTCAGGCGCTGCGAGGGCCGCGAGCCGGGATTCGGGTTGGCCACCGCCGCGCGGTCGATGGTGGTCTCGAAGGCGGCCGCCAGGGCCTGGATGGCGGCCGGCTCCGGCCGCTTCGCGTTGGCCGGCGGCATCATGCCGGCGCGCAGCTTGCGGATGATCTTCTCGACGACCGGCGCGTGCTCGAGGAGGTTGGCCGCGTCGAACGACGCGAGCGACAGCCCGCCGGCCTTCCCGCGATCGCTGTGGCAGGTGGCGCAGTACTGCTTCACCATCTGCGTCTGCTCGGCCGGGGTGAGTCCGGTGGCCGGGGACGTCGCGTGGGCCGCCATCGGACGAGGCGCGGCGGACGCGGCCGCGCCAGGCCGCACCTGGGCCGCCGGGGCCAGCCCCAGCCACGCGACCATTCCGACGATGCCTGCAGTGCCGATCGCTCTTCGCTTCATCGCACTCCGCTCGTTACGGGAACACGAAGGACACGAAGCACACGAAGGAAGTGCCACGAAGACAATCCTTCAATGGCCGTCAAGCGAGGCCCTCGAGCTCTCTTCGTGCGTCCTGCGTGCCCTTCGTGTTCTTCGTGTTCCCGTGAACAGGTTCTCGTCAACACGACACGCACTTGTGGTTGTTCTTCGCACCCAGGCTCTCGAGCAGCTTCAGCGCCTCGGGGAACGGCTGCGTGCGCTGCACCGGGCCGTTGGCCATGTCGGCCGTCGTCTGCCCTTCGCGGTTCACGCGCGTCACGTCGGCGCCGTTCGAGACCAGGTACTTGATCATCTCCACGTCGCCACGGGCGGCCGCGTGGTGCAGGGCGGTGTTGCCTTCGTGGTCGGCTGCGTTCACGTACGCGCCGGTTTCCTCGACCAGGTACTTCACGGCGGCCAGCAGGCCCGTTGGCGCGTAGCGATGCGAGTTGGCGGCGAACCCTTCGGCGTAGCCCACGCCGGCCGCGGCCTGGAGCGGGGTGACCGCGGGACCGCCCACCGGTACCGGCGGAATGCCCGACACGTCCTGGATGTTGAAGCGGTCGCCGTCGCCCGTGCGCGGGCGGCCGGCCGGCTTGATGGTGGGAATCGTCGGATCGGCGCCGTGCGCCAGGAGCAGCTTCATCGCCTCGACGTCGCCGCCATAGGCCGCGCGCCAGAACGGCGTGGCGCCAATCTCGTCCACGCCGGCGAGATCGAAGTTGTAGCCCGAATACCAGACCTTGCGCATGAGGCGCTGGTTCGGGTTCGCGCCCTTCTCGAGCAGGACCTTCATGAAGTCGAGATAGGTGAGCTGCTGCTGCAGGTACGCGCGCGGCTGCGGGTAGAGCGCCTTGGGCGCCCACTGCACGTTGATGGTGGCGTAGAGCGGGGCGACACCGTTGTCGCTGGCGAGGTTCGGGTCCGCTCCCTTGTCGATCAGGTAGTTGCCGATGTCGAAGTACCCGTTGACGATGGCCACCACCAGCGGCGTGGACTTGTCGCCCGGGTTCAGCTGGTTGACGTCCGCGCCGGCATCGACCAGCGCCGTCACCACCTCGGCGTGGCCCTGGCGCACGGCGAAGTGGAGCGGCGAGAAGCCGCCGGAGGTGCCGACCAGCTCGTTGTAGCGGAACTGCCGCGTCACGCCCGGCACGTCGGGCGGCCGAGGTCCACCGGCCGCCGCGCGAGCGGCGTTCTGCGCCGCGCGCTGGCGGAAGAACTCTTCCTCGGGGCTGCTCAGCTTCGTCAGGTCCACCACCTTGGAGGTGGCCTTGATCTCCGCGCCGCGCGCGAGCAGCAGCTTGACGACGTCGACGCGGTTGTAGGCCGCCGCGAACATCAGCGGCGTCTGGCCCATCGCGGTCTCGCGCGCATCCACGTCCGACCCGCCTTCTACCAGCATCGTCACCGTGCGGGGATCGCCGGACTGCGCGGCGAACATCAGCGGCGTCGTGCCCGTGGTGGAGGTGGCCTTGACGTCCGACCCTCCGGTGAGGAGCGCGGCCACGACCGCGGAGTGCCCGGCCTGCGCCGCCATCATCAGCGGCGTGTAGGCGCCCAGGCGCGTGGTGGCCTTCACGTTGGCGCCGGCGTAGAGCAGCATCTGCACGAGCTCGGCATCACCGGCCCGTGCCGCCCAGTGCAGCGCGGTGGTGCCGTCGCCCTCGGCCGCATTCACGTCCGCACCCTGCTTGAGGAGCGCGCGGACCGCCTCCTTGTCACCGCTGCGCGCGGCCTCGATGACGGTCGCGGCCTGCGCCGCGGAGAGGAAGGCCGTGAGGCAGAGCGCGCCGACCACGCCGAGCACGCCGCCCGAGAACACCCGTCGCGCCATGTGTGCGCTCCTACGCCTGCGCCGAGATCGTCGTCGTCTCGGGCGCGTGGTTCAGGTCCATGGCCTCGGTGCTGTCGCCGAAGCCCTTCATGTCGTCGAGCCCGAGGATGTGCAGCATCGAGAGCATGGCGTTCGCCATGGGCGTGCCGTCGGCGGCCTTGATGTGCAGGTTGCCCTTCAGCGCCCCGCCGGCGTGGCCCGCCAGGAACAGCGGGCAGCGCTTGTGGTTGTGGACGTTCGAGTTGCCCATCGGCGACCCGTAGATGACCATCGTGTTGTCGAGCAGGCTCCCGTCGCCGTCCGGGGTGCTCTTCAGCTTGTCGAGGAAGTAGGGCACCAGGGTCAGGTGGTACTTGTTGATCTTCGCGAAGTCGAGAATGCGATCCTCGCGGTCCTGGTGGTGCGAGGCCGGGTGGAAGCCGGTCTTCACGCCGCTGTCCGGGTAGACGCGGCTCGAGCCGTCGCGGCCCATCTTGAACGAGAACACGCGGGTGATGTCCGAGGCGAACGCCACGGCCTGCAGGTCGAACATCAGCTTGACGTGCTCTTCGAACGCGTCGGGCACGCCCATCGGGGCCATCGGCAGCTCGCGCGGCTCGCCGCTGGCGTTGCTGGCCTCGATGCGCTGGATGCGCCGCTCAATCTCACGCACGTCGTCCAGGTAGTCGGCGAGGCGGGCGCGATCCACCGGGCCGAGGTTCTTCTTCAGCTGCGCGACCTCTGCGGTGATCCAGTCGAGGATGCTCTTGTCGGCCTTGCGCCGCGCGGCGCGCTGCTCGGGCGTGGCGCCCACGCCGAACAGCATGTCGAACGCGGCGCGCGGGTCGCGCACCATCGGCAGCGGCTCGGTGGCCGATGCCCAGCTCACCGTGTCGGTGTAGACGCACGCATAGCCGTAGGCGCAGCCGCCGGCCTGGTCCACGTTCTCGATGCACAGCTGCATCGACGGGATGGGCGTGTCCTGCCCGTACTTCTGCGCGTAGAGCTGATCGAGCGACGCGGCGACATGAACGTCCGAGCCCTGGGTCTGCTTCGGGTGCGCCTGGGTGAGGAACACCGCGCTCGAGCGGAAGTGATCCCCGCCAATCTCGGGCGGCGTGAACGCCTCGGCGTTGCGGACGTCCGTGTTGCTGATGAGGGTGAGGTAGTCGCGGTAGGACTCGAGCGGCGCCAGGCTGCTCGGGCTCAGGTCGAAGGCCGAGCCTGTCTTCTCCGGCGACCAGAGGAACTTCTGCGCGCCAATCGCGGTGGCGCCCGCCGAGCCGTGCACCATCTCGATGGCTGCCAGCCGCACCTTCCCGTTCGACCGCGACCTGGCGAACGCGGTGCCGGCCGGCACCATGGCCTCCAGGAACGGCAGCGCCACGGTCACGCCCAGGCCCTTCAGGGCGGTGCGGCGGGAGATGTGCTTTTGCGTGATGAACATCGACTCTGCTCCTCTATCTGACTTCCGTGGTCTCAGCCGCCTCGGCGCGGCCCATCTGGAACGCCGGGCTCTTGACGAGCCCCAGCACGAACTGCGACATCCGGAAATCCGCCTGCTCCGCGTCGCGGACGATGGCGCGGACCGTGGGCAGGTCGAAGTGCTCGACGCGCCGGCCCAGGCCATAGGTCATGAGGCTCTCGGTGAAGCTCAGGAGGAACACGTCCTGGTGCTTCAGAATGGCCTCGCGCAGGCCCTGCGGCCCCGGCATCTTCGTGCCGTCGTACAGGTCGCCGTTCGAGTCGATGGTCGAGTCGCCGTCGCGGATGCGCCAGGCGCCGGTCACGTCGAAGTTCTCGAGCGCCAGGCCCAGCGGATCAATCACGCGGTGGCACGAGTTGCACGCGGGGTTCTTGCGGTGCTCCTCCATGCGCTCGCGCACCGAGAGCACCTTGGCGCCCTGCGCCGCGGACACCGAGTCGTCCAGCGACGGCACGTTGGGCGGCGGCGCCGGCGGCGGCGATCCGAGCAGCACCTCCATGATCCACTTGCCGCGCTGCACCGGCGAGGTGCGGTCGGCCACCGAGGTGAGGGCCAGGATGCTGCCCTGCCCCAGCAGGCCGCGGCGGTTCGGGTCGGTCAGCGCCACCTTGCGGAATTCGGGTCCCGTCACGTTCGGCACGCCGTAGTGCTTGGCGACGCGCTCGTTGACGAAGGTGTAGTCGGCGGTGAGTAGCTCCAGCACCGGGCGGTCGTTCCGAACGACGGCATCGAACAGCAGCTCGGTCTCGCGCTTGAGCGCATCGGCCAGCGTGCGATCGTATTGCGGATACTGCAGGTAATCCGGGCTCAGCTTCACCAGGTCCTGCAGCCGCAGCCACTGCGAGGCGAACCGCGTGGCCAGGGCCTCGGACCGCGGGTCGGCCAGCATCCGTTTCACCTGCCGATCGAGCACGGCCGGCTGGCGCAGCGTCCCCTGCCCCGCCAGTTTCAGCAGCTCCTGATCCGGGCCGCTGCCCCAGATGAAGAACGACATCCGGGTGGCCAGGTCGTAGTCGGTGATGCGGTAGTTCTGGCCCGGGCGCACGGTGGCCGGCACCTCTTCGAGGCGGAACAGGAACTTGGGGCTGGCCAGCAGCGCCTGGAGCGACATGCGGACGCCCTCTTCGAAGTCGCCCTGCTGCCGGCCCTGCTCGTAGAAGGCCATCAGCTTCCGCACATCCTCGGCCGACACCGGGCCACGGTAGGCCAGCGATGCCAGGTGCCTGATGATGCTGGTGGCGCATGCCGCCTCTTCGGCGGGCGCGGTCGGCCGGCACGTGAAGATGCGGCGCCGGCTCGGCGAGTCGGAGACGCCCATCACCTTCACCGGGCCCGTGATGGCGAACTCCCGCAGGTGCGGCAGCGCCGTGATGCCGAAGCCGCTGCCGATCTGGCTGTCGGCCATCGTGTGCTCGATGGGCGCGATGAGGTCGTCCACCGGCGCATCGAAGCGCGCGATGAAGGCCGCCGCCACGCGCTGCGGGCCGGCCTTCACGTAGATCTTCGGCGTGACGAGGTTCATCCCGTTCGGGTCGGACTCGCTCATCGAGGTGTTGATGTCCAGCAGGGCCACGCGCGCGCCGTTGATGGACACCTCGATCTTCTCGCCGGGGAAGCTGCTGCCGAAGAGCTGCCCGGTCGGGATGGAGTGCAGCATCATGCGGAACGTGTACTCGCCGTCCGCCGGGAAGATGTGCGTGACGGAGAGGCCGCCGCGCGTGCCGAACGGCGCGCCTTCGACGTGGCGCATCTGCGACGCCGTACGCGGCACCTTGTAGGTGGCCTCGGTGGGCGCCGCGTTCGCGTCGCCCACGGCCAGCGTGCTGATGGCGCTCGCCGCGCGGAGATACCCTTCGAGCACGGTGGGCGAGAAGCCCTGCGCGTCGGCCACGTTGTCGAAGCCGTCGCTGATGGTGTCGGGCGGCAGGTAGGCCTCGACGTCCAGGTCGAGGTCGAGCAGGTCGCGAATCGCGTAGGTGTACTCGGCGCGGTTCAGGCGCTGGAACGGCCGGCGCCCGGGATTGGGGTCGAGCGCGGCCGCCTGATCGATCCGCGTCTCGAGAGCGGAGGCCAGATCGCCCAGCACCTTCGCGTCGGGACGACGGGCGCCCGCCGGCGGCATCATGCCGGCGCGCAGCTTGCGGATGACTTTCTCGGCCACCTCGGGGTGCTCGGTCGCCGCCGCGGCGTCGAACGACGCCAGCGTGAGGCCGCCGGCCTTGGCGCGATCGTTATGACAGGTGGCGCAGTATTGCTTGACGAGCGCGTTTTGATCGGCAACGGGGAGGCCGGAGGCGGGGTGGGTGGTCATCATCGCCGGCGCCGCCACAACGGGCTTGGCGACCCGTGGCGCCGGCACCGACTGGGCCCGCTGAGACTGCCCCACGGCCGGGCTGGCGCCCTGGCGCGGGGCCTCGCCCGCCAGCAACGTGAGGCCAGCGCAGACAACCCCCGACACGGCGAGCGTGTATCTGGACTTCAGGCGCATAATTTCACGCCGAGTATACGGCCAGGCGGGCAACGGATTGTCAGGAGTTGTCATCTGGCTGAGACGGCATAAATTACCTGTGCTCAATGCTTTGAAGTCCTCGATCGGGGGCGGAAGGGACCCCTCCCATGGCAGCCATTTCGGTCTCTTTTTTTCGCGACGCGGGACACTTCCGGAGCTGGCTCGAAGAGCACCACGACCGCCACACCGAGCTCTGGGTGGGCTTCTACAAGAAAGGCACGGGTCAGACGGGCCTGGACTACCCCACCGCGGTTGACGTCGCCCTCTGTTTCGGCTGGATCGACGGCATCAGGAAGGGCCTGGACGAGGTGAGCTACATCAACCGCTTCACGCCCCGGAAGGCCCGCAGCATCTGGAGCCGCGTGAACATCGCCAAGGTCGAGGCCCTCATCGCGCGCGGCGAGATGCACCAGGCCGGCCTGGACGCCTATGCGAAGCGCGACGACGCGCGGTCGGGCGTCTACTCGTTCGAGAGGCGCCCCGAGGCCTTCCCGGCGGCCATGGAGCGCCGGTTCCGCGCCAACCGCGCGGCATGGTCGTTCTTCGGCAAGCAGCCGCCGGGATATCGTCGGCTCGCCATCTGGTGGGTGACCAGCGCCAGGCGCGATGAGACGCGCGAGCGGCGGCTGGCACAGCTCATCGACGTGTCGGCCCGGGGCATGCGCCTCGGCGTGCTCTTCGGGCAGACGGGCGCGGTGCCCTCGAAGCCGACGAAGAAGGCCGCGAACAAGCCACGCGCATCGGCGAAGACACTCTCCGCGGCGAAGAGCCCGGCCGCACGGACGAAGGTGACGGGCGGCGCCACCAGGACGCCTCGCTCCGCGAAGACGAAGGCGCGCCGATGAAGATCGGCGTTGACCTCGGCGGGACGAAGATCGAGGCCGTGGCGCTGGCGCCGGACGGCCGCGAGCTGGGGCGCGTGCGCGTGCCCACACCACGCCGCGATTACGACGGTACTCTGGACGCCATTGCGGACCTCGTGCGGCAGCTGGAACAGGCACACGGCGCGCCGGCCTCCATCGGCGTGGGCATCCCGGGGGCCATCTCCCCGGCCACCGGGCTGGTGAAGAACGCGAACTCCACGTGGCTGATCGGCCGCGCGTTCGACAGAGACCTCGCCCGGCGGCTCCGGCGGCCCGTCCGCATGGCGAACGACGCCAACTGCTTCGCGCTCTCGGAAGCCACCGACGGGGCGGGCGCGGGCGCGTCGGTCGTCTTCGGCGTGATCATCGGCACCGGCGTGGGCGGCGGCCTCGTCGTCGGGGGCCGGCTAGTCGAGGGCGCGCATCGGATTGCGGGCGAGTGGGGACACAACCCGCTGCCATGGCCGGGGGACGAAGAGCGGCCCGGGCCGCGCTGCTACTGCGGGCGCGACGGGTGCATCGAAACGTTCCTGTCCG
>Ga0105106_10000557_pt1 | contig 26275 bp, 20 predicted proteins | sample PPLLaktember2015_5_FD_79109 | JGI IMG/M metagenome (GOLD analysis project Ga0105106, IMG submission 79109) | Freshwater sediment microbial communities from Prairie Pothole Lake near Jamestown, North Dakota, USA - PPLs Lake P8 Core (1) Depth... | ecosystem: Environmental > Aquatic > Freshwater >...
CCATAGCGGCGGTCGGCCAACCCTGACGCTCTCACCCCGAAAGCGTTCCCGGCGACGGCATCACCCCCAAGGATACGCTTCCGCCGCGCCTCAGGCAAGGACATTCTAATAACGCAAACCGTTCGCCTGCTCTTGAGAGAGAGTTCCACTAAAAAAACGCAGAAATGAGTCGTCTATGACGGTCAAACGAAACAACCTGAATGAATACAATTGGAAGGAGTTTTTTGGTGAATTCCAAAAAGAAACTCCCGGGTCTGCGGTTATCATTTCGGGTGCTTTTTTGGATTCGCTTTTAAGAGACCTTCTTGCCAGTTTTATGATTGATGATAATAAGGCGGTTGATGAGCTACTAGGAACTGAAAGTTATTCAGAAACACCTTTAGGAAGTTTCGGCGCACGCATAAAAACGGCTTACTGCTTGGGGTTGATTAGCAAGTTGGAATATAACGACTTGAAACTCAAAAAAAACATTAGAAATAGATTTGCCCACATATTGCATGGGTATTCTTTTGATGATAAAGAAATATTAAAGTGGTGCGACAATCTCCAAACGCCTGAAATCTTCAAAGATGCATTTCAATCTATTGTTGAGACCCATCGTGACAAGTATGTTTTTACAGTTTCAATACTATCCACTCAATTGGGCTTAAAAATTCTAGGTGTCCAAAATGAGCGCAGAGTTGTAAGGAAAGATATGCAGTTAGGTCAAGTAGTGTGAGTAGATGGAGCAAAAACTAATGACGGGGCTGCGAGTTAACACAACGGGCACTGGACACCGGGGATTCTCCGCCGTTTTCGAGCATTTTTCTGGCTTCGAGTTTTCTCTGCTCCCAAGCATTGTCCACGCGCACCCGCCAGCAGGTAACGCAAGCCCTTAGCCGCTTGCTAAAGGCAATCAATCAACCGATGAATGCGTATGAACTCATTGAAACCTGGAAACGTGAGGAGCAACAGCCCTTCATTGGATGGGATTTTTCCTATCTGGATGGCCGAATGATCGAAGAACAGGCTCCCTGGTCCTATACTTCACGGGCTGCTGAACTGATGCGCCAGGCTTCAACCGTTGTTGACTTGGGCACAGGAGGCGGTGAGCGATTATTGAAACTTCAAAAATACTGGCCCGAGAAAGTCGTGGTAACAGAAGATTATCTGCCCAACTTCAAGTTAGCTACGGAGCGTCTTTCCCCCTTTGGCGTTCAAGTTGTAGATGTTCCACTCACCGACTTTGACCGGATGCCTTTTGCAAATGATGAGTTTGACCTCGTCTTGAATCGTCATTCAGGCTTCAATGCAAAGGAAGTGGCCCGGATTCTCGCACCGGGTGGTACATTTCTTACACAGCAAGTCCATGGCTTGTGGGCGTATGACTTAGTAGCGGCTTTTGGCGCTAAACCCCAGTGGCCTGATTCAACCGTGGAAAAGTATGTACCCCAATTGGTGGCTGCGGGGTTGACCATCACCAATACACAAGAATGGTCCGGTCAGTTATCGTTTACAGATGTTGGTGCGATCGTTTACTACTTGAAAGCCGTTCCCTGGCTTGTCCCCGGATTCTCGGTAGAAATACATTCATCGCACTTGCTCGCGCTTCAACGCCGACTCGAAAGCGGCGAAGATTTAGCCTTCCTGGCCAGGAAGTATCTAATTGAGGCACACAAAGTTTGAAGTCTTGAAGAAATAAACAATGCGCCTGACACGGCGCGCAGCCGGCAGGTGGGATTCGCCCCGCTAAAAGCCGCTCGCACTACGTGGGCATGGGACACGGATCGCACGGATCGAGCGGACTAAAAAGAGAAGATCAGCTTTCATCAGCGTCCCAAATAAATAAGAAAGAAGCCCTTGACTGATCGAGCTAAAGGGTGTATCTTCTTTGTAGATACAGAAGGAGAACCCTATGCTTACGAAAGTTCAAAAATGGGGCAATAGCCTTGCGTTACGAATCCCCAAGGCGTTTGCCCGTGATGCGCAATTAGAACATGATTCGTTAGTCGAAATTAGCCTTGTCGAAGGTCAGATTATTGTTACGCCTGTCGAAGCACCCAGTTGGACACTGGACGAATTGCTTGCTGGCATTACGAAGAAGAATATCCATCACGAAATTGATAGCGGTTCCGCGGTAGGAAATGAGGCCTGGTGATCGATGGCATATATTCCTGATAGCGGCGACATCGTTTGGATCACGTTTAACCCACAAGCAGGGCATGAACAGGCAGGTCGTCGCCCTGCTTTAGTTTTATCCCCCGCCGCCTATAACGGAAAAGTTGGTTTAGCGATCCTTTGTCCGATAACCGGTCAGATCAAAGGTTATCCCTTTGAAGTCGTAATCCCAGATGGCTTAGAAATCAGTGGAGCAATATTATCTGACCAGGTAAAAAGTCTTGACTGGAAAGCAAGAAAAGCAGAATTTGGTTGTAAGTTGCCATCTCACGCGTTTAATCAGGTTGTTCAAAAGCTAAGCACTTTATTACGCCAGCAAATTCAAAGTTTGTAGTCTGGCAAATGGGAAAAACACCCAACAACGGTTTGGTGTTCCCATCGATCTTTTCGTTTAAGGATTATCCGGCTTCGATACCCTCAAGCGCGTTTTGCACCTCTTTCACCAGCGAAGCAAACGGCTCACGGGCGGGTTCCACGGTGCTTTCTATGACCGATTTTAGCGCCAACCGGTAGGCGGTCTTGAAGGCTTGCTCCTGGGGCACCAGGATATCTGGAATAACGCCGGTGCCCTCCCAATTCTTATGGGTGATCGGATTGATCGCCCGCCCGACCGGGATAAATGCCTCAAAGTGTGAATTTAACCGATACGAAGCCCCAGGATTGGCGCCCCCGCCCGTCTTCTCGCCTATCAGTGTGGCCCGCTGGCGGCTTTGCAGGTCGTAGGCGCATTCTTCGCCGCCTGAAAAAGTAGCTTTGCTGATCAGGGCGTAAACCGGTTTATTGCCATACCGTTTGCCAGGAAGATCGGGCTGCGTCCAGTATTGTTGCGTGGAATCCTCCTCGCGCCAGTAAATGCTGTTTAAGTGGACGGGTTCTTCATCGAACAAATAGCTGCAGACCAGGGCGATCATATCTGCATATCCCCCCTCACACCTGCGCATGTCGATGATCAGCGCACTCGTCTCTGCTAAGAAGTTCATGGCAGCCATTGCTGTAGCAGCGCCCCACTCTGCTCGAGAAAAACTCCGGATATCGATGTACCCCACGTTTCCGGGCAACCTTTCTGCCTTGTGAAACCCGAAATTATCCAACTTGGCTTCCTGCGAGCGTTCATCCATCCATTCTTGATTTTGGCGCAATGGACCTTCGTGGTCAGGCAACGGTTCCGGATGCCACCTGACCCACAGGTGCTCGTCTTGACTGACTTCTTGCAGATCCATCGTCAGAGCTAAGGCAAGCAAATTACCCTCGGTAAAATCGGAATACGCTCCATTCTCCAGGTGTTTTTGAAGGTATTTACAGATTTGCTCGGCGACATCTGGGAAGACATAGTACGCTTTCAGTTTTTCTGAAAGACGTTGAACGATTTCCGCGCAACGGCTGCCATCGATTATAACGGGCTCGGCATCCATAGCGTTTATTATAGTCATTCAGGGGGATTGCTGCTAGTGACCCAAAGACGAAGTGCGATATAATAGCCGAGCTATATTCGGACATAAATGGTTTGAATTGTTGCCCCCAGCGTACAGCAGCCGTTAATGGGATGGCAACCAATATTCCATCCAAGGAGGACAGGATGTACGGAACAGTTGCACGGTTACGGATCAAGCCCGGCGCCGAGAAACAGTTGATCGAGATGTCTCGCCATGAAAGCGGGTTGAATATCCCTGGCTATATTGCCCAGTACGTTTATCGCATGGATAAGGACCCCAGCGAATACTACCTGGTGGTGATCTTCGAGAACCGCGAGACGTATGTCGCCAATGCCGACAGCCCCGAGCAGGATGCCCGCTACCGGGAATTCCGCGCCATGTTGGAGAGCGACCCTGAGTGGCACGACGGCGAGTTGGTTTTCGCCGATACGGCGCCTTAAGGAGCGGGACCGCAGGCGTTAAATTTGTTCTTGTGATTCGTGTGCCAGGGCCTCGTAATCTGGCATCACCTTTTCCAGGGTACGAGTGCCAGGCTGCAAATATATCCACAGGGTGGCTGCCAGGATCAGCATCCCGGTGACCACCAGCAACAGACCCATCCCCGCGCCCGGCTGGTCGCCCACCAGGGGCGCTACCGAACGCCAGGCGGGGCTGCCCACGGCGGGCTCCAGCCAGCGATCTATCAACGGGCCCACCAGCAAGAACGAAGTGGTGGATGCCAGCAGGCTCAATTGATACACCAGGGCGAAAACGCGGCCTTGCATATCGGGCGGTGTCTTGATTTGCAGGATCGAGAAGTACAGCGCCTGCCCGGCAGGCAGGGGCGCCATCAGCGTGAAGAAAGCCAGCGCCAACAACACGGGCTGGCGTGTTGTGCCGTATACCACGATCATCGCGCCGCACAGCAGCATGCCCGGCAGGATGGTGTGGACGCGCGGGCGCGTCCCGCCCCACAGCGCGATCAGGCCTGCGCCGGCGAATGCCCCCAGGCTGGCGATGCCCAGCATGCCGCCCGTTTTGGCTTCGCTGCCGGTAATGTTGATCAGGTAAGGGATATTCAGCTCCAGGGGGCCATTGAGTAAGAAATTGATGAAAGTGGTATAGAGCACCAGCCTCCACAAGGCGGGACGCGCCCGCAAGAAACGCAGGCCGCCTGCCATTTCCTGCCAGAAACCCCCTCCGGCGGCGGCGAGGCCTTCGGCGGTGGGCTTTGGATGTGGGATGCGCACGAATAAGACCACTAGCACCGCGATGATAAAGGTCGCCAGGTCGATCAGGATCACGCCCGTGATCTGGATGAGCAGGTAGAGACTGCCGGTGATCACCGGGGCAAGCACGCCTGCCAGCGGGAAGATCATCTCCTGCAGGCCGTTGGCGCGCTCGCGCTGGTCTTCGGGCACCAGCATGGTGATAGTGGCGTTTTTCGCCAGATCCTGGAGTGTGGCAAAGGCGCCCTGCAGCAGCACGATGGCATACAAGTGCCAGATCTGGAAGCGTCCTGAAAGAAAGCTGAGCAAGAGCAGCAGTGTGCCCAGCGCCTGCCCGCCGTCTGCCAGCATCATTACTGAGCGCCGGTTCCAGCGGTCCACCAATACGCCTGCCAGGCTGCTGCCCAACATGCCGGGCAGCTCATTGAAGAAGGCGGTCAGCAGTAAGGGAGTGGTCTTACCCGTCTGGGTGAAGATCCAGATGCCCACGGCAATGCTGGTCATGCGGCTGCCGATCAGCGAGAGGGCCTGGGTGATGAGGAGAACGTAGAAAGTCCGCAGGTGAGAACCCATATCGGTAACTGGATAACATGTGGGGTGTGTGCGGCGGGCCTCGCCCGCCGCACACACCCCACTGCTCAAACTTTTGAGAATACCGGATCCGCTAAGGGGCGCGGGTCAGGTAGGGCAGGAATAGAACATCGTCGGCGACCGTCGCCATAGCATACTTCAGATCGCCGTTGATCGCATCGTAGTAGCTGATATGCGGCATGCCGGCGCTGTCCAGCGCCAGGGAGGTATATTCACCCACTTCGCCCAGGTAGTCGACAATTTGGGTGCTCCATCCGCCGCCAGACCAGTAAGCGATCTTCAGGTCTTTGTTGGTGGCGTCATAGTAGCTGATGTAGGGCACATCGGCGCTATCCAGCTTGAGTGAAGTATGCATACCCACGTCGCCGCTGGTGTCCAGGGTGGTAACGGCCCACCCGGCGCCTGAGCGCGAAGCATACTTGAGATCGTGGTCGGATGAGTCGTAATAGCTGATGTGCGGCTGCTCGGCGCTATCCAGCACCAGGGAGGCGTATTTACCCACATCGCCAGCGCCATCCACGATCTCTGGCGTGTTCCATACGCTGCCGGTGTAGTAGGTGTATTTCAGGTTGCCATCAGAGGCGTCGAAATACGCGATGTGGGGATGCAGGGCGCTGTCCATCGCCAGGGAGGTGTATTGCCCCACGGTATCCTGGCTATCTACGACGCCGCTTTGCCAGGTGACACCCGTCCAAAGCGCGTAGCGCAGGTTGCCGTTGGTAGAGTCGTAGTAGCTGACATAAGGCCGGTCTGAGAAGTCCAGAACCAGGGATGGATACAGGCCAACATTATTGGCCGAATCGATGGTTTGAAATTCCCAGGCGCTGCCGGTCCACAGGGCATATTTAGCATCTCCGCTGGTGGCATCGTAATAAGCGATGCGCGGGCGACCAAAACCATCCAGCGCCAGGGAATTGTAGATGCCCACGCTGTCGGTGCTGGCTACAACATTCACTGCCCAGGAGCTGCCCACAAGGGTGGCATACTTCAGGTCATCCGTCGAGTCGTTCAAATAGCTGATGTAGGGCTTGTCGCTGGCATCCAGCGCCAGAGAGGTGGAAATGCCCACATCGCGGTGGTTGTCAATGTCGCGGAAGACCCAATCGCTGCCGTTATGGTAGGCCTCGCGCAGCAAGCCATTGCTCGAATCGAGGAAGCTTACGTGCCGGCGTCCGTTCTTATCCATGGCAATGGACGAATACCGCCCGACTTCACCTGCGCTTGTAATGGTTGAAGTGTTCCAGGAAGTTCCACTCCAGCTGGCGTATTTCAGATTGCCGCTGGTGGCGTTGAAGTAGCTGATGCGCGGCGTGTCGTCGCTGGCGATGGTGATCGAAGAGTAGCTGCCCACATCGTCGGTGCTGTCCACCTTGGTATGAGACCAGGTGCCGCTGGAGGGGGTGGTGTGGTAAAGATCGCCGTTGATGGCGTCGTAGTAGCTGATATGCGGCGTGTCGTCATCCTCCAGGGCCAGGGAGGCATACGGACCCACGATATCCGCTTCGTCCCCGGCGACGGTCTCGGTATCCCATTCGTCGGCGAACGCCCGCGCATATTTCAAATTGTCGTTGGTCTCGTCAAAGTAGGCAATGCGCGGCAGGTTGTCTTCGTCCAAGGCGATGGAGCTGTACAGCCCGACCTTGTTGCGGCTGTCGATGGTCTCCCGCACCCATTGGCTGCCGGTGTAGTAAGCATATTTCAGATCGCCGTTGACCGCGTCGTAATAGCTGATGTGAGGCCGATTGCTCTCATCGATGGCGATGGATGTGTACAGGCCCACCCCGGGAGCGCCGAGCGCGGTGACCCCCTGGGGAGCGAGGTTGCTGGACGAGTCGGCTTTGAGCAGCTCATCTTGCCAGACGCGCCCGCTGGCCTGGGCTGAGAAATCCCCACCTGCATCGAAGTCATCCTCTTGCGGAGCGAGCAAGGCTTCCGCAGGGGGCGTATCGATCACCTGCAGGTTCCAGGCGCTGCCATTGAAGTAGGCGTATTTCAAGGTGCCGTTGTAATAGTCATAGTAGCTGATGTGCGGGCGATTGTTGTAATCCAGCGCCAGCGACGCGTATTGTCCCACGCCAAAGCCCCCATCCACGATGGATGTAACCCAATTGGCGCCATCGTATCTGGCATAATACAGGTGGTCGCCGCCGTAGGCGACGTGGGCATACCCGCTCGTATCGGTGTCGATGGAACGGTCGGTCATGTCGTAGAAGAAGCGCGGGGCATCTACGCGCTCCACGCTCCACAACAATTCCTTCTCGACATCGGGTTGAGTGGGGGGTTGGACATCGGCTTGCAGGCTTGCAGCGGCTTTGGCGCCAACCAGGCCCGCCTGGCTGCCCAGCAAGGCCATCAGGCTGAACAGCGTCAGGACCAGGCGCAGCTTTGAAGGCGTTAACGGATGAGTGAAAAGATTTTTGGGGGTTGGGTACATTTGGTTCTCCTTTTGAATCGTTGCAAGAGCTTCTCTCCAGGTATTGTAGATAGGACTTACGCAGTTGGTGGGAGGATGGGGGTGTTTTGGCGGGCGTAGCCCGCCAAAACACCCCCATCCTCCCCCTTGAACTGCGTAACTTCTAGTAGAGATATCTCATTAGGTCATTGGTTGTACCTGAAGTATAGCATGAACGAGGCAGGGATATTTGAGGTGGCATTTGCAACCGAAAATACGGGAGCATTGCACCCGCCTGGACTAGACGTTACGAACTGCCCATCGGTTCCCGAATTGAAGTAAAATAAACCCCAGTTCGGGTGTAAGCGAAGGCTGTATCGTATGGCTGGGATAAAAGATCTTACCAACGTCTGGAACAATGTCAAAGAGATCGATCTGCGCCCTCTGACCGAACAGGCGGTGCGCGGGGTGCGCATTGCTATCGTCGGCAAACCCGGGCTGGGTCGGCACGCGCTGGCAGATAACATGCGCCGGGATCCGCAGCGCCCGGGGGCGGCAACCAGCAGCTCGATACGGATTGCCAGCCTGGAAGAAGGAGCCGAGGCCTCGCGGGTCGACCTGGTCATTTTGATGCTGGATGAAGCCACCCTGGATGATGCCCAGGAGCGCAAGCTGGCTAAATCCTGGAGCGATGCCAACCTCCCGGTGCTGGTGGTGATTTGTTCCCCGGGTGCCTGGGATAAAAACGCTGTGCCGCCTATCGGGCTGGGGCATTGGTCTACCTGGGGAAAGCGCCGGGTGGTGATCGGCGCTCCGGATGATGGAGAGTTCCTGCTGAAAGCTTTCGTACCGGCGGTGATCCGCCTGTTACCTGAGCACTTATTGGCCCTCGGGCGCTTTTTCCCGCTCTTTCGAGTCCCGCTGGCTCACCAGTTGATCGTCGATACCAGTTTTGCCAATGCCACCTATTCTCTGAGCACCGGCATTGCTGAGGTGGTGCCAGTGTTCGATATCCCCCTGAATATTGCCGACCTGCTGGTATTGAGTAAAGCACAGGCATTCCTGGTGTATAAACTGGGACTTTCCTTGGGCATGTCCACCCGTTGGCAGGATTACGTGGCTGAGTTTGGCAGTGTATTGGGCAGCGGGTTTTTATGGCGGCAGGTAGCCCGCCAGCTGGTTGGCCTGATCCCGGCCTGGGGCATTATTCCCAAGGTTGCGGTCTCTTATGCTGGCACCTACGTAGTGGGCAATGTTGTGCTGCAATGGTATCTCACCGGCAGGCATGTATCCGCTCAACAGATGCGCCAGCTCTATGTGCAGGCCTTCGCCCGCGGGAAAAACCTGGCCAGCGGCCTGGTCAAGAAACTGCCGCGCCCTCGCCTGCGGCGGAGTAAAAAGCAAGCGCTGCCCTCAAAAATAGAAGGGCGCGCTTGTCCTCAGTGTGGCAAAACCAGCTCAGCCGACGCCCAGTTCTGCCAGTATTGTGGGCAGCCATTGGCTTGAGTCAGATTCCCCCGTTCACTTCCTCCCACTCGAAGACGACTTCCTCTTTGCCGGTCAGCTTTTCCTGGATTTTGCGCACGATCAGGTCCAGGTGGCTGGTATGGGCGACATAATCCAGGTCATCGGCTGGCACGGTCAGCACAGGGCACAGACTAAAGTGATCGATCCACTGCTGGTAGAGCTCGTTGAGCTGCGCCAGGTAACTCGGTGTGATCTGGCGCTCGTAATCGCGCCCGCGCTGGGCGATGCGCTTTTGCAGGGTAAACACCGAAGCGCGCAGGTAAACTACCAGGTCTGGCGGAGGTAAGAACTCACACAAAACCAGGTAGAGCTCGCGGTATGCGCTGTAATCGCGCTCGCTGATCAGCTCCTGGCGGTAAAGGTTGTGGGCAAACACCTCCGCATCTTCGTAGACGCTGCGATCCTGGATGGCAGAGGTAGGGTGGTCGATTAACTGGCGGTGGGCGCGCAGCCGGTGGGTGAGAAAGAATATCTGCGAGTGGAAAGCCCAGGCGCGCATATCCTTATAAAAATCAGCCAGGTAGGGGTTTTCGGCGACCGGCTCGTAAAATGGCTGCCAACCCAGGCGCTCACACAACATGGCGACCAGCGTGGATTTGCCCACGCCGATATTACCGGCAACGGCAACAAATTTTTTCATCGGAGCTCCTGATCAGGCGACAGGTACGCCACCGCCTTGCCTTCATCGTCATCCATCACCAGCTCGAGGTGGTGCCCTGGGCGATATGAAGCCACTTCAATCAGGCGCAAATATGGGGCGCGCGGGGCTTCTTCGGGCAGGAAATGCGTCAGCTGGTTGGGAGTCTTATAGAAAAAATTGCGATTGAAACGTGCGCCTTTGTCATCCAGGTAGATTGCCAGGGGATAGATGTTCGACTCGACCAAATCCTGGAAGAAATGCGTGCCGAAGGACGCTTCCGGAGCTGAGCCAATCCCTTGACCGGCGATCTCAACCAGGGCGCGGGTGTTGTAGATATCGCCATAACCAATGTGAATGCCCAAATCGGGGTTGGTAGTGCCCCAGCGCCCCGGCCCAATGCAAATAAAGCGCTCCCCAGCCAGGGCAGCGTTCAGCCGGCCAATGGCGCGGCCCAATTCTGCCCGGGCGCCCTGGGTGGGCAGGCTGTAATATCCTTCCGGGGTAACGAACAGCACGTATTGGATATCTTCGACATGGCCCTTGGGAGCCATGCGCTCGGTGGCAAAAATGATATCCTCGGGTGGCAGGTTCTGAGGCAGGTACACATCGCTCTCTTTGAGATGGCTTTGCGGGCGGCATTGCAGCAAGCTGATTTCTACCTCCGGATGCTGCGATCCAGGGTTGAGGATACGCACGGTAAACTCGGTGTCCACGGGCGAATGGTAGTGCTCTTCCAGCAAGTTCAGGATTTTATTCAGGCGCTCCGGCAGGGGGGTGCGCCGCAGCAAGCCGTCGAAGGTGAGCACCAGCTGTTCAGCGCCGCCTTCCATCATCATGCTGCGCAGCGGTGCCAGGTAGCCGCCCTGGTCGATTTGCGCCAGGTAACGCAGCACGGGGTAACGTGGATTCAATACCTCGGTGATGGGTAAGGATTTAAAAGCGTTCTCCTTCAGATCGATCAGATCTACCCATTGCTGCGAGTAATGCCGGATGTCGTTCACCGAGGCCTGCGGGTGCAGCAGTGGATGGCTAAGGGCTACCAGGCGCGGGTAATCTGTGCCCACCCGGTCCACAGCTCGCGTTCCCAGTCCCCAAACCAGGCGCATAAAGCCATCCTCGCGGCGGATCTGCGGCGACCATCGGTACAGGTTGCGGCTGAATGCTACGCCGGCAGCATGCGGTAGAAAGTAATGCTCGTATTGCTCGCCTTCTACCACCTGGATCAGGAGCGCCATGCGCTCATCATAATCCTGAAGTTTCTTGGCGCGCCGGTACAGCAGGGCATCCGGGTTGAATACGCTGGCATAAATGCGCTTGATGGCGTGGGTCAAATCGCGCAGGTTTTGTTCAGGCGTGCCCTGGTTAGGGCAGAAGTGGCTCTCGTATTTGCCGGCGAAGGAGGTGCCAAAGTTGTCTTCCAGCAGGCTGGAGGAGCGCACGATGATGGGCTTGTGCTCGATCCGCTCCAGCAGGCCGCGCAGGCTTTGCAGGATATCTTCTGGGAAGACGCCGGCGATGAATTCCTCCTGCAAGCGCGGATATTCGGAGCGAATCTGGTTTTCCGTCTTGTATTTTTGGTCGCCCCAAGACATCAGGTCATTCACGCTCATAAATCCGTAGGTCATATCTGCGCCGATGAAATACGATTCCGGCAGCCGCAAGGTGGAGCGAATCTCTTCATCGCCGACTTCGGTCAGGATGCGCACCGCCAGCAGGATGCCCGCCGACTTTCCGCCAATCTTTCCCTGGCCGATCTTGAGGTCGCGAATGCGGCTCAGATCAGCGATCGTGAACCAATCTTTGGCGATGTTCACGTAGGCCAGCTGGTCGCTGATCATGGTGCGGATCAAGACCACTTTAATCTCTTGCAGGCGAGCTTCCATCTGGGCGCGTTCTTCGGGCGGCATTTTTTCAATCGCCAGAGCCTGTTCGAACAGCATTCTCTGCGGCGCCAGCTCCGGGTTGAACGAGACCAGCATCTCGCTATCTTCTGCCCCGCGCTCGGTGAGCGCCTGGCGGACCAGGCCCTCAAAAAGCTCGTAGGGCAGGTTATAGGCAAAATAGAAATCCGTCAGATGGTCGCGCACGCGCATCTGGCGCATCTCCCAAATATCCGTTGGCTCTTCCGAGAAGGGGTTGTGCAGGCCTTCCAAGGCCTGTGAGCGGATGGCTTTGTCGCGCACCTCGGCTTCGAAGGCGAGCGGCGTGATGACGCCGCGGCTAAACAATTCGCGCCGCATCAGGGCGCGAATCTTGCTGCTCAAGATCGGATATTGCGCCAGAGAGAGGTAGATGTTGAGGGTGCGATCCGTAGAGGGCGGAGGCAGGGTCATTAACTACCCAGGTGCATGGGCATGATGACGTGCAGGTAGTTGTCCTCTCCCACGGGCCGGATGACGCCTGGGCTGGTATCGGAGGTGGTTTCCAGGGCTACATTGGGTGAGCGGATCACGTCCAGCACCTCGCGCAGGAAGCGCACGTTGAATGCGATTAGCTGCTCGCGGCCCTCGATCGTGGCATCCACCATAGTCTGATTGAAGCCGGTCTCTTCCGATTGGCCTGAAATTTCCACCTGCCCGGGCTGCATCTCCCCGCTGTTGATGATGTTGATGCGCGCAATGTGCGAACCTTCGCGGGCGAAGATCTCGGCTTGTTTGCAGGCTTTCAAGAAACCCGAAGTGGGCAATACCGCCCGCGTGTTGTAGTTTTTGGGAACCAATTGTTCCAGGTCAGGGAACGAGCCTTCGATGAGCTGGGAGACCAACTCAACGTTCTTGGTGTGGAAGATTACCTGCCCGCGCCCGGGAGGCAGCACCATGGTCAGGGTCTGCTCGCCGTCGCTGGAGATGCGCGCCAGCTCGGTCAGGGCGCGCGCCGGGATCACGGCGTTGATCGGGCGCGAGACCGTGGAAGAGAGCTCGGCTTTGCGGATGGAGAGTCGGAATCCATCCGCTGCAAAGAGGGTGATGCGGTTGCCGTCCACCGTCACCAGCACGCCGGTCAGGATCGGCCTGGCTTCATCGGTGGAGGCGGAAAATGCCACCTGTTGGATCATCTCTTTCAGGTCGGTGACGTTGATGACGATGCCGTTATCCAGGTCAGGCACCGGCATGGGGGGGAACTCCTGAGCGTCGATGCATTTCATGTCTGTGTTCGAAGCCCCGCAGCGCACATTGAGGGTTTGCGTGCGCACGTTGAGGTTCATATCCACCTGTTTATCGGAAAGTGTGCTGACCAGCTCCGTAAAAGTGCGCGCCGGCACGGTGGTGGAGCCTTCCTCCTGGATTTTGGCTCCGATCCAGCAGGTGATTCCCAATTCCAGGTTCGTCGCCGAGAGGCGCAGGCGTCCCTCATCGGTGGCAATTAATACATTGCCCAAGACGGGTAGCGTGCTGCGCGATGCAACCGCCCGCGAGACAATGCTGAGACCCTGGGTCAGGTTTTCTTGCAGTACTGAGATTTTCATGGGCGACTCTCCACTTGAAAGGGTAGTACTGAGTATACAACGTCGGGCAGATTTCGGCAAGAAATATTCCCCAATCCGCGCCGGGTTGTTGGTTTTAAAGGTATACTTGCCTGCCAGAGACCTAATATTCGCCTGGGGTGGGTTGATGTCTGTCCAGTTTGTACGCGCCATCATTCATTTATTTTTTCGCCTGTTCATCCGGCTGGAAGCCGACGGCCTGGAGAACCTGCCTGCACAGGGTGGTTTTATCATCGCCGCCAATCACCTGGGCCGGTTGGATGTGCCCCTGGTGTATCACCTGCTAGAGCGGCGCGATATTTCCCTCATGGTGGCAGAGAAATACCACAAGTATGCCATCTACCGCTGGCTAGTGAAGAACATGAACGCCATTTGGGTTAACAGGTTTGGGGCCGATTTTAGCGTTCTGCGCGCCATGCTGCAGCGCCTGCGCCAGGGAAGCGTGTTGGTCATCGCTCCCGAAGGCACGCGCAGCCCTACAGGCGCCTTGATCGAAGGCAAACCGGGTGTCAGCTACCTGGCAGCCAAAGCTGGCGTGCCCATCGTCCCGGTAGGCTCCACAGGCACCCAAGACTCCCTGGTTAAATCCACATTTTTGCGCTTCAAGAAACCGCATATCGCCTTAAAGGTGGGCAAGCCTTTTAATTTACCGCCTCTGGATGGGCGCGATCGGGACTCGGTACTGGAGGGGTATACCACCGAGATCATGTGCCAGATTGCCGCTTTGCTCCCGCCTGAATACCGCGGGGTCTATGCCGAACATCCCAGGCTGCAGGCAGTGCTGAGCGAACAAGAGTAGCCGCACAAACGGAGCGTCGAATGGTGCTCTCCAGCCTTGTGGTATGATTTCCAATCATGCCGCATTTCGATTGGTCAGATGATGGCTATTTTGTAACCGAGACGCGCGACCTGGGCGAGATCCGGCGTGTGCTCATCATCACCATGCTGTTCAATTTCCTGGCCACCGGCGTCAAGCTGGTGGCTGGCTTGTTTACCGGGGCTTTGAGTGTGGTCGCCGATGGCCTCGACAGCCTCTTCGATGGTCTCTCCAATGTGGTCGGTCTGGCGGGTTTGTACGCCTCCTCTCGCCCGCCGGACGCCGAGCATCCTTACGGGTACCGCAAATTCGAGACGCTGGCAGCCTTGAGCATCTCCTTCTTGCTGTTCCTCACCTGCATCCAATTGTTGCAAACTGCCTGGAACCGCCTGGGGGAAGCAGCCGGTCCCCGGGTGGGTATGTGGACGGTTGCCGCGATGCTGCTTTCCATGCTGGTGCAGGCGGGCACCAGCTGGTACGAGCTGCGCGCCGGGCGGCGCCTGAAGAGTGAGCTGCTGGTTGCCGATGCTTTACACACCCGCGCCAGCATCCTGGTTTCCGCCTCGGTCTTGGGCGGGCTGGGCTTCGTGCGCCTGGGATTTCCACAAGCCGATCCCATCCTGGCGGCATTTGTCGCCGTGGTGATCGCTCGCATTGGCATTGATATCCTGCGTGAGACCCTGCCGGTGTTGGTGGACCAGGCGGTGATCGATCCGCGCCAGATTGCGGAGGTGGTTGGCAGGGTGGAGGGGGTCGAGTCTTTCCACCGCGTGCGCAGCCGCGGCGCGGAGGGCAGCGCTGCCGTGGACCTGCACGTGCGCATCGATCCGCACAAGACCGTGCAGGAAGCAGATGCCATCGCCGGGGAGATTCGCCGGCGCCTGCTAGAGCTGGGACGTGTGACCGACGTGACCGTGCATCTGGAGGCCCAACGCGATCCACAGGAAGATGCTGCCGATATTTTTGCGGTGCTCAAGCACCTGGCAGGCGAGCTGGGGCTCACCATCCACGAATCGTGGGCGCACCGCCTGGATGGGAACCTGTACGTGGAGGTGCATGTGGGGGTCGACCCTCGGCTGACCTTGGGCCAGGCGCACAATTTGGTGGACCGCCTGGAGAGCGAGCTGCGCCAGCGCAACCCGCAGGTCAAGGAAGTCCACACCCATATCGAGATGGCCGATTTACAGGTGCAGGAGGGCGACCGCGCCCCAGGCGATATGGAGCAGCGCGTGCGCGCTGAGTTAGAACAGATCGTGGATGATCTGCCTGCGCTCTCATCTCCCCACAATGTGATCGTATGGCGCAGCCGCGATGGCGTGGATCGATATTATGTCTCTCTGGAGTGCACCGTCGCTCCTGAAACCCCCGTATCGCATGCCCACCAGTTATCGCACCAGTTAGAGCATCAGCTCAAACAGCGCCTTCAGGGAGTGGTAGAGGTCTTCGTGCACGTAGAGCCGCCCGAAACGCCCCACGCTTGATCCCCTTATTCGCAAATTAATGCCCCCAGGCCGTCCGGGCCGTTTTCTGGTTCCACCCGGCACCATTGGTAATTGCTCCAGGTGAGGTCATTGTCGCCGTCCAGGTTTTCATCCGGCGGCTGTTTCCAGCTAAACCACCAGAAGGCCTCGAAGCCGCCCCACAGCGGTTCTTCGGGTTTCACCTGGCGCATCCAGTAAATTTCTTGCGCCCACTGGGTGTAGACCATATCTCCGTCGATATTGGCGAGCGGTTTATAGTACCGGTTATCGGCCTTTATGACGAAGCGCTGGCTGGCGGCGTCGTAGGTTTTGGAGAGCATCTGGGTGGTGAGGCGCCACACATCCACAGTCTTGACGAATTTAATGCGCGGCGTGTAGCTGGTGAAGATGATTACGCACATCTCAGGTCCGCTGTAGATGGGTCCGGGCTCATCTGGCAAGCGGATGAGCAGGGGAGCCCGGTTGGCGGGGTCCTGTAAATAGGCGTCGTCGTAATTCGCCAGGATATTAGCCTTGTTGCACTGCCCTCCAAAGGCATCCGTGCGGTAGAACACTTCCCATTCGGGGGTTTTGCGGCGGATCGATTTCCAGCCGCCGCGCGCCCAGTTCATCAGGATGGTGGGATCGTCGATATTGCCCACCAGCTCGATGTAGATCTGCCAGTTCAGGCAGTCTTTGGTGGGGTCATCGTTAGTGCGCGGCTCGCATTGGTAGTTGAAGAAGTAGTGCAGCGGCTGCCCCTGGTACGTGGTGGGGAAGTAAGGCGGCGGACTGGAGCTGCCATCCGGCGCCTGGTAGCGCCAGGTGGATTGTCCGAAATACCACAGCCCGTCGCCTTCCCAGCGATTGTAGGTGCGCTGAGCGCGCCCGTTGGCGGGGTCGGCTTGTTGCCCGCGGTCGATGGTGTAGTAATCCTGCCATGATTCAAAGCTTGTCACGTTGCGGGTATGGGCCTCCAACACGGAGCGCAGCGCATGGGTATCCAGGGTTTGCTGGAAGCGTATAAACTGCCGGTTGGAAAGGCGGTTATCCAGGTGGAGCAAGAGATTGTCTTTGAGGATCAGGTTCTGCTCGCCCAGGGCGGCATAATAATTGCGGATCGCTTCCAGGTCGTTGGGTGTGGCAAAGCTCAAGGCGCGCCCGCTGCATCCCCGGCAGTAGGCGGATAGGTCAAAGACCAGCGCCTCGGCTGCCAGCATGGGCGCGCCGAGCAAATCCTCGTCAAGGGCAGGCCGCGCCTCCCCCACTTTCAGATTCAGCGCCCCCAGCAGGGTCAGCGCCTGTTGGGCGCTCCAAATGTGGAACTGGGGTGTTGACGTGGGTGAGGGCTGCGGGCTGGGCGTGACGGTGGTGGCTTCTGGAGTGCTTTCTTCTGCCCCTTGGTCTGGGAGCGGGGTTTGGCTGGGTGGGCTGGTGGGTGTGACGGATGGAGCTTGGGTAGAGCTCGTCTGAGCGGTGAAGGCGGACGCGCCAACCGGCGGATCTGCATTTGTGAGACCCGGCAGGTTGCACGCCAGCGCGCCAAGCAACAGCAAGAGCAGCGGCAGAGCAGCGCGTTTCATAGATGTATTATAGCTGCACTTCAGGGATTATACAGGGGGGTGTGGGCGGGCGTAGCCCGCCCACACCCCCCTTTTTTTCAATCCCGGTATAATCTCCCCATTATCCCCACCTTGTTGAGGAGAAACGATGGGTTTTCGCAATGTGTTCCTGCTGGCGCTCAGCCAGGCATTGGGCTCTTCGGGTGTTTCGATGGTGGTGCTGCTGGGCGGGATCCTGGGGGCGCAGCTCGCGCCCTCTCCCACTCTGGCGACGGTGCCGGCCTCGGTGATGGTAATCGGGGTGGCGCTCACCACCATCCCGGCGAGCCTGCTCATGCAGCGTATCGGGCGGCGACCGGGTTTCATCGGCGCCGCGTTGGCGGCCAGCCTGGCGGCGCTTCTGGCGGCGTATGCCGTGATGCAAGCCAGCTTTACCCTGCTGTGCCTATCGACCTTTCTGATCGGCGCCACCGGCGCTTTCATGCAGCAGTATCGCTTTGCCGCCGCCGAGAGCGTGGCTCCCGAACGCGCCGCCCGGGCGATTTCGTTCATGCTGTTAGGGGGCATTGTAGCCGGCTTCCTGGGGCCGGAGCTGGGCCGCCGCGCCAGCGACTGGCTACCATCCGTCCAGTATAGCGGCTCGTTCGTCAGCATGGCGGGGCTGTTTATCCTGGCGGCGGTCACCTTGTCCTTCTTGCGCGAGCCGGCCCCCTTGCAAGTGGATACCAGCCTGGCTGGGCGCCCCGTGTTTCAAATCGCTTCGCAGCCCATCTACCTGCTGGCGGTGCTGGCCAGCGGGGTGGGTTACGGCGTGATGAGCTTCGTGATGACCGCCACGCCCGTCTACATGCACCAGATGCACGGTTTCAGCCTGGACCAGACCGCCCTGGTGATCCAGAGTCACATCATCGCTATGTACCTGCCCTCGCTCTTCACCGGCGTTCTGTTGGAAAAACTGGGCTTACAGCGCATGCTGCTGCTGGGGGTGGCGGCTCTGGCGGCCTGTGTGGGGTTGGGGGTGATCAGCCGCGAATTCGTTCATTTTTGGGGCGCCCTGGTGCTGCTGGGTGTGGGCTGGAATTTTTTGTTCGTGGGCGGCACTGTGCTGCTCACCTCCAGCTACCACCCGCAGGAACGCTTCAAGGCCCAGGGGCTTAACGATTTCCTCGTGCTGGGCGTGCAGGCTTTCACATCGCTCTCCGCCGGCACGGTGTTGTTCAATGCCAACTGGAGCACGCTCAACCTGCTCAACCTGCCCGCCCTGGCGCTTGTGCTGGCGGTGGTGCTCCGGCTGCGCAGGCAGATCGCCTAAGTAGAAATCGGGCTCAGGGATTTCCATATAATTGAACCTGTCCTCCATAAAAATCGCGCGTCCGGATTAATTTCTTCTGTGATGCAAGCGTTTGTGGGATTAGCCCCATTGGATCCGTATACAAGTGATGGCTGTAAACCAGCCATACTCTGTTATGCCCGCTCAAGAGTGAAATTAACCCTGGTATATCGTTAGTCGTCATCTTGGGTTCCAAGATACCACTATCGAACAGATCTAGAGGAACTCCATGTTTCTCTACCTGGATAAAATATTGTTCTTCATATGGTTTAAAATAATAGTCGAACGGGATTTCCACAAGGTTGGAGTTGAAAAGGACTAAATCATCCTTTTCGGCGAAATTTGCGACATAACCGGCAGCCGTGTACCAGTCCTCTTTTTGAAAGTACCTGTAATAGTCGCCGGCAGAAAACAGGTTGATTGTGCCTAAAATCCCTACGACACCGATAATAAGAAAACGAAATCTTAATTGAGCGACACCAGCCGCCAGTACCAAGAACAATGGAATCGTTATCCAGATCAGAGTTCGATCCAAAAAAATTGGTCGGCGGATGCTCATGATTAACTCACCCAGGAAGGGGATGGCGAACAGGGCAGCCAGGAATAAGAAGATCGAAAGTTTTTTTCGGTAATATACCAGCCCCAAACAAAGCACAACGCCCAGGAGCCACAACACAATGACCTGGCTGGCCTGACCTGGCGCAGATGCATTCAATAAGTTTCGCAGCGTCTGAGAAATGGTATCCCAGGTCGGTTTCGGAATCCAAAACTCCTGATAGACTCTGCTGGCTTGCTTGATGAACGAAAATATCCATGGACTCCATAGGATGAGGATACCAATCTGAGCCTTCACCCAGTTCGCCAAAGAGGGAGCCTGGAAGGCAGGTTGAGCCCCTGATTTCTTTATCCTTTGAAAAAGCATGAGACCAAAAACGAAGATATTGGTGGCTAAGGGAAAAAGGACGGCCGTATTGTGGCTGAGCATGGTCGCAGCCGAGAACACGATAAATGCAATCCAGGCCAGGTCAGTCTCAAGGGTCTGGATGGGTGACCAACGATGGCGGTAGACCCAGGCTCTCCATCCGGTTTGATTGCGTGTCTTATCCCTATAACTGAATTCTTCTTTGGAGGCTGGCTCGACCGGTCCGGCTGTACGCCAGGCATGCAGATATTCCCGAAATTGGCTGCCAATGGGCCTGACGGAGCGTGAATCCGTAAGCAGCCGGACCAGGGCATAAATCGCTACGGCTGCATTGAACGTCAGGAGGGTGTACATACGCGTTTCCTGGGCAAGGTAGATGTGGAAAGGCGAAAGAGCCAGGAACAATGCTGCCGCCAATCCCATCACCACACCAGACATGCGTTTGCCGATCAGGTAAATTATCGGGATCGTGCCTGCGCCGATTAGTGCAGAAAGCATACGGACAGAATAGGGTGTATCCCCATTGAGGGCTATCCAGTAATGGAGCAGAAGATAATAAAGGGGTGGGTTTTGGTCAATCTTGACGATCCATTGCAGCATATCGACAACACTGCGGCTGGCCAGCCACACGCTGATCGTTTCATCCAACCACATCCCTTTTGTACCGAGTAGAAGTGCTCGCAGAAAACCACCAATCAATGTGATGATGATTACCAACCAGGGCGCAAACTCTTCGAGTCCGATTTCTTCGTTCATCATCCCTCTGGCTTCTGCAATGCATAGATGTAGCCGCAAGCTAGCTAACCCGATGTGCGGGTTTTATTGATGTAGGACTTACGCAGTTGGTAGGAGGATGGGGGTGTTTTGGCGGGCGTAGCCCGCCAAAACACCCCCACTTCACCCTTGAACTGCGTAACTTCTATGATGATAAGATCAGCGAAGTGAAGCGGCGGCAGGCTAAGTTGCTGGCAGAAGAAGATCGCAAACGTATGGCTCATGCTGGCGCAGCCGTTTGTCTTTCAGAAAGTCGTCCACGAAGCAGAATACGCTGATCACAAACGTGGTAATATCCATTTGCATGACCTCCGTAATCGGGTGTTGGCTTGGCAGCTACCCATTTCCAGTATATCATGTCAAGTTGGGCTGATAGCCGCCTGTAGATCAATCTGCGGGCCACGGGAGACGCCGGATCAATCCGGCTAGCCCGCTTCAGCGGGTGTAGCTTTGTGGCCCAGGGTGTCATCGCCGGGCGGGTTGTTACAACGTTGCCCTAGAAATTTGATCAATTCGTGGTCAAAATCCGTTGCTGACCTCTGCGCTCCCTGCGTTTCTGCGGTTATCCTACCTTTTCCTTTCGTGTCCTTTGGGTCCAATCCTTCGTGCCCTTGGTGTTTGAATCTTTCCAATTCCCTTTATTTGGAGCGATAAACTCCATTACAATAGGCAATATCGCGACGATCCGTGAAAAATAGACATGAGGTATTGAATGTCAGCTACCGAAAAGAAGTTTTCGAATGCCGAATTGGCAGACGTCTTCACTTTGATCGGCAACCTGCTGGAGATCAAGGGTGAGGTCATTTACAAGATCCTGGCTTACCGCAAAGCCGCCGAGAGCCTCACCAACCTGGGGCGCGACGTCAACGACGTGTGGCGCCAGGGGGGTCTGACCGAGATCCCCGGCGTGGGCAAAGCCATCGCCGAGAAGATCGACGAGCTGCTGCGCACGGGGGAGCTGGAATTCCTGGAAAAGCTCAAGTCCGAGGTGCCGGAGAGCCTGGCAGAGATGCTGCAGGTGCCCGACCTGGGACCCAAGAAAGTGGCCCTGTTCTGGAAGCAGGCTGGCGTCGCCAGCCTGGCGGAGCTGGAAGCCGCCGCCCGGGCTGGCAAGCTGCGCGATCTACCCGGCATGGGCGAAAAATCGGAGGCCAAGATCATCGCCGGCATCGAATCGCTCGCCCGGCGCAGCGACCGCATCCCCCTGGGACGCGCCTGGCCCCTGGCCCACGAGCTGCTGGAATACCTGCGCGCCGTTCCGGGCGTGGTGGCGGCGGAAGCCGCCGGCAGCCTGCGCCGCATGCGCGCCACGGTGGGCGATATCGACCTGTTGGTAGCGGCTGAAGATTCGGCCCCGGTGATGCAGGCTTTCACCACCCACCCGGAGGTAGCGCGCGTGCTGGGCAAAGGCGAGACCAAATCCAGCGTGGAGTTCATCCACGGGCTGCGCGCCCAATTGTGGGTGCACCCGCCAGCGCGTTATGGCACTGCCCTGCAGTACGCCACCGGCTCCAAGGATCACAACGTGCGCCTGCGCGAGCTGGCCCTCAAGCAGGGGCTCTCGCTCTCGGAGCACGCCCTGACGCCCACCGATAACACCGGCGAAGAGATCCTGTGCGCCACTGAAGAGCAGCTCTACGCTGCCCTGGGTTTGCCCTACATCCCGCCGGAGCTGCGTGAGGATCGCGGCGAGGTGCAGGCTGCCAAAGCCAACAAGCTGCCGCGCCTGCTGGAGCTGGAGGACGTGCGCGCCGAGCTGCACTCGCACTCCACATGGAGCGACGGCAAGCTGTCCATTCGAGAGATGGCAGAGGCCGCCATCCAGCGCGGGCGGCGTGTGCTGGCGATCAGCGACCACTCGGAGAGCCTGGGAGTGGCAGGCGGCCTCTCGGTGGAGCGCCTGCGCCAGCAGCGCATCGAGATCGATGAGGTGCAGAGCCTCTTGGGCGACCAGATTCTGCTGCTGCAGGGCACCGAGGTCGAGATTCGCGCCGATGGCAGCCTGGATTACCCCGACGAGGTGCTGGCAGAGCTGGATATCGTCACTGCATCCATCCACAGCGGTCTGCGCCAGCCGCGCGAAAAGGTCACCCAACGCCTGCTCAACGCCATCCACAACCCTCATGTGGATATCATCGGGCACCCCACCGGGCGCATGATCCCCGACCGCGAGGGCGCCGACCTGGATATGGACGCCGTGCTGCAAGCTGCCGCCGAGAGCGGCGTAGCCTTGGAGATCAATGCCCACCCCTCGCGCCTGGATCTGGACGACGTGCACGCCCGGCGCGCCATCGAGATGGGCGTGCTGCTCAGCATCAACACCGACGCTCACAGCGCCACGGATATGGATTTGCTCTTCTTCGGGGTGGCAACCGCCCGGCGCGCCTGGGTCACCGCCGGGCACGTGATCAACTGCTGGGATAACCAGCGCCTGTTGGCCTGGCTGCGAGGAGTTCGCAAAAAACAGGTTGTTCGGCGGTGAAACCGCCGAACAACCTGTTTTTTGAACTTTTCCCCCCTTCCCAGCGGGAAGGGGGGTTAGGGGGGATGGGTGAGATAGTTATTGGAACCGGAACAGCGCCGTGTGCACGGTTCCGTCGGTGAGCACCATCGTGAACTCGCGGCAGGTGTTCTTCCAGCTCTTCTCGGTCTTCCAGACGTAAGTATACACATCGGTCTCAACTTTATAGAAGAGCATGCTGTTTCCCGCACTGGCCGTCTCCTCGATGCCATCCGTTGGATTACCGCTGCCGCAAGCCACCCGCTGCGAGGTGGGGGAACCGGGGGCAAAGATATCCAATCCCTGGTCGCCATTCAAGCTGAACTTCAACGGGACGGCGCGGCCGGCATTCGCCACATTCACCACAGGCGGGTTGTCCACGGGCGGGAAGAAGCCCTCGAAGTCGAAGATGCGGAATACCAGCACCGGGTCGTGATCGGAAGAGCGGTAAGCCAGCGGCTCGTAAAGCGCATCCTGGGTGGCTGACTTGAAGCTGGTGTCGTAGTCCAACAGGTCGGGCTCATCGGCGTTGATGTGCCACTCGCTCAAACCGGCAATCTGGGGTGCCAGGCTGGCGCTCGCCAGGGCGTAATCCAGGTAGCCGAACTGACCATCGAAGACATACGAGTAGGCGTAATCTCCCTGGTAAGCCTGCACCAGGTTGGTATAGTCGTCGGCAGTCCCGAGTGTATCATCCGGGCCGGCCAGGATAGTGTCGATCGGATCTTCCCTGGCATACGAGTTCAGATCGCCGATGATCATGAAATCGGGATCGCCGCTTCCGGTTGGGTCAGCTGCCAGCCAATCCACGAGGGCAGCCGCGGCCGCGGTGCGGGTCAGGTTGCAGTTGCCCTGCCCGTCGCCGAGATCGGGATCACCAATGAGGTTACAATCCGAACCCTTTGACTTCAGGTGGTTCACTGCGACCGTGAAGCGCTCTCCGGAAGCATTGACTTCAAAAGTTTGCGCCAGGACTGGGCGGTTATAGTCATCCAGGAATCTCGCATCGACGCTCGAATCCAGGATCTGGTAGCCGCCTACCGGTGTAACCCTGGCGGGCTGGTAAATAAAGCCCACCTTGATCGCATCGGTGCCGATGGCGCCGGTATCGATGTAGGCGTAAGCGCCGGCGCCCAGGCTGTCGTTCAGCCCGTTAACGATATCCAGCAGGGGTTCGGCCCCCGTGGTATTTTCCAGCTCGTTCAGGCCAACGATATCGCCATCCAGGCCGATCAGGGTGGCTAGCAGCTTGGCGCGCTGGCGGGCGAACTCGTCCGGCTGGTCGGCATCTGCGCCGCGGCACTCCATATCGTTGAGTGGCCCGCATGTATTGTCCAGCGGATCGCCGGATGGATAGTCGAGGGTCACGAAATAGTTGAGCGTATTCAGCGAAGCAACCTTCAGGCTCCCGGCGACCATTTCGGGCGCCAACGGGCGCGGGTTGGCAGGGGTGAAATTTGCCGGGCCGGTTGGCTGGATGCGGTACAGGCTGAAGTCATAGCCCAGCACGCCCACCGCATTTTGGACGATATCGCCGCCGCGGAAGGTATTGGTGAGCGTGAATTCGGCCCCGTTGGGGTGGCGGTTGAAGCTGGGGTTCTGAAAACCGCTGCCATCATCCAGGGTAACCCGCCGCAGCGCGTTCGCCGCAGCGCGCGCCAGGGCGTCTGCTCCGGGCTCATCCAGGGCGGTGCCGGTGAAAGGCCGCGGCTCCCCGTCCAGGGGCATCGCCAGCACCATCTCGCCATAGCGATCATAATTGAAATATTCAGCAATCTGCAACTGCTGGGGGAAGCGCACCGCCATGCCCTCGAAGCGCTCCAGGTAGGTGCCGCTATCGAAAGGCATCAACACGTCCACAGGTGCAACGCTGCCCACATCGCAAGCGGTAATGTTGGCGGGAGATACGGCTGAGGTATTGCTGTTCGAGCCGTTCAGCGTGGTCTGTTCAAAGCGCTCGCGCGCGTAGCCGGTCACGTGCACCAGTTGCCCGGCGCTCACTGTATCAACTCCCCCGGTGAAGACAAAGATCCCGTCGGAGGTTTCAGCAGCGCCGTCGCCGCTTGTATCTTGCAGGTAGAAACCGTTGATGCCCGTGGTCTCAAAATCTCCGACCACGATGCCTTCTGTCGATACAATGCCGGTGATGGCTGCCGAGCTGCCGCTGCCCTGGATGGCGTAGATGGGTGTGTAGGGCAGCTCGCACACGCTGCTGCTGGTGGTGAAGGCGAAGAAAGCATCGGACAGCATTGTATCAGGCGGGTCGTTGATATCCTGGTCAGACACCCCAGCTGCGAATACAGTCACCATACACCCATCCCCGAGCAGGAAATCGGCAGCCGGATCGATGGTGAAGCTGGTCGGACCGCCGCTTAGGGTGGTATCCGCCACGCCGCGCACGCCGCTGAGCGAGCAGTCGATGCTGAACCATTCCCCGGTGACATCTACCGCTTCGCTGAAGGTGACTTGCAGGTTGGCGTCCAGTGCCACATCCAGTTGATTGTTAACCGGCATGGTGGCGATGATGCCCGGGGCAGGGTCAACGACGATGAGGTAAGGCGCTCCAAGGCCATCGAAGGTATCGATGGCATAACCCTCCCATTCCAGGCTGGGGTCAAAGGCGTCGCTTCCGTTCGCGTCGCCGGCTTCGATGGTGGGCTTGCGGCGCAGGGTGTTATCCGCGGTGCTGGTCAGGTCAATGCCCCACTGGCTACCCGGGTCCACGCCAATTTGGCCGATTACATCGATGATCGTGGCGTCCTTGCGCAGCACCACCGCGTCATCGCCATTGAACCAGCCGGCGCCGTTGGTCTGGTCGGCGATGGACAGGATGGCGGCGCTGGCAGAGGCATGCGCCAGGATGAAGACGTCGCCGTCGGCGACCACACCGGTCAGGTTGATGGTCAGCCCGGCGCTGGCGTTGCCGTTGAAGTACATCTGCACGTTATAGCTGTTGGCAGCCAGGTCGATCGCTGCGCCGGTGCCATTGTAGATCTCCAAGGCCTTATTGTTGCTGCTGCCTTCGATATATTCCGTAAAGAACAATTCTGTCGGGGCGGCCTGCACGGGCTGGGCTTGTAAAGGCGCGCCGCCCAGTACCAGCGTAACCAGGAGCAGGCTGGAAACAAGTTTACGCAATGCCTGTTTCATAACATTTTCCTTTCGTTTATTGGGATTGGGTAAGGATTTGCATGCATAGAATTTCAGGTCTTGCTGATACGTTTATCGATCTGGCTCTGCTGCACAATTTTGCGCGTGCCTTCGAGACACAGCTATGGCATGCCTGCCATTCCCACTCGGCATAGCTAAATTGTAGACGAGACCTAACAATCTTGCAAGGTAAATGGAATTTTTTAAGGTAGCTATTTTGGAATTACTGGCTGCCTCAAACGCCCCAATTTCCATGATTCGCCTGAGAACCGGACATAACTCAAGGACGTCGCTCATAGCGATAAGCCGCCAGCAAGCGCTTGATAAA
>Ga0105106_10000558_pt1 | contig 26252 bp, 23 predicted proteins | sample PPLLaktember2015_5_FD_79109 | JGI IMG/M metagenome (GOLD analysis project Ga0105106, IMG submission 79109) | Freshwater sediment microbial communities from Prairie Pothole Lake near Jamestown, North Dakota, USA - PPLs Lake P8 Core (1) Depth... | ecosystem: Environmental > Aquatic > Freshwater >...
CATGTCGGTAAAATACGGGTGGATGCATGGTGAGATCTATTCACTCAAGGCAGAATTTGATCAAGCCCGTGACTGGGCATCGGACCTCGGTATCCCGGTGGGCGAAGTCTTGCGAGCCATTGAATATGCCGGCTGGAAGTCTGTTAAGAAAAATAATTCCACACAGGGTGACCGATGAAGACTGACCGCCGGAGCAGCGGGAATACCGCACTGGACCGGCTGCTTGGTGGCGGGCTTGAAGTGCGGACAATCACCCAGTTCTATGGAGAACCGGCGAGTGGCAAGAGTACGTTTTGCATGATTGCAGCAGTAACCTGCCTTCGCGCCGGACATACTGTTGTATTCATAGATTCAGAAGGTTTTTCCATTGAGCGGTTCCGCCAGATCGCGGGTGAGGAAACGGAAAAAATTGCTGACCGGCTCTTCCTTTTCGAACCCATCGACTTCGAGCACCAGGGAGCCATGATTGCCGAAGCCGAGAAGATCCTCAAGACCCATAAACCGAATTTGCTGGTCATGGATTCCGCCACTGCACTGTACCGCACCGATCTTGAAAAGGGAAGAGACTCTATTCAGATGCTCACACGGCAGATGATCCAGTTGCTGGGATATTCCAAACGATACGATATCCCGGTGATTATTACCAACCAGGTATACATGGATACCCTGAAAAACACCTACTTCGGTCTCGGGGGAACTGCGCTGGAGCATATCTCCAAAGTGATCATCCGGCTCGAAAAGATGGACAGCCCCGGACTCCGCAGGGCACGTCTGGTCAAACACCGATCACAGCCGGAAGGAGCATCTTTTGATTTTGAAATCGTTGAAGATGGAATAAGAGAACGGGAATGAAATTACGAGTTCCCCGGTTTATTGTTCATAGAGTATTTTTTTAGTTCCATTCAGGAGTATATCTGAATTTTTTTATATCATTAAGACCTCAAGAATCATTACAAATGGTTCTCAAAAAAGAGATCGCCCTGCAGATTAAAAATTTGTTAAAGGAAAATCCACAAGGTTTGAGTATCACGGATATTGTCAGGGTTGTTGATATCAATCGGAACACTGCCGGGCGGTACCTTGAAAACCTCCTCGTCTCTGGTCAGGTTGAGATGCGCCGCCTGGGAATGGCGAAAATCTACATGCTCTCGCAGAGAGTGCCACTCTCCGCGGTACTTTCAATCTCTTCGGAACTGGTCATTCAGCTGGACAGCAGCCTGAGAATCATCTTTGCAAACGAACCGTTTCTGAAGCTGGTTGAAACGGATAGTAAAAACCTGATAGGAAAAAATATTGAATATTCTCCCGTTGCTCTGATCTTTGACGAAGTATTCTCTTCATTCATCAAAAATATCAAAGAGGGAATAACAGGTAAGGAATGGTCCGGGGAGATTGAAATCATTGCAAAAGGTATCGTTTTATTTTGCCGGATCGCACCAACGGTTTTTGAGGATGGGCGTAAGGGGGTATCAGTTATTTTTGAGGATATCACCAATCGAAAAAAATCGGAGGATGCATTGCGGGAGAGCGAGGAGCGATACCGCAAGCTTATTGATATATCTCCTGATGCAGTTTTTCTGCACAGTGAAGGAAAGATCCTTTTTGCGAATCCTGCCACGGTCACACTGTTTGGTGCTGCCCATCCGGATCAAATTATCGGTATAAATGTCCTTGATTTTGTTCATCCGGATTTCCGCGAGGTGGTCAGGAAAAATATTGAAAGAGACCTCATTGGCGAAAAAACACCACAATTAGAATTGCATATGGTTCGTAGTGATGGCTCACCATTCATCGTTGAAGGCAGAGGAGTGAGAACAAGCAACGGGGGTAAACTCGCTGTACAGGTTGCTCTCAGAGATATCACGGAAAGCAAACGTGCGGAGGAGGCTTTGCGCGAGAGTGAGGGGACATTCCGGTCGCTGGTAAATGAATCCTCTGACGGCATTGTAATCGCTGATGAGGAGGGGAAGGTGATCGTATGGAACAATGCATTGGCCCGAATATCCGGTATACGTGAAAGTGAGGCAATGGGCAATTTGTATATTGATCTCATGGTATCAACAATCGTCCCCGAACACAGGGACCATGCGCGGATCACGAAGATCAGAAAAATTGTCCATGAACAGCTTCATACCGGTGCATCATCGTATTTCTTTCGTCCTTTGGGAGCAGAGATTATCAGGAAAGACGGGACGCGCTGTTATATCCAGCAGACCGCATTTCCTATCCAAACCGCGAAGGGCTATCGCATTGGCTCGATCATCCGTGATATTACCGAACAAAAAAATATTGAAAAGCAGCTCCAAAAAAGTGAACAGCTATTCAAGCGTCTTCTGGAACAGTCCTTTGATGCAATCGCGGTTCATAAGGATGGGAAAATAGTATTTTTAAACGAGAGGGCAGCAAAGATTCTGGGTGCTGCCAAACCTGAGGAGCTGACTGGAAGACCAATTTTTGATTTTATTCATCCGGAGTCACGCAAGGATTTGGAAGATCGCGTGCGGAAACTGGGTACTGCTGAGGGTATGGCTGTTCCCGTAATTATAGAGAAATTTATCCGAACAGATGGAACAACAGTAACCGTTGAAGTTATGGCTATAAGCTTTGATGATAATGGCATACCTGCATTTCGGGTAGCATTCCGGGAAATTGCTCCCCCAGAACGGCAATCATGTGTTAAAATTAAAAGAGGAGATGTTCAGTAGGAGATTTTTCCCGAAAAAACCGTTGTCGCCGGACCTTCCATTTTTGCACCTTCTTTAAGATAAATGGTAAGGGGACCGCCCCGCGTTTCCACATAGATAGTATCGCCGGTGTAACCCAGTTTGTGAACGATTGCAGCTGATGCCGTAGCGCCAGTGCCACAGGAAAGCGTTTCTTCTTCGACACCGCGCTCGAATGTGCGGATCCTGATACTGTCAGATCCGGTTCTTTCGACAAAATTCACATTCGCTCCTTTTTCAAATGTTGCATGGTGGCGGATTGCAGGAGCCACTGCTTCGACATCGATCGCATCGATGGCGTCAACGATAATAACCGCGTGGGGGACCCCGGTATTTACCGCGTAAACATCGAACTCCCCGATTCTCTCCTTGTATTCCCCTTCACCAGTTGCCGGTATTTCTTTCCGGTCAAATTTCGGGGTAGTCATGGCAATCGTTGCAGAAAATTCGTCCTCCTGATACCCCATGGCGACACCCATCTCACCTGCAGGGGTTTCGACGGTACAAAATTCCTTTGCGTACCCTGCATCAAATGCATATTTTGCAAGGCAGCGGATGCCGTTCCCGCACATCTCCGCCTCGCTCTCATCCGGCTGGAGAATACGCATTCTGAGTGTGCTTTTTTCCGATTTGGAAAGATAAATTACACCATCTGCACCAATCCCGAAACGACGGTCACAATAAATTGCCGCAAACTGGCCTTTCATATCATCCGGTATGATGATTTTCTCGTGCTCATCGATCAAAATAAAATCATTACCGTTCCCGTGAAGTTTGGTAAATGGTATTTCCATGCGTAATCTCCCTCAGGTGTTGTCCCCACAATCTGAAACATCGTTCATAAATCATTCCTCATTTCTGGTATTCATCTCAAAGGTTTTATGGAATTCTTCGATACCCCATCCAAGGTACTCCCTGATGATGATATAGGCCATTTGCGGCGGAATAGCACCTGCCTCCGTTACGATAAGATCGATATACTCCGCCGGCGTCACATCAAACGCTGGATTACGTACCATAACCTGCGGAAGTGTACGGGCTATTTCATCCGGGAGAATCTCATTTCCCGCACGCTCCTCTATCGTGATGAGCTCTCCGATAATTGTCCGGGGTGCAAACTTGTAGGTCTCTGCTGCTACGAGAACATTCACCCGCGCTTCATGAGCGGTATGGGCGACCTGCGAGGTACCAATTTTGTTCACCACCGCGCCATTAACTGTGACAGCATCGGCTCCTACGATGACAAGATCTACTTCATTGATGAACGAACGCACAGCCGAGTCAACAATGAAGTTGGTTTTAATACCGGCATCATTGAGAGTTCTGATGGTAATATATCCCTGGTTTCTCGGACGTACTTCGGTTGCAAAGACTTCAATCTCTTTGCCACTCCGGTGCGCTTCAATAATGCACCCGAGCGCAGCTTCAGAATTACAATGCGTGAGAAGTATATCCCCGTCCCGTATATGGCGTGCACCATACTGTGCGATATTTTCCACGGCGTGCCGGGATGAATGAATGAACTGCTCTGCTCGCTTGATAACTCCGTTCCGCGCCTCTTCGAGGGTCACTGCCCGCTCAAGCCCGGACATGACAATGTGTACAGCATTCGGGAGGGAAACCGCGGTCGGGCGCGTTGCGATCAGTATCTGTGCGGCAGTATTCATCTCCCTCTGGAAAGACCTGAGGTCGCCAGCCCGGATTTCTGTCGCATGACGCCGGAGTGCTTCGGCAGCCTCACGCGCAATTCTGCCGGCACCACGGATCTCCATGCTCTTTATCTTCTCTGCGGTTTCAGTTACGAACATCAGCTTCATTGATTCAATGTTCAGAAAAGTACATAGAGTTTATTGCCGGGTATCACCTTGTCATTAGCGGTTGTCTTTGACAGTGCGGGAACACTCCTGAATACGTACCGGGTCGCAAAGGATATCCGCCACAAAAAACTCCTGCCTGGTATCGAAACCACAACACTTACTTTCAGTTCCCCCGATCGCGTACTCGTCGTTTTGCCCGTGCACTCCAAGGAGATCATTAATACACCGGGTGAAATGCTGCTTTCTTCCTACCTTGTCGAACATAAACTGGGATTCGGAGTGAGTTGCACAAGAAAAATTGTTACCGCTGAAGAAATAGGGGATATCCTCTATGAGGACAATCGGGTGCAGGTGAGTGACCTCCAGGAATGTATCCGGAATGTCTGGACGGTCTGTAAAGCGGAATCGATCGTTACTTTGAACAGCGGTGCGATAGTCAACATGGCAGACAAATGCATTGAATTTGCCATAACTGCCGGTGGCTGGCCGTTTGATGGCGCAAAAGAGGCAATTACCGTTCTCCATCGCATGGGGATCCCGACCTTCATCGCATCCGGTGACCGGGTAACAAAACTGGAAAAAATGGCAGACCATCTTGGCATTCCCCGTGACAGGGTCTATGGTGTGGCGACACCCACAGTAAAAGCGCAGATAGTCAACGATCTACAGCAGGAATACGACAGGGTGCTGATGGTGGGTGATGGGATCAATGACCTGTGTGCCATGCAGAATGCCGATATTGCAATATTGACTATCCAGCAGGCTGGTGACCGGCCGGAAGAACTCTACCGGGAAGCTGATTATGTGGTAAAAGACGTGAGTGAAGTTGTATCAATCGTTCAGAAACTGCTCACTTCGACAGGACGTTTCGATCGTGACGACTGTGATGCATCATATAAAAGGTAATATGTCACAAGTATCACATTAGGTATAAGGGTATTATGAAGCCTCCACTGATCACGGTAGAAAACCTCTCCATGGATTTTAATGGCACGAGGGTACTCAAGAACATTTCTTTTGAGATTGCCGAAGGGGAGATCCTAGGAATTATTGGCAGGAGTGGTGCAGGTAAGACAGTGCTTATGCACCTCATCCGTGGCGTGGAACAGCCCCCGACGAGCGGTAAAATAATATACCACGTCGCAGCATGCAACGGATGCAGTTACATGGACTTCGGGAGTTCTGCGGGGAAAACCTGCCCTCATTGCGGGGGTGCGCTCTCTGCACTTGACGTAGATCTCTGGAGTGAGGGCGATGAACTGCTCAAACGCCGGCTGATGCGGCGTACCGCAATCATGTTCCAGCGCACTTTTGCACTGTACGGTGATGACCGGGTTATCGAAAATGTGCTGCATGCTCTCGATGATATTGATTACCCTCAGGAAAATGCCATCAATCGTGCCGCTGACCTTATCGACCAGGTAAAACTTTCCCACAGGATGATGCATATTGCGCGCGATCTGTCAGGAGGCGAAAAACAGCGGGTTGTCCTCGCACGTCAGCTTGCCAAGGACCCTTTTATGCTCTTTGCTGATGAGCCGACCGGTACTCTCGATCCAGGCACTGCGCGTTTGGTTCATTTAATGCTTCAGGACGCAGCCAAGACAAACAATATGGGAATGGTTGTCACCTCCCATTTCTCCCAGGTAATTGAAGATGTGGCACATCGTGCAATCCTCCTTGTGGACGGGGGAATTGCCAAAATCGGAACCCCAAAAGAAGTCATCGCAGAATTCATGAAAGGATATGATGACACTGAAAAATATGAAGAATCCGAATTAGGGGAAAAAGTAGTTGTTGCACGTGACCTGTTCAAACGCTATATCTCGGTTGATCGCGGAGTCGTGAGGGCAGTAAACGGGGTCACCTTTGAGGTTTTCACCAAAGAGATCTTTGGGATCATCGGTAAGAGCGGTGCGGGAAAGACCACCCTTTCCGGGATTATTGCCGGTCTTGTTGAACCAACCAGTGGGGAGATGAATATCCGGATCGGTGAAGAATGGATCGATATGACCAAGCCCGGGATCGAGGAGCGCGGGAGAGCAACGGGATATATAGGACTCCTGCACCAGGAATATGATCTTTTCCCCCATCGAACTGTCCTTGACAACCTTACTGATGCGATCGGGCTGGAGTTCCCAAAAGAGCTCGCGATGCGAAAAGCTCTCGTAACACTCAGGATGGCTGGATTTTCAGATGAGAAAAGCAAAGAAATCCTCGAACGTATGCCGGGGCAACTTTCTGAGGGGGAACGGCACCGTGTGGCACTCGCACAGGTCCTCATCCGTGAGCCCCGGATCGTAATACTTGATGAACCCACCGGCACGATGGATCCTATAACAAAAATCGATGTGAAGCATTCAATCATGCACTCCCGCGAAGAGATGGAAGAGACCTTCATTGTTGTTTCACATGATATGGAATTCGTTCGGGATGTCTGCGATCGGCTCGCACTTATGCGAGGCGGTAAGATCGTGCAAATCGGTAAGACGGCAGATGTGCTCGCGACCCTCACAGAAGAAGAACGCAAGGTTATGAGTCAGCCTGCAGCATGAGGAGTGGAATGGTTACCATCCACCTCGATGGAAAGAGGATGGATGTTACTGAAAGGAGTACTCTTGGTACTCTGATTCCTCACCATCCACCCGGATGTAGTGTAGCGATTATTCGCCCATCAACGCAGGAACAGGCAAAGACAGGCACTCTTGCAATCAGCACCACTGCAGGGGAAGTCGCGATTGAGATTCTGGGGCGGGATGATGATTTCCTCAAATCTCCTGAAATTGTGCAAAAACTCACCCTTCACTGGAGTGATCGTTACGCGACTGCGTTCGGGCCATTTCCCTCTCCGATTCATCCTTCACGCAAACCCCGCGTCTACGAACGGGGTGATGTGATCCTTGGTTGTGGGGGCTATGAGCCGGCGCGGTCCTACCTGATTTTTTCCAAAGCCCGTCATTCCGCAGATCATGGGGCGGATGAAAGCGGAGGGGTCTTTGCAAAAGTTGTAAGCGGAAGGGGGGTGCTCGACCGCTGGACAACAGGAGATCGTATAACGAAAATCGAACCGGTTATCAGCTGGGCGGATACAAGCCGTTCCTTCACCACAACCGACATGAGCCTTGTTCTCGAAGACGAAATGCAGATCGTGACCCGGATTAACGTGATTGCCCAGGGATATACCCCTGAGCGGATTACAACAGAAGCCTCCGGGAGTGTCGAACACCTGCTTCTTGCACTCCGGGCAGGGAGATTTTCTGTCAGCCGGGTTACGAGTACTCATATACTTGATTCCCGGCTCGCTGGTACCGAAGATATCGAACCAGAATTCAGGCATCCCCGCAGAGAGGGGACGGTTACTGTGCGAACTACGGGTCAACTGGCTGGAGGGGTCTATATTTACCGGGATGATGTCCCCAGCAGTTTCGTTCATGATGTAGTTGGCCAGGTTATTCATGGCATTGAACTGGTAAAACTTGCAAAAGAGCGGGATGTACTCACCATCAGTGTTCTGCCACAACGTATTGACCTTCTCGGACTCCCCCTCACTCAGGCAAAGCAGATTGCCGCAGCAGAGAAGATTTTACTCGAAGTTGATAAAGAAGAGGGTGAGAGGATAGTTGTTTCGCAGGATCCGGGAAATACCCTTGAGGTCCTCAAAGAGAAAAAAATTACGATTACAACAGCCCCTCTGGAAAAAGTGATAGATATAGAGCTGGATGACGAAAAAGCACCGGTCAGCTGCGAAATATTCCGCCGTATTACAGGACTTAAGCAACACGATGCCGGGATGATACCGGTCTTTTTTAAATTCGATGACGTAGTTTTATTCAGATCAACCATACCGTCAGGGACAAAGATCAATCCCGAGAATACACCCCACGGAGAGGTTCCTGCTGCCACACTTGCAATTACGAATGATTCCCGCAAGGGTTCCGGATTTGTGGGTGTGCGCTTCTCAGCGAATAAAGAGTTCGGTCCTACATCCGAACCATTTGAAGGGACCAATATTCTTGGGCGTGTTATTGATACGGAAAAGCTGAAAAAAGTAATGGAGAAGGAGAATGTGTATATCAGGGTGATAAAGCGGTGACCGAATATGCTCCGACACATATAGGTTCCGTAACTAAGTACGTGGTGGTGGAATCATTCGATGTAACGCCGGCTGATCTTGCAATCCGTGCCTATGAGATTTCGCAGGGTGTAATGATCAAGGAGACCTGTTTTGGGATTGTCATTAGTGGTATAGAGGACGATGTCGATCGAATAATTGCGGAACTTCGGAAGCTTGATCCGGATCATATATTTATAAAAGACCGCGGGTTTCCTCCAGGCGATCCCCGCCGCTGCCGGGCAAACCTTGGCGGCGCAAGGCCCGGATACAATGCGATGGAGCACGAGATGACCCTCATCCCCTATATCTCACACGGACTTCAGGAACTTAAAAACCTAGATGAGAATTTAATCCCTGCACCAGAAAACCCTCTGGAGCATAAAACACTGGATATCTACAGACTCAAGAAACTGATCGATGCACAGGAGTCCTGATATGGCAAAAATATTCATATACCCTGCAACGAGCCTGATCCTCTCTGATATGGTGGCACGCTTCGGGCACACGCCCCTGTCATCTGCCACTGCCATCCGTGAACGCATCCAGACTGCAGGACTCGAATCCCCCCCACTTCAGATCACTCCTGAGGAACCCAAAAAAGGACTGAAATGGGCTGCAGTCGAAGTACCCTCCGGTGTTCGGGGCCGCATGTCACTCTATGGGCCGATGATCGGCGAGTGCGAGGCAGCTATCATCATCAACGATGCAGATCTCGCGTTCGGGTGCATGGGATGTGCCCGGACCAATGAGCTGGTTAAGTTCCTCCTTCATCAGAAAGAGATCCCAAAACTCGAGTTGAACTACCCGAAAAATGAGGAGGATGGCGTGAAATTCGTTGCTGCCATAAAACGCTTCCTCACGGAGCTGGGAGCATCGAAATGACACAACCTGTACGCATTGCTCAACTCTCCTGTGGCCCGGAATATTCCGGTATCCAGCACGAGATCGATACCGCAGCACGAGAGGTAGGCGGAGAGATTTTTTACCCGGATGTCGCCCTCAAAGACATACGCCGCGATTTTGAATCGTTCGGGCTGGATGTAAGGAGCCCGGACTTAAAACTCGCCATCGCCAGGGCTATGGCACTCGTGGAGGGGCGGGTGGAAGCAGATGCGGTCTTCATCGCTACCTGTTTCCGGTGCGCAGAAGCAGCAATCGTACGGAACGAACTCCGGCGGTACATCAATGAGCATTCAAAACTACCGGTAGTCAGCTACTCGTTTACTGAACGCACGACTGCGGGAACACTCCTTACCCGTATGGAGGCGCTTACGACCATTGCCCGGCGCCGCGCACTGCTCGCCCGTGAAACCCAGCAGGGAATAACACTGGGGGTTGACTCGGGTTCTGCAACTACAAAAGCAGTTGTGATGAAGGACAACAAAATTATCGGCACGGGCTGGCAGCCCACCACCGAAGTTTTAAAAAGCGCACAGGAAGTGATTGCCCATGCCCTTCACGAAGCGGGAATCACCCGGGATGAGGTACAAGCAGTCGGTACCACGGGTTACGGCCGTTTCCTCGTGGGAAAAGAGATCCATGCCGATCTTATCCAGGAAGAACTTACGGTAAACTCGAAGGGAGCTGTATATCTTGCCAACCGGCAGCACGGGCCCGCAACCGTTATCGATATAGGCGGGATGGACAACAAGGCGATCTCGGTGATGGATGGCATCCCGGGTGTGTTCACGATGGGGGGTATCTGCGCAGGAGCAAGCGGCAGGTTCCTTGAGATGACGGCAAAGCGGCTTGGGGTCGATATCACTGAGCTCGGACCGCTTTCCATGAAAGGATTTGGCGAACGTGTGCCGATGAACAGTTACTGTATTGTTTTCGGGACGCAGAGCCTGGTCAACGCACTCGCAGCGGGCAGTACCCGCGAAGATGTGGCTGCCGCTGCGTGTCACAGTGTGGCCGAACAGGTTTTTGAACAGCAGCTGCAGGAAATTGATATCAAGGAGCCGGTGATTATGGTCGGGGGCACATCACTCATTGAGGGACTTGTATTTGCGATGGGTGAACTGCTCCAGACAAAGATAGTCGTACCTCCGTATTCACAGTATATCGGGGCTGTAGGATCGGCACTGCTTGTGTCAGGATTTATCAAGGACGATTAGATGCCTGCTATTGAGTACTTTGAAGTGGAATGCCCCGAACCGCTGGGCGCTGAGTACTACCGGCAGATTACAAACGACGTCCTGCTGGATCATAACCTTCTGAGAGTTATCCATAAGCTTCACATCTATATCGATCCGAAGGTGCCGATCTTTGTTGCAGTGGGCATATTGAAAAAAATCACTACACGTATTCGGGTAGGGGATTTTGCCAATGTGAATCCCCTGGAAGGCAAGATCACCCTCGTTATTTCAGATGAATCGTACCTGGCTCCCATGCTCAGGATTTTCTGGCAGAAATTCGGTAAAGAACATGTGGAGCAGCCAGACCGTTTCACCGTGGTCTTGTATGATGTCAAGGCAGAACTTAAAGAGATCGAAGAGATTATTGTTGCCGATCCGAGCGAGTCGCTCTACAAGGATCTCATCTATGCGTTCCGGTGTATTGCACCGGAAGGATTCCGCCTGAGAAGCGAGAAGTTCAGCAAAGAAAAATTCTCATTCGTGGCGAGTGAAAACACCCTCACCGAGAATATCGATGAGATCATCAGGGAAAAATTCGCACTTATGGGGGAGGTCCCATGACGCTTGTCCCGATCACCTACAAGGGAGGTATCTACCAGCATGATATTATCATTGATCTCATTGAGGATCTTGGCGGGTATATCATCCAGAAACATGTAATCGCAGCGGAGGTCGTGCTCCAGTGCTTTGTTCCCCGTGAGGATATTGATCTTATCCGCCAGATAGCAAAACCACTATTCGGGGAGGTGACCGATACACCTCTCGTAGGTACAGAGATTGCGATTGTCAGTATGAGCCTTGAGATCCACCATCTGCCCCACCCCTCCTGCGATATCGCGGAATATGTGCGCCGGATCGGGGCCAAGAGCAATATGGTCAGTCTCGCACGAGGCCCGGGAAAAAGGATTGCCGGTTTAAATGATGAGGAGCGGGACGTCATCAACGAGCACGATATTGCAGTATATCTTTTGGGTAATTTTGAAAGCTGTATTGAATACAAAATGCCTACACTCCGACGAGGTATTGAAGTGCCAATCGTTCTTTGTGGAGGCCCGGACAAAGAAACCCTCAAAAAGATCATTGATCCACCGGTTGATGGTTATGTCGGCAATGTCGGCAGGTTCATGCGCCGTACAAAAGAAGCTGATGAAATTGAAAAACTCGATGAGATCATTGCCGAGATAATCCGGGTCCTTGAAAATAAGCGTGAAGAAATCCAGAAAGATCCCCTCTCCGTTTCTCCTGCAAGACTCATGGGTCTGATAAATGAAAAGGTTCCGGCCATCCATGGTGTCACCTCACCCACTCCACTTACAGTGCAGATGACCGGGCTTCGCGTAAAGCTGCCTTATGATACGTTTGCCGGGGATCTCAGGAAACTCGAGATCGAGGATGGGATATTGCTCGGGGATATAGCCGAAGTTGTTCCCTCCAGAATGAGGGACTATATCCTGGTAAAAATTCTGCCCTTCTCAGAAACAAACATGGTGATATGATGGAGAAAACAACCAAAGAGGAATTTGAAGAGCGGCTTGCTCAGATTGTGGCGCGGGGTGCGGATGTAACTGCAGAGGAATGGTTACGGGAGATAGAGGAGGAATACGGGCGTGTGCCCCTGATTTTCAAACGGATGGGAGAACGTCCTGAGGTACTTATTTCCCATCTTCTTTACAAGGGTACGGTAGCCCAGACGAGTCCACTTGATCCAAAATACGTGGAACTGATCAGCCTTGCTGTAGGAGCAGCACTCAAATGCCCTCACTGCACAGGATATCACATGCAGGCTGCACTCAAAATGGGTGCGAGCAGGGAGGAGATCCTGGAGGTGATTCTCCTTGCCGGCATGATCTCCAACTCATCGGTGCTCGCGAACTCATACCGCATCTTCGATGAGAAGATGGAACGGTGCATACCTTGTGAGACAAAAGTGGTGAGCAAAGTGAACCCCGGAAGAAAATCAGTGTCTTTAAAAAAGATATGATTTATTCATACGTCCAGATTATTCACCCAACTTTTTAATCATACAGTGTCCATTTTTACCATAATGTGCGGGATAGCGGGGCAATACTGTTTAAACGGCAGGAAGCCGGATGACCGGCTTCTATCTTTAATGTCGGAAAAGCTTTCACACCGGGGACCTGATGGGGTGGGGATGCATCTCAGTAGTTGCACAGGACTTGTACACCGCAGGCTTTCAATTATCGATCTTTCTGATAATGCCCGTCAGCCAATGACCAATGAAGATGGAACACTCTGGCTGGTATTCAATGGCGAGATTTATAATTATATCGAACTTCATCAAGATCTGGTACGAAAAGGACACCAGTTCCAGTCAAAATCTGATACGGAGGTAATTCTTCATGCGTATGAAGAGTGGGGGGCTGATTGCCTCAACCATTTCAATGGTATGTGGGCATTTGCCATCTTTGATGAAAAATCGAAAACGCTCTTCTGTGCACGGGACCGTTTCGGAATCAAACCTTTCTATTACACACTTGTCGATGGTACATTCCTTTTTGCTTCAGAGATCAAGGCGCTCCTTGCCCACCCTGCTGTTGGTAAATCCCCTGATCCAACAACCCTGGCCACGTTCCTTGCATGGGGAGTACTTGACTATTCGCACCGAACCATGTTTGATGGTATTTTCCAGTTGAAGCCAGCTCATGCAATGTTTTTTGGGAAAGAGGGGAACGAGATACCTTTCCTCTATTGGAATATTGAGATCTGTTCTGAAATACAATCGGTTGTTTCTGATAATGAAGTGTCAGCGAAGCTTTTATCACTACTACATGATGCAACAAAGGTCCACTTGCGCAGCGACGTAGCCGTTGGAACCTGCCTTTCCGGAGGGATAGATTCATCGACACTCACGGTTCTCATTAATAATCTCATAGGGGAGGAAGCTCCTTCCAGCATAGGAACGCTTCAAAAAACCTTCTCTGCAGTTTTTTCTGATAAGCGATTTGATGAAAGCCGGTATATTGATGAGATTGTTGCAGCTACAGGGGTCAATAACCGGCAGACTGAACCCTCACCCGAAGAGCTCTGGAACGATATCGATCATTTGGTTTACATGCATGACGAACCGTTTGGTTCACTGTCCATTTATGCCCAGTATTGTGTTATGCGGATCGCTTGCAAAGAGGTTAAAGTTGTGCTGGACGGCCAGGGTGCTGACGAGCTCCTTGCCGGTTATCTCGGATACCAGGGTAGTTATATTGGCGGCCTTTTACGAACTTTCCACTGGTGGACCGCATGGAATGAGATATTCGGTAGTATCAGGTATCACCCCGGCTTTCTTGGTTCTTCTCTCCGGCAGCTTCTGGTACGAAAAGGGCGTAGACATTTGCTTAAAGGATGTCCAGAAAAAATCAACAGGTATGGTGGCAGTCTTAGTGAAATACTTCACCGGGAACTTACTGCAACTAACCTGCCGTCACTCCTCCATTACGAGGATCGGAATTCAATGGCATTTTCGATTGAATCCCGGGTGCCCTATCTTGATATCAGCGTAGTAGAGTATATCGCATCACTCCCTTTCAGGCAGAAGATCCAGAACGGTGTGACAAAGGTCTCCCTCCGTAGGGCGATTAAGGGTATTATTCCCGAAGTTATCCGGTGCCGGATGGATAAGATGGGGTTTGTTACCCCGGAGGAAGTCTGGATGAAAGAGAATTTACGACCTTTCATTCTACAAATTCTTAATTCAACGAGATTTCATGAACGCCCTTTCTGGGATGCGGATGCTGTTGTGAGAGATTATCTTAAATTTCTTGAAGGGGGAGCTTTGTATTCTCCGGAAATCTGGCGAATTATTTGTACCGAGCTGTGGTTACAGAAGTTCTTTGACCATAGAGCTGAATTATCTGGCAACAAAAATATTAATCCTGAAAGAAGGGTATAGATCTCTTCATTTTTTATCTTTTACAGGATCGAATCTTCTAAATAGTGACTCCTGACAGAATTATGTGATATATCTGCAAATGGAAATGCAATGAATAATTCTGTTCAGGAATGCGGCTACATCATGAAATCCATCATTCTTGCTGGAGGAGTCGGGACGAGACTCTGGCCACTCTCACGGGAATATTATCCCAAGCAGTTCATCCCTCTGGACGGTCATTCGCTTTTCCAGAAAACATACGAGCGGGCAGCCCGGCTCTCAGATCCCGACGGGATATTTGTGGTGACCAATGAAATCCACCAGTACCTTGCCCGTAACCAGATTGAGGAGCTTGGATACACCATTGCTGATGATCATCTTCTTGCAGAACCCGAAGGGAAAAACACCTTGCCCGCCATCGCATGGGCTATGCAGAGAATCCGGAGTATTTCTTCCTTTGACTCTGTGGTTGTATTCCCCAGTGATCACATTCTGGGGGATTCCGCTCTCGACCAGATCCGCACTGCAGAACCACTGTCCAGGAAAAACCTTGTCACATTCGGTATAAAACCCACATCCCCCCAGACTTGCTATGGGTATATCAAGCCGGGAAGGCAGCTCTCTCTGGGGTCGGTTGTTGATGAATTCAAAGAGAAACCTGATGAAAAAACAGCAAAAGAATATGTCCAGAAGGGATATCTCTGGAACAGCGGGATATTTCTCCTCACTACTGATTCTTTTTTTCAGGAACTGAAAAAATATTGTCCGGATCTGTTCAATGCATTCAAAGGGGAAAATGTTACAGATTACCGAAAACTTGAATCAATCTCGATCGATTACGGGCTGCTGGAACATTCAAAAAAGGTTGTTGTTGTGACTCTTGATACCAAGTGGAGTGATCTGGGTACATTCAAAGCGCTTTACGACATCGAGTTGCATGATAGTGAGGGTAATGTTGGTAATGCCGAGTATATTTCAGCAAGAAACAATTTTGTGCAGGCACCGGGAAAACATGTAGGACTGATTGGAGTTCATGACCTCATTGTTGTTGACACGCCCGATGCCCTCCTTATCTGCGACAATCGGCATACAGAGCAGGTAAAACAACTTGTCAACAGGTATTATGAGCGGGATGACCCGGTAACCAAATTCCACCGGCAGGTGCATCGTACGTGGGGATCTTACACTATACTTGAAGAAACAGAAATCTATAAAATCAAACGCGTTAGCGTTAAACCTGGCCAGAAAATCTCCCTTCAATTACACCATCACCGAAGTGAACACTGGGTTGTGGTAAGCGGAACTGCAGAAGTCGAACTGAACGGAGAGACCCGGTTCCTCAGGCAGGGTGAGAGTACATTTGTCCGCAGTGGCATGAGGCATCGTTTAAAAAATCCGGGCATTATATCACTCGAGGTTATTGAAGTCCAACTTGGAGAATACCTTGAAGAGGATGACATTGTGAGATTCGATGATGAATATGGAAGGAAATAAATTTTTAAATTAAAATTCACCTTTTATTTCTGCTGTGTTTTAAGCCATATCTGGAAGATTCCCTCCCAATGGCAGGGACGAGGCACTGCCTTCCGTTACCAATGAGATCAGTTCTTCCCGCAGCGTTGAGTCCTTCAATAACTAATCTCCTGTTGCCTGGATCACGATACTGCATCAGCGCACGCTGAATCTTCTTTTCATTACCCCTGGGTACGTGAACCGGCTCCAGAGTAAAAGGATTGAGGCCTGTATAGTACATGCAGGTCGAAACGCTCATGGAAGTCGGTGTGAAATCCTGCACCTGCTCTGTGTAGAGCTGGTTATCACGGATAAATACAGCAAGCTCGACCATATCATTTATCGAACAGCCGGGATGTCCTGACATAAAGTAGGGGAGCAGGTATTGTCGTTTCTTTTTGCCCTTCTGCAATGTTTCGAAACGCCCGCAGAACTGATTGAAAACTTCACCATCGGGTTTGTTCATAATGTCAGTTACATTTTTTATCACATGTTCCGGTGCAACCTTAAGATGTCCGGAAATATGATGATCAGAGATCATTTCCAGATAACCGGAATCATCCACAAGTGCAAGATCGTACCGAACGCCGGAACTGATAAAGACTTTTTTCACCCCCGGAATTTTGCGGAGTCTTTTCAGGAGCTCTATCTGATGCCGATGGCTTGTATCCAGATTTTTACATGACGGGCTGCAGTGTTTATCCCGACATGCTCCATGTTTTTCCCAGAGTTCACAGGAAATGCAGTACATATTCGCTGTCGGACCACCTACATCCTGCACGATTCCCTTAAATTCGGGCATCGTGGTCATTTGTGTTGCTTCACGGATGATCGATGCACTGCTCCTGCTCTGGATGATCCTGCCCTGGTGATGGGTAAGGGCACAGAACGAGCAGGCACCAAAACACCCCCGGTGACTCGTAATGGAGAACTGAACTGGTTCAAGTGCAGGGACCTTTTGGGTATACGAAGGGTGTGCTCTGCGGGAGAAAGGGAGATCAAAGATACGGTCAAGCTCTTTGGTCGACAATGGCAGAGCTGGAGGATTCTGGAAAACGACCGTCTTCGGGTGCGGTTGAGCTACTGTTTTTCCCCGGAAGGGATCCTGTTCGAGATAATGCATCGCAAATGCACGGGCATATGAAATTTTATTCTCTGCAACTTCAGTGAACCCGGGGAGTTCGATGATCCCTTCAGGTCGTTTACTGCGCCATTCCACAATTTCCATTCTGAATGCAGTTCCCCGAATATCCCGTAGTGACGCCACGGTTTCACCGTAAGCAAGCCGACGGGCAATCTCAACCACTTGCTTCTCTCCCATGCCGAAAACAAGAAGATCTGCCGGAGCGTCAGCAAGAATTGCCTGCCGGACGCGATCCTGCCAGTAATCATAATGGGCAAACCTTCGGAGACTTGCCTCAATTCCTCCGAGGACAATCGGCGTTTCAGGGAACAGTTCATGTACCCGGTTTGTGTAAACAATGGTTGCACGATCTGGTCGTTTGGGGACCCCTGCCGGAGAAAAGACATCATCACTCCGCCGTTTAAGATTGGGAGTGAAATTATTCACCATGGAGTCAACATTTCCCGAAGATATACCGAAAAACAATCGTGGTTTTCCCAACTCAGTGAAATCAGCAGTAGTTTTCCAGTCTGGCTGCGCAATGATTCCAACCGTGAAACCGGCATTCCACAGGACTCTGCCAATCAGCGCAGTACCAAAAGAGGGATGATCAATATATGCATCCCCGGTCACCAGGATGATATCAAATTGCCGGATGCCAATCTTTTCTCTCTCTTTGCCCGACAGGGGCAGAAATCCGGGCTGGTGTGTCATAAGGAAGAAAAATCAGGTTGATGAACAATCTGAAAACAAAAAAGATCCTTCATAATGAGGAGCGACCGGTCAAGTCACGGATGATATCTGCAAGGTCTCCCGGCAGATCCTCGTTCTGATCATTTTTCTCATCATCAGGCGATTCTTCCTTACTTCTCCCGGTATCGATTCCATCAATCTTTTCTGGAATGGTGCCAGCCTCATCGATTCCCAGTATCGGAAGATGGACCTGAAACTTTTTATCATATTCCCGCCGTGCTGAAAGACCGGTAAATTCCAGAATAACCGCTTCAATAACAAGATACGTTATAGCTTTTTCCCTCAGACAGCCGGTGAGGGCATGCCCGGAACGACCTACCGAGGCATGATAATGGATGTGTGGGCCGCCTTCACCCGGATAAATAGTTCCAACACCAAAGACTTCCCACCCCCCCTCAAACAGGACAAAATGAGGGACCGGGGGTATTACAGGTTCTTCCGGGCCGGTTACCATTCTCCCGTTCATCAGGGCGCCAAGGAAGACGATAGAGCCGGCCTGGACACTTTTGTCTTTGATGAACTGATACAGCGAAACCAACATGTCTTCGCCGTCATCAATCCTTACGACAAAAACCCTGCCGAGTTGCCCTTCTGTATATTGCATATAATCAGATTCCCTTTTTGATATTCATATGGTTTGTGCGGATTTATAATTTATATGATTATGGCCAAAATAGTGTTTAAATCATTGCCAAACGTCAGGAAATGCTGATTTGGCCATGATTACAGGTGCCTGAAATCGCAGGATTCAAAACTCATCTCCCTCCGGCACCACCACCACCAAAACCACCGCCTCCACCAAATCCTCCGCCACCAAAACCACCGGAACCCCCCGATCTTCCGTGGCTTGGGGGACTGAAGTGCATAAGCGGAACGAATGCAGCATTCATTCCCATAACACCAATGGGAACTCCTGTTTCTGCTACGCGGATGTTGAGTTTTTTCATTGCCCGCTCCACTTTGTCCCCTACACCCAGTGCGGTTCCATACACCAGCCATTCACCCCACATTGACAGATCTGCCGGAGCATACTTCTGAATCATTGCCATATCAGAAAGGAAACGGGTGAAGGCATTCCACTCAAGTTTTTCTTTATACCGGCTATCTTTCCAATGCCCAAAAAGGGTGGAGGAGGAAGCGACAGACAGAATTACCTGTACAACAACAATCCCCCAAAGCACGACAGCAGGGATAAGAATGTACGATTGGATAGGCGCAACGAAGGCAAAGATCAAGGTAATTGCAAATACAACGATTCCTGTCAGTAAAAGTGGCACAAGGTGATCTCTTCCATCAACAATATACTGTGTAATAAGGGATGTATCCACCCTGTGAGTGACATCGGTGAGCGAGCGCTGGTATTTTAACGCTTTTTCTTCTGCAATGGAGTTTGTCTTTGCACGAAGAGCCAGTTCCTCGATTCCGGCAGTATCAAACACACTGTTTTCTGATACAAGATCGATGAATCCGAGCACACGCTGCTCGTAAGGATCTGTCGCAGCTCTGGAAAGCACCCTGATTTCAATCCCCTTTCCTTCACCTTTTTCGGTAATTGTGATGATTTTTCTCCGATGAAGATCGAGCAGCGTGGAGTAATAGCCATCCTCATCGAAATCGAGCGCATCACCTTTGAATAACAGGTTCACCTGCCACGGTTTCAGAGCGGGATTAGGAATCGTACTCAGGTATTCAGGAACCGTGAATGATTTCTCTCTGCCATACCAGTGGTAAATAATGAGGAGGAGAAGCGGGACTAGTATTACCGCGATTTTTGCACAATAATTCAGGAAATACGCCATATAATATGTAAGATTATACCAGAAAGCAGCCGAACTGGTTGTTTCCCTGACGTTATCGATTTTATTCCTAAATCCCTGAATCTGATTGAAACCATCAGCATTCGAGAGGATTTCTATTGCAAGATTTTCGTTTTCTGCAACACTACCCGTGATAACATACAAATCACCGATCTTTTGGGTTTTCAACAAAGGAGGATAAACATACAATTGTTCAACCTTGCTTGAAGGCAGAGTGATTGTGACGTTCCGATATGCAATGTGACTTGCTCCCGCGAACTTCAGGTTGAGATGCGAGGTAGTGGTATCGTATTCGATGGGGGGGTGAAGGAGATAGGTGTATCCAACGGAGTATTTACCATGATTAAAATACTCAGGTCTGAATATTCCGACTTCATTGGTTTCAGCCAGATTTCTGATGGCTGCTTTGGACGAACTATTTTCGGAAACACCAAGGGCAATCACATCGCCTCCCTCATTCTTTGCATAGCCAATAGTACCAGAAGGGGGATTTGCGGAAATAAATAGTACCGACGGACTTGAACTTTTACCGAAGGTGAGGGGTACCTCCCATGAACGGTACAGCATGCGGTACTGGCCGGAGGTTTTAACATCGTAGGTGTATCGCTCAGTCAGTGTCCCGTTTTCGTACAGTACCGCGTCATACGAGTCAACCATAAGGTCACCTTCGAAGAGCGGAGGAATCAGCGTGACGAGCCCCAGCCCGATTATACCAAGGACCAGAGTCGCGATAAAAAGTAATGCCAGTTGTTTTGTTTCACTCACAGCTATTACCTATCAGAACTCAATCTTCGGAGGAGTTTTTATCGCTTCTTCAAATTGCAGGTATTCAAGCTTGATAAGCCCGATCAATCTTCCGATGAAACTGGAAGGGATGGTATCCATCATCGTATTGAACTCCTGCGAGATATTGTTGTAGGTGTAGCGCTGCCGGGCAATTTCTTCTTCAATTCCTTTTATCGCGTCCATCAGACTGGTTACTGTCGTTGATGTCTTGAGGTCAGGATAATTTTCTGCAACAGCTAACAGGCGTCCGAAGATCGAACGGGATTCGGCTTCGACCTTATTCAGATCACCGGGTGAGGCAGTTGCAACACTTGCCCGCATTGCGGTGATACGTTCGAAGGTTTCTTTCTCAAATTTCGCATAGCTTTTCACTGAACCGAGCAGCTGGTCAATCATGTCCAGCCTTTTTTTCATGGCTACACGAATCTGTCCGAGCGTTGCCTCAGATGAATTTTTCAGGCTGTAAAAACGGTTATAGATGCCGACAGCCCAGATGATCAGTCCTACAATAACAAGGGCTATGACACCCAGCAAAATCCATCCAAAGATTTCCATAACTATCATTGTACAGATAATCTTACCACTACATAAGGTATTAGGAAAGAGAGGAAACTTTCCAGAAATCCAAAAGGATGCAGCAGGGAAGAAGTAATACAAAGAGAACAAAAAAACGACTAAGAGATGGTCATATTCCCTACTATACGAAGCTTGCCACCTTCAAGATAATGGAGAACAACACGTGCATTGGGAGCGTATACAAGCGCTTTTTCCAGGGTAAGTGTCAGGACTGGCATCCTCCAGTCACCATCCACAATGACTTTTTCCAGGCGGGTGGGGAGGAACTGCATCCAGTGGCCGGCATATAACACCATGCCTTCTTTCAGAGGATCTGGCCAGTATTTCACAATCTGGGCTTTTCCTGATAGGGTGGTGGCATACTTTATTGCGGGATCATTGGTGAGAACAAAGCCTCGGTCGAGGTCATCAGATTCAATATTTTTCAAGGCGAGACCCACCCTGTCTCCTTTGATCGCATTCTCAGCATCTTCATCATGTTTCTGAATAGAGCGAATCTGGGCAGTTTTTTCGGTCGGAAGGATTCTGAGCAGATCATGTTTTTTTATCATCCCCTCTGCTACGAAACCGAGCACGACAACCCCGACTCCTTTCACATTGAAATGTGCATCAACCGGAACTACACCTTTCCCCCCAGTATCATGAGCTTTCTGATGGGCTGTCTGTTTTACCGAAATTTCAAGGAGGTTCTCGCGAAGGCCTACTATATCCTCTTCTATCAACTCGTAATGTTCAAGAACCGTTCCCTTGAGGAGCGGTGCAATCTGATCCATTGAAATATAATTCTTGAGGATAAGATATCCATTGGATTTACCTGCACACTGAAGCATCAGAACGCACTCGCCAAAGGTAGCGTTGATTTCATCAACTACCAGAACCACACGATCCGCGATGGATACTGCATAAAACAGCGATGATAATTTTTCCGGATACCGTGTCGGTTCTATGAAGGTGACGGTTGCATCCCCTTTTTTCAGATTATAGAAAGTAATATCGCTGGTCGTACCTTTCTTTCCCAGATCTTTGGCATAGTCGGGGGGAGCGAGGACCGCGACCGTGAGATTAGACATATATAGCCTTAGGATGTTTAGAAATAAGAGAGTTTATACAAAACGCTGCTTTGTAGAAATCCTGATCCAAAATAGGCTGTATTGACGACCGAAAGATCTAAGGTACGGCGTCTCCTTCTTTTGATGTGTGGTCAAAGAGACATTTAAGATGGGAAAAAATGAAAAATATCTGTTACTAATTTCAAGACAGAAAAAGTGCTTCATTTTTTAATAAATGGATTTTCGGACCTAATTACGAAAAACGGTTCTATCCCATCTTTAGGGTCGCCTCAGCGGCGAGGGGGAAAGTAAAAGCCGAAGCCCTAGTGGCGTCTCCAATTAATATTTTCGATAATTCCAAGAAAAGACAGTCCTGATAATTTCACTACCTAAAGAAAAATTCCAAAAGTGATTCGGGAAATTTTTTTATGAACGAGTATTATGAATCTGCTTTCACAACAAGGGGGGCTTTAACCGCATCAAGAAGATGCTCCATACTGGATACCACAATTGCCGATTCTTCGAGCATGAAATTCACCTTTTCATGCCTGCCGGATCTTCGGAAATCTGTCCGTAATGCAATTATCTGTTTTCCGTGTGCGAATGCGTACCCCATCTCCCAAGCAGTCCCTGCATCTGCGTCGGCACCATCAATAATGGCAACGAGTTTGTCAGCATTTTCAAGAGCTTTTAAATTTACAGAAAAGATCCGCCTCTGTTCTTCTTGGTTCCGTGCAGATGAATCATCGCCCGATTCCTGAGGCAGGTATACCTCAAAAAACTTATTTCTCAACTGCCCGGCAACCGATAAATTATAAGCACGCTCAGATTCTGAAAAAAGAGGTGCTGCAAGATAAACGCGATATTGAGAAAACGTCGCAACATCAAAAGCCCTGACATCCGGGAATCGTTTAAGAAAGACGCCCCGGGTCGCTTTTTTGAGAGGGTCGGTGCCCTCACTACCATAGTATGTACTCGTAACTCCACAGGTAGGTGATGAATTAACCCCGACAATACAGGCTGGAGGTCCCTGCAGATCAATGATCGCCTGTACCTCATCTGCCAGCACATCAAGGAGATGAGTAAATTCCTGCGTGTTGAGTCTTTCGAGAAATGTCCCGGGCTTCCTGTCAGGTCCCAGATATATCGTCTCCGGACAGGGAAGTGGTATCATTTCAATATTGAATTTTTTACACCGTTCTCTTGCGCGCTCGAACAGCACGAGATCCGAGGGTTTCGTGATCCCTTTTGCACGCAGAGCTGGATTAAGAATACAGGGGCTGCAGAGTACGTACATTGATACAGTGTGTGCACGCACAGATGATCAATGATGCCGCTGTATGCATATCGGGATAACAGCTGTGATCCCAGGAAGTGTACGGTAAAAAAACTTGAAAAATCCGGTTTATTAAAAATATTCAATAGAATTTCCCAAATACCCAGAAACACACTACTCCTTGATCCTACTGCTGAGCAGGCACTCTCCCCGGCAGATAAACATGTAAAATCAATTACGGTACTGGATTGTTCATGGGTAGTGTTAGACACGGGAAAAGTACGTTCATGGCGAATCCGCCGGGCGCTTCCCTTTCTGGTTGCAGCAAATCCGGTTAATTTTGGCAAACCCTGCGTACTCTCTTCAGTTGAGGCACTTGCTGCTGCACTGTATATTATTGGGGAAAAAAACCGGGCTGAGGAACTTCTCTCGAAAGTCAGTTGGGGTATCCGTTTTTTAGAAGTGAACCTGGAACCACTTGATCTCTATGCAAATGCAAAGGACAGTAAAGATGTGATAAAAATTCAGGAGCTCTATATTTAAGGTTTCTTTAGTAAAAATTTCCTTTTTTCGGACGTATTTTAAAAAAAAGGTAAAAATTTGAATTTTCATCTGATAAAAATAAAAAATTGAGAGGCTAAAATATTATAGATTACCTGCAATAAAGTTACAATAGGAAAAGTTACCTGATGACTATATAAGGGGTGGTAATTACTTTGACCGATACTACGGCAATTTCCATTTTATGCGTAGATGATGAACCTTTTGTATTGGAGATTTTAGAAAATTTTTTTGAACGGGAACCCGGATTTTCAATAAAAACATGTTCAAATGCAACAGATGCTCTGGAACTTTTACACACCCTCCAGTTTGATGCCGTCATTGCAGATTTTGGCCTTCCCGATATGGACGGGATTACATTACTCAAGGAAACCCGGGGAAGGGGATTTTCCGGTCTTTTTATTATCATCACAGGTAAACATCGCGCCCATGTTGCCATTGATGCGTTGAATAATGGTGCAGATTATTATGTGCAAAAAGGAGGGGGAATTGTAAACGACATGGATCCGCTTGTTGGTTTCATCAGGGAGGGGGTCGGAAAAATTCGGGCAGACCGTGAATTGCTTGAAAGAGAGAGTCTTTATCGTTCAATTATTGAACACCAGTCCGATCTTGTCTGTCGTTTCCTCCCAAAGGGAGAAATTCGTTTCGTAAATGATTCATATGCAAATTTTATCGGAAGCGGAAAGAAAGAGGCAATCGGAAGCAATTTTATTTTACTCATACCGGAAGAAGATAGCGAAAAAATTGTGGAGCAATTACACAATCTTTTACCGTCAAATCCTGGATTAACCATCGAACATGCCATTAAGAAGGGTGATGGATCATCTGTTCTGGTTCAATGGAGTTATCGTGCGATTTTCAATACTGGTGGAGAGATTATTGAGTATCAGGCAGAAGGCAGGGAAGTTACTGGATTGCTACAGGCTCATGAAATCCCCGCTTCAAAGAAGGTAAAGGATGCGGCCACACCCCTGCAAACCACTACCATTGATACTGAGTCTGAGGACGAGTGGAAAACATTCACTAAAACCATTGACGCCCTTGAGAACCCGGTATTTGCAATCGACAAAACCGGAGTCGTCATTATCTGGAATAAAGCCATGGAACAGCTGACAGGTGTGAAGTCAAAAGAAATGGTGGGTAAAGGAAATCGCGAGTATGCTATTCCATTCTTTGGTGAACCAAGACCAATGCTTGTTGATTATATCGTCATATCAACAGATAAAAGACAATCCGGAAAATTCCCGGGAATAAAACGAATGGGAAACACATTTATCGGTGAAATGGAAAAAGTCAAAATTCACGAAATACCGATGTTCTTGTGGGGAAAAGGAACTGCAGTACACGATGGAAAAGGCGTGCTGATTGCAGCAATCGAGACAATTACGGTTGTCGAGCAACAGCAGGCAGCTCAAACGCCGGGAGATTCAGAAAAGGAGGTGTATATCGGAGGAATATCAAGTCCTACACTTAAAGTTGCCGGGGGGAGTGCGAGCGGAGCGATTGCTGGTCTCATCCCATCACCTCCAAGAGGTTATGGCATATATGCAACAAACCAGCGGTTATTTGTTATTCAAAATCCGGATTTCGATCTTTCAAAACCCAGGGGAATGCAGTATGGACCCTATGTTCTCGATGACCTTTTCGGTACAAGGGCAACTATTGATAACCGCCCAAAAACCATTGAGACGATTGAAAAATTATTGGTCTACGAGATTGCAAAACAAGAACTGGTCACAATAGAATTGATGAATCCGGTTCTGCTACCCGGTTTCCTTACACTCTATAACAAGAAAGGTGAATCATTCAGGATGTTTATCGATCATAAAACGGCATTTTTGCAGATAGAACAGTTGATAAAATCATTCTATCCGGAAATTTTACGGTTGGAGTAAATGCAGATATTGAATTTTTATTAAAAATTTTCAAGGGGCTAACCCTGGTTTGCATCTTATTCCCGGCAATCGAAAATACAGACCATTATCTTTCTTATAACCATATAATACCGGAGATGTGGTCTATTACAAGGATCATTTCACTTTTCTCAATTGTGTGTCTCGTTTTCAAAAGTACCGCACGAGCAGGATGTTTTTATCCCCATAGCTTTTTTGTATACAACTA
>Ga0105106_10000560_pt1 | contig 26232 bp, 19 predicted proteins | sample PPLLaktember2015_5_FD_79109 | JGI IMG/M metagenome (GOLD analysis project Ga0105106, IMG submission 79109) | Freshwater sediment microbial communities from Prairie Pothole Lake near Jamestown, North Dakota, USA - PPLs Lake P8 Core (1) Depth... | ecosystem: Environmental > Aquatic > Freshwater >...
TATCTCGGGCTACGTGGTATTTGTTATGTTGAACTTTCAGTAGAGACTGCCAGTCAGGATGTCCATTCAGGTCTGGGCGGATCGATCTTTCCCAATGCTGCCTAGCGGCTGGTATGGGCGTTGAACACACTCAAACAGCCGGATGAACGCATCCGGTTGCCTGGGCATTACGATACCGTCAAACCCCCCTCCACCCGGGACCGTGCATTAATGGAAAAAATGCCTGAGACTGCCGACGAATACCGCACCCGCTATGGAGTGAAGTCGTTTCTGAAGGGAATGACCGGTGGGGTTGATATGCGCCTGGATGAAGTCTTCCAGCCAACCTGCACCATCTGTGGCTTGACCTCTGGCTACCAGGGTCCGGGTTCGAAGACAGTGCTGCCCGCTCGCGCCTCCGCCAAAATTGACTTCCGTCTGGTTCCCGATCAAACCCCAGAACAGGTTCTCAAAGCCCTACGCGCTCACCTGGATGCAGAAGGTTTTTCTGATGTCATGATCAACTTCCTGGGTGGCGAAGCGCCAGCTCGTACGGACCCGGATGACCCCTTCGTAAAATTGGTTGTGGATACAGCCCTTCCCGTGTATGGCGTCCCGATGGAGATCATTCCATTAAGTGGTGGGTCAGGTCCCAACCATGCCTTTGTTCATCACCTGAACTTGCCGGTGGCAACTGCAGGTGTAGGGTATCCGGGCACTCAGGCACATGCTCCCAATGAGAATCTCCGCCTGGACCTGTACCTTAAAGGCGCTAAACACATCGCCCGCATCATTGGAGAATTTGCGGATTAGGAAATAATTCCGGTAATAATCACAATTTTGACCGGGGCTTTTGAACATCTTTTATGTTTGAAAGCCTCGGTTTGTTTTTTTGCTGTTTCATAACTGCTTTTTTTTCTTTTCCAATTATATCAACCAGATTCCAAGCCGATTCAACCTCATCGACCTCAGCGCGCGTCTCGGGTAGCTCTCCATAGCGTACTTTAAGATATGCCTGTGTGATCTCTTTCACCGCTTGGTTCTGTTCTGGAAACAACGCCTCCAGATCAGGCATGAATTCCAGTGGCGTCTGAGCATCCGGGCGGGGGTGTCCTAAATCATCACATAAATCCATCAGGTCAGTATACACCTGTCGAACACGGGCTGCAGCCCGTAATCTGGCTTGACGGCGGAAATCCACCGCATTTCCCAGATTATTTACCAGTTCTTCCCATTGCCGGCGAAGAGCGGCTCTCAACAAATCCCAGAACGCCCCACTCACAAGCAGCGATTGCTGATCCTCCCTGATCAATCGACGCTTGCGCTCTTTCCATATCTGGAAGGCTAACCAATACAGAATTCCTCCAACCACTAGAATTATTACCACCCCCAATAGAATTCCTTTGATGCTCGGTGCCCACCTGGCTAATGTCTCCATCGCCTGGGTGGCACCGATCACATCTGCCATGCGTTGTGAAAACGTTTCCATCATCTCCAGCAGTTGTTCGAGTTGATCGGTTAGCTCCTGAAGAAGGATCGGTGTACCCGCGCTGCTGTTCATCAGGCGGATGACCAATGCCAGGATCGGCGAGATGATCCCCCAGAGCAAGATCGCCAACAATCCAACAATACCGATGAATATCGATGCTATCCAAAGCAAGTAATTAGAAAAAAAGTCACCGAAAAATAAGGCTAAACCCACGGTGATCGCTGAAGCAAATAGCACACCCAGGAACCAGCGTCGATCGAATACATTCAGGCTGCCACCCCGTAATGTGCTTAGTACAGAAATCCGGGCAGAGGCCATCGCCAGAAGAGCGCAGAAAATGAAAATAAAGATAAATCCACCCGGAGTTTCTCCTGTCAGCAGGGTATTAATAATTGCAAACACTATGTACATGAAGATGCCGATCACAAAGTGGTCTCTGACCACCATTGGACCGACGCGTTCTTGCGCCAGGGAGATCCCGCGCCACCAACCTACCAGCACAGTTAAAATGATCACGAGTTCATCCGGAATGATCGTACGCCAGTCGGTAAAACTCCGCAATGGACGGTTCAATAATTCCACCAATCCGACGCTTTCATGCGCATATAGTAAAGTTTTCAGACCAATGAGCACCCCGACCAGCAACAATCCCAGGGTGATACCCTGCCGGATCCGCATCCGCAATCGCACAGCATCCATCAACCTCACCGCCCATAAAGATACCAGCATGATTCCCGCTAAGATCAATGCTCCCCTGACCGGTGATACCGCATATGTAGCCGGTGTGAGAGACCGGAACCAGGGCGTCACCCAGCTTATTTCCATCCCCACCAACATCAATAATGCCAGCTCACGCCATGGACTCAGCCCGAAATAGGTACCCTTCTCCGACTCAGATAATAATGCATGTACCGACATATTATCCTTTACTATTCTCGATCAATAGTTTCTTAAAAGGACGATGCAGACAAGTTATACCGGGTATTTGTGGTAACGGTTCCTCAGCCAGGCTGATTAAAGTTATCCTGCGCTCATGCTTTTTCAATTGGATCACCGTTTGCGCTAATTCTGGACTGGTCACTGCGGTCAGGATCACCATGGTAGCCCCAAAAGGAATGCGGGGAGCCTCGCGCATTAAAAATCGTTCAAATTGCGCTGTGACCACCGATGTTACTCCCGCTAGTGCCTCCAATAAATGTGATAATTGTTTAGGTGAACGCCCGGGTTGGATCCGGAATGGCTGGTCGGCATGCGCCAGACAGCCATTTGCGATTAACCCAACCTTATAGCCCTCCTGAAGTCCCTGATTGACTAAAGTGGCTGCCAATCGGATCAGGTGCTCAAGTAATTCGGGGTACACCCCCTCCCAATGGCGGGAAAAGGTTGATACATTCATACATACCACCATCACCTGCCCTGAGGTGGGTTGGAAAACCTTCACCTGCAGCTGCCCCGTCCGAGCGGTAGCCGGCCAGTGCACGCGCCGAAAGCTGTCCTCAGGGTGATACGCACGCACACCCATTGGTCTGTTTGGGTCTTCAAATAATCTACGGCGGGAACGGCGGTCCCCAAACGGATCTTCAGCTGGCAGTTCGATATATGACCTGGGCAGGAGCTCGGGGAAGACTGTCAGGTATTCTGTCGGACCGATTTCCTTAGTTTTTTCATAAAAGCCGAATAGATCCCCTGAATCTAATCGAACCGGTCCAGCGGCATAGATACCGCGTTTTCGAAACATCAGCTTGTATTCACGGCGCGTCCGTTCAAACCAGCGTAAGCTGAAAACGTTGGTCAGGATTCCTCGATCAGGGATATGGCTGGGAGCCAACACATCATCATCCTCCGGTCCCACCGCCCTGGACCATGGATCCTGGGTACGCAGCCACGAAATGGGCAGGAGTTTACGGTTCTCAACCTCAACTTGTAATCTGGTCTTCTCGCCTGGAAAACCTCGAATATAGTGAAATTTCCGTCGGTATGTCACCTTATCTAGGGAGTGTTTCCGCCACCAGGTAGCTACACCCAGGACAACAAACAAAGCCGTCGATAAAGCAACCAGAAGATCTATCCGGAAGATAACTCCAAAAATTAGGAGCATCACCAGGACCACAAGCCAGCGATTCTCTCGCATATCAACCTTCAACCGGGACCGAAACCGATGCAACGATATCCGCGATCAACTCAGACGGCTGGCGGCCGCGCAACTGCGCTTGAGGTGAGATCATCAAACGGTGCGTCAGCACATGGGGTGCCATTTCCTTAATATCATCCGGCAGCACATAATCCCTTCCCTGGATCGCTGCCCAGGCCTGGGAAGATTGGTATAAAGCCATGGTAGCTCGCGGACTGGCGCCAAGCTGGATCTCGTCATTCTTCCGAGTGGCTCGCGCCACTCGGACGATATAATCACGTAAGGATACTTCCACCCGTACCTCTTGCCGTTCCGAGCCCAACTGTTGGATCTCCTCAGGGGTAGTTACCGACTGAAGCTCTGAGAGTGGATCGGCCTGGCGGAATCGCTCGAGGATTTGTCCCTCCTCAGCTTCTGAAGGGTATCCAATTAAAATACGCAGCAAGAAACGATCGATCTGAGCCTCGGGCAGCGGGAAAGTACCTTCCAGCTCCACCGGATTTTGAGTTGCCATCACCAAAAAAGGTCGGGGAAGTGGGTGCGTTACCCCGTCAATAGTCACCTGGCGTTCTTGCATAGCTTCGAGTAAGGCTGATTGTGTGCGCGGGGTAGCCCGATTGATTTCATCTGCCAAAACGACCTGGCTCATTACCGGTCCAGCGCGAAACTCAAATTCCTGCGCTTTCTGGTTGAACCAGCTTAATCCCGTTACATCTGAGGGAAGCAGGTCGGGTGTGAATTGGATTCTCCGAAAGGAACAGCCTAAGGAGGCTGCCAGAGCGCGTGCCAGGGTCGTTTTTCCGATTCCAGGCACATCTTCGAGCAGAATATGTCCCTCGCATAAAACCGCTACCAATGCCAGGTTGATCGCATCATCCTTCCCAACGATCACTTTTTGAACATTCTCCCGCAGCCTGCGGGCAACCTCAGCAATCATATTCACCTCGAAGGAAAGATTTATTTATAGGCTTATAGAATTCTTTACCGGGTACACTAGGTATACTACGCGCACAGAACAATTGGTTCATTAATTTGTCAAGTTGATGTATTTTAACATAACAAAAATAATATTCCTGCTAACGGTTGTTGATAATTACCCTCTGCTCTTACTGGTATAATCTTTTCCATGATAGCTATGGTTGCGCTAGATATCGAAACTACCGGCCTGGATCCCCAGGCCGATTCAATTATTGAAATAGGTGCGATCCGCTTTACTGCTCGTCGCGAAGAGGGCGAGTGGACCAAATTGATCAATCCGGGAAGGCGTATCCCACCCTTCATTACACAATTGACCGGTATCACCGATCAAATGGTTTTGACTGCACCGCCTATCCGCGCAGTTCTGGCTGAGTTGAGTGATTTCGTCGGTGACGCCATAGTCTTGGGTCATAACATTGGTTTTGACCTCTCCTTCCTGAACAAGCAAGGAATTTTACGTCAAAATGACTGTATCGACACTTACGAGCTGGCATCCGTACTGTTGCCAAATGCTGGACGGTACAATCTTGGAGCTCTTGGACAGATCCTCAATATCCCATTGTCCGCTACGCATCGTGCTCTCGACGATGCCCGGGTTACCCGCGCGGTCTATTTACGGCTATACGAAATGGCCATGGAGCTACCCCTCCAATTGCTTGCTGAGATAGTCCGCCTGGCTGAGTCGACAGATTGGAAAGGCTATCGCGCTTTCTATGAGGCACTCCGGGCAAGATCCAAAGAAACCATTGCCCCCCGTCATGTACCTCAGGCAATGGATCGATCGATCCTTGATGGATATACGACCCGTAATCTGCCACCCCTCACCCCGGCTCACGAGATAACACCCCTCGACTCGGATGAAATTGCCTCCATTTTAGAGATCGGTGGTGCCTTCTCCCGTTACTTCCCTGCTTATGAGTACCGTCCACAGCAGGTGGAAATGCTGCGCGCCGTGACCCGCTCGTTATCGGAGAACCATCACCTGATGGTCGAAGCTGGTACCGGAACGGGGAAAAGCATGGCTTACCTTCTCCCAGCAGCATTCTGGTCGCTTCAAAACGGTTTACGAGTGGTTATTTCTACAAATACAATTAATCTTCAAGATCAATTGATCAACAAGGACGTTCCCGACCTGCGCGCTGCTCTCGGGATAGACCTGCATGCTGCAGTTATGAAAGGGCGATCGAATTATATGTGCCCCCGCCGGCTTGAGGGTCTCCGCCGCCGGGGACCAGATGGACCTGACGAACTGCGCGTCCTGGCTAAAGTCCTGGTCTGGCTTCAAACTACAAAAACTGGAGACCGCAGTGAGATCAATTTAAATGGACCAACCGAACGCGAGATATGGCTTCGACTGTCTTCAGAGGACGAGGGTTGTACCACAGAGAATTGCCTCAAGCGCGGTGGGATTTGCCCTTTTTATCAGGCTCGCCAGGCTGCCCAGGCAGCCAACATATTGATCGTCAATCATGCACTGCTCCTGGCAGATGTTGCCACCGGCAACCGCGTTTTGCCGGATTATGATTATGTGATCATCGATGAATCCCATCACCTTGAGGAAGCTGTCACCAATGCACTCAGCTTCAAAATAACCCAGGCAATGCTCGAGCGCGCCCTGCGTGAGCTTGGGGGAGCCAACAGCGGTGTTCTTGGGCGTCTGCTCACCGCTTTTGAAGGCATCATCTCACCAGCGGATTATGCGAATCTGAACAACCTGGTCCAGCAGATCACTGATCTGGCTTTTCATTTTGAAGTCCTTGTCCAAGAGTTCACTCGATCCATTGAACAATTCTTATTAGAGCAGCGTGAGGGGCGTCCGGTTGGAACGTATGCCCATCAGGAACGTATCCTGCCAGCCACCCGAACACAACCTGCCTGGGCAGATGTAGAAGCTACCTGGGACGAGGCTGAACACTCGCTGGATCCAATGGTCAGGCTCCTCGGAAATCTTGTCCAGGCTGTTGGGGAATTAAGCGAGACTTTGAGTGAGGACATTCAAGAACTGTTCGGGGGTCTTTCCAGCTTGCACCGTCGCTTTACTGAGATCCAAATTAATATTAACGGCCTGGTCTTCACAGCCAAGTCCGATATCATATATTGGGTTGAGATCAATTCGACTGGCAGGCAGCTGTCTTTAAATGCTGCACCCCTTCACGTAGGACCATTGATGCAGAAGTACCTGTGGCATGAAAAATCTGCCGTTATCATGACCAGTGCTACCCTCACAGCTGCCGGCGAATTCGACTATCTCCGCGGCCGGCTTTACGCCGAAGAAGCTGACGAACTTGCAGTCGGTTCACCTTTTGATTATGAATCTGCTACATTGCTGTACCTGGTCAATGATATCCCTGAACCTAATGACCGCAATGGGCATCAAAGAGCCATCGAACAAGGTGTATTGCAGTTGTGCCAGGCAACCCAGGGGAAAGCTCTGGTCCTATTCACTTCATATGAGCAATTGAAACGCACTTCTCACGCCATTGGTCCATTGCTCGGTCGGCATGATATTCGGGTATACGAGCAGGGCGAAGGTGCTTCTGCGAATACCCTGCTTGAGAATTTCCGTGCCGATGGAAAGGCAGTTTTATTGGGAACAAGAGCTTTTTGGGAAGGTGTGGATGTTCCCGGCGAGGCGCTTTCTGTGCTGGTGATTACAAAACTGCCTTTCGATGTCCCATCTGATCCAATTGTGGCTGCCCGTGCTGAGACATTCGAAGATCCATTCAGTCAATATTCCTTACCTGAAGCAATTTTACGATTTCGCCAGGGATTCGGTCGTCTGATCCGTACCCAATCCGACCGCGGCATCGTCGTCATCCTTGACCGCCGTGTGCTTACCAAGCGCTATGGACGCATGTTCATCGAATCTCTACCCACCTGCACAATGCAGGTAGGTGCCCTTGCTGACCTGCCCCGCGCTGCTACCAAATGGCTTAATATGTAAGTTTCTTGAGGGTGAAATATCATTGAGCATCATCTGCTGCTGCAGAACGCCCATAAAATAACAACCATGTGCTTCCATACTGCCGCCGGTCAAACTCAGTCAGGTTGACTAAAACATCGCTTTCGGTCAGATCAGTGAATTCTACCGGATGGATCTGTACGATGACCCAGGCATCTATTGAAAGCCATTCAGAATGTGAATCCAGGTATAATAACGCACGTTTCCACAGCCCCTTGTATTGCGGCGGGGCAATAAATATATAGTCAAATGGTTCGCCCGTTGATTTCTCTAAATAAGAGAACGCATCCAGCTGATAAACTTCAGCCCCGTCCTCTAACCCTGTTTGGCGAAGATTGTTCCTGATTGTTTTCACCGGTTGGTGATTTATATCGAGGAAGACAACTCGACTGGCTCCCCGACTCAGAGCCTCTATTCCAACACTGCCAGTACCGCCAAACAAGTCCAGGAATGACGCCTCCTGAATATCCGGTCCCAAAATGTTAAATAAAGACTCCCGCACGCGATCAGTGATAGGTCGGGTCGTGTCCCCCGGCACCGCACGAATTCGCCGCCTCGTGCTTTCCCTCCGATGATTCGCAGCTCGCCCCTCATCGACGAACTCTAACCGTTGGAATATTGTCCTTATGATCCAACTCTCTCCACGCTTCGTCGGGCAGCCAGGATATTGGCGCGCGGGGCGATCGTCGGAAGAACACAACCTGTCCCAAGGATAAAACCTTCTCCCCCGGTCGCGGCAATGGCATCCCATGCTTCTTCTTTGACCTGTTCAGGAGTCCCAAGTACCATCGTGCGTTCTCGCTGAAGACCCCCGCACAGTACTTTTTTCGTCATCTCTTTGGCAATTCTTAATTCGGGGTATGTATCGCGGTCATGCCAGTTTATAACCTGGACCGGATACTCCCGCAATCGATCGAACATGACATGATTCCCATGCAGATGAAGCACATTCAACCACAGTTCACGAGCTGCATCTAATACTTCAAGGTCAGGTCCGACTCCGAGATCAGTATATTCGCCTTCTGTGAGTAAATGATAATTCGCGTGCTGGACTGCATAGAAGATCCCCGCAATCCCTGTTTTAGCAGCCGCCTCAATAAATGCCCGTGTGCCCTCCGCGATCATCTTCAATCCAGCTCGAACAGCCTCTGGATACAGACGTATATGGACCAGCAGAGCCTCTCCTCCGACCAGGTTCTTTGCCTGTGCCAGAGGACTGAATATCGTTTGTAGTACTGGTACAGAAGGACCAACCGCGTGACACACCAGATTGAGACATGTTATCTGATCCGCCAGGCATCCTCGATTTGGATCCAACACAGTTAGCTTGAGCCAGTCATCGGGAGAATGGACCACCCTTGTTTTGTACTCCCGCGTACCTTCGCTTGCCCCACACCATTCATCCTCTACCCCCCAATCCCGCAGACAGTATGAAGATGCTGGAGTAACCTTTATCAGGTCAAAATCAAAGGTCTCCTGGAAAGCTACCGTTGCGGCAGCCAGGCTTTCCGGGGTCTGGTCATCCACCGGGAAGTGGCGCCATAATGCAACCGGTGGCCGGTCCAGAAAATCTCCACTAAGGCAAGCTTCCATCCGCTGCCGATGATTTATTGCTCGTGCTTCCAAATCTCTTTCTCCAGGTTCCAGTCTCCCTGGGACATTTCATTCATGTGACCTAAAGCTAACTTGCGGAGCATATCCGCTGCTACCTGCCCCGAAGTCGCTTCTTCGGCAACGATGTCGACTACCCGTTGAAATGCAGCCACACCCTCTTCTTTCCGGTCCATCGCCTTATACACCATACCCAGGCTGTAATAACCATCCGTGAACGAGGTGTCCAATGCGACAGCTTGCTTTAAATCATCCACCGCAGGCTCATATTGTTTGCGGGCATAGTAAGCCATCCCCCTGCGTTGGAATTCTTCAGCAGTGGCAGGTTCACCCATTGTGGTTGGATCTACTGGTACCGATTTAACCTTGAAAATTTCTTTTTTCTTAAAGAGTTTCATGGCGGTTCTCCTATCGTTGGGATTGTGCTGTTATATTTTGGTTATTAGGGCGATTTCGTTTACATGACCACCCAATGGAGCTCCATCTGGATCGAACATACTCAAACCGAATCCTTAGGATTCCGTCGACTTTGGCTTATTCGATATTTCTGTCTTACCTCACCCTCATTCATACGGATCCTCTCGTATTCAGTTTCCGGAATTAATTTTGGAGACGAAACCGGTTTCCCGGTTTCGTCCAAACCAACATAAACGAAATAGGCATCATTGGTAAAAGTACACTCTCCAGAAAGTAAGTCCTCAGCAACCACATGCACTTCCGCTTCCATAGAAGTGTGTCCCACGTAACTGACTTCAGCTGTCAGGGTGACAAGATCGCCTAAACGAATAGGCTGGTGAAAGGTCAACATATCCACTGCGACCGTTACCACCCGGTGTTGGCAGTGACGTATACATGCTAGAGCGCCTGCCTCATCCATAAGTTTCATGATTGCACCACCATGAACATTGCCAAAGTTATTGGCATGTTCAGGTCCCATTAGTTGCGCAAGGGATACCCGGGAAGCGCTAACGAGTTTACCAGGCATATTATCCTTCAAAGTCAATCCATATCCTCGCGCATTTCACCGAAATCTAATGCAGGTAGAAGTTCAGGTTGATCTAATAGTACATCAATCGTGCTAAAAGTCAGTTCTGACATCATGGGGGCTAAAGGAACGTTCGCCAATGGAGCGATCCGCAATTCTGGTGGATGTGGTATATATCTTTTTGGTAACATATATCCATCAGCAATCTTTCTAAGAATACGTGGACCTTCTGCCAACCAACCGACGTAATGTCCAAAAACCGAAAAAACTTTCCGATTGGGAGAAATCCATCCGATCCATTCACCTTGTTTGTTGTAAATATACGGATAAACTAAATATGCTTCACAGTCTCCGCGTGAAGTGTAAATTGGAATGGTTTGGTTCTGATCTGCCATAACTAAAATTATACCCTTATCAAGTCCCTTGGGGGTGATTTCTGCCCTCAATTAACATCTCTATACGTAAAATACCGATTCACAAAAAAATTCCAGAACATTACAACAATGACCGCCAATGCCAGGGTCAGATTCTCGCCTATCATATCCGGTGAGACGATCCAATACTTTTCCGGTAGCAGCTGTAACCACCCGGTTACGATTGGTTCCAAAAATTTTAATATCGGTATCCGGATAATAAGCCCCGCCACACTGACAATGAAGAATTCCCCCAACTGCCGTAGAACATGTTTCGATCGCGAATCTGGGTAGGTCCAATAACGGTTCCAGATAAAATTGCTTATGATTGCACAAACGAAGGAAATACCGCCGGCAACTACGTAATTGATGCCGATCAGCCTGTGCAGGATATTTTCAATCCCAAAATCCACGATCGCCCCAATGATCCCAACCCCCGCAAAGCGTAAAAACCGGGTTCGCTCGCGGGAATTGATCAGAATGCTTGTCATAACAGATCCATCTTGTGGCGAAAATAGGGAATGGTTTTTGCCAGGCCTTCTTCCAGGCTGATGTGTGGCTCCCATCCCAGGACCATTTTCGCCTTGCTAATATCTGGGCGCCGGCGCTGAGGATCGCTTTCCAACCTCTCTTCAGGCATGAAAACTAATCCAGCCGGATTACCGACCATCTTGTTGATCGTCTCGGCGAACTCCAGGATGGTTGTTTCAACAGGGTTACCAATATTTACCGGAAGATGTTCATCGCTCATCAGCAGCCGGATTATCCCTTCGATCAGGTCATCTACATAGCAAAAACTGCGGGTTTGCATTCCATCGCCATAGATCGTAAGGGGTTTTCCCAGTAAAGCTTGTTGGATGAAGTTTGGGACTACCCGTCCATCGTCAAGGTGCATGCGGGGTCCGTAAGTGTTGAAAATCCGAACGATGCGCGTATCGATCCCATGGAAATTATGGTAAGCCATGGTCAGTGCCTCCGCAAAGCGCTTTGCTTCGTCGTAAACAGATCGCTTCCCGATCGGATTGACATGTCCCCAATAGGCTTCGGTTTGTGGATGCTCTAATGGATCTCCGTACACCTCACTTGTGGATGCAAGGATGAAGCGTGCCTCATATGTGCGGGCGACTCCTAAAGTATTATGCGTTCCCAGGGCACCAGCTTTCATGGTTTGGATGGGGAGGTTCACATACCCTAACGGTGAGTTGGGATTTGGACTGGCAGGAGAAGCAAAATGCATTACCGCATCCACTTTCCCGGGTACAAATATAAAATCCGACACATCATGGCGGATGAAAGAGAAACCAGGTTTATTGGCAAGATGAGCAAGATTGTCGGGGCTGCCAGTAATAAAATTATCCATCCCGACCACCGCATGACCATCACCCAGCAACCGCTCTGTTAAGTGAGAACCGAGAAATCCCGCTGCCCCCGTAATCAAGATCCGCATATTTATCTCCAATCCATCCGAACTGTTAATCCGTCCCCCGTGATCTGTTGTGCCTGATTGGTGATCGAATTGATCAACCAAATATTACCCTGGTACAGAACTCCAATAAAATACTGATTATTTTCCGTCATGGTCGCAGGTGACCAGACGACTCGTTGTGGTTCGATGCCAACTGCCCCCTCCGTGGGAAACAGTCCAGTATGGTTCGAACCATCTCGATCCATCACATAAAGCCGATAACTGCTGTTATTACTTTCATCTGGGAATATCGCCTGCAAGTACGCTACCTGGTAAGAATTTTCTATCACCGGTAGATTCCCATCCGCGACTGTCGAGCTGATCACCGTGCTCGATAGAGGAGAAGGCTCTGGATAAGCGAACATTCCCACGTCGGCTACTAACGGAACCGGCGCGCCACCAGTCAGGGGGATTGCAACCACATCAAATTGGGGAGATTCATCGACTGCCTCATCACCCTGGATCACAGTATGTTGTACTGTATAGATGACGTTCCCATCCGGTGACCAACTCACCCCGGGTACCCATGCCCAATCTCCCCCCGTCTGGTAAGGCTGCAAGCTCAACAAGGGCTGAAGCACGTCCTGACGCGTATCGTATATCCCAATACTATCCGGGCGAGCATATGCCAGTCTGACTCCATCGACCGACCAGCGAAAATCCATCCCCCACCAGCCATATACGCCACCTGAATTAGCTTCTAGCTCCAGGCGTGGAGGAGAGACAGTGCCAGATGGGCTCACACCTATGATGGATAGATCATTATTAGCCTGCCAACCTGGAGCAGCCGATCTTGGTTCAACGGTTGAGTACCCCACTACACTTAATCCTGAACCCCAATCGGCGAAATGGACCACGTTGGTAACACCCAGGTCAACCATCACAGGTGGATCTGATTCCAACCAGGCTGCCCACAGCTGATTGATTGTATTATCTTCAACGCCTGCTCTGGTGAACAAGAGCCATTCACCATCCGGTGAGAGCGCGAAAATCTGGCCATCCAGGTCACTGGTAGTAACTACAACTCGCCGGTTTGCGGTGTTAGCATCCATTATCCAGGCATTTCCCGCCGATAGATAAGCAACTCGACCCGGGATTGCCAAAGATGCAAAAGGAGTCTGACTGCCAATCATATCAATTTCTGGAATAGCTTCTTGAAGGATTTCGGTTTTAACAATCGAGTTCGAAGCTTCCACGTCATCCTCGAAAACGCGTAGGTACGTGATTTCTTGCAATCCATTTACACCTGGCTGGCTCAATAATCGCTCCCCTATGGACAGTGCCTCATTCCTGAGTTCCTGGTGTTCAAAGGGGATCACTTCCTGTTCAATATAGTATTCCTCCCGGACGCGCACAAGATGTACTTCAGATCCATCGGATAGGACTGTATACAATGGTGGATCGCTGCGATCGAGATCACCGGTAGTGAGGCCTGCAGTTGTTAAGGCGTCCTGTACTGTACTCCCCGCCTGTACCTGCACCTGATAGCTTTTTCCATCTGCGCTAATACTGACACTGATCAACCCTTGTGTTACCCTTGGTGGTGTGCAGCTACCCAATAATATGGATAACAAACAAAAACCGATTATGAGAAATAATGGGAATGGCCTGCAATGGTATAATCGCACAGATCACTCAGCAGTTTGGTAGTAAATCGAATAAATAGCAGACGCTCAATTATAGCATGGCAGACCAACCTCTCCCAGAAACCACACAAGAACTGCTCCTGGCTCGGTTAGAAGCGCTGTTATTCGTTGCACCTGGCTCGGTGACCGCGGCACAGTTAGCAGAAGCCTTGGAGATCCCTATTCGGGAGGTCGAAAAAGGTCTCGAAAGAATCGAATCAGATCTCCAAAGAGGTATTCCCGCCCGCGGCCTACGACTGCAGCGCCACCAAAATCGTTTCCAAATGACCACTTCCCCCGAAATGTCCGAACTGATCGAACACTTTCTTGGATTGGAAAGTGTCAGTCGCCTCAGCCGGGCAGCACTGGAATCCCTGGCTATCATCGCCTATCAACAGCCTGTCACCCGTCCAGAGATTGATGCTGTGCGGGGGGTTAATAGTGACGGTGTACTTAAAAGTTTGCTAAGCAAGGGATTGATTCAGGAAATTGGTCGAGCCGAAAAACCGGGCCGCCCAATCCTTTACAACACAACCTCGGACTTCTTACAGCATTTTGGCCTCAACTCTCTTACTGAGCTGCCCCCATTAGCAATCGAGACTGCATCGGGCGTTATTCAAAACGAGTTCCTGGACGAGAATTCCACCGTATAATCCAAAGCCTATTGACTTTTAGGTTCTATTATTGTAATATCGTATGGGAGCGCTCCCAAAACTGTTGTGGTGTGCTCTTCAATGATTATTGCTCCTTGAGACAATACATTGCCTACGCTTGAAGAGATTGCCAGGATCGCCGGTACTTCTCGGTCTACAGTTTCACGTGTGATTAATGACCATCAGAATGTCAATCAGCAGACCCGCGCCCACGTCCAGGAAGTGATTCAGCAGCTCAATTTCCATCCAAATCGGGCAGCCCGCCGCCTGGCGGGTGGACGGACCAGAGTATTGGGTCTGGTCATTCCAGCAGAAATTTCTCGCTTATTCAACGATCCATATTTTTCCATTCTCATACAGGGCGTCACGGCTTTCTGCACCGATCAGGATTATTCAGTCATGTTGTGGCTCGCTGAACCGACATATGAACGTCGGATGATCGGGCAAATCTTACATAATGGTTTGATCGACGGCCTGATCGTTTCGTCGTTCATCAGCAACGACCCAATTGTTCGCTCTCTAACCTCTGGTGCCTTACCATATGTGCTGATTGGACGTTCTCTCCACCAGGAAAATGCCTGGTGCATCGATGTAGACAACATCGCAAGTGCCAACCATGCTGTGGAATACCTCATCTCAAAAGGTCGACGCAGGATTGCGCATATATCCGGTCCACGAAACACATTGGTCAGTGAAGACCGCGCCAATGGCTATCGAGCGGCATTAAAGAAATACAATCTATCTGAGGATCGTAAACTCATGGTTGAGGGTGACTTTAGCGAGGTCAGCGGATATCTGGCTGTCAAGAAACTTTTACAACAGCACCCCGACGCAATTTTCGCCGCTAGTGATGCGATGGCACTCGGGGCTTTGCGTGCCATTCTGGAAGCCGGTTTTATTATCCCAGACGACATTGCTGTGATCGGCTTCGATGATATCCCCATGGCTGCCCATGCCATACCACCTCTCACCACCATCCACCAACCGATCCAGGAAATGGGTGCTGCCGCGTCGGAATTGTTGATCACACAGATCGAAAATCCACCGAGTGCACCCTGTCAGAACATCCTCCCTACCAGGTTGGTTTTACGCAGCTCAGCTTGAGGAATAATTATGCGTTTCGGATACTTTGACGACCGCAACCGTGAATATGTGATCACCCAACCCGATACCCCTCTGCCCTGGATTAATTATCTCGGGAATCAGGATTTCTTTGGCATCATTTCAAATACTGCGGGTGGGTATTGCTTTTATAAGGACGCTCGCTTGCGCCGCCTGACCCGCTACCGTTACAATAATGTTCCTATGGATAGTGGTGGGCGCTATCTTTACCTTCGCGATGATGTCAGCGGGGCTTACTGGTCACCAACCTGGCAGCCTACCCAAACTCAGCTGGACGAATATCAATGCTGCCACGGTCTGGGATACACAAAGATCTCATCCGAATTTCTGGGTATCCGCACCAGTCTGAGTTATTTCATCCCTCTCGATGACAATCTGGAAGTATGGTTGCTCGAAGTAAAGAATTCCCGTCCCACAAAAGTAATACTATCAGTCTTTTCATGCGTTGAATTTTGCTTATGGGATGCCCAGGACGATGCCACCAATTTTCAGCGAAATTTATCCACCGGAGAAGTTGAGGTCGAGAATGGGATCATATACCACAAGACCGAATACCGGGAACGCCGTAATCATTTCGCATATTTCGCATGTTCTGAGCCGCTCTCTGGTTTCGAGACCCAACGTGAATCATTTTTAGGTCCCTATCGGGGTTGGGATGTTCCTTTATCAGTTGAAAACGGACATCTAAATAATTCTATCGCCCACGGTTGGTCACCCATCGGATCGCATCATATCAAGTTAACCCTGGCGCCCGGTGGATCATCCCAGGTTGTGTTCATTTTGGGCTATCATGAAAATTCAGCCGATCATAAGTTTAATCCACCTGAATCACAAACGATCAACAAAGAATCTTTAGAACCCATTCTGGCCGCTTACCTGGATCCTGCACATGCTATTACATCACTATCCGATCTTCAACAATATTGGGAGGCACGCTTGCGCACCTTCCAAATCGCTTCACCGGATGTACACACAAATCGGATGGTCAACACCTGGAACGCTTACCAGGTCATGACCACCTACAATATTTCCCGCTCGGCTTCTTACTACGAGTCCGGGATCGGGCGCGGAATAGGCTTTCGTGACTCCAACCAGGATTTGCTCGGTTTTGTCCATTTGATCCCAATAAAAGCACGCCAGCGCATCCTCGACCTGTCTGCTACCCAGCTGGAAAATGGTGGTGCTTACCACCAATATCAACCTATGACCAAGAGAGGTAATGATGCAGTGGGCAGCAACTTCAATGATGACCCACTGTGGTTAGTGTTGGGTACGGCTGCGTACATCAAAGAAACAGGAGATTGGTCAATCCTGGATGAACGGATTGTTTTTAACAACCTGCCAGGAAGTGAAGTTAGCCTGCTCGAGCATTTGCACCGCAGTCTCCAATACACCCTTATCCGCCTTGGACCGCATAGCTTGCCGCTGATCGGCCACGCCGACTGGAATGATTGCCTGAACCTGAATACGTTCTCCGAAATGCCAGGCGAGTCATTCCAGACCGCTACTCACCGCGATGGCACCGTGGCAGAATCGGTATTTATCGCCGGTTTATTCGTTCTGGCAGTCAAAGAAATGGTCGACTTGCTACAGAATTGCGGTTCAGTGGATAAGATTTCACTGTACCAGGACGCGGCTGATAAAATGATCCGTACGATCTATACCCATGGATGGGATGGCAGCTGGTTCCTGCGGGCTTATGATAACTATGGAGTAAAAATCGGCTCCCAGGATTGTGAAGAAGGCAAGATATTTATTGAGCCACAGGGTATATGTGTCCTGGCTGGTTTAGGAATTGAAAATGGCATGGCAGCTAGAGCTCTGAAATCTGTCAATATGCTCCTGGCAACACAGCATGGTCTCGTCTTGCAGCAGCCGGCTTTTTCGCATTATTACCTTAATCTCGGTGAGATCTCATCATACCCACCGGGATATAAGGAAAATGCCGGTGTATTTTGCCATACCAATCCATGGATAATGATCGCTGAGACAATGATTGGCAACGGTGATCAGGCTTTTGATTACTATACCCGCATCAACCCCTCTGCCCGCGAAGCTATCAGCGAGATCCATCGCTGCGAACCATACGTCTATGCGCAGATGATCGCAGGTAAAGACGCCCCTTCCTTTGGTGAAGCCAAGAACTCCTGGCTTACCGGAACTGCCGCCTGGAATTATGTTGCCATCACGCAATTTATACTGGGAATTCGCCCTTCACATGCTGGCTTGACCATCCAACCGGTAATTCCAAAGGACTGGATGGAATTCCAGGCTGTACGTATCTTCCGTGGGGTCGAGTATCATATTCGTGTGATCCGCCATGGTCCGGGGAACATTGTTCAATTACAGGTCAATGGGCAATCCATACCCGGAATTACCGTCCCGATCCCGCCTGCGGATATCCACCTGGTACAGGTGGAGGCTATCCTGACGTGAACGATGGAGTATTCTATGAAACTTGGTTATTTTAATGATGCTCATAGAGAATATATCATCACCGATCCGAAAACACCTGTCAGGTGGATCAACTATATAGGTACTTTAGCGTTTGGCGGATTTGTAGATCAGACTGGCGGCGCGCTGTTATGTAAGGGAGATCCGGCGTTGAACCGCATCACGAAGTATATCCCGCAGTTGCCAGCCAGCAGTTTCAACGCTGAAACCCTTTACCTTCGCATCAACACCCCTACTGGATACAGGGTATTCTCACCTTTCTTTGTTCCTACGCTGGACCCATACCAGCGTTACGAGTGTCGCGTGGGTTTGGGATACTCTCGTTTTATTACTGAGTTTTATGGCATCCGCACAGAGGTGGTTATTTTTGTCCCTCCCGATGGAGAACGGGAGGTCCGTCATTATCACTTTACCAATATCTCATCCTCCCAGATCGACCTCGACGCTATCCCGGTCGTGGAGTACACCCACTTTGATGCCCTCAAGCAGTTTACCAATGCAGATTGGGTTCCGCAAACCATGCAGAGCCGCGCAATTCCACAATCAGATGAACGACTGGTATTGCTTCAATATGCCTTTATGCGGCGGGACACCGCCGTAAATTACTTCACATCTAATCGATCAGTCTCCTCCTTCGAGACCCAAAGAAGAATTTTTCTGGGCGATTATGAATTTGGTAGTTGGACTGCACCATTATCACTGAATGGGACAGAGCTAAGCAATACCGAAGCCCAGCGCGGGGACAATATTGCTGCCCTTATGCACCACCTCGGTGTTATCCAGCCAGGGGAAGTACGTCATTTGATCACCCAGCTTGGTCAAGCTGATGGCCTGAATACCATCCAAAACAACATTAATGCATTCCTCCAACCGGAACAGGTTGAATCCTCTCTGACTGACTTAGCTCGTTTTTGGGATGGCTATTTATCCAGATTACAGGTTTCCACACCCGATGAGAGCATGAACCACATGCTCAACATCCATAATCCCCGTCAATGCTATATCACCAAAAACTGGTCAAGATATCTGTCCTTATATCAGCTTGGTTTTGGAGCCCGGGGGATCGGTTTTCGAGATAGTTCTCAAGACGTGATGGGTATTCTGAGCAATGCCCCTGAGGAAGGTAAACCCCTGATTCGGATGCTGCTTCATACCCAAAAGCGCAATGGCTCTGCGATGCATCAATTCAATCCATTGACTATGGTTGCCAGTCAGGGCGATTCCCAGGAAAATGAAGATGCACCGCACTACTACAGTGATGATCATCTCTGGATCATCCTGGCAGTCCTGGGATATGTAAAAGAAACCGGTGACTTTGACTTTCTGGATGAAATAATTCCCTTTTATGAAAAAGACAGGAATGGGAATCCATCCGAAAGCGGTACCGTTCTGGAGCATTTAAAACGCAGTATTACTTTCACCAGTCTGGATATCGGGGAGCATGGGCTGCCTCTCCTCGGATTTGCAGACTGGAATGATACAGTCAACTTACGCAAAGGGGCTGAGTCATTCTTCACCGCTAATTTGTATGGAAAAGCCCTCTTAGAACTGGTAGCCCTCTTCCATCACATGGATGACAAATCCAATGCTCAAGCCTATCTGCATGCTTACCAGGCAATGCGAGACACATACAATCAGCATGGGTGGGACGGACAGTGGTACCTGCGCTATTTGGATGCCGATGGCAGTCCATTGGGTTCACATCACAATACTCACGGTCAAATTTACCTGAACGGGCAATCCTGGGCAGTCATCTCGGGATTTGCTCCCCTGGAAAAAGCGCAGCAAGCGATGCAATCTTTATTTGAGATTCTGAACACCCCCAACGGCATCAAACTCAGCGCCCCTGGTTTCAATGGTTTCGACTCAACCAAAGGTGGGGTGAGCACGTATCCACCTGGAGCGAAGGAGAATGGAGGGATATTCCTGCACGCTAATCCATGGGCGATCATCGCCGAAACTCTGCTCGGAAATGGGGAACGGGCTTATCAGTATTATACCCAGATCAATCCAGGAGCAAAGAACGAACGCATCGAAGAATATGAATGCGAACCGTATGTCTATGCCCAAAACATCCTGGGTGATGAACATCCTCAGTTTGGCCTGGCACGCAATAGCTGGCTGACCGGTACCGCTTCCTGGGTTTACCAGGCGGCAACCATGTATATCCTCGGCTTGCGGCCCACTTATCGGGGCTTATTGGTTGACCCCTGTATACCACCCACCTGGCCAGGCTTCACCATCCGGCGTTATTTTCGTTCAGCCTGTTATGAGATTACGGTCAGTAATCCCCAACACGTCCAGCATGGGATCAAGTCGGTTGAGATTGACGGGCAAGGACTCGCCGATAATATTTTGCCGATATATTCCGATGGATCAGAACACCACGTCAGGGTCATCCTGGGTTGATTAACCTGAATTTTGCCCGAGCCCGGACATCCCGGGAGGATGCACCAATCAGGATCTCAAATTCACCTGCCTCTGCTATCCAACGCTTCTGATAGGGATCGTAGTACGACAGATCGCGCATTGACAGGGTAAAGCCAACCTCTTTTTCCTCACCAGGCTGCAGCAATACTTTCTTGAAACCTTTTAACTCCTTCGGTGGACGAGGCAAGCTGGATTCAACATCCCGTACATAAAGCTGGATGACTTCCATACCTGCCTTGCTGCCCGTATTGCATATCCCTACTTTGACCTGCACCGGTTCCCCTGTTTCCACCATTTCATCCATGGTGATTTTCCCATAGTCGAAAGTGGTATAAGATAATCCATGCCCAAAGGGAAATGCCGGCTCGATCTGCCGCTTATCATAATAGCGGTAGCCCACAAAGAGCCCTTCGCCATAATTGATATCACGTGCCCCATAATAGGTATTATTGATAAATGCCGGGTTGTCCTCGATCCGCTTTGGGAAAGTCACTGGCAGCTTTCCGGAAGGATTAACCTCGCCTAAGAGCACCCGCGCGACAGCATTCCCACCCTCCATCCCTGGGTAGAAGGCATTCAACACGGCCGGCACCTGGTCCAGCCAAGGCAGGCATACCGGTCCTCCACAGTTCAACACGACAATCGTGTTCGGATTCGCCTGTGTCACCTGCCTGATTAATTCATCTTGAGGTGAGGGGAGATCCATGTCCGGACGATCTCCCCCCTCGGACTCGTTCCCTTCAGCCATCCCTGCGAACACCAAAGCCACATCACATTGCCTGGCTGCCTCGACTGCCAGCGCCAACCGATTATCTAAGGCGGGATCATGCCACGGGTGCATACACAGCCGCCAATGGGCGAAGTCTTGATTCTCATGACGGATAAACTCGATCCTGATCGGAATCAGACTCCCCGCAGTCAATGATGCGAGGGCATCCTTACTGCTGATACCGTGGTCGGGGGCGGAATTGGCTGGCGCTTTATTCGCCAACACCAATTCACCATTTAAAAACACTCGAATGTATCCGCTGTTTTGCAGGCTCAGGCGGTACTCGCTGCTTTCAGGTACTCTCAGAAAACCATTCCAATGAGCTGAACTGCGCTGCAAGCTACCCGCTGCAGGTGTTGACGCAAACCACCAGAAATCCAAGCGTAGATCTTGAGATGAATACGTTGGAACACCTTGAAAACCTGAATTATCGAAATACTCTCCCTTCAAGCCCATTCCAGCTTTATCCGGCATCAACAGCCAGTCATTGGACACCACCGGTGGGTTGATGTAGTTATCACAGCCCTTGGCATACACAATCCGCACATCCGGTCCCAGCCTGGACTGCAGCCCCTGTAGCGGGCTTACCCTGTGTGGCGGAACCACGAAGGAGCTGCCGCCGCCCCCAATCCGTCCTTCCGCAGCATTCGGACCGATCACCGCTATGGATTTAATTTTGTTCGTGTCAAGCGGCAAGATATTCCCTTCATTCTTCAAGAGAACGATCGACTCCTCTGCCAACTGCTGCGCAAGCGCCTGGTGATCAGGTGTATTGACACTGCCTGGTTTCCTTCTCACTCCGTTGGCATGCTTGCCCGTCCAAACAATTAGCCGAAGTATCCGGCGCACTGCATCATCTATTGCATCTTCCTCGATTTGCCAATTCACGACCGCCTGTTCAAGCAGCCGACCATAATATTTCACTGGTCCGGGCATCTCCAGGTCAAGTCCGCCTTTGATGGACTCAAAGACTGTGTGGTTTGCATCCCAATCTGAGATCACCGCACCTTTATAATCCCACTCTCCCTTAAGGATTTCCTTGAGCAGATAATGATTTTGGCTGGCGTAGACACCATTGATGCGATTATATGAACACATCACTGTCCAGGGTTTGGCTTCTTTGACTATGGCTTCAAATGCTGAAAGGTAAATTTCCCTGAGCGTCCGTTCATCCAGATTTGAGCTGCTCCGGAACCGCTCGATCTCCTGATTGTTACATGCGAAATGTTTGAGCGACGTTCCTACTCCTCGGGATTGAACTCCGCGTACATACCCCACTCCCAATCTGCCGGTCAGATATGGATCTTCCGAATAGGTTTCAAAGTTGCGACCTCCCAAAGGAGCTCTGATGATGTTTATGCACGGCCCAAGCAGAATATCACAACCCATCCCGATTGTTTCTTCACCTAAAGCCTCCCCCACCCGCTCGATCAGTTCAGGGTCCCAGGATGCACCCATCGCAATGCCGGTTGGGAAACAGGTTGCCTGTCCAACCATCCGCCCCATCTCGGGATGGCATGTCCGCACACCATGGGGTCCATCCGTCATCACAACCGATTGAATTCCCAACCGTTCCAGCGGCATAGTATTCCAAACATCTTTCCCGGAAAGCAAGGTTACTTTTTCATCCAGCGTCAGTTGTGAAAGGAAAGCATCAACCCGCGCCTCAACTGGTTTTACAGGACGGGATTTTAGTTTGCCCATGGTTTCTCCTCGCAATCGAATAAATATTACTGTTTCTCACACCAGATCGTCTCCAGCCCACTTTAGCATCGTTACTATGTTTTGTCAATTTGACTTTATATCTACACTGTGCTACCATCGCTGAGACCTTTCCTGTTTTACCGATCCCGGGGAGTAATATCTTTACCCATCACTCCACACGCAGGAGAATCATATGCCGCTCAATAAAGAATGGCATCACCGCATCCACAACTGGGAACAAGCCCTATGGCAAACCTGCTACCGTCCATTGGGCGAGTTATCGTTATCAGGATTTACAACGTCCGACCACCTCAGTTCAATCCAGGCACTTGAGCAGCGATTTCTACCCATGCCCCCAGGGACACAATGGGGTGCAAAATGGGAATACGGTTGGTTCAAAAGCATCCTGATTGTTCCCCCTGAAGCAGCAGGGCAACGCCTTGTGCTCTCTGCCAACCCGGCTGACCATTCCCCTGAATCCGGCGAGTGCCTGGTCTGGGTCAACGGTGAGATCGCTGGTTCCTTCAGTTGGGTACGCCAGCATCTTACGGTGACGAAAAGCGCAGTCCCCGGAACTCAATACAAAATCCTTATCGAAGCATATGCCGGGCATGGTCCATTAGTTTTCGACGGCGGCCCGGTACCCCATGGATCCGTTAAGGTGCCCGAATCTCCACTCACTCAGGTGACAGTTCGGGAAACAACCTTTGGCATCTGGCGGGAGGAGATCTATCAACTGGCGGTAGATTTTTCCACTTTATACGATCTGAGTACTCATCTGGAACCGCTCTCCTTACGTGCAGCGGAAGTAGACCAGGGATTGATGGACGCAACCCTGCTGGTTGACCCCGAACTACCCGAGCAAGATTATATTTCCTCTGCCAGCCTGGCGCGAGAACGCCTGCGCCCCCTTCTGGCTTGCACCAACGGCTCCTCTGCGCCGGTGCTCTATGCATTTGGTCATGCCCACATCGATATCGCCTGGTTGTGGCCGCTGGCTGAAACCAAAAGAAAAATAGCCCGTACTATTGCAAATCAGCTCGATCTGTTCCAAGAATATCCAGAGTACCGCTTTCTACAGTCTCAGCCTCACCTGTACATGATGCTGAAAGAGAACTACCCGGAGTTGTACGTTCGTTTAAAGGCTGCCATTCACTCCGGACAGGTCATTGCTGACGGAGCTATGTGGGTCGAGGCTGACACCAACCTCTCCGGAGGTGAAAGCCTGATCCGCCATATCCTGAATGGGAAACGCTTCTTTCAGGAAGAACTCGGAGTGGAGTCTGACATCCTTTGGCTCCCGGATGTTTTTGGTTACTCGGGCGCTCTACCCCAGATCTTGCGCGGTTGCGGCATAAAAGGTTTCGCAACTCAGAAGATCACCTGGGCTTATCATGGCGGCGAGCCCTTCCCTTACAACACTTTCCTTTGGGAAGGGATTGATGGCAGCACCATCCCGGCACACATATTCACGGACTATAATTCCCAAACCCGTCCTTCAGCCCTGCTCGAACGCTGGAACACCCGTCTGCAAACGCATGGATTGCGCAGCATGATCTTAGCATTTGGTTGGGGTGATGGCGGCGGTGGTCCCACTCGTGACCACCTGGAATTTTTGCGTCGCGCTACCGACCTTGAAGGTGTGCCGCGCCTTAAAATGGCTTCCCCTGCGGAATTCTTCGCTGACCTGCCTGCACAGGACACACTTCCTCGTTATGTTGGCGAGTTGTATTTCCAGGCTCACCGCGGTACATATACATCCCAGGCACGCACCAAAAGGCTCAATCGCATGCTTGAGCTTTCATTACGCGAAGCCGAGTTTTGGGGCAGCCTGGCCAGTGTCCTGACTGGATATGAATTTTCCAATACCACTTTGCAAACATCCTGGCGAACTCTGCTCCTGCATCAGTTCCACGATATCTTACCCGGCTCATCCATCCAGCGCGTCTACCAGGAGGCCGAAACCACCCTGACCTCCGCGCTTCATCACGCGGTTGACACCGCCCACCTGGCAGCTTCATCATGGTTATCCACTGCCACTGGACAAGCGGAATCACCATCAGCATACACCCTGTTCAACAGCCTGTCCTGGCCACGTACAGTGATTGCGGATCTGCCATCTGATCGGGTGGAGGTGACCATACCTGCCTGCGGTTGGACAACAGTTCACCAGGATGCGCGTGTCCTTGACATGCCATCCGTGGACGGGATGGCATTCGGGACCGGTACCCAGATACCCGCCCGTGCCAGCCATCAGCAGCTTGAAAATGAACACTTGTTAGCTCGCTTTAACCAGGATGGTGAGTTGATCAACCTGATCCTCAAGTCCACCGGATGGGAAGTTATGTCTTCACCAGGCAACCGCCTGTGCCTCTTTAAAGATGTACCCTCATATTGGGATGCCTGGGATGTGGACAGCATGGCTGAAATGCAGTTGGTGAATTTGTCAGAACCTGGGGTGTTGGAGGTGATTGATCCCGGTCCGCTGGTCGCACAACTGCGCTTTACCCGCCTGATTGGTCTTTCTTTGCTCTCCCAAACCATCACTTTGCGTAGGGGTAGTCACCGTTTGGAGTTCGCCACTGAGATCGACTGGCAAGAGAATCATAAGCTGCTTAAAGTTGCTTTTCCAGTTACTGTTCACGCTACAGAGGCGATCCATGAGATCCAATTTGGATATATCCGCCGGCCCACCCATCGTTCTCGCCAATTTGACGCAGACCGCTTTGAGGTATGTAACCATAAGTGGACCGCCCTGGCGGAAGAGCTGCGCGGGGTCGCCATCTTGAATGATTGTAAATATGGCCTGAGCGTCGATCAGTCAATCATAAAATTGACCTTGCTGAAATCAGCTCTCGCTCCAGATCCACTGGCCGACCGTGGATCGCAAGTATTTACTTATGCAATTTATCCATGGCAAGGTCCATTGGCAGGATCACGCCTGGTACAGGAAGCTTACGAACTTAATATTCCCCCATTGATCCTGCCTGGAAGCACTCACGAGAACTCAATAATTGAGATCAGTTCATCAAACGTGATCCTCGAGACGATAAAACCAGCTGAGGACGGTTCAGGAGACCTTATCCTGCGATTGTATGAATCGATGCACACCACCACAGAATGTACACTTTCCATGCGATTTCCGATCCAGGACGCCTGGCAGACCAATCTGCTGGAAAAAGAGCCGCTACCCATACAAAACCAGGATGGGATGATCGCACTCAATTTCAGACCTTTCGAGATAAAGACCGTACGGATCCAGCTCTCCTCTCGGAGATCAACTTTCCTTTAAGGAAACTGGTCCGAAGGAATTCATCAGGCTATGGGATATATATCGCATTATATAAACCGCGCGGGGTTTTAACCACCGTCGAAGCGCCCGATCCACGTCCCACCGTCCGCGATCTTGTACCTCTACCCGGAACGCTTTACCCGGTTGGCCGCCTGGATGTTGATAGTGAA
>Ga0105106_10000561_pt1 | contig 26226 bp, 23 predicted proteins | sample PPLLaktember2015_5_FD_79109 | JGI IMG/M metagenome (GOLD analysis project Ga0105106, IMG submission 79109) | Freshwater sediment microbial communities from Prairie Pothole Lake near Jamestown, North Dakota, USA - PPLs Lake P8 Core (1) Depth... | ecosystem: Environmental > Aquatic > Freshwater >...
ACTGGACTGGAGCGATGGCGTCGAGAATTTCGATTCAGACCCCAAGGCATCCGGCTGGCTCCGGTTCCAGGCCTGGCTGACGCGCTTGTTGCACCTGGACGCCCAGCTATAAGCTGACGTCAGTTCATGCTTTCCCGCAACTCGATGAGCACCTCGTCGGCAGCGTCTACCCGAATGAGTCCGAAGCGAGGGAATTCGAGGTCGACGATCACGTACGTCGTCACCGTCAGAATGGCGGCAAATACGAGCGTATGCAGCCAGCTCCGGTCCCTGTTGAGGGAAGTTCCGTACCCGACGAGGAGGGCACCGATGAGCGATAGACCGACAAGCAATATAAACACGATCGGCGGCGGATGATTCCGTGCCGCCATCAGGCGGCTGGTCGTGATATCGATCATCTGATTCAGCGCGGGCAGCAGCAGGATGGTGACCTGCGTGGGCGCTCCTGGTCTTTGGGACGCCGCCACGGTCTTCGTCCAGATTTCACCCTGAAGGGCGGCATCCTGCGTGAGACCCGCCTTCACGGCGGCCAGGTCTCGCGTGTTCCGGTAGGTCTCAAGTCGGGAGTCGAGATACCGGCGAAATAGATCCCTCATCTCCGGCTGCGCGTCGCCTGGAAGCAAGTCGATGCGCAGCCAGGCGGTACCAATCGCATTCGCCTCCTGCGTGATGAGATGACGGCGGCCTTCGAATCGTGACGCAGCGCCGGAGAACGTGAAGGCCAGCAGGAGTCCCAGCAAGGCGAATACGGCAGCCTCCGCCGCGCCCGATCCCTTCGGCAGGCCTTCCTTGTCGTGCTCGAGTCGCGCCACGCCGATGCGCCGCCCGACTTCGGCAACGATTAGCATGCCAAGCAGCAGTCCGACGATTAAGAGCAACGCGATCACTGAAAAATTCATTCTCATTCTCCCGATGCCGGCACGGTTGCGGAAACTGCGATCAGGTCGTGCGAGGCCAGGATATGGTTAACTAAATGCCATCATGCGACAACTTTCCGTGGCGCCCATGATGGACTGGACCGACCGGCACTGCCGGTACTTCCTGCGCCAGTTCTCGCCATGGCTCCTTCTTTACACGGAGATGATCGTCGCGCAGGCGATCGTTCGCGGCGATCGCCGGTATCTTCTGGAATTCGACCCGGAAGAGCACCCGGTCGCGCTCCAGCTCGGCGGCGCAGAGCCCGGCCTGCTGGCCGAGGCTGCCACGATCGGTGCCGGGTTTGGCTACGACGAGATCAACCTGAATGTCGGCTGTCCGAGCGACCGCGTGCGGCAGGCGACCTTCGGTGCCTGCCTGATGGCTCGGCCGCGGCTCGTCGCCGATTGCGTGCGGGCAATGAAGGCGGCGGTCACCGTGCCCGTCACCGTGAAATGCCGGATCGGAATCGACGATCACGACGATTGGGATTTTCTGCGCGACTTTGTCGCGGCGATCGACGAGGCGGGCTGTCGCACCGTCATCGTGCACGCGCGGAAGGCGATCCTGAAAGGGCTCTCGCCCAGGGAGAATCGGGAGGTTCCGCCGCTCGACTATCCGCGTGCCTGGCGCGTCAAGCAGGAATTTCCGGGGCTGTCCGTCATCGTGAATGGCGGCCTGCGCACCGTACCGCAAGTGACGGAACAGCTCGCGCACGTGGATGGCGTGATGCTGGGACGCGAGGCCTATCACAATCCATACCTGTTGCCGGCCTTGCATCGGGCAATCCACGACGATGGCTTCGAGACGCCCACCGTCGAGCACATTGTCTCGCAGATGAGGCGCTACGCAGAACGGCAGGTCGCAGCCGGCACGCCGCTTCGTTCGATCACGCGGCACATGCTGGGACTTTTCAACGGCCGTGCCGGCGCGCGAGCCTGGCGGCGCGCGCTCTCCGAGGGCGTGAACCGCACGAATCCTTCGCCGGCCCTCATCGAGGACGCGCTGCGCGCGGCTAGCAGCTGTCCATGAAGCGCCGGAAGCGCTCGGATCCCTTGCCGTCGCGCGGGCCCAGCAGGTCATAGAGGGGCGTCGGATCGAGCCAGGACGGGGCCAGGCTCAAGCCAAACGTCTCGCGGGCGCTGGAGTGCGGCCAGTCGATGACGCGGCGGACGAGACCGCCGCGCACCGGCGCATGAAGCGCGTGACGCGCGACCTCGAGCAGGTAGATGTCCGGGTTCACCTTCGTCGACAGGCAGTGACCGTGACGGAGGCGTGAACCTGCGATCTCATCCGTCGCGATTGCGATTCGGCCCGGCGTTCCACGGACGACGAGATGCAGGAAACGGTCGGTCACGCACCAGACGACGCACTGCAGCCGATGGCGGGCACAACACTCCGCGATTCGACGGGCCGCCTTCGCGCGCGAGCCGGCGTCGGGATAAAGCAGTCGACGGCCGTGGGACCGCGCGACGACGTGTCGCAGGATCGCGGCAGTCGAGATTTCGACGCTCAGGGCCATGGTCCGCCTCCCTGCGGAGCAGGCGACGAGCATGTCAGCGCCCCGGTTTGGGCGCCCCGTCAGTTTCTTGCCTATAATCCGAATTATGTAATCCGCGGGGGGCTGTGGCAGCCGCATGGGTCAGGAACAGGAACTCGCGATCCTATTTGCCGACGTCGTCGGCAGCACGCGCCTGTTCGAGCTTTTGGGCGACGTCGCGGCGCGGGACAAGGTTTCCATCTGCATCGAGATCATGCGCAGCGCGACGGAGCAGCACGGCGGCTCGGTCGTCAAGACCATGGGCGATGAGATCATGGCGACGTTCGTGGACTGCGACGCAGCGATCGACGCCGCGGTCGAGATGCAGGCGGCGATCGCCGGGCACCCGGACCTCGAGGTCGAAGGGCAGCAGATCACGATCCGGATCGGCTGCCATTTCGGTCCGGTCGTTCTGGAGACGCGCGACGTGTTTGGTGCCGCCGTGCACACGGCGAACCGCATGACGAGCCAGGCCAAGGCCGGCCAGATCATCATCACGGACGCCATCCAGCAGCGCGTGTCAGAACAATGGCGCGCGGTGTCCCGCCGGGTGGACGTGGCGGTGCCGCGCGGCCAGCACGACGAGGTCACGATCTTCGAAGTGCTGTGGCAGCACGGGGAAACGACGAGCATGCTGCCGGCGATCCAGACCATCACGGAACTGCAGAAGCAATTCAGGATCCGGCTGCGGTACCTGGGGACCGAGCTCGTGCTCGATCACCGGGATCGGCCCTACGCGACGCTCGGCCGCGGCCAGGAGAACGATCTCGTCATCAAGGGCAATCTCGTCTCCCGGCTTCACGCGCGGATCGAGGCCGGCAAGAACCGCTTCATGCTCGTGGACCAGAGCACGAACGGCAGTTTTGTTCAGTCTCAAAACGGCGACGACGCCTTCGTGCGCCGCGATGCGATTCCGCTGAAAGGGCAGGGCGTGATCGGACTCGGACGCGTGCCCGAGCCGCAGTCCTATCACACGGTGGAGTTCTTCTGCGAGGACGGTCCGGAGCTCTCCTAGAATCTGGAGGGGACGTTCACCTTGAGCCGTTCAAGGTGAACGTCCCCTTCAAACCGCGAGACGCGCCCTCAATCGCCCGAGTTCCTCGCGCAATGCCGCTGGCAGGCGGGTGCCGAAGCTCTCGAGGTAACGCCCGATCTCCGTGGCTTCGTCGCGCCAGGCGGCGTTGTCGACGGCGAGTAATTCATCGATCGTCGCGTCGTCGAGCCCGAGGCCCGAGAAATCGAGCGCATCGCGACTGGGTACCGCGCCGATCGCGGTGTCGACCGCCGGCGCTCGGCCGGTGCAGCGCTCGATGATCCAGGCGAGCACCCGCAGGTTCTCGCCGTAGCCCGGCCACAGGAAGCGTCCCTGCGCGTCGCGGCGGAACCAGTTGACGTGGAAAATGCCCGGCGACTGCCGCAGGCGACCGGGCATCGACAGCCAGTGCGCCCAGTAGTCCCCGAAGTTGTAACCGCAGAAAGGTTTCATCGCCATGGGGTCGCGGCGCACGACGCCGACATCGCCGGTCGCCGCTGCGGTCGTCTCCGACGCCATGCCCGCGCCGACCAGCACGCCGTGTGACCAGTCGCGAGCCTGATAAACGAGCGGCGCGAGGGTCCGTCGCCGGCCGCCAAACACGAGAGCCGTGATCGGAATGCCTTGCGGCGCGTCCGCCATCGGCGAATAGCTCGGGTTCTGCCGGGCCGACACGGTGAAGCGCGAATTCGGGTGCGCGGCCGGCCCACGCGCGCGATCGTAGGGGCGGCCCTGCCAGTCCAGCGCCGGCGTGCCTTCGTCCATACCCTCCCACCAGGGTTCGTCGTCTGCAGTGAGGCCGACGTTCGTAAAGATGGTGTTGTGCCGGATCATCTCGAAGGCTTGCCGGTTCGTTTTCGCGTTGGTGCCTGGCACGACGCCGAAGTAGCCGGCTTCCGGATTGATGGCCCATAGCCGGCCGTCCGGTCCCGGATGCAGCCAGCCGATGTCGTCGCCGACGGTCCAGATCTTCCAGCCCGGCATCGACGCCGGTGGAACCAGCATCGCGAGATTCGTCTTGCCGCAGGCGGAGGGGAACGCACAGGCAAGGTAGTGGATTTCGCCCGCGGGATTCTCGACGCCGACCAGCATCATGTGCTCGGCGAGCCAGCCCTCGTCGCGGGCCTGCCAGCTCGCGATCCGCAGCGCATGGCATTTCTTGCCGAGGAGCGCGTTGCCGCCGTAGCCCGAGCCGTAACTCTGGATCTCGAGCGATTCGGGGAAATGCATGATGAAGCGACGGTCGGGATCCAGTTCGCCGATCGAGTGCAGTCCCTTGACGAACACGCCGTCGCGGGCGATGCGCGCGAGGGCGTCCGCGCCCATGCGGGTCATCAGCTTCATGTTGGCGGCGACATACGCGCTGTCGGTGATCTCGACCCCGCAGCGCGAGTACGGCGACTCGACCGGTCCCATGCAATAGGGGAGCACGTACATCGTGCGGCCGCGCATGCAGCCATCGAAGAGCGCATCCATTCGGCGGCGCGCGTCGGCCGGCGCCAGCCAGTTGTTGTTGGGTCCGGCGTCTTCCTGCTTCTCAGTGCAAACGAAGGTCAAATGCTCGACGCGTGCGACGTCCGACGGATTGGAGCGGTGCAGATGGCAGCCGGGGAATGATTCCGGATTCAGCTTCATCAGGTCGCCGCTCGCCCGCATGCGCCGGATCAATTCGTGGTACTCGGCCTCGGAGCCGTCGCACCAGTACACCTGGTCGGGCTTTGTGCGTGCGGCGACCTGCATCACCCAGTGCTGCAAAGCGTCGGGGGCCTGGTCGGGTACGGCCGAGCGGTCGGGTGCTGTTGCCATCGAAGCCTCGTGGGGATCAGCCGGGATATTAGCAGGCGACCGCCGGATTGACCGGAATTGCGTAAGTGCGTGCGCGAAACTCATTGATCTCGAAAAGAATTGCCGGGAGACTGCGGGCTTCCGCCGGTAACAATGTGTTGGGAGATGCGAATGAGGGTCGCCCTGGCTGCGGCAATGCTCGTGTTAATCGCCACCGCGGTGCCGGCGACGGAAATTTCCGCGCCGGCGGCAGAACTCCAGAAGCTCTTCGCAGACGAGCGAACATTCACGTGGAAGGAAGACCCGCTGTCGGCGACGCTCGACGGGGTCCATGATCACGACGATCGCCTGCCGTCGGTGACGCCGGCCGACCAGGCGCGACGGGTCGCGGCGGACCGCGAATTCCTGCGCCGCCTGAAGGCCATCGACCGTGCTTCCCTGTCGGACTTCGACCGGGTCAGCTACGACGTCTTCGATTTCATGGTGTCGCAGCGGGCCACTCTCGCGCAGTACCGCGAATGGCGTACGCCGCTCAACAGCGACAGCGGCTTCTACGCGGACATCCTGCAGCTGCACAACACGCATTCGCCACGCAGCGTGCGCGACTATGAGAACTACGTCGCGCGCCTCAATGACGTGCCGCGATACTTCCGCGAAAACATCGCAAACATGCACCAGGGTCTCCAGGACGGATTTGTGCTGCCGGCCGAGATCGTGCCCGGGATATCCCGGGTGATCGCTGCGGCCCAGTTCGCCTCTCCGGAGTCAACGCCCTTCTGGGCGCCGTTTGCGGATTTTCCCGGGAGCGTGCCCGAGTCCGCGCGTGCGCGACTGGCGGAAGCCGGTCGTGCCGCGATTCGGGATTCGGTTATCCCGGCCTTTGCCGGGTTCCAGGCGTTTTTCGAGCAAGAGTACCGGCCGCGCGCACGCGCCAGCATTGCGGCGATCGCCTTGCCGGAAGGTCGCGCGTATTACGCGGACCTCGTGCGCTACTTCACGACGCTGCCGGACGCGACGCCTGAAGAGATCCACGCCATAGGGCTTGCCGAAGTGCGCCGCATCAAGAGCGCCATGGAGGCGATCATTCGCGAGACGGCATTCAACGGGAGCTTTGCCGAGTTCCTCGCCTTCCTGCGCACCGATCCGCAGTTCTATGCCGCCACTCCGGAACAATTGCTGCGGGAGGCAGCCTGGATCACGCGCGAGATCGATGCACGCATGCCGGAATTCTTCGGTCGCATTCCCCGCGCCCCCTATACGGTCAAGCCGGTGCCGGCGGCGCTCGCGCCCAATTACACGGGCGGTCGGTATAACCCGGGTCCGCTCGGCGCCGCGGGCGAATACTGGGTCAACACCTTTGCACTGAAAAACCGGCCGCTCTACGTATTGCCGGCCTTGACCCTGCATGAGGCGGCACCCGGGCACCATACGCAAGGCTCACTCGCGCGCGAGCTCGAGAATGTTCCGGCCTTCCGGCGCAATTTCTATCCGCATGCCTTCGGCGAGGGCTGGGGGCTTTATTCGGAATTCCTTGGCACGGAAATGGGGGTTTACCAGACGCCGCACGAACGATTCGGCCGCCTCACCTACGAAATGTGGCGGGCATGCCGCCTCGTCGTCGATACCGGAATGCACGCCATGGGTTGGTCGCGCCAGCGCGCGCTCGACTACATGACCGCGAATACGGCGCTCTCGGAACACGAGATCCGGACCGAGATCGATCGCTACATCGCCTGGCCGGCGCAGGCGCTCGCCTACAAGGTCGGCGAGCTTCGGATCATCGCGCTCCGCCGCCGCGCGGAGAACGAACTCGGTGAACGGTTCGACATCCGCGCATTCCACGACACCGTGCTGGGGCAGGGCGGCGTTACGCTGCCTGTACTGGAGCAACAGGTCGAGGCGTACATCGCGCGCATGAAATGACGAAGACCGGGGAATTCGGCAGGCTGCTGGGGCCGCATGGGCCACTCGCGCGGGTGATCGAGAACTTCGAGTCGCGCCGCGAGCAGCAGCTGATGGCGGACTGGGTCGGCGAAACCCTTGCCGCCCGCGGCATGCTCGCGATCGAAGCGGGCACCGGCACCGGCAAGACCTTTGCATACCTTGTTCCCGCCCTGCTGTCCGGGCGCCAGGTGATCATTTCGACCGGAACGCGGACCTTGCAGGATCAGCTTTTTCATCGCGACCTGCCGACCGTCGCCCGGGCACTCGGCCGGCCGGCGCGAGTCGCGCTGCTGAAGGGCCGCGCGAACTATCTCTGCCGCCACCGGCTCGATCTCGCCGAGTCGATGCCACAGCTGCCCGGCATGCGGCCGCCGAGCGAGCGCATGATCGCGCGGATCCGGCGCTGGTCGCGGGACACGACGACAGGCGACCTGTCCGAGGTGAAGAGCCTGCGCGACTCGGATCCGGCCTGGGCCGCGGTGACTTCCACGCGCGAGAACTGCCTCGGCACCGCCTGTCCCGAGTATTCGCGCTGTCACGTCGTCGCCGCCCGGCGCGAAGCGCAGGCGGCGGACATCGTCGTCGTCAATCATCACCTGCTGCTCGCCGACCTTGCGCTCAAGGACGAGGGATTCGGGGAGTTGCTGCCGGGCACCGAGGCGGTGATCCTCGACGAGGCGCACCAGGTTCCCGAGATCGCGGCGCAGTTCTTCGGCCGCGAATTCTCGGCGCGGCAGGCCGCCGCATTCGCGCGCGACGCGCTGGCTGAACTCGCCCGGCTCGGGCTTGCCGGAACCGCGGCGCGGGAACGGCTCACGGCGCTCGAAACGGCAGTCGCCGAAGGCACGGCGGCGATCGGCGCTGTCTCCGAGCGTATCGACTGGGGCGCCTTGCCCGACGCATTCCTCGGGGCGCTCGAACGGGCGAGGGAAACGCTTGGGCAGCTCGGGCAGGAACTCTCGGCGGCGGATCCGGAAGACCCGGGCCTTCGTCACGCCATGCGGCGCGCCGCCAAGCTCGCGGAAACGCTCGAGGCGATCGTCGATGCCGGCGAGGACGCCGGCCTTCGCTGGGTGGAGGCGGGAGGCCGGGGCTACACGCTGTCATATACGCCGTTCGAAGTGTCCGCGCGGCTCGGTGAGCTCATGCGTGCCCAGGGCGGCGCCTGGATTTTCACGTCGGCGACACTCGCGGTGGGCGACGACTTTTCGCATTTCCTCGGCCGCATCGGTGCGCCGGCGGCCAGTACCGTGCGTATCGACAGCCCCTTCGATTTCGAACGCCAGGCCTTGATCTATTTGCCGGAGGGCATGCCGGATCCGGCATGCCGCGACTACACGGATCGCGTCCTCGCCGCGGCGCTACCGCTCGTCGAAGCCGCGGGCGGCCGCAGCTTTCTCCTCTTCACCAGTCATCGCGCGCTCGCCGAAGCGGCGCGCAGACTGGCATCGCGGCCGGATTTCGCGAAGCGCTATCCGCTCCTGGTGCAGGGCGAGGCGCCGCGCGAGACCTTGCTGCGGCGATTCCGGGAACTCGGCAACGCCGTCTTGCTCGGAACCGCGAGCTTCTGGGAAGGTGTTGACGTCCGCGGACATGCGCTCGCGCTCGTCGTCATCGACAAGCTGCCCTTTGCGGCACCGGAAGACCCGCTCCTCAAGGCCCGCCTCGAGGGCATCCGGCGTCGGGGCGGAAATCCCTTCCAGGAGTTCCAGTTGCCCCAGGCCGTCCTCGCACTCAAGCAAGGTTTCGGGCGCCTGATCCGGGACCGCGAGGATTTCGGCGTCGTAGTGCTCTGCGATCCGCGCCTGCGCACGCGGGGCTATGGCAAGTTGTTTCTTGCTGCGCTGCCGCCGGCCACTATTACGACCGACGTGGACGAAGCAGCGTCATTCCTCCGGCGGCGGCTTGCGCAGGCCGGCGTCACCGTGCCTGCGGCCTGCGAGGCATGAAAATTCTCGCGATCGACGCCGCGACGGAAGCCTGCTCGGCCGCCCTCCTGCAGGACTGCGAGGTGCGCGAGTGCTACGAAGTCATCGGGCGCGGCCATGCCGGGCGATTGCTGCCGATGGTGGACGAGCTGTTGCAGGAAGCAGGACTTTCCACCGCCGATCTCGATGCCATCGCCTTCGGGCGCGGTCCGGGCAGCTTCACCGGCCTCCGTGTCGCCGCGGGAATTGCGCAGGGACTCGCGGCGGGAACACAGCGCCCGGTGCTGCCGGTGAGCAATCTCGCTGCGGTCGCGGCCGGCGCGGCGCGAAGCGCGCAAGTCGATCGGGTGCTCGTCTGCATGGACGCGCGCATGGGCCAGGTGTACTGGGCCGCGTTCGATTGCAGTGGCCCCCAACCGGTTGCCGCTACCGGAGAGCTTCTTTCGGATCCGGCCCAGGTGACACCGCCGGGCGGCGCCGGCTGGTTCGGTGCAGGCCATGGCTTCGCCAATTATCCGGAGCTCGGCGCGCGCCTGGCGCCAGAACTCTCCGGCGTGGACCCGGCAATACTCCCGCGCGCAGGCGAAATTGCACGAATCGCCGCGCGTGACCTGGCCGAGGGCAAGGCGGTGGATGCGACCCTTGCGCTGCCGGTCTATCTCCGGAACGAGGTCGTGCACAGGCGTTGAGGCGAGGGGTGTCATAATTCCTCAATAATGAACCGGCACGCTGACCGCCTACGTATGGCGGACACACGCATCCTGGTGGTTGAGGACGAGCAACCGATCCGCGATCTCATCGCGTTCGGGTTGCGCCGCGCCGGCTGCGATGTCGCACTGGCGGAACACAGCCAATCGGCGCTCGCAAGCGTCGGCGACCGGCGCCCGGATCTCATCCTCGTCGACTGGATGCTCCCGGACATGAGCGGACTGGAGCTTGTCCGGCAACTGCGCCGCGATGCCAATACGCGCGATATCCCGATCATGATGCTGACAGCCCGTGCCGAGGAGGCCGACAAGGTGGCGGGCCTGGAAAGCGGCGCGGACGACTACATCACGAAGCCGTTTTCGGCTCGCGAGCTGATCGCGCGAATCCAGGCGGTGCTGCGACGCAGCGCCCCAGCAGGCAATGCGGAGCGCGTCGAACTCGAAGGCCTGACGCTTGATCAGGCGGGACATCGGGTTCTCGCCGCCGGCAAGTCGGTCAGCCTCGGGCCGACCGAATATCGACTGCTTGCTTTCCTGATGACGCACCCCGACCGCGTCTACTCGCGAAGCCAGCTGCTGGACCGGGTCTGGGGCGGAAACGTGTACGTCGAGGAGCGCACGGTCGACGTGCATATCCGGCGTCTACGCAAGTCGCTCGAGTCAAGCGGCTTTGACCGCTTCATCCAGACCGTGCGAGGTTCCGGATACCGATTCTCGACCCGGCAGGACTGAGCCATGTGGCAGGCCTGGTTGTTCGCGTTGATCCGGCTGCTCGCCGCGATTGCAGTCGCGGTCCTCCTTGGGCTCGTTTTCGGCCAGATGGGTTACTGGCTGACGGCGGTTTTCGGTGCCGCACTGGCCGTGCAATTCGCGAACCTGTTCCGGCTGCATCACTGGCTGCGTCATCGGTCGTCCGAAGAGCCACCGGATTTCGGAGGGCTCTGGGGTGACGTCGTGGGGCTGGTCGGCCGCATCTATCGTCGCAAGCAGTTTCACAAGCGCCGCGTGACGCAGCTCTTCCGCGATTTCCGCCGATTCAGTGCCGCGCTCCCCGACGGCGTCGTGCTGCTGTCGGAACATCGCGAAATCCTCTGGTTCAACCGCACTGCCGCCGGGCTGCTCGGTCTTCGCCGCAAGGCCGACCTCGGGATCCCGATCGCGAACCTCGTGCGGAACCCGGAATTCGCGAGCTATCTCGATCGCCCGGCCGCGGGCGGTGTCGTCATCCGGTTAAGGAGCGGCGAAACCTGGCTGGCGCTCTTCGTAATACCTGCCGGCGGCCAGTACCTGATGCTCGTGCGGGACGTGACCCGGGAAGCGCGCCTCGAGCAGATGCGCAAGGACTTCGTCGCCAACGCATCGCACGAACTGCGATCCCCATTGACCGTGATCTCCGGTTACGTCGATGAACTGGCGGAGGGCGACGGCATCGGAGCGGAATGGCGCGAGCCGATTGCGGATATGCGCCGCCAGGCGAAGCGCATGCGCGAGATTGTGGATGACCTGCTCGAGCTGTCACGGCTGGAATCGTCTGCAGATGAGGCGCCGATGACTGCGGTCGACATGCCGGCGCTGCTCGAACGCCTCGTACGGGAGGCAAGGACCTCGACGCCGGAACCCGCGCGGTTCGAGCTCGATCTCGACTATGCCTGCGCCTTGCGCGGCAGCGAGAGCGAGCTGCACTCGATCGCATCCAACCTGATTTCCAACGCCGTCAAGTACACGCCTGCCGGCGGCATGATCACGATTCGGTGGGGTCGTGGTGAGGGCGGCGCGCGGCTTGCGGTCGAGGACACCGGCATCGGGATCGCGCCGGCGGACCTGCCTCGCCTGACAGAGCGCTTTTACCGGGTCGATCGCGCGCGCGCGCGCGTCAAGGGCGGTTCGGGTCTCGGCCTGTCGATCGTCAAGCACGCGCTCCAGCGGCACGGCGGTCGGCTCGAGATCACGAGCGAGGAGGGCCGGGGGTCGAAGTTCATCGCCCACTTCCCGGCACGGCGAGTCCTGCTGCGCGAGGCCGTTGTAACAAAAGTGTCATAGTCCACGACCACAATCCGGCCGCCAGTACCGTTCCAGGGTACTTGCACCAAGAATCACCACAACCGGAGCACGGCTCGTGAAGAAACTCTTGATTGCCAGCGCGCTGGGGATGCTCGTTACGGCACCGGCGCTCGCGCAGCAGAGACCGACAATGGATCAGATCCTGCAGGAATTGCAGGCATTGAACGAACGCGTCGGCAAGCTCGAGCAGGACAATAATCAGTTACGCGTCGAGAATGCCACCCTGCGTGAAAGCACGGACCGCATGGAGGCGACGACGGAGTACCTGCGCGACAACGCTTCCGCCACCCGCAAGCAGCTCGCGGAGGAGGCGCCGAAGGTTGCGGAAGCGGAGCGCATCAGCAAGGCCGCGGAATGGGCCTCGCGCATCAGCTGGAAGGCCGACATGCGCTATCGCCATGAGTATGTCGATCCCGAGGAGGCGGTTGACGACCAGACGCGGCAGCGTATCCGCGCCCGGCTCGCGATGACCGCAAAGATCAACGATACACTGACCGGAACCATCGGGATCGCAACCAATGGCGGCTCCAACGATCCGCGCTCGACGAACCAGACGTTGGGCGAAGGCTGGACCCGCAAGGGGGTCGCACTCGACCTCGCCTATGTGGACTGGAAGCCGGTCGACGGCTTCGCGATGCAGTTCGGCAAGATGCCGCAGCCCTGGTACAAGGTCGCCGGGTATTTCTTCGACAACGACATCAACCCGGAAGGCATCGCCGCTCACTATGCGGGCGGCCCGTTCTTTGCGAATGCCTTCGGCTACTACCTCTCGGAGCGCAGCACGGCCTCTGACGCCACGCTGCTCGGCGGACAGCTCGGCGCCACCGGCAATGTGGGCGGCGTCAAGCTCACGGGTGCCATCGGCTACTTCGACGTGGGTTCGGTGCAAGGCCAGGTCACGACGACCAACGCGACCCCGTGCACGGCCAACAATGCGTTCTTCGGCGGACCGCAAGGCAATACGACGGTACTCAACGCGACAGGCTGCCCGGTCCTCGTCAACGACTTCAACATGATCGAGGCCCTCGCCCAGGCGGAATTCAACCTGGGAAACCAGCCGCTGCAGATCTACGCGCAGTACATCCAGAACCAGGAAGCAAACGACCTCGATACCGGCTATCTCGCGGGCTTCAATGTCGGCAAGGCTGGCAATCCTCGCAGCTGGGAATTCGGCTACGCCTACGCGGTGATCGAGAAGGACGCGCAGTTCGGCCAGTTCGTCGACTCGGATTTCGGCGGCGGCGTTACGGACGTGGACGGCAGCGTATTCAAGATCGGCTACGCGCCGGCCAAGAACTGGGTGCTGAACGGCACGTATTTCATGAACAACCGTTTCATCGATGCGCCGGGTGCGACCGAGAGCGATTACGACCGCTACCAGATCGACATGAGCTTCAAGTTCTGAGATTTGCAGCTGTCACGCGCCTGTCACGCGACAGGGATAGGGTGGCCGCAGATGACGAACAATGATCGCCGCTAAAGCACATTTAAGTGTAATTAAAGCAAGGAGTTATAGAACGTTATGAAAGCAATTTCGCTGTTGACCGCCGCGACCCTCGCGCTTGCCGGCCTGGCACTCGCGCCGAAGGCCGATGCGCAGGTGATCAAGATAGACGGCTCGAGCACGGTGTTTCCGATTACCGAGGCCGTCGCCGAGGAGTTCCAGATCCAGAAGCGCGGCAAGATCCGCGTGACGGTCGGCATTTCCGGAACCGGCGGCGGGTTCAAGAAATTCTGCCGCGGCGAGACAGACATTCAGGACGCCTCGCGCCCGATCCTTGCGGCGGAGATGGAAGCGTGTCGCGCCGCGGGCATCAAGTATTACGAATTGCCGGTTGCGTATGACGCGCTCACCGTGATCGTGCACCCGCAGAACAACTGGATCAGCCAGCTCACGCTCGATGAGCTGAAGAAGATGTGGGAACCAGCTGCGCAAGGAAAGATCATGCGCTGGAACCAGATCAATCCGAAATGGCCGAACGAGACGCTTGCGCTGTTCGGGCCGGGCTCTGATTCCGGCACCTTCGATTATTTCACCGAGGCCGTGACCGGCAAGTCCAAGTCGAGCCGTGGCGATTACACGGGCAGCGAGGACGACAACGTGCTGGTCCAGGGCGTCGCAAGCAACAAGAATGCACTTGGCTACTTTGGCTATGCGTATTACCTGCCGAACGCGAAAAGGCTGAAGGCCGTGCCGATCGTCGGGAAATCGGGCAAGGCGGTCGGGCCGTCGCTCGACAACGTCGTCAACGGCAGCTACGAACCGCTCTCGCGGCCGATCTTCATCTATATCAGCGAGAAGTCGGCGCTGCGGCCGGAGGTCAAGGAGTTCGTCGAGTACTATCTGTCCAAAGGCGTGCCGCTGATCGAGGAAGTGAAATACGTACCGCTGCCCGCGAAGGCATACGAGCTTGCGGCGAAACATTTCCGTGAGGGCAAGCTCGGCACGGTCTTCGGCGGAGTGCCGGAGGTCGGCCTCAAGGTCGAGGATCTGCTGGCTCGCGAAACAAAGCTTTGAGTCGTTTGCCAAGCACAGGCCGCCCGTCTAGCCTGTGCCCTCAGTGAACAATAGGGGAGCGGGATCGTTCGATCCCGCTCCCGCCTTACCGGGGCAAGCATCGGGTGGGGGCGTGCGCGGCGACAAGCCATGAGCGAGATCACTGCCGTTTCATCAACTGGCACGCCCGCGGGCCTCCGGTTTCGCAGGGCGCGCGATCGCGTGGTGGAGGCAGGACTCCTGCTCGCGGCGCTGGTCGCCGTGTTTACGACCCTCGCGATCGTATACGTCCTCGTCGTTGAATCACTGCCGTTCTTCCGCGTCGTGTCGCTGGTCGATTTCCTGACCGACACGATGTGGATCCCGCTTTTTGCCGAGCCGCGCTATGGAATCATGCCGCTGGTCGCTGGCACGCTGGTGACGACGCTGGTGGCCCTCGCGGTCGCGATTCCGGCAGGAACGATCATTGCGATCTACCTCAGCGAGTTCGCTCCGTACAAGTTGCGTGAGACGATCAAACCGGCACTCGAATTGCTCGGAGCCGTGCCGACCGTCGTCTACGGTTACTTCGCGCTCATGATCGTGACACCGTTCCTGCAGAAGCTGATTCCGAGTCTGCCGGGATTCAACATGCTGTCGGCAGGGCTCGTGATCGGCATCATGATCATCCCCTACGTCGCCTCGGTCAGCGAGGACGCAATGCGAGCGGTCCCGAACTACATGCGCGAGGGCAGCTATGCGATGGGCGCGACACGCTTCCAGACTGCAACGCGTGTCGTCGTTCCGGGTGCGCTCTCGGGCATCGCGGCAGCCTACATCCTCGGCATCTCACGTGCCGTCGGCGAAACGATGGTCGTCGCGATCGCTGCGGGCCTGCAGCCGAACCTGACCTGGGATCCGACCCAGCCGGCGGCCACGATCACCGCATTCATCGTGCAGGTAAGCCTCGGCGACCTGCCACATGACAGCATCGGCTACCAGTCGATTTTTGCCGCCGGCCTCGTGCTCATGCTGATGACGCTGGTCTTCAATATCGCGGGCTTTTCGCTGACACGCAGGTTCCGCGAGGCCTACTGACATGCACGCGACGACTACGGAAGCATCGCTCCAGCAAATCCGCGCCGACGTCAGCCGGCGGAAGGTCCTCGATCAGATCTTCGTGATGGTGGGCCTACTGGTCATGTTCTCGGCGCTGCTGGTGCTGGTGATCCTGTTCCTCGATCTCGTGCAAACTGGCGCGCCAAAGCTGAACTGGGATTTCCTGACGTCTTTCCCTTCGCGCAAGGCCGAGCGCGCCGGCATCCTGTCGGCCTGGGTCGGCACTTCGCTGATCATGCTCACGACTGCGGCCGTGACGATGCCGATCGGGGTGGCGGCGGCGATCTATCTCGAGGAGTACGCGCCCAAGAACTGGCTGACGGCGATCATCGAGATCAACGTGACGAACCTCGCAGGCGTACCGTCCATCATCTACGGCCTGCTCGCGCTCGGGCTCTTCGTGTACCAGTTCAATCTTGGTCAGAGCATCGCGACCGCGGGCCTGACCCTGTCGCTCCTGATCCTCCCGATCGTCATCGTTGCGACCCGCGAGGCGCTCCGTGCGGTTCCGCGCGCAATCCGGGAGGCCGCCTATGCTCTCGGTGCGACGCGCTGGGAAGTCACCGCACATCACGTCCTGCCGTACTCGACCGGCGGCATCCTGACCGGCATGATCATCGGCCTTTCGCGTGCCATCGGCGAAACCGCACCGCTGATCACGATCGGGGCGCTGTCGTTCATCGCCTTTCTGCCAGAATCGCCGTTCAAGGGCGAATTCCCGTTCTTCTCTTTCGCCTGGCTCGGTGAGGCATTCACCGCAATGCCGATCCAGATGTTCAACTGGGTCTCGCGCCCGGACCCGGCATTCCAGGTCAATGCGGCCGCGGCCGGCGCCATCCTGCTCGGCATGACGCTGCTGATGAACGGCATCGCGATCTATGTCCGCTACCGCTTCCGCAAGAGAATCAACTGGTGAGCACCATGCAGCCCGGATCCAGTGCCTCCGACAGCCCGGCGCGGCCGGCAGGTTCGACCCAGGCAGTCGACGGCAGGCCCATGACGCCGCGGCCGACCGTCGAAGTGACGCGGGCTCCCGCTGAAGCGGAAGAGCACCTGGTCGTGAAGTCCCGCGCGGAAGGACTCTCCTTCTATTACGGCGCAGTCAGGGCGCTCAAGGACCTCAATATCGAGATCCGCGAAAAACGCGTGACGGCGCTGATCGGGCCGTCCGGTTGCGGCAAGACGACTTTCCTGCGCTGCTTCAACCGCATGCACGACCTGACGCCCGGCACGCGATACGAGGGCCGGATCCTTCTTTTTCCGGATTCAATCGACCTGGTCGACAAGGGGGTCGATCCGATCGAAGTGCGGATGCGCATCGGCATGGTGTTCCAGAAGCCGAACCCGTTTCCGAAGACGATCTTCGAGAACGTGGCCTACGGCCTTCGCGTACGCGGCATGCGCTCGAGCGCCCGCATCGAGGAGGAAGTCGAGCGCGCCCTGCGCCGCGCCGCGATCTGGGATGAGGTCAAGGATCGCATGGACGATTCGGGGCTCTCGCTGTCGGGCGGCCAGCAGCAGCGGCTTTGCATCGCGCGCGCGCTCGCGACCAATCCGGAGATCCTGCTGTTCGACGAGCCGACCTCGGCCCTCGACCCGATCGCAACCGCCCGCATCGAGGAACTGATCGCGGAACTGCGCGACCAGGTGACGGTCATCATCGTCACGCACAACATGCAGCAGGCCGCCCGCGTTTCCGATTACACGGCATTCATGTACCTCGGCGAACTGGTCGAATTCGACAATACCAGCAAGCTCTTCACGAATCCCTCGCAGAAGGCGACCGAAGACTACATCACCGGCCGGTACGGCTGAGCGGGCGCAGGGAGGCGACGTGAACGAGCCGAGCGAAGGGCACACCTTCAAGCCCTACGACGGGGCCCTGTCGGACCTGCGGCTCCGCGCGCATGCCATGGGATCCCTGGTGGCCGAGCAGGTCGAAACTGCGGTCAGGGCGCTGCTGGATTCGGACCGCGAGGCAGCGGAGGGTGTCCTGGTCCGCGAGCGGCAGATCAACGCCTACCAGACCGAGATCGAGGCGGAAAGCTTCCGGTTGCTGGCGCAGCGCGCCCCGGTCGCGAGCGACCTCAGGATGGTGCTCGCGATCTCGCGGGCCGTGACCGACCTGGAGCGCGCCGGCGACGAGGCCAAGAAGATCGCGCGCTTCGCGCTCGCGAGCGCAGGCCACACGGCTGGCGGTCCGTCGCGCGTGATGCACAGATCATTGCGCCACATGGCGGAACTCGCGTCCGAGGCGATGCGGGTCGCGGTCGACGCGCTCGATCGCGGCGATGCCGGGGTCGCACACGATGTTGCGCGTCTCGACCGGGAACTTGACCAGGAGTTCGAGGCGGCCTTGCGCCAGCTCATGACCGTCGCAATGGAGCGGACGCGCCTGCTGCGGCCGGTCTTCGACACCGTGTTTGCGCTCAAAGGCCTGGAACGGATTGGGGATCACGCGAAGAACGTGGCCGAGCACGTCGTGTTCCTCGTGAGCGGCGCGGACGTGCGGCACGCGACGGCGCGCGACCGGCCCGCTGCGAATGCCCAGCATTGATATGATGATTTGACGCCGGCGCCGCCGGCCTGGGGTGCGATCCATGGAATCCGCCGATCTGAGTCAGCATACGTCCCGAAGGTTCAACGAGGACATGGAGCGTGTACGCACGCGCGTCATGCAGATGGGCGGCTTTGTCGAGGAGCAGCTCCAGCGTGCCGTCATGGCCCTCATTGAAGGCGACAGCCAGCTCGGCGAAGAAGTTGCGCGCGACGACTACCGCGTCAACCGGATGGAAGTCGAGATTGACGAGGAGTGCGGTCGCATCATCGCCACGCGCCAGCCGACGGCCTCGGACCTCCGCGTGATGGTCGCCATCATCAAGACGATCACCGATCTCGAGCGGATCGGCGACGAGGTGGAGAAGGTCGGTTATATCGCGGCGCGGCTCGCATCCATGGAAAAGCCGGCCGACAATTACCGGGAGATCCGGCACCTCGGAAAGCTCGTGACCGAGATGGTGCACGATGCGCTCCATGCGTTTGCGCGGCTCGACGCCGACGAGGCCTTCGAGGTCGCCCGCCGTGACCGGAAGGTCGACGATGAATACGAGGCGATCCAGCGCCAGAACATCACGTTCATGATGGAAGACCCGCGCTCGATCCGGCGCGCTCTGGAAGTCATGTGGGTGGTGCGGGCGCTCGAGCGGATCGGCGATCACGCAAAGAATATCTGCGAATACACGGTCTACATGGTCCACGGCAAGGACATCCGGCACCTGTCGCTCGACGACGCGGAACGCCAGATTCGCGACTACGCGCGCGAACGCAAGGGTGCCTGATGATCTCGCGCCGCGCGGGCAACTGGCTCGGGGCGGGCGCCTGTGCTGCCGCGCTCGCCTTCGCCTTCTACTCCCAGCACGGAATGGGATTCGTGCCCTGCCACCTCTGCATCTTCCAGCGCTTCACCATGGCGGCACTCGGGATTGTCTTTCTGCTGGCGGCGCTCGCTTCGCGACCTGGGGCTCGCGGCGTCATGTTTGCCGTGCTGATTGCGCTCGCCGGGCTCGCGACGGTTGCGACGGCCGGCCGGCATGTCTGGATACAGCTGCAACCTGAAGGCTCGGTACCGGCCTGCGGTGCCGACCTCGCGTTCATGCTCGACCTTTTCCCGCTCACCGAAGTGATCCTCAAGGTCTTCAAGGCGGGCGGCGAGTGCGCCCAGGTCGACTGGACCTTCCTGGGACTCTCGATGCCGGCCTGGGTCCTCGCGCTCGCGCTCGCGCTGACTGCGGGCGGGATCTGGATCAACCTGCGAAAGTCCGCCTGAAGATCCCCTCGTAGACGCGGCGCAGCCGGTCGATGTCGTCGACCCTGCAGCATTCGTCGACCTGGTGAATCGTGCGGTTGATGAGGCCGAATTCGACAACTTCGGCGCCGAGCGCGCCGAAGAACCGGCCGTCCGACGTGCCGCCGCCTGTCGAGAGTTCCGGCCGTCGGCCCGCGACCTCTTCGATGGACGCGGTCACGAGCGCGGACAGCCTGCCTGGCGCCGTGTAATAGGGCAGCGACGCTTCCGACCAATGGATCGCGTGGCGGAGATCATGCCGGTCCAGGATGGTGCCAACTTCCTGCTTGAGTCCATCGAGCGTTTGCTTCGGCGACCAGCGCAGGTTGAAGACCGCCGTCAGTTCGCCCGGGATCACGTTGGTGGCGCCGGTGCCCGCCTGGATGTTGCTGAGCTGGAAGCGCGTGGGCGGGAAGTGTTCGTCACCGTCATCCCAGTGCCGGGCGCAGAGCTCGGTGAAAGCCGGCAGGACGGCGTGGATCGGATTCAGCGCGCGATCCGGATAGGCGACATGGCCCTGGATGCCTTGCACGGTCACGCGGCCGGACAGTGATCCGCGTCGGCCGATGCGGACCGTATCGCCGAAATCCTGTTGGCTCGACGGCTCGGCGACGACGCAGTATTCAATTCGCTGGCCGCGATCGCGGAGCGCCTCGACGACCCGGCGCGTGCCGTCGACTGAGGGGCCTTCCTCGTCGCTCGTCACGACGAAACAGATCGCACCGGGGTATTTCGGCCGCTCCGCTATGAATGCCTCCGCCGCCGTCACCATCGCCGCGACGCCGCTCTTCATGTCCGCGGCGCCGCGACCGTACAGCATGCCGTCCCGGATGACGGCTTCGAAAGGATCCGCGCTCCAGCGCTCGCGCGGTCCCGGCGGCACGACGTCGGTGTGACCGGCGAAGCAGACGACGGGTCCCGGCCCGCCGCGGCGCAGCGCCCAGAAATTGTCCACATCGCCAAACTTCATCCGTTCGACTTCGAATCCGGCGGTCTCAAGTCGCGCGATGAGGATGTCCTGGCAACCGGCGTCGTCCGGCGTCACCGACGGTCGTGCGATCAGTTGGCGTGTTAGTTCGACAGTCGGGGAATACTTCTGCATGCGGGCGCAGTTATACCTTCATCATGGCTAGCGCGCGACTACGGCGGCCGGCAACCGGCTCGCGCGCTCAGAAGAACGGACATTCGCTTGCTCGCCGTTAACCGGCCACCTAGTCGCGCGCCGGCTATGGCGGCGGCAATCGCGCGGACGCGCAGGCCGGGACCCCCGAGCGAACGAATAAAGTTCCGGCTGAGAGAGCGAGGGGCGTCCCGGCCTGCGCAGCCCGCGCGACGGCCACCGCTACATCCGCAGGAGGTCGTTGATGGACGTCTTCGCCCGCGTTTGACCGTCGACTTTCTTGACGATGACGGCGCAGTAGAGTGAATGGGACCCGTCGGCTGCAGGGAGACTGCCGGGAACGACGACAGATCCCGCTGGCACACGGCCATAAGTGATCTCCCGGGTCTCGCGATCATAGATGCGCGTACTTGCACCAATGAAGACACCCATGGAGAGGACTGCTCCGCGTTCGACGACGACACCCTCGACGACCTCCGAGCGTGCGCCGATGAAGCAATCGTCCTCGATGATCGTCGGCCGCGCCTGCAACGGCTCCAGTACGCCGCCAATGCCGACACCGCCGGAGAGATGGACGTTGCGGCCGATCTGGGCGCAGGAACCGACAGTCGCCCAGGTGTCGACCATCGTGCCTTCGCCGACGTAAGCACCGACATTGACGAAACAGGGCATCAACACGGCGTCGCGCGCGATGTGGGCGCCGCTTCTGACGATCGCGCCCGGGACGACACGCGTGCCGTCAGCCTGGAACCGGGCGAGATCGTATTCCGCGTACTTGAGCGGCAGCTTGTCAAAGAACCGCAAGGCGCCGGCGTCCTGGATGACGTTGTCGTGCGTGCGGAAATGCAGCAGCACGGCCTTCTTGAGCCATTCGTTGACGCGCCAGCCGCCTTCGAACGGTTCCGCAACCCGCGCTTTCCCGCTGCCGAGCAGTCGCAGGCAATCGTCGATCGCCGCGAGCAATTCGCGCGAGGCCCTGCCTGGCGCAAGCGCCAATCGCTCGTCAAAGCCCTGCTCGATGAGATTCCGTGTGTCCACCGGGGCCTCAGGCGGCAGCCACGCGCGCATCGAGCGTCCGTTGCAGCGCATCGGCGAGCGCCTGGCAGCGTGCCGCCCCGAGCGGCCGGCCGGTTTCATCGGTCACGGTGAATACGTCCTCCGCGCGCTCGCCGACGGTCATGATCTTGGCGCCATGCAGTTCCACGCTTTGGTCCCAGAATACCTTTCCGATCTCGGAAAGCAGGCCCGGCCGGTCGCCAGCGACGACTTCGAGGATGGTACGCCCGTTCTCCGAGTCTGCACTGAACGTCACCAGGGTCGCGGTCGTGAACATGCGTGCCTGGCGCGGCATGCGACGTGTCACCGGGGGTGCGGCAGCACTTTTCTCCGACAGCCCACGCACGAGATGCCGCTCGATACCGGCAAAGCGGTCGCGGTCTGCGATCGGCGATCCCGTATCTTCGAGGACAAGATAGCTGTCGAGACTGCCGCCGTCCGCCGTTGGAGTGATGCGCGCGTCCTGGATGCTGAGGCCCTGCTGGTCAAGTGCGGCGGTCGCGCGCGCGAAGCTGTGGTGACGGCCGTGCGTGTAGACGAGGACGGCCGTCGCGCCGCCGCGATCGGGATGCTCGGCGACCGCGATCAGCGGGCTTCCGTTTCCGGGGTCCCGTGCCACGAGCTCGGCCGTGTGCCAGGCGATTTCCGCTGCCGAATGACGGAGGAAGTACGCATCGGTCAGCTTCGACCAGACCCGCAGGACCTCTGCCGTGGCGACGCCGGCTGCTGCGAGACGCTCGCGCGCGATCGCCTGCTTCTCGGTGACGAGCTCCTCGCGATCGAGCGGCGACTCGAGTCCGCGCCTAAGCGCCTGCTTGACCCTTTCGTACAATTCGTCGAAGAGCGTCGCCTTCCACGAGTTCCACAGCTTCGGATTCGTGCCACGAACGTCGGCGACCGTCAGTACATAGAGATAGTCGAGCCGGACCTGGTCGCCGACCGCGTCCGCGAACTCATTGACGACCAGAGGGTCTGCGATGTCCTGCTTCTGCGCGGTGACCGAAAGCTTCAGGTGGTGACGCACGAGCCATGCGACGAGCCGCGCGTCATAGCGCGATAGGCCCTGCTCGAGGCAGAAGGCCTCGGCATCCACGGCGCCGAGCTCGGAATGATCGCCGCCGCGGCCCTTGGCGATGTCGTGAAAGATCGCCGCGAGATAGGCGAGCTCCGGCTTCGGCAGCGAGCGGAAGACCTGCGCGAGCTTCGGAAACTCGTGGTCGTAGCGCTCGAGCGCGAAGCGCCTGAGGTTGCTGACGACGAACAGCGTGTGGGCGTCGACCGTGTAGGCGTGGAACAGGTCGTATTGCATGCGTCCGACGATGCGCCCGAATGCCGGGATGTAGCGGCCGAGCACGCCGTAGAGGTTCATGCGGCGCAGTTCATGCGTCACGCCCGCCGGGGCGCGCAGGATCTCGAGGAATAGCCGGTGATTGCGCGGGTTCTGGCGGAATTCCTCGTCGATCAGCCACAGGTGCTCCGTGACGATACGAATGGTCCGCGCGCGCACGCCCCGCAGCCGCGGGTTTTGCTGCAGGACGACGAAGAGCTCGAGAAGGGCCGACGGATTTCGCACGAAGACGTCGTCGGACGCCGCTTCGAGGCATTCATCGCGCTCCTGGAAGCAGCGTGAAAGCGGCAGTGCCGGTGCGCCACGGCCGGCGAGGATCTCCTCCCGGAACTGCTGCAAGAGGAGCTCGTTGAGCCAGCTGACGACCATCGCCGTGCGGTAGTAGCGCTGCATGAACTGCTCGACGGCCAGCGTGTAGGTCGCATCCTCGTAACCGAACAGGCGCGCGAGCCGGATCTGGTGATCGAACAGCAGGCGATCCTCGCGCCGACCGCTCACGAGGTGCAGCGCGAAACGGACCCGCCACAGCCAGGACTGTGCGGACTCGAGTTGCGCGAGCTCGCGCGACTCCAGGAATCCGTGCGCGGCGAGCTCCTGCAGTGTGTCCGCGCCGAAGTGACGCTTTGCGACCCAGGCGATGGTCTGAAGATCCCGCAGTCCGCCCGGACCCTGCTTGACGTTCGGTTCGAGGTTGTACGCCGTGTCGTGGAATCGATGATGCCGTTCCGTCTGTTCGCGCAGCTTGGCATCGAAGAAATCGCGGGCAGGCCACAACCGATCGGGGGCGAGAGCGCTGCGCATCGCTTCGAAGAGTTCGGGCGATCCGGCGAGCAGGCGGGCCTCGAAGAGCGTCGTTGCGACGCCAAGGTCTGCGAGCGCCTCGCGCCGGCAGTCGTCGATCGTCCGCACGCTGTGCCCCGTCTCGAGCCCCATGTCCCAGAGGAAAGCCAGAAAGCGCTCGAGCGGAGCCGTCCAAGCCGGTTCCTCGCCCGGGGGCAGGAGGACCATGACGTCGACGTCGGAGCAAGGCATGAGCTCGCCGCGGCCGTAGCCGCCGACGGCCACCAGCGCAAGGGCAGGAGCGGCCGTCCCGACGTGCAGGTTCCAGGCGCGCGTGACGAGCGAATCGACGAGTGCCGCGCGATCGCGCACGAGCGTTTCGACCGGCTCATCCGCATGGAAGCGGCGCGCGAGTTCGCGATCGCCTTCAGCGAGCGCCGTGCGGAATGCGGAGACGGGATTCGATCCGGCCTCAAGCCGTGCCGCCAGCGTGTCGAGAAAGCTCCAGCCCGCAATTGCCTGGACAGCGCGTGTCGCCGGGCCCTCGTTCAACATTCGGGTGCCGTTCGGCACCGATCAGGCCGCGGCGCGGTCGGCTGCGCCGAGTGTCAGGACTTCAAAGCTGTCGGCCGTGACGAGCACCGTGTGCTCCCACTGTGCCGAGAGCGAGTGATCCTTGGTGACGACCGTCCAGCCGTCGCCGAGCAGCTTCACGTGACGGCGGCCGGCATTGACCATCGGCTCGACCGTGAATGTCATGCCGGGCACGATCTCGAGCCCCGTCCCCGGCTCGCCGTAATGCAGGACCTGCGGGTCTTCGTGGAAGCCGCGGCCGATGCCGTGTCCGCAGTACTCGCGAACAATTGAATAACCCTGTGACTCGACGTATTGCTGGATCGTGTGCCCGAGGTCGCCGAGGCGACGACCGGGCGCGATCGTCCGGATGCCGCGCCACATCGCCTCGAATCCGACGTCGCAAAGCCGCTTCGCCTGGATCGACGGCACGCCGATCCGGTACATCCGGCTCGTATCGCCATGGAAGCCGTCCTTGATGACGGTGACGTCCACATTGAGGATGTCGCCCGGCCGCAGGACCTTATCTCCGGGGATGCCGTGACAGACGACATGATTGACCGAAGTGCAGATCGACTTCGGAAACCCCTTGTAATTCAAGGGTGCCGGGATCGCCTTCTGGACGTCCACGATGAAGTCATGGCAGATCCGGTCGATTTCGCCGGTCGTCATGCCGGCAGCGATTCGGGGTCCGATCATGTCGAGGACGTCCGCTGCGAGGCGGCCGGCCAGGCGCATCGCCTGCTGTTCAGCAGGCGATTTGACCGATACCCGGGTATGGCTTTGCATCAGCATGGTTCAGGGCCGCAAAAGAGGAGCGAAATGCGCCTATCACGTTGTTTCGACGGAACAAAGATGGTATAAAGCGCGGCGTTTTTTCTCAACCAAATCCACACGCGTTTCGTCACGTGCGGCTGGGTGCCGGGTCCGAAAGTCCGGTTGCCGCATGCGGATTCGCGGAGGGCTAACCCGAAAAGGAGTAATCATGGCTAGTTTGTCCATGAGGCAGATGCTTGAGGCGGGGGTTCATTTCGGCCATCAGACCCGCTTCTGGAACCCGAAGATGGCGCCGTTCATCTTCGGCGAACGCAACAAGATCCACATTATCAATCTCGAGCGGACGCTGCCGCTCTATAACGACGCGGCCGGCTTCATCAAGGGCGTGGTCGGCGACGGCGGCAAGGTGCTGTTCGTCGGCACCAAGCGCAGCGCCCGCGACGCGATCCAGGCTGAGGCGGCCCGTTGCAGCATGCCATACGTCAACCAGCGCTGGCTTGGCGGCATGCTCACCAATTTCAAGACCATCCGGCAGTCGATCAAACGCCTGCACGAGCTCGAAGAACTGCGCGACTCGGGCGCGCTCGAGCGCCGCAACAAGAAAGAAGCGCAGATGCTCCGGCGCGAGATGGACAAGCTGATGCGGAGCCTGGGCGGCATCAAGGACATGAACGCGCTGCCCGATGCGCTCTTTGTCGTGGACGTCGGACACGAAGAGATCGCCGTGCACGAGGCCCGGAAGCTCGGCATCCCGGTGGTCGCGATCGTGGACAGCAACTGCTGCCCGGACGGCATCGACTATGTGATCCCTGGCAATGACGACGCCATGAAGGCGATCCAGCTCTACGCCGCCGGCATTGCCGACGCGGTGCTGGATGGCAAATCTTCGGTTCCGGTCATCCCGGCCGGCGAAGACGAGTTCGTCGAGCTTGACGAGGAAGGCCAGCCGCGCCGCAAGACCGCGGCACGTGCGCCGCGCAAGGCAGCGAACGTCCGGCGCAAGACACCGGCGCGCGCGCGCCAGTCCGCGGAAACGTCGTCGGCGGCGACCATGCCGCCGGTCGGCGCGCCCGAAGTCGTCGTGGAGGTACCGGATGACCAGCCCATCGTGGACGAAGTCGTCGCGGATACCACGCGTGCCAAGCCGGCGGCACGCCGCCGCACCGCAGCACGCAAGCCGGACAAGGTCGGGGAATGACGATGAGCATCAGCGCTGAAAC
>Ga0105106_10000562_pt1 | contig 26217 bp, 26 predicted proteins | sample PPLLaktember2015_5_FD_79109 | JGI IMG/M metagenome (GOLD analysis project Ga0105106, IMG submission 79109) | Freshwater sediment microbial communities from Prairie Pothole Lake near Jamestown, North Dakota, USA - PPLs Lake P8 Core (1) Depth... | ecosystem: Environmental > Aquatic > Freshwater >...
ACCGCTCACCACGCCCGCCCAGGGAACCCGCGCCACGCTGCGCGCGAGGGCGGCCTGGGTGGCCGCCCCGTGGCGAGCGGCGAGCTTGCCGATCAGGTCGGTCTCCAGGTTCACGCGGTCGCCGACCTCGAGCGCGCCCAGCGTCGTGCTCTCGAGGGTGGAGGGCACCAGCGCGACCGAGAAGCGGTCCCGCACGATCTCGGCGATGGTGAGGCTCACCCCGTCGACGGCGATCGAGCCCTTCGCCACCAGCTCCTTCGCCAGCCGCTCGGGCGGCCGGATCCAGACGCGCCGGCCGGCGCCCTGGCCGTCGACGCGGGTGACCTTTCCCACCGCGTCGACGTGGCCCTGCACGAGATGCCCCTCGAGCGCGTCGCCTGCCGCGAGCGGCAGCTCGACGTTCACCCGCGTGCCGGGCGCGAGCTCTCCCAGCGTGCTGCGCCGCCGCGTCTCCTCCGACAGCGAGCAGCGGATCGTCACGCCGTCGATCTCCTCGGCCGAGACGCACACGCCTGCGACGCTGAACGAGCCGCCGGCGCGTAGCCTGCCGGCCGCCTTCGGTGCATCGACCTCGAGATGGTCCGCACCCACAGCCACGATCCTGGCGACTTCTCCGATGAATCCGGTGTACACGGCTTCACTCCTTCCGTGTTGGCTCCGCCCGCGGGCGGAAGCGTTTCTCGGTCGGGAGCGAGAAGGGGATCACCGTTCTCGACAGCGGGGTTTCACCGCCGGCCCTGGAGTTCCGCCAGGTCGTTCCGCGGGAGCGGCCGAGCCGCAGGGCGGAACCGGTGGGCTTTGACCACCTCGCCTCGGAGTTGCACCGGGAGTGAGCCTAGCTCGCTGAGCCCTGTTCCGCTCGCGAGGGGGACGATGCGACGCTCCCCTGACTGCGAGTCCGAACCGGCGCGCATCGTATCGCGGCTCGTCTATCGCGGGACGCTGCGTCGCCGGGCCGCGAGCAGCGCGGCGCCGGCGCCGACCATCAGCAGGGTGGCGGGCTCGGGCACCGCGGAGAACTCCACCTTCAGCGCCGAGGCCAGCACCTGGAAGTCGCCGAGGCTGCTCGACACCTTCACGTCGAGCGTGTCCCCTTCGATCGTGACGAGCCCGAGCGCGGTGATGTCGCCGAGGAAGAGATTCAGGGTGGCCTGCCCCGTCTTGAAGAGGCTCCCCTGAAGCTCGACGGAGGCGACCTCGGGCCCGTCGGGGAAGAGCTGGTCGTCGGCCACGGTGATGAGGAGCCAGGCCCGGAGCACGGCCGCCGAGTCGGGCGTCGGGTCGAAGAGGTGGGTGTACTCGAGCGGCGAGCCCGGCGTGACGCGCCCCGCCCCGAGGCCGGTGTCGGCGCCGGTCGTCATGCCGGTCCAATCGAAGCCGAAGGGATCGAGATCGACCGTCAACGTCCCACGGGCCGCCGTGTCCGGGAGCAGGAAGAAGTGGTCGTTGGTGAGGATCTCGGCGTAGAACGAGACGCCCTGGGCGGACTGCACTCCGAGCAGGGCGATCGCGAGAGCCGCGAGCAGCGACGAGCCAGGAAGGCGCATGATTCCCTCCGGAACCAGTGCCCCTTCCCATGGTGCGGGCCGAAACCAAGCAAACTCCGTTCCAGCTGCCGCCGCTTCGCAGGTTCGTGCGTATCGAGCCGGAAACACGAGCGTTCTGCGGGTCGGGGCAGCCGCTTCGCGCCGTGCGCCCAGGGAACGGGCGTTCCGCGCCGGTGGAACCCCCTTTCCGAGGGTGTGCGCGTCGCCCCGGCGGTGCGATCCGCCTCTCGCTAGCCTGCCCGGCGGCGCCGACACGGGGGAGTCAGCCATGAGCGAAGAGATCACGGAGTACCGGGGCGCGCTCGACCGGGGCCTCGAGGGCGTGGTGGCCTGCAGCACCGCGATCTCCACGATCGCCGGAACCACGCTGCTCTACCGTGGCTACACGATCGAGGACCTGGCCGCCAACGCGACCTTCGAGGAGGTGGCGTACCTGCTGTGGTTCGGTCGCCTGCCGAACCAGGACGAGCTCGAGCGCTTCGAGCGCGAGCTGCACGCCGCCATGCCGCTCCCGCCGGAGTCCTTCGGCTGGTTCCACGGCCTCCCCACCGAGGTCCACCCGATGGACTTCCTGCACGCGGTGGTGGCCGGGCTCTCGCTCCACGATCCCGACGCCAACGTGATCCAGTACGAAGCGAACCTGCGCAAGGCGGTGCGCCTCACCGCGCGCTTCGCGACGATCATCGCGGCGTACGACCGCGTGCGAAACGGGCAATGGCCGCTGCAGCCCCTGCCCGGTCGCTCGCTGGCCTGGAACTTCCTCTACATGCTCCATGGCCGCGAGCCCGAGGCCAGGCGGGTGCGCCAGTTCGACACCTGCCTGATCCTGCACGCCGACCACGAGCTCAACGCGTCGGCCTTCTCGGCGCGCGTCACCTCGAGCACGCTGTCCGGAATCTACTCGAGCGTGATGGCGGCGATCGGGACGCTCAAGGGCCCGCTGCACGGCGGCGCCAACGAGCAGGTGATGCGCATGCTGCTCGAGGTCGGGACGCCGAAGAGGCTCGAGGCCTACCTCGACGACGCGCTCGCGAACAAGCGCAAGGTGATGGGCTTCGGGCACCGCGTCTACAAGGAGGGCGATCCGCGCGCCGCGATCCTGAAGCGCATGAGTCGCGAGATCACGGCCGAGACCGGCCACCCGGAGCTCTACGAGATGAGCGCGGCGATCGAGGAGTTCATGCACGATCGCAAGGGCCTGATCCCCAACGTCGACTTCTACTCGGCGACGGTCTACTACAGCATGGGCATTCCGATCGATCTCTTCACGCCGGTCTTCGCCGCGAGCCGCGTCTCGGGCTGGTGCGCCCACGTGCTCGAGCAGTACGCGAACAACCGCATCTACCGCCCGCGCGGTCACTACGTGGGCCCGAGCGGCCTGCGCTACGTGCCCATCGACGAGCGCTAGCAGGCCCCCGCGGCGCGCGCCGCCGCCACCGCCGCCTGGCCGACGGCGAGGGCGCCGTCGTTCGGCGGCAGCGCGCGATGGAAGAGCGGCCGCAGACCTGCCGCTCGCAAGCACGCCCCGAGCTCGGCCGTGAGCAGGCGGTTCTGCAGGCAGCCGCCCGAGAGCGCGACGTCCGAGAGGCCCGTGCGCTCCGCCGCGCGGGCCGCTGCATTCGCGAGCCGCGCGGCGAGAGCGGCGTGGAAGCCGCGCGCGAGGGCCGCCGCCGGAGCTCCCCCGGCGCGCGCGCGCACGAGGTCGCGCACGAGGTCCGCGGCGGGGAGTACGCCGCCCGGCGCCGGCGCGGGCTCGCCCTCGCCGAGCGGGAACGTCTCGTCCGCCGTCTCCGCCAGGGATTCGAGGGCCATGGCGAGCTCGCCCTCGTGGGAGGCGCTGTCGCCGAGGTCGAGGAGCGACGCCACCGCATCGAAGAGTCGCCCGCACGAGGAGGTCGGCGGGCTGGCGACACCGCGCTCGACGGCGCGCGCGAGGACCGCGAGCGCCCCGCCGTGCCGGGCGTGCCACGGAAGACGCGGCGCGTCGCCGGCCGGGAACGCACGCCGCAGCCACGCGAAGGCCATCCGCCACGGCTCGCGCACCGCCGCATCGCCGCCGGGGAGCGGCACCGGCTCGAGGTGCGCGAGGCGGGACGACTCCGCGAGCGTCACGCGCAGGAGCTCGCCGCCCCAGAGCGTACCGTCCGCACCGAAGCCCGCGCCGTCGAGGACGAGTGCGAGTGCGGGGCCGGCGTGCCCATGCTCGACGAGACACGCCGCGGCGTGGGCGTGGTGGTGCTGGACGGGAGCGAGCGCGGCGTCGAGGCGCGCGGCGAGCCGCGCCGCGAGCTCGCTCCCGACGTAGCCCGGGTGGAGGTCGCAGGCGACGACGGCCGGGCGCACCGCGAGGAGGCGGGCCAGCGCCTCCGCGCGTGCCTCCAGCGCGTCGGCAGCGGCGACCTCGGCGAGGTCGCCGACGTGCTCGCCGAGCACGACCTCGCCGCGGGCGAGCACGGCCGGGGCGGCTTTCAGGTCGCCGCCGACGGCGAGGACTGCGGGCGCCGCGTCGGGTCCGCGCGCCCGCCCGACCGGCGACGCGCGGCCGCCGCCGGGCAGCGAGAGGACGAGGGGCGCCGTCGCCCGCGAGAGACGCAACGGGATCGGCCCGGTCGGCGCGCTCCGCACTACCGGGTCGTCGCTCGGCCGCGCGACGGCGCGGTCGTGGCCGACGACCAGGTCCGCGACGCCCGCTAGCTGCGCGGCGGCCTCGGCGTCGTCGTGGAGCGTCGGCTCGCCGCTCCGGTTCGCCGACGTGAACACGAACGCGGCAAAGCGCGGCGCGTCGGCGCCCGGCCGCGCGCCCGGCCCGTAGAGGAGCAGCCAGTGGGCGGGCGCCACGGGCAGGAGGAGCCCGAGGTCCCGCGTGCGCGGAGCGATGGCGGCGGCGATCCCGAGCGCTGCGCAGCCCGCTGGGCGGCGCGGGGCCACCACGATCGCCCGCGCCGAGCCCCCGAGCCAGGCCTCGTCGGCGGGCCCGAGCTCGGCGAGGGCGCGCGCCGCCGCGAGGTCGGGGACGAGGAGCGCGAACGGCTTCACCGGGCGCGCTTTGCGCGCGCGCAGCCGCTCGACGGCCTCGGCGCGAGTGGCGTCGCACGCGAGGTGATAGCCCCCGTACCCCTTGAGGGCGACGACTCCCCCGTCGCGAAGGCACGCGGCCGCCGCCTCGACGGCGTCTCCCGGCACGTCCTCGCCCGTCGCGCTGCGCGCCGCGAGCGCCGGCCCGCAGTCCGGGCAGGCCACGGTCTGGGCGTGGAAGCGGCGGTCCTCGGGGTCCGCGTACTCGGCGCGGCATGCGGCGCAGGGCGGAAAGGCGCCGAGCGTCGTGCGGGCGCGGTCGTAGGGGAGCGCCAGCGCGACGGAGGCGCGCGGCCCGCAGCCGGCGCAGTGTGTGAAGGCGTAGCGGTGGCGGCGATCGCGCGGGTCGAAGAGCTCGGTGCGGCAGGCGTCGCAGAGCGCGACGTCGGGCGGAATCCGCGTCGGCGCGGCGCCCTCCCCGACCTCGCTCGCCGCGATCTCGAAGCCCGCGAGCCCGCGCGGCGGAGCGTCGCGCTGGGCGAGCGCCTCGATGCGCGCGCCCGCGGGCGCCGCCGTGCGGAGCGCCGCGAGCCACGCGTCGATCTTCTCCTCGGCGCCCTCGAGCACGACCCGCACGCCCCAGCTCGCGTTCGCGACCTCGCCCGCGAGACCGAGGGCGCGCGCCGCGCGCGCGGCGAATGGCCGCAGGCCCACGCCCTGCACGACGCCTCGCAGCGCGATCTCCCGGCGCACCGCGTCCATCAGCAGATACGCGGCAGCGGGTCGCCGGCGGGGAGCGGCAGCAGGCGGCGCGCGCCGAGGGCGGTGCGGACGACGACCCGCGGCCGTCCCTCGCGCACGACGCCGATGCGCGCCGCGGCGCGCCCGAGCGGGTGGCCGCGGAGCGCCGCGAGCGCCGTCTCCGCGTGCGCCTCGGGCACGAACGCGACGAGCCTTCCTTCGGACGCAAGGAAGAGCGGGTCGAGGCCGAGGATCTCGCACGCCGCGCGCACCGGGCCGGTGACCGGCACCGCCGCCTCCTCGAGCTCGATCTCGGCGCCCGCGCCTGCCGCGATCTCGTGGAGCGCTGCGCCAAGGCCGCCGCGCGTCGGGTCGCGCAGGCACGAGACCGCGGGGCCGGCCTCGAAGAGCGCCTCGACGAGGGGCGCGAGGCAGGCACTGTCGCTCTCGATCTCCGCCTCGAAGGCGAGTCCCTCGCGCACCGAGAGCACCGCGGCGCCGTGACAGCCGACCGGCCCGGAGACGAGCACGGCATCGCCGGGCCGCACGCGGTCCGGCCGGAGCTCGCGGCCCGCCGGCACGACGCCGATTCCAGCGGTGTTCACGAAGAGGCCGTCGCCCTTGCCGCGCTCCACCACCTTGGTGTCGCCCGTGACGACGGGCACCCCTGCGGCGCGCGCTGCCGCGCCGATCGCGCGCGCCACGCGCTCGAGCGCCTCGAGGGCCAGCCCCTCCTCGAGGACGAGAGCGCACGAGAGCGCCAGGGGGCGCGCGCCGCACATCGCGAGGTCGTTGAGCGTACCGTGCACCGCCAGGCTCCCGATGTCGCCGCCGGGAAACTCGAGGGGATGGACGACGAACGTGTCGGTGGTGAAGGCGAGGCGCGCACCCGCCGCCTCGATCACGGCGCCGTCGTGGCGCGCCGCGAGCCACGCGTTGTCGAGGTGGGGGAAGATCCGCTCGGCGAGCAGGCGTGCGCTCGCGCCGGCTCCCGCGCCGTGGGACAGGATCACGCGCTCCGGCTCCACGGGCGCGGCGCAGCTGGGGCTCGCGAGGGCCGCGGGGTCGAGCTTCGCAGTCACGCGACCCCCGCCTCGCGACCGCCGGGATCGGCCACGCGGTAGCGGAAGTAGGCGGCGCAGACGCCCTCCGCCGAGACCATCGGCGCGCCGAGCGGGCTCTCGGGCGTGCAGCGCGTACCGAAGGCCGGGCACGCGGGCGGGCGCAGCACGCCGCGCAGCACGTCCCCGGCGCGGCACTCCGCCGGCTCGGGCGGCGCCTCGCCGGCGAGCTCCGGGAAGAGACGCTCGGCGTCGAAGGCGGCCCACGCCTCGCGCAGGGCGAGTCCGCCCGCCGGGACGACGCCGATCCCGCGCCAGGGCCGGTCCACCACCTCGAACACCTCGAAGGCGAGCGCGCGCGCCACCGGGTTGCCCTCCGGCCGCACGGCGCGGCGGTACTGGATCTCGACGCGCGCCTCGCCGCGCTCGAGCTGCTCGACCGCCAGCGCCGCGCCCTGCACCACGTCGAGGGGCTCGAAGCCGGTGGCGACGATCGGGACGCGCAGGCGCCGCGCGATCGGCTCGTACTCGGCGGTGCCCATCACCGTGCAGACGTGGCCCGCCGCGAGGAAGGCCTCCACGCGCGATTCCGGCGCCTCGCGGATCGCCTCGAGCGCGGGGGGCACGCGCACGTGGGCGGCGAGCACGGCGAAGTTCGCGAGCCCGCGCGCGCGCGCGACGCGCAGCGCGCCGGCCACCGCCGGGACGGTCGTCTCGAAGCCGACGGCGAGGAACACGACCCGGCGCCCCGGCAAGCGCTCGGCGAGCGCCACGGCGTCGAGAGGCGAGTAGACGACGCGCACGTCGCCACCTCGCGCGCGCGCCCCGAAGAGGTCGCCGCGGCTCCCGGGCACGCGCAGCATGTCGCCGAAGCTCGCGAGGGTGACGTCCGGGCGCTCGGCGAGCGCGAGCGCGCGGTCGAGGGTCTCGAGGGGGGTCACGCAGACCGGGCAGCCCGGGCCGTGCAGCAGCTCCACCGCGTCCGCGAGAAGCGCGTCGAGGCCGTGGGCGAGGATCGCGTGGGTCTGGCCGCCGCAGACCTCCATGATCCGCCAGCGACGGGTCGACGCGCGCTTCAACGCGTCCACGGCGCGCAGCACCGCGCCGGGCTCGCGGTACTCGTCGACGAATCTCACCGCGCCACCCGCGCCTCGGCCGCGAGCCGGAGCGTCTCCTCGGCCGCCGCCTGGTCGAGCACCTGCAGCGCGAAGCCGGCGTGGACGAGCACGTAGTCGCCGGGGCGCGCGTCGGGGAGCGTCTCGAGACAGATGCGCTTGCGCACGCCCCCGAAGTCGACGCGCGCGGTGCGGATGCCCGCCTCGTCGGCGACGTCGAGCACGCGGCCGGGCACGGCGAGGCACACGCTCAGGCCCCTCCCCTCACCCACGCGATCCACTCGGCCATGCCCTCGCCCGTCCGCGCCGAGAGCACGAGCGCCTGGAGCCCCGGCTTCACCGCGCGCGCGTGGGCCAGGCAACGCCCGAGATCGAAGGGCACGTGGGGCAGAAGATCGGACTTCGTCACGACGAGGAGGTCGGTGGCCGCGACGGCCGCCGGGTACTTGGCGGGCTTGTCATCGCCTTCGGGCACCGAGACGAGGAGCGCGCGCCGCGACTCGCCGCACGAGAAGGGGGCGGGGCAGACGAGGTTGCCGACGTTCTCCACCCAGAGCCGCGAGACGCCGCGCAGGTCGAGCGCCTCGAGCGCGTGCTCGACGAGGTGGGCGTCCAGGTGACAGAGGCTTCCCGTGGCGACTTGCGCGACGCGCGCGCCGCAGGCTGCGATGCGCCGGGCGTCGAGGTCGGTGGCGCAGTCGCCCTCGACGACGGCCTCGTCCCGCGCGGCGCGCCCGAGGCGGGCGAAGGTCGCCTCGAGGAGCGTGGTCTTGCCGGCGCCCGGCCCGCCGAGCAGCCCGATCGCCTCGATGCCCCGCTCGGCGAGGCTCGCGCGCAGCCGCGCCGCGCGGGCGTCGTTCTCGGCGAAGAGCGAGCGCTCGACCTCGACCCTACGCTGCGCGTCGTGGTGGAGGTGCTGGGGATCGCGTCCGTGCTCGTGGGGGTGATCGTGGCCGGGAATACGTCGAAGCGCCGGCCCGGGCTCGCCGCAACCGCAGATGCCGCACATCAGACCACCTCCAGGCTGCGGAGCACGAGGTCGCGCCCGGGCACCGCACGCAGACGCAGCGCCGCGCCCTCCGCCAACGTGCCTCGCGCGCAGACCGGGAAGGCCGCGCCCAGCGCCTCGCCCACGACGCCCGAGAGCGCGCCCACCTCGAGCTCGAGCGCGACGATGCGCCCGCCGCCCTCGCGCCCGAGGGCCTCCTCGGCGAGCCGCAGCAGGGAGAGGCAGAGCCGGGCCTCATGCATGGCCGCGCACCTCCTCGCCGAAGGCCGCGATCCGCGCGCGCACGCGCCGGACGGCCTCGGGCAGGGCCGCGCGCACCGGCGCCGAGAGGCCGTCGCCTGCGACCGCGCCCGCCTCGACGGCCACGATGGCGAGGCGACCCGGCGCCCGCCCGAGCGCCTCCGCGAGCGCGAGGGCGCCGGAGACGCCGAGGCCATGGGAGGAGAGTGCGCGCGCCTCGCGGAGCGCTCCCCGCTCGGGCTCGTGCACGGTGCCCGGCGGGAGCCCCGCGCGGCTCGCGTCCACCAGCACGGCGGCCTCGGCGCCCTCGAGCGCGTCGACGAGCGCGTCCGGCCGGCGCGGAATCACCGCCTCGACGCCCGCCGGCAGCCCCTCGGCCGCGAGGCGCGCAACCACGGCGGGGCCCGCTGCGTCGTCGCCGAACGGCGTGCCGAGCCCGATCACGAGGATGCGCACCGCGGCGGCCTCCGCTCGAGCTCGAGCGTCAGGAAGTGGGTCGCGCACGAGATGCACGGGTCGTAGTCCCGGATCGCCGCCTCGCAGCGCCGCCGCACCTGGTCGTCGGAGAGCTTCAGCAGGCCCGGCACGAGCCCGCGCAGGTCGTCCTCGATGCGCGCCTGGTTCTGGGAGGTCGGGGGGACGATGCGGATCTCGCGCACGTGACCGGAGACCTCGGTGGCGAGCTCGACCCAGAGCACGCCGCGCGGCGCCTCGGTGGCCCAGGCCGCCCGCCCTGCGCACGGGCGCCACGCGGGGTGGGGAGCGGGGGGCGGCTCGAAGCCGTCGATCGCTTCGAGCGCTGCGTCGAATGCCTGCAGCACCTCGATGCCGCGCGCGAAGACGGAGGCCGCCGGGTCCGGCGCCTCGAAGCGGTCGGCCAGGGACGCGAACGCCGCCTCGCCCGTCGGCGATAGACGGTCGCGGTTCAGCAGCACCCGCGCGAGCGGCCCTACCATGTAGGAGCCGCGTCCGTGGATGTGGCAGTGGAGCGCCGTCGAGTGCTCGACCTGGGTCTCCTCGAAGGCGCTGTCGAACTCGCCGGCCGCGACGTCGAGTCCCGCCGAGGAGACGATGCGACCTTCGTTCATCGGGTACTCGTGCGGATGGCGCAGCGCCACCAGCTCCACCTCCTGCGGCCGCCGCGGCACCGGGAGCCCCTGGAACCAGCGCAGCAGCGCCTCCGCCTCGCCCCGCGCGCGGCGCAGGTCGTCGCCGAGCGCCGCGAGCTCCCCGCGCGTCGGGATGCGCACGAAGCCCCCGACGACGACCCCGACGGGGTTCACCGGCCGCCCGCCGAGCAGCTCGAGGATCCGGTTGCCGAGACGGCGGAGCCGGAGCGCGTGCTCCACCTCGCCCCGCTGCGTACGCGCGATGGCGAGGGCGTCGTCGAGCCCGAGGTAGTCCGGCGCCGCCAGGAACATCATGTGGAGGAGGTGGCTCTCCAGCCACTCGCCGGCGTAATAGAGCCGCCGGAGCGAGCGGATCGCCGGGTCGATGCGGACGCCGAAGATCTGCTCCAGCGCGTGGACCACGCTCATCTGATAGGCGACGGGGCAGATGCCGCAGATGCGCGCCACGAGGTCCGGAAGCTCCGACGCCGCGCGCCCTCGCAGGAACGACTCGAAGAAACGCGGCGGCTCGTAGATCTGGAGCCGGAGCTCCGCGACCCGGTCGCCCTCGACCGCGACGTGGAGTGCGCCCTCTCCCTCCACCCGCGCGAACGCGCCGACCTCGATGGTGCGCCGCTCAGTCACGCCCGCCCTCGAGCCGATCGGCGACGGCGCGGAACTCGGGGCGCCACCCGGCAACTCCCCGCAGCCGCAGCACGACGTCGCGCCGCGAGACGCCGAGCTGCTGCAGGCGCTCCGCGAGCGAGGCGGGATTCGGGTCGTCCGCGGGCCCGAAACACGCGTAGCAGTCGCGCCCGAGGCTCGGGCACAGCGCACCGCAGCCCGCCCGCGTGATCGGGCCGAGGCAGGGCGACCCCTTCGCCACCAGCACGCAGACCTGCCCGCGCCGCTTGCACTCCATGCACACGCTCGCGCCGGGAAGGTCCGGCGTCGCGCCCAGCAGAGCGCGCAGGAGCACCCGCAGCACCTGGTGCTTGTTCACCGGGCAGCCCTGGATCTCTGCGTCGACCTTCACGTGGTCCGAGATCGGCGTCGAGGTGGGGAGCGCGCGGATCCACTCCGGGTGCGGGTACACCTCCCGCTTCCAGGCCTCGACGTCCGCCGTGTTCCGCAGCGCCTGGATGCCGCCGCTGGTCGCGCACACCCCGATCGTCACGAGGGTCCGGCTGGCGGCGCGCACGCGGTGGATGCGCTCGACGTCCTCCTCCGTGGTGATGCTGCCCTCGACCAGCGCCACGTCGTAGGGCCCGGGATCGATGCGGCTCGTCGCCTCGAGGAAGAAGGCGATGTCCACGCGCTCTGCGAGAGCCAGCAGCTCCTCCTCGAGGTTCAAGACCGACACCTGGCAGCCGTCGCACGAGGCGAACTTGAAGACGGCGAGCTTCGGCTTCCCGTTCACAGCCCGCGCACTCCGAAGAAGCGCGCCACCCGCGAGAACGGGAAGATCGGCCCGTCCTTGCAGACGAACTCGGGGCCGAACTGGCAGTGGCCGCAGAGCCCGACGGCGCACTTCATGTTCCGCTCGAGCGACACGTAGATCCGGTCGAAGGAGACCCCGCGCTCCCGCAGCATCGCGACGGCGTAGCGCATCATCACCTCCGGGCCGCACATGAACACGACCGTGCGGCCGGCGTCGAGCTCCACCGCCTCGAAGAGCTCGGTCACGACGCCGGTCCGGTCGTGCCAGGCGCGGTCGGGCTGGTCGGCGGTGAGCAGCACCGTCGTATTCGAGTCGCGCCGCCAGGCCTCGAAACGATCGTGGTGCACCATGTCGGTCGGCTTCTTCACGCCGTGGAGCAGGGTGATGTGGCCGTAGTTCGCGCGGCGGCGGAACATGTAGTCGATGGCGCCGGTGACCGGCGCACAGCCGAGCCCGCCGGTCACCACGAGGACGTCCTTCCAGCGCGCCTCGTGGAGCGGCCAGGCCGAGCCATAGGGCCCGCGCAGCCCCACCACGTCGCCCACTCCGAGGCGCTCGATGACCCGCGTCGTTCGCCCGACGATGCGGATCGTGTGCTCGAGCTCGGGCTCGTCCGGGTCCGAGGAGATCGAGATCGCGACCTCGCCGACGCCCGGCACGTAGACCATGTTGAACTGGCCTTGCAGGAAGTCGAAGCGCGGCCGTGCGGCGGGGTCGCACAGGCGGAGCCGGTAGACGTGGATCTGCGAGCCGTAGGACCGCTTCTCCACGATCTCGGCCGGCTCGGGCACGAGCAGGCGCGCGGACGCCCCGACCGACGCGCTCACCGGGGCGCTCCCCGGATCGCGGCCACCTCCTCGGTCAGGTCGATGCCCACCGGGCACCAGGTGATGCAGCGCCCGCAGCCGACGCAGCCCGACGTCCCGAACTGGTCGACCCAGCTCGCGAGCTTGTGGACGAGCCACTGGCGGTAGCGGTCGCGGATCTGGGGCCGGAAGTTGAGCCCGTGGACCTGCGCGTGCTCGCGGTTGAAGCACGAGTCCCACTCGCGCACGCGCACGGCCCCGCTGCCGTCGAGGGCAGGCTCGTCGCGCTCGTCGTGGCAGAAGCAGGTGGGGCAGACGAGCGTGCAGTTGCCGCACGAAAGGCAGCGCTCGGCGACCTCGTCGAAGCGCGGATGCTGCAGGTTGGCGTACAGCAGGTCGCGCAGGCCGGCGGTCTCGAGCCGCCGCTCCATGCCGGCGGCGCACGCCTCGAGTGCGCGCCGCTCCTCGAGGAGCCGCTCGGCCGGCGCCGGCCGCAGCGGGAGCGCCGGCAGCAGCGCCGCGCCCGCATCGCTGCCGCTCCGCACCACGAAGCCGCCGTCGAGCTCGCTGAGCGCCAGATCGTAGCCGCGGGTCGCCTCCGGCCCGGTGCCCATCGACGTGCAGAAGCAGGTCGGCGCCGAGCGGGTGCAGCTCACCGCCACGAGCAGGAGCCCCTGGCGGCGGCTGGCGTAGTACGGGTCGGGATAGCGGTCGTAGAGGAAGATCCGGTCCTGCATCGCGAGGCCGGCGAGGTCGCAAGCTCGCACGCCGACGACCGCGATCTTCTCCGGCGCCGGCACGGTCGCGCGCGCCGTGAACGGCTGCCCCGGCCCTGCGGTCTCGACCTGGAGCAACGTCTCGCGCGGCGCGAACGAAAGCGGCTTGAGGCCGCCCGGGCCGTTCACGACGCCGAAGACGCGGTCGCTGCCGTCCGTCTCGAGCCGGTAGCGCCCCGGCGCCTGGACGTCGCGCAGGCCGACCGGGAGCTCCTCGACGCGGCGCACCGCGTCGAGCACGACCGCGCCGTCGCGCGCCACGGGCCCGAGCACGCGGAAGCCTTGCCCCGCGAGCGCGTCCAGGAGCCGCTGGAGATCGCCGCGCGCGAGCCACGACTCGTTCCGCTCCGGGAGGTTCACCCTCTCTCCTCCTCAAAGAGGGTAGCATCGCGCCCGCTGTGGAGCGCAGACCGCAGGGTACCCGGCTCGCTACCTGCGCTTCGCCGCGTCCGCCACGTAGAGCGAGAACAGCGCGCGCAGGTCCGCGCGTCGTTCGGCGGGCGTGGCCTCTACGCCGAGCAGATGGCCGAAGACGCCCGACAGACAGAGCCGCGCGGCCTGCTCGGCGGGCATGCCGGCGCGCAGCTCGCCCGCCCCGCGCGCCCCCTCGAAGCGGCGCAGCAGCTCGCCCAGCACGGGGATCTCGGCGCCGTCGAACTCGGGACCGGCGGGGCGCCGCACGAAGATGCTGATCAGCTCGCGGAACAGCGCTGCATCGCCCACGGCCTGCTCGGCCTCGATCAGCGCGTCGGCGAGGCGGCCCAGCGTCGCGCGGAGCCCCGTCGCGCCCTCCAGCCGCCGCACGATCTGCGCCGCGAGGCGCCAGGTCCACTCGAACAGCACGTGGTCGAGCGTCGGGAAGTGCGCGTAGAAGCTCGGCCGCGAGACGTCCGCCGCCCGCGCGATCTCGGCGACGTTGGCCCGCTCGAAGCCAACTCGGCGGAACTCCGCGAGCGCCGCCGCGAAGATCCGCTCGCGCGTGGCGGCGCGCTGCCGCTCGCGGACGCCGCTGCGCACGAACGGCGACGACGGATCGGACGGCCACTCGGAGGCCGGGGCGCGGCGCGCCGCGCGGGCGCTCATGACCGCTCCTCGAACACCGTGGGGAGCTCGACCAGGCCGTTCACGAACGTCGACCGGAGCTTCCGCGGCTTCCCCGCCAGCGCGAAGCCGGGACCGCGGGCGAGCAGCTCCTCGAACAGCACCCGCGCCTCGAGGCGCGCGAGGGAGGCGCCGAGGCAGAGGTGCTCGCCGAAGCCGAAGGCGAGATGGCGGTCGGCGCTCGGCCGGGTGAGGTCGAAGCGGTCGGCATCGGCCCCGAACACGGACTCGTCGCGGTTGGCCGAGCCGTAGAAGAGCGCGACGTACTCGCCCGCGCGCAACGTCTTGCCCGCCAGCTCCGTGTCGTGCTGGACCCGGCGGGCGAAGTTCTGGATCGGGCTGACGAAGCGCAGCATCTCCTCGATCGCGTTGGGCAGCAGCGCGGGAGCGGCGCACAGCTCCTCCCACTGCGCGCGCTGCTCGAGCAGCGCGTGCATGCCGCCCGCGATCAGATTGCGCGTGGTCTCGTTTCCGGCGACCAGCAGCGTCATGCAGAAGATGCCGAGCTCCAGGTCGCTGAGCCGCTCTCCGTCGATCTCGGCGAGGGCGAGCTTCGAGAGCACGTCCTCGCGGGGTGCGCGACGCCGCTCGGTCGCCTTCTCGACCATGTAGGCGAACACCTCCGCCACGGTGCCCAGGGTCTCGGGCTGCGGCCCGCTGGAGCCGGTCTCGATCATCACGTCGGACCAGCGCCGGAAGACCTCGTAGTCCGAGCGAGGAACGCCGAGCAGCTCGGCGATGACGAACATCGGCAGAGGGATCGCGATCGTCTCGACGAAGTCGAAGGGCTCGCCGGGGCGGATCGCGGCCACGCTCTCGCGCGCCAATGCGCGCGCGCGCGACTCGAGCTGCGCGACCACGCGCGGCGTGAAGGCGCCGATCACCAGCTTGCGGTGCCGATTGTGCGCCGGCGGGTCCATCTGGATGATGGACGGGGGGGCCTCGGCCATCCCGAGCGGGCGTCCGGCGACGCGCCGCGGAATCTCGAAGAGCTGGGTGCCGCGCGCCGACGAGTAGGTCCGCGGCCGGCGCGAGATCTCCGCCACGTCCGCGTGCCGGGTCGCGCACCAGAACGGGCCGTCCGCGTACCAGTGCAGCGGGTCCTCGGCGCGCAGGCGGCGAAAGGCCGCGTGCGGGTCGTCGAGATAGAAGTCGATGCGATCCGGGGCGAAGTCGGCCAAACGGAGCCTCCTGGGGCGCGCGGACAGCGTCGCACTCATTTTTACATCCGTCAACGAATGAGGACGGACGTCATGCGTGGCCGGCGTCGGGCGGCGCTGAGGCCCGAGCGCGCGGCTCAGCCCAGGAAGTCCACCACCGCGCGCGCGACTTCGGCCGGTCGCTCCTCGTGGACGAGCAGCCGGGCGCCGGGAATCTCGACGAGGCCCGCGTCGGGGAACTGCTTCCGCATTCCCCGCGCGAGCCCGACGGGGAAGGTGGGATCGTCCGCGCCCCAGATCAGCCGCACCGGCATCGCGAGGCGCGCGTGCTCGCGCTCCAGGGCATCGACCGCGTCCCACTTCGCGCCGATCAGGTAGCGGCGCATTCCGTCCCTGCGTCGGCACGACCGCACGAGGGGCTCCACCACGTGCTCGCGAAAATCGCCGTCGATCAAATCGAGGTCGACGAAGCAGCCGCCGAAGCCCATGGGCGAGCGGAGGAAGCGGCGGGATCGCGCCAACAGGCCGAACACCGCGGGGGTCCCGGGCGCGCGCATCAGGAGCTGGTAGAGGGGAATCCACGGCGGACGGTGGCGGGGCAGCTCCGTGTTGACGAGCGCGAGCTTCTCGACGCGCGCGGCGTCCGCGAGCGCGAGGTAGCGCGCGAACGTGCCGCCGGTGTCTTGCGCCAGCACCGCGTAGCGCTCCAGCCCGAGCCGATCCACGAGCGCCTTCAGGGTTCGCCCCTGCCCCGGGAAGCTGAAGTCCGTGGCCTCCGTCCAGCGCGAGTCGCCCATGCCGGGAAGGTCCGGCACGTAGCACGTGTAGCGGCGGGACAGCTCCGGCAGCACTTTGCGCCAGGTGAAGCCCGAGAGCGGGAAGCCGTGCACCAGGAGCAGGGGCGGACCGCTGCCGAACACGCGACAGGGAAGCCGCGCGGTGCCCGTGTCGACGTCGTGGGCCTCGGTCTCGACGAAGGTGCGTGAGCTCGCGTCGGCGACGATTCGGCGAGAGGGCATGCCAGTCCGCTCCGTCGACCGCCTCAAGCCGAAGCCGGGCTGGTCGCGCCCGAGCGCAGCTCGCGCGACACCAGATAGAAGAGAACCCCGAACGATCCTGCGACCAGGGTCAAGACCACGAACGGCCACGGGTTGATCCCCCGCGCGCGCCCGTCCTCGATCATCCACACGCAGCCGAGCACGGCCAGGATCACGAGGTCGGCGAGCACCTGGCCGGCGCCCCAGCTCTGGAAGTGCGGCGCGATGATGCCGAGGTAGCCGACGTCCATCAGCGCCAGGGCCGACAGCACGCCGAAGAGGCCGATCACCACGATGAGAGCGAGCAAACGAGCCGACATGGTCTTCCTCCTTTGGGGAACGTCGGCCCCCAGGGTGGGCCGGGCGAGGCTTCGCCTCAATTACCTCCGAGGTCGTTGAACGGCGGCCCGCGCGCGCGATAATGGAGGCCCGTTCCGAGGAGGACGCCGTGTCGCTGTCCCCCGTCCGGCCGCGCGACGCGGCCGCCTCGCCGTTCCCCGAGCTGCTCAAGGCATGGCGCCGGAAGCGCCGCCTGTCCCAGCTCGCGCTCGCGCTCGAATCCGGCGTCTCCCAGCGCCACGTGAGCTTCCTCGAGTCGGGCCGCGCCCGGCCCAGCCGGAGCATGATCCTCCAGCTCAGCGAAGCCCTCGAGGTCCCCTTGCGCGACCGCAACGACTGGCTCGTCGCTGCAGGCTTCGCGCCGGTGTTCCGCGAACGACCCCTGGACGATCCGCAGATGGACCAGGTGATGGCCGCCGTGCGCATGATGCTCGCGAACCACGAGCCGTTTCCGGCGGTCGCGATCGACCGCGCCTGGAACATCCGCCTCGCGAACCGCGCGTTCGACCTGCTGGCGTCGGTGATCGGCGAAGACGTGTGGACCCGCGTCGGCGGATCGGAGCGCAATCTGATGCGTCTCTTCTTCCATCCGCACGGCGTCCGGCCGCTGATCGCCAACTGGCAAGCGATCGCGCCGCTGCTCTGGCACCGCGCCTGCCGCGAAGCCGACGCGCTGGGCGGCCAGGAGATGAAAGCCATCCTGGCCGACCTCGGTCGGTATCAGGACGCGAAGACGCTGTGGTCCGCGGAGGAAGCCGCGCTGGTGCCCGTGTTACCGCTCGAAATGCAGAAGGACGGCCTGCGCGTGTCGCTGTTCACGGTGATCTCCACCTTCGGGACGGCGCAGGACGTGACCGCGGACGAGCTTCGCATCGAGAGCTTCTTCGCCGCCGACGCCGCGACCGAGAAGCTCTTCCGTCAGGCCCCCGCCTAGACGATCTGCGGACACGAGGCTGGTCATCGCCCGCGGATCCAGCAAGCTCTGGCTCCCCGTTCATGGGAGGCCGGCATGGCCAGGCAACTCCTCCGTCGCACCCTGAGCGGCTCCCTGCTCGGGCAGATGCTGGACGATCCGCAGCTCGCGCCGCAGCTGCGCGCGCTCCCCGCCCCCGTCCTGCGCCGGGTGATCCTGCAGATCGGCCTCGAGGACGCCGGGGAGCTGGTGGCGCTCTCCAGCCTCGAGCAGCTGCGCGAGGTCTTCGACGAGGACTTGTGGCGCAGCCCGCAGCCCGGGCAGGACGACGCCTTCGACGCCGCGCGCTTCTGCACGTGGCTGGAGGTGCTGCTCGAGGCCGGCGACGCCTTCGTCGCCGATCGCCTGGCGGAGCTCTCCGAGGACTTCCTGGTCTTCGCCTTCTCCCGGCTGCTCCGGGCGCTCGACACGGCGGAGGTGGCGGCCTCGATCACCGACGACGACGAGGCCGGCCTGATCGACAAGGTGCTCGAGGCGGAGGGCTGCCAGGAGCTCGGCGACTACCTGATCGTCGCGCGCGTCGAGAACGGCTGGCACGCGGTCTGGACCACCCTCGTCGCTCTGGACGATCGCCACCCGGAGCTCCTGCGCGCGCTGCTGCAGCGCTGCTGGCTCGCCACCCGGGAGCAGGCGGAAGGAGCCGGCGGGCTCTACGAGGTGCTGACCGGCGAGGAGCAGCTCCTCGAGGACGCCCGCGCCGAGCGCGAGGATCGCCGCGCCGAGCGCGGCTTCGTCTCGCCGGCGGACGCCCGCGCCTTCCTCGGCCTCGCGCGCCGCTCGCTGGCCGAGCCGGAGACGGACCCGATCACCCGGGCCTACTTCCGCGAGCTGCGGCCGGAGCCGGTCGCGCCGGGTCTCGCGGGAGGCGGCGCCGGTCCGTCGCGTTCCGCCCCGCTGCGTCGCCTGCTCGCCGGGGCTGGCGAGCTGCCCGCGCCCGAGGACGCGCCGCCTCCTGCCGACTCGCTGTTCCGCAGCAGCGTGGCCGAGCTGGCCGGCTTCGATCCGCGAGCCCACCAGCGCGTCGTCGAGGAGCTGGCCTACCTGGCGAACGTGCTCGTGGCCGGCGACACCTCCCGCGCCTGGCAGCCGCTGGAGGCGGCGGAGCGCGTGCTCGAGCTGTGCAACGACGGCCTGCGCGCGGTGCTGGAACGCGAGGGGGACGCGGGTCCGGAGGCGGCGCGAGAGGTCCTGGTGAGCTGGGGCGCCGTCGGGCTCTTCCGCACGGCGTGGGCCGAGCGCCGTTCCGTCGCATAAGGCGAGCAATTCGGGGGATTCTCCCCACACGACCCCGTTCCGAGCTCGCATCAACCTCCATTGCAGCTGCGCCCCACCTTTCCCCTGGTACGATCCTGCGGGGTCATCAAAAGAGGGGGGATGGGGATGTACGGGATCGAGGGGAGAACTGCGGCTCGAATCGGCTCGGCGATCGCGATGGCAGCGCTGCTGGGTGCGCCGCCCGGCGCCAGCGCGCAGAGCCTGAACATCGATCTCGGCACGGCGCTCGCCGCGCCGGACGACACGCAGGGCGCGGGCGCGGGCCAGCCTGGCGTCTGGAACAACCTCGGGGTGGGCGTGTCCCCCCTCGTCGGGCTCGACGGGATGCCCGTCACCGCCACGGTTGACGTCGGTGCGACCAACGCGGACGGCAACGCGCCGCCCATCGTCGGCGACGACGAGATCGTCGGCGTCGACTTCATCCTCGCGACGGGCGGCTCGGGCTGGTCGATCGAGTTCTCCAGCCTGGTCGACGGCGCCTACGAGGTGTACGTCTACCGCGGCGACAATCCGTCGGTGCCGACCGGAGCGATGGACGTCGGCGGCGTGGCGGTCGCCCAGCTCGACTTCGCGAACGGCACCTCGCCCTACTCGTTCGTCCTCGACGAGTCCTACTCGGTGGCCGAGCTGGACGTCGTCGGCGGGGACCTGCTGATCACCGGCGAAGGCGCCGGCTTCACCGGGCTGGCGGCCGTTCAGCTCGTGCTGGTCCCGGTGCCGGAGCCCGCGGCGGCCCTGCATACCGCTGCCGGCGCGCTCGTGCTGCTCGCCGTGGGGCGAGCGAGGAGGCGGCGCCGACCCGTCGCCGTGTAGCTCCGCTCGCGGGGGCCGCTGCGTCGGATTCTGCAGAGCGCGGTAGGATTCCTCCTTTCGAGGAGGACCCGGCGATGCATCTGCCGATGCAGGGCGTACGCGTGCTCGAGGTGGCGCAGTTCTGGTTCGTACCGTCCGCGGGCGCGGTGCTCGCGGACTGGGGCGCGGACGTGATCAAGGTGGAGCACCCGGAGCGCGGCGACGGCCAGCGCGGGCTGGCATCGAGCGGGGTCTCGACCGAGATCAACGGCGTCGACTTCCTCGTCCAGCAGCCCAACCGCGGCAAGAAGAGCCTCGCGCTCGACTTCGGCCGGCCCGAGGGCCTCGAGCTGCTCTACCGGCTCGCGGAGAAGGCCGACGTCTTCCTCACCAACTTCCTGCCCGACGCGCGCGCCCGGCTGCGCATCGACGTCGCCGACATCCGCAAGGTGAACCCGCGGATCATCTACGTGCGCGGGCACGGACAAGGCGCGCGCGGGCCCGAGGCGCACCTCGGCGGCTACGACGCCAGCTCGTTCTGGTCCCGCGGCGGCATCTGCGATGCGCTCACGCCGGCGGGCGCCGAGCAGCCCACCAACCAGCGCGCCGCCTTCGGCGACGGCATCGGCGGCATGACCATCGCCGGCGGCATCGCGGCCGCGCTCTTCCAGCGCGAGCGCGGCGGCGAGCCCAGCGTGGTGGACATCTCGCTGCTCAACACCGCGATGTGGGTGCTCTCGCCCGACATCATCGCCTCGGGCCTGCTGCCGCCCGAGATGAAGTCGCTGCCGACCATGACGCGCAAGCAGAACTTCAATCCGGGGGTGAACCCCTACCCCACCAAGGACGGGCGCTGGGTGATGCTGGTGATGCTCCAGACCGACCGCTACTGGGCCGACTTCTGCCGCCGCATCGGGCGGCCCGACCTCGCCACCGACCCGCGCTATCGCGACATGAAGGCGCGCTTCGAGAATCGCGAGGCCTGCATCGCCGAGCTCGACGCGGTGTTCAGGAGCCGCACCCTCGACGAGTGGCGGGAGGCCCTCGACGGCATGGAGGGCCCGTGGGCGGCGGTGCAGAAGGCGCGCGAGCTGCTGAGCGACCGCCAGGCCCTCGAGAATGGCTACGTCCAGCAGGTGGACGGCGGCAAGCGCGGCCGCTTCCACCTCGTCACGAACCCGGTGCAGTTCGACGAGACGCCGCCCACGCTCACGCGCGCCCCCGAGTGGGGCGAGCACACCGACGAGGTGCTCCAGAGCGAGCTCGGCCTCGAGCTCGACGCGCTGCTCGAGTACAAGGCGAAGGGAGTGATCCTCTAGAGCCGATCCGCCGTGTCGGCTCTTCGCGCGGCGCGGCCCGCGTTGCCCGCCGGGCAACGCAGCGAGAGCAGCGAAGCTACTCGCTCTGGGGCGGAAGCACGACGGCATCCACCACGTGGACGATGCCGTTCCCGCAGCGGACGGAACCCAAGACGGTCGCGCCGTCGATCTTCACCGTTCCGTCCTGGACGTGCATCGTGGCCTTCGTGCCGTCGACCATGCCGAGGGTCTGACCGTCCTTGAACCAGCTCGCCTCGTAGGTCGAGAGCAGCACGTGGTGCTGCAGGATCTTCTCGAGCTTCCTCTGGTTCTCCGGCTTCATGAGCGTCTCGACCGTGCCGGGCGCGAGCTTCTCGAAGGCAGCGTTCGTCGGCGCGAAGACCGTGAACGGCCCGGGATTGCGCAGCGCGTCGGCGTAGTCGGCGGCCTGCAGCGCCGCGACCAGGGTCGTGTGGTCCTTGGAGCCGACCGCCACGTCGGTGACGGTCTTGGCCATGTAGTCTTCCGAAGCGGCCGGCAGCGCCGCAGCGAGAATGATCGCGGCAAGGGTCGCCGTCCTACCGAGTTGCGTCTTCATCGGGGTCTCCTCCGGCCGTTTACCAGCCAGGGCCTGCAAACGCGGTGCCGCTCTCGCGCGTCCGTCCGGCAACAAAAATCGGGACCGGAGTGGCGCACTGCCGCACGGCGTGCCCCCAAAAGGGCCGGCGCCGGGCGCGCAGGAGATCGCCTACCCGTGGACCGCGTAGGCCCGGCGGCGGCGCGCCACGGCGAGCGCGAGCGCACCGGCCACGAGCGAGAGGGCCTGCGCGGGCTCGGGCGCTGCGGTGTAGTCGTGCCCGGACTCGGTCTCGAAGCCGACACCCGCTGGCAGCTCCAGCTGGTAGCTCGCGGTATTCGCGGCGTCGACCGACGCGTCCGCCTGGGGGTAGTAGGGGATCTGACCCAGCTCGCGGCCGGCGAGGGCGACGACGTGCAGAGACAGGATCCCCTGGAGGTCGACGTGGTTGCCGACGAACGTGTCGAGCGGGAGGCCCACCGTCTCGTTGCCGACTAGCAGACGGAAGAACGCATCTCCGCCGTCGACGTCGGTAGCCCTCACGGCGTACGTCGCCGACGCGTCGAGGAGCAGGGGATCCGGCGGGCGCCCCACCTCGAGCTCGGCCGAGTGGAGCGAGACCATGAACGTGAGCGTCACCGGCGTGCCGAGCGCCAGCGTGTCCGAGACGACGACGCCCGTGTCGTCGAACTGCATCTGGAGGAGCCCCTCGCCGTTCGCGCGGCCGTTGTTCTGGAACGGCGGGTTGGCCATGTTCACGGGTGTCGGCGGGAGCGACTCGGGCGTCGACGAGGTCTGGAGCGAGAGCGCCCCACTGGCGGCGCCGTAGCCGAGCGTGCCGGCGCCGAGGAGCGCGCACTGGTAGGAGAACGATCCCTCGTAGAGGTCCGGGAAGCTGGCGCCCTGGCTCGCCGTGGCGCCCATCGCGACGTCGAGCTCGTCTCCGACCGGCGTCTTCGTGACGTCGGCGGTGTCTTGCATGATGCCGCCGCCCGCGGCCGCGGTGAAGCAGCCGCTGATGCCGTTCGGCTGCACGGTGAGCGAGTGGGCCGCCAGGGCGGGCGCCGGGGCGGCGAGCAGGAGGAGCGCAGCGAGAGCGGATCGGCACATGGGGAGCTCCGGGCGCGGCGGCCACTTTATCACGCGGCGCCAACGCCGGGAATCGGGAGGACCGAGGGCGACCCCGACCGAGGCGGCGGCGCGCCCGGCGTTCGGCGATCCTCCGCGCCCGATGTCCGAGCGCGCCGAGCCCTCCCCCACTTCGAGCTTCTTCGTCTCCCAGCGCCTGCGCCTCCATGTCGTGGACTGGGGGAACGAGGCGGCGCCCCCCCTCGTGCTCGTGCACGGCGGGCGCGACCACGCGCGGAGCCTCGACGCGGTGGCCCGCGCGCTGCGGGGCTCCTGGCACGTCGCCGCGCCGGACCTGCGCGGCCACGGCGACAGCGACCGGGCCACCGGCGGGAGCTATGCGATGGCCGAGCTCGTGCTCGACCTCGCCGCGCTCGTCGACCGGCTCGGACCGGCCCCCGTGGCGCTCGTCGGTCATTCGCTCGGCGGCGCGATCGTGCTTCACTATGCGGGGCTCCGCCCGGAGCGCGTGCGGAAGGTCGTGGCCATCGAGGGGCTCGGCGCGTCGCCGTCGATGCGCGCGGAGATGCTGGCGCAGACCTCCGCCGAGCGGCTCGAGCGCTTCGTCGCGGCGGTCCGCGAGATCGACGGGCGAGAGCCGCGCCACTATCCGAGCCTCGAGGCCGCCGCGGCGCGCATGCGCGAGGAGCACGCCTTCCTCAGCGAGGCCCAGGCGCTGCACCTGACGCGGTACGGCGCGCGCCGGCTGGAGGACGGAAGCTACGTGTGGAAGTACGACCCCTACATCCTCACGCCGAGCGCCGCGCGTCCCGACTTCGAGGGCCTCGAAGCGCTCTGGGCGCGCATCGCGTGCCCCGTGCTGCTCGTGCGCGGCGCGAGCTCCTGGGCGAGCGATCCGGTCCTCGACGGACGCGCCGCCGCGTTCCGCGACGCGCGCCTGGTGAACGTCGAGGGCGCCGGCCACTGGGTGCACCACGAGAAGCCCGACGCGTTCCTCGCGGCTCTCGCGGAGTTCCTCGAGGCGTGAGCCATCCTGCGCGCGAAGCGCAGTCCGACGAGGCCGCCCGTCAGCAGCACGAGGCTGCCAGGCTCTGGAACGACGGCGATTCGGGAGATCGAGATGCTCTGCCCGGCCGGATCTCCGGTCAGTCCGGTGCCGAGCGTCAGCGCGAGCGAGTCGATCAACGTGACGTCGAGAGGAGTGGAGGGCACCTCGTCGGTCCAGAGCGAGAGAGGAAACTCGATCCGGCCCGCCGTGTCGATCAGCACGCCGTTGTTCGCCTCGCTGATCGTGGTCGAGTCCGAGAGCCGGACCCGAACGCTCCACTCGCCCACGATCGCCTCGACCTCGATGACGATCCGGTCGAGCGTGCCGCCGGCCGTGAAGTCGAAGCCAGTCTCGCTCGGATCCCCGAAGCGCGCCGGGTGGCGATACTGCACGCTGAAGAACGCCGTGGAGTCCGGGGCGAGCGTGGCCTTGAGGGCATCCGGCCCCGGCGTCGAGGGCAGTTCGAGAACGGCTTCCGTCCCCTCGTGGAGGAACGCCTCGTTGAACCGGGTGCCTCCCAGCACCGGGAGACTCTCCTGCCGCAGCGAGGGAAGCGGCGGACTTCCGGGGGTCGTGTCGACCAGGGAGAACGGCCCGCTCTCGAAGTCGTCGATCACGAGGACGGCGCTGCTCGCGGTCGGGAGGGCTGCGGCAGCAGCGAGGGCGAGGGAGAGCCCGATGCGCGGGCCCCACGGGCGGTGAGCTCCGCAGCGGATGCGGGCCTGGGGCGCGACCGGTCTCGGACCTGTCAACCGCGGGCCTCCGGCATTCATGGGTCAGGAGGCATCTCGCAGCCCCCGGGACGACATCATTCTGTCACGGAACGGCGCGCCGGGACAAGACGGGTTCTGGCGACCCCCTCCCGTAAGGAAACGGTAGAGATGCGGTAAAGGCACGACCGCGACTCCAGGCGAGACTCCGCGCCACCGCGCAGCCAGGAGTCCCACCATGAGTCCGAACGTCTCTCGCCTCCCGCACGCCGCCGTCCTCGCGCTGGCCCTCCTCTCCGGGTCGGGCTGCGTCCCGTCGGGCGCGCAGTTCTCCCCCGCAACCGGCGTCCTCACCATCACGGGAACCGGCGGGGCGGACGCCTTCGTGGTCAGCGCCAAGGCCGACGGCTCGATCGTCGTGAACGGCGGCGGCGTCCCGATCAGCGGCGGCGTCCCCACCGTGGCCAACACCGTGCGCATCGTGCTCCAGGGCCGCGCGGGCGACGACCAGCTCGTGATCGACCCGCAAGGCGGCGCGCTCCCCCGCGCGAGGATCGTCGGGGGACCCGGCACCGACGTCGTGGTGGGCGGCTCCGGCGACGACGAGTTCGTCTGGGGACCGGGGGACGGCCTGGACACGGTCGAGGGCCGGGCGGGCGCCGACAAGCTGATCTTCCACGGGAGCGACGACGCCGAGGCGATCGAGGTCGCCGCCAACGGGGCGCGGGTGTACTTCTTCCGGAGCGTGGACAACGTGACGACCGATCTCGACGACGTCGAGACGCTCGAGATCCTCGTCCGGGGCGGCAGCGACACCGTCTTCGTGGGCGACCTGACCGGCACCGATCTGACGCAGATCCGGCTCGACCTCGCCGCGAGCGCCGGGGGCGGCGACGGCCAGCCCGACACGATCACGATCAGCGGCACGCAGGGCGCGGACACGGTCGACCTCGCGGGCGAGGGCAGCGGGATCCGCGTCGACGGTCTCCAGGCCAGCGTACGCGTCTCCAATCAAGAGCCCGCCGGCGACCGGCTGGTCCTCAACGCCCTGGCCGGCGACGACCACATCGACGCGACGACGCCGGGAGCCGGCGCCATCCAACTCGTCCTCAGCGGCGGTCTCGGCATCGACACCCTCCTCGGCAGCGAAGGGGCCGACACCTTCCAGGGCGGCGACGGCGACGACTTCGCGTTCATGGGTCCCGGCGACGACACCTTCGTCTGGAATCCGGGCGACGACGACGACACGATCGAGGGCGAGGACGACTTCGACACGCTGCTCTTCAACGGCGCCAACGTCGCAGAGGTCATCGAGGTCTCCGCCAACGGAGCGCGGGCCCGCTTCACCCGCAACATCGCGATCGTGACGACCGACCTCGCCGGCGTCGAAGCGATCGACTTCTTCGCCCGCGGCGGGGCCGACGTCATCGCCGTCCGGGATCTCACCGGAACGGATCTCGTGGAGGTGAACCTCGACCTCGCGACCTCCGCCGGCACCGGCGACGCGCAGGTCGACGGGATCATCGTCGAGGGGACCGCGGGCGACGACGCCGTCTTCGTGCAGGGCGACGCGAGCCGGGTCTCGCTGCTCGGTCTCGCCGCGCAGGTGAACGTCACCGGCGCCGAGGATCCGGCCGACGGGCTCACCATCGGCACCGGCGCCGGGGACGACGTGGTGGACGCGTCGGGCCTCGCGACGCCGAGCCTCATGCTGACTGCGGACGGGGGCCCCGACCACGACGTCCTGATCGGCGGCGATGGCGGCGACTACCTGCTCGGGGGCGACGGCGACGACGTGCTGCTGGGCGGCCCCGGCCTGGACGCCCTCGACGGCGGCGCGGGAGACAACCTCGTGATCCAGTGATCGACCCGGGAGGCGCGCTTCCCGAGACCGGGCCCGGACGCCACGCTCACCACGCGCGCAGCTCCGGGAGCACCTCGCCCGCGAACAGGCGCAG
>Ga0105106_10000563_pt1 | contig 26191 bp, 24 predicted proteins | sample PPLLaktember2015_5_FD_79109 | JGI IMG/M metagenome (GOLD analysis project Ga0105106, IMG submission 79109) | Freshwater sediment microbial communities from Prairie Pothole Lake near Jamestown, North Dakota, USA - PPLs Lake P8 Core (1) Depth... | ecosystem: Environmental > Aquatic > Freshwater >...
CGGTCACCCGGTCATGAGTACATTCCATGCCGCATCTGTGGAAAAACTCATCCAGCGTCTCTGCGGAGACCCGATTAATATTCCCAAGACGTATGTGGACAACCTCAACCTTGTCGTCATTCAGAGCGCTGTCAAACGCCCCGATGGTCAGTTAGTCAGACGGATGATCAGCTGTAACGAACTCGTTGGATTCAATCCGGAAACCCAGGGATTTACCTTCGTCGAAATGTTCACCTGGGAACCGATAACTGATACGTTTATCTGGTCAGGGAAGGGCAGTTCCTATTTACTGGAAAATAAAATTGCTACCATGCTGGGTATGCCTGACAGCAAAAAATCAGAGATCTATCTTGAAGTGGAAAAACGGGCAAAAATTCTCGAGCGGCTTCACAAGGCAGGATACACCAAGTTCTGGGACTTATTCACCATGATGACAAAGATCAAGAAGCAGGGGCTCTTAAAGATTGGTTCCTGATATGGTTGATACCACCCCGGATAATGACAAAAAACCAGAAGGTCGTGCAATCCCGTTTGCCTCTCATATAAAGCGATTCAAAGAAAAAATCGCACAGGTAACCGAAGACCGGAAAATGGGAGCCGATCTCCTCTTTTTAAACACGTATATGGCATCGCTTGCCATTGCAAATGCGTCCCGGCCGGAGATCTTTGCGTATGCATCAAACCGGAAGGAGTACATCTCAGCGAAATATATTACCAAAGTAGACATGTATGTAAAAAAATGGAATTACAGTTATTCCGAAGCGCTGGGAATAGTAGCTGACAGAACAAAAAATACTATCCTGAAAAGTATGCTGAACCGGTACGCAAATGCGATAGACTCCGGTGTCCCGGATGATGATTTTTTGAAAAATGAACTTTCTACGGTCAGAAGTGTATACCGCAGCCAGGTCGAACAGGGACTCGAGATGCTCAAAAAATGGGGAGATGCATATATTGCCATGCTGCTTTCCGGGACGGTTATCTGCGTTACCATCATGATCTCCATTGCCATCTATTCTCCCCAGGGACTGGATGCCACCCTTAACATGGCCTACGCAATTGTTCTCACCATCTGCGTCTTTGGCAATCTGCTCATGTACACATCAGTGCCGGATGACCCGAAATCCCATGGTCTGACGGATAGAACTTCCAAGGAACAACAGACCATTCATGCCATGGAGAGGATTATTGTACCCTTAACCGTGGGTGCTTTCATCGTGATGACACTGCTCGGGATTAATGCCGGTCTGATATTTATGATGGTGGGAATCCTCATGGCACCCCTTGGTATTATCGGGTTTATTGATGACAGTAATATCACCCTCCGTGACAACGATTTTTCCACATTTATCCGGAGCCTTGGATCGATTATGGGGGGCCAGGGTACCACCGCTGTCCATGCCCTTGCTACTATTGATAAAAAATCTCTCACTGCCATCGAACCTCTGGTAAATTCAGTCTATTCCCAGATGAACCTTGGCCTTGATAATAAACAGATCTGGGATAAATTCATCGGTGAATCCGGGAGTAACCTCATTTACAAATATCTCAACATCTACCTTGATACCGTTATCATGGGGGGTCCGCCGGAACCGATCGGTACAGTAGTGGGATCTTCGGTGCTCGAACAGACACTCCTGCGGGAGAAAAAAGATATGCATGCACGCAGTTTTATCGTGCTCCTCGCACCCATGCATATGGCGATGGTGGGCATCTTTGTAGTCCTTTTCCGCATCATGTTAACCCTGACCGGTTCTGTCTCGGCAATGATGGGAAAATTTTCGGCGACTGCTGCGGGTTCAGGAGCCGCAAGCGCAGGAGGGGTGTCAGCGGGCAGTGCTCTTGGAGGGATGTCGATGTTCACCAACTTTCCCGAAAAGGAGATGGGCAACTTTGTCGTAATCTCTCTTACAATCATCACCATTTCCAATATTGTCGCGGCACGGATTGTCGGGGGAGGGGATCGGTATATGTTTTATTTCTATGCAGCCCTATTCTGTACACTTACCGGACTCATACTCCTGATTGCACCCATAGGAGTGAATATATTCTTCAGCCCGGAGGGACTCTCGAACATGGGAAATACTGGTGCCGGAGCACTAGGATTGTATCTTATATGAAAGAAAGTCTGCGCAGGGTTATTCTCTTTACCGTGATTGTGATCACCGGTTCGGTCATGATCCTGTTTGATGTGCCCCTGATCCTTATGATCCCCCTGATACTGGCAGTAGGATTTGCTATTCTCCTCATTCTTGGTGCGATCACCGTAGCAGATATCAGGTCGGTGTTCACGAGAAAAAAAACAAAAAATCCCAAAAAAATTTCCCTTATACGACGGCTGGACGAGATGAAATTTTTTGAGAAAAAAACAGTTCAACCGGATAAGAAACCAGTATCTCCTGTAAAAAAGGTGGAAATTTCAAAAAGTCCTGCACAAAGTGCCGGAAAAAAAACCGGCGCCGGTTCCCATCTGCGTTCATTTTTCACCTCACTTGGCTCGCTGCGAACCGTTCTCAAAGAACGCAGCAGACAGGCAAAAAAAGTGGAACACATTGATGCGCTGCTCGATAAAGCAGTCAGTGAGAAGGTGAAAAGTTCAGCACTCGCCAGTGCAGGGAAGGATGTTGGAACAAAAATTCCCCCCTCCGGCAGTAGCGGACCCGGGGTTAAGGAACAGGAAAAAGACCAGGATCCTTTCCTGTCGCTTTCCGGGGATGAATTTGACGCGAGTCTTCTTGACGGGTTGGACGAACAGGAAACCCCCGGGTCACCGTCTTCCGGTCAGGTCAAAACCCCGGGTGCACCGGCACCAGGGTCATCCCTGACAATCAATGAGCCTGAAATCCCGACGCCTTCACTGGATATCGGTTCACAAGCGGAGGATATTCTTAAAGATAATGGGGAAGGTCTTGAAGAATTCAAAGGTCTTGAAGGGGGGGAATCCATTGACCAGGACTTTTCCGATCTGGATAATGTGAATCTTGATGACATCGATCTTGATGTCGGTACGGAGGACGAGACACTGTCGGTTCCGGGCAGTCCTCCCTCCCCGGGGGAAAGTCCGGCAGCGACCGTGAAAGAAGACTGGATCGCTTCTGATGCTCCAAAAGGCGCAGACTTACCCGGGGATGAGGTCTCCACCCAGGATGACATGTCCTCTTTTGCAGGAGGAGCTTCCGGCAGCGATGCCGATCTGTTAAGTTCACTCGCATCGGATGTCAAACACGTAACAAAAGAAAAAAATACCAGCCTGCTGAGAGATTTAAAAGAATTCAAAGCTCCGGCAACCGATATTGAGAATGAATTAAACGATATTCACGAAATGATGAAAACAGTTCAGAATCCCCGGAAAAAAGCGATCCAACCACCCGGGAGAACGAAAAAAACCTGATAAGTAGGTTACTCCATAAAGAGAAAGAATTATCCTGAGAGGATGTATGAAAGAAGTTCCGGTAAAAATCCAGCACAACAACCAGTGGATTGTCGTTAAACTGGGCATCGCTGACGACCGGATCTCAATTCCTGCCCCCATCAATAAAGAAATTCTCTTCAAGACCGTTACCGATATTGCAGAAAAGAAAAATGTTCTCGTAATTACGGTAAAAACCGATACAGAAACCGTGTACAGGATCCTGTCCGTTGAAAAGGTGCTGCTGGTCATAAAGAAACTTATTCTTGCATCCTGCAATGCATACCGCCTGATGGCCTACTTCATGTCACCGGCAATCCGCGGCGGGGTGATGATCAAGGATGCCCAATGGGATAAAGGAAGTGTTGTTGTCGTCAGTTCGGGGATCTGGTTTGTCTCTGCAATAAAACAAATCTGCGTTCCTTTCAATGACGTGGCAGCCATCGAACTCACCAAACGGGATGTCCAGGGCAAACCCACCGATGTCATAAGAATCGATCACCTTGACTCCGGAGAAGTGTCCTCCAGTCTTGTGCTCTGCCCGCTTTCCACCCTCCAGGTACTCTACAACTACCTCAGGGACATGACAAAAAGCATGGATATGAAAGGCACCGAGCTGGACAGTATCGACCAGCAGGTTGCCATGCTCGTCTATTCAGGCATGGATTCGCATGCAATCGAAAATATGCTCAATATCCCTCAAAAACAGCTCGACGCTATCTATGATAAAATTCTGAAACTCGGTCTCGGTGAGGTGGTCACGATACGGAGGGAGATCCAGCTCACTACAAAAGGAGTACGCTTTATTTCTGATGCTACAAAATCCCAGACAAACTAGCATTCCTTCGAATTTTGATTTCAATACTTCTTTAAGGAATAATCTACCAATTATTTTATTGATCGTCAATGGGAAAAATTCTGATTGTGGATGACACGCTTTTCATGAGGACCCTGTTAAAAAATATTCTGTTCTCCGGTGGACATACAATAGTTGGTGAGGCAGGGGATGGCGAGGATGGCGTTACAAAATACAAGGAGCTGAAACCCGATCTTGTCACCATGGACATCGTGATGCCCAAGCTCAACGGGATTGAAGCATTAAAAGCAATAAAAGAGTTTGATCCGGCAGCTAAGATTGTCATGTGCACCGCAGTCGGTCAGGAACAGATGGTGAAACTTGCCATCAAGAGCGGTGCGAAAGGCTATATTATCAAACCGTTCCAGGCTCCGAAAGTATTGGAAGAGGTAAAAAACGTCCTGGCTTCCTGACCGTTATGGTGAAAGTTCTCATTGTTGATGATTCCGTATTCATGCGGACGGTCATCCGGGATATGCTGGCCAGAGATGACTCCATTGAAATAGTGGGAACTGCATCGAACGGTCTTGATGCTCTCGAAAAGATCCAGTCGCTCAGTCCGGACCTTGTCACGCTTGATATCGAGATGCCGAAAATGAACGGTCTCGAGGTCTTACAAGAACTCCGGAAGATCGCGAAGCATCCCAAAATCCTGATGCTGAGCTCCCATACCTCCAAGGGTGCCGAGATGACCCATGAAGCAATTCGTCTCGGGGCAGATGATTTTATGCTGAAGCCAAAAGATCTCCCTCATGTGCATGAGATTGGCGGAGAGTTAATTTCAAAGGTCAGACACCTTGCTTCACTTTCTTCATCGGGTCTCCCCCACAAACTTCCCGTCTCACCTGCCTCCACTGCTGACCGGGTTGTACTCATTGGGTCATCCGCCGGAGGACCTCAGCAGGTTGATACGCTGCTTTCCCTGTTGTCTCCCGATCTTCCTGCGGGGATAATCATCACCCAGCACATGCCGGTCGGTTTCACTGCACCTCTTGCCGAGCGTTTTAACAGGATTGCCACCATGCCGGTCAAAGAGACCGAGAACGGGGACCTGCTTGAAACCGGAAAAATTCTGCTCTCAAAAGCAGGTGTCCACACGGTTGTTTCCGGAGTGAGGGGAGAAGATGGAAAAACGACCGGGCGTATCATTCATACCACTTCACCCCCTGTTCATGGAGTCAGACCGGCAGTGGATAAGACCTTTGCATCCGCTGCTCAGGTCTATGGAAAAAACGCACTCTCGGTTATTCTAAGCGGTATGGGAAATGATGCCGGTATGGGAGCACATGCAATAAAAGAAGCGGGCGGCGTGAGCCTTATCTGTGATGAGAAGGATTGTCTTGTATACGGGATGGCACGGTCTGCTATCAGGAATAACGCGGTCGACCAGATCCTTCCCTTAAAAAAACTCCCAAAAGAGATAGAGCGGGTAGTGCACATGATGGAGGAAACCTGTGTCTGAATTTGAGGCATATCGCGGGCTGTTTGTTGCAGAATCCCGGGAAAACCATGAGAACCTGGTCAAGAATCTTTTACTCCTTGAACTGGGCTCATACCAGGAGGCCATTGATGAAATTTTCCGCTCAATTCATACCCTGAAAGGGGCATCGGCGTCCATGGGTTTTTCCGCCATGGAACATCTCTGCCATACCATGGAGGATGTCTTCTCGCTCATCCGCAGCGGGGCTGCGGATATTTCACCGGAACTGGTCAACCTGCTCCTTGCATGTTCCGATATCATTGAACAGATGCTTGATGATATAGAATCGGGAGGTGATTCTTCGTCAAAAAATCCGGAAGCCGAGGTCAATTCCCTGAAGCAATGGATTGAACAACGTGGTGTCACGCCAAAAGAGAAGCGTGAGATCGCAGAAAGCCCGATACCGGAAGAACAACCTCAAAAACCTCCACAGATTGTTGAAGAGGAGATTTGTCAGGAATACGACATGCAGATTATTGTCGCAGGCGAATGCACGATGAAGGATGTGCGTGCAATGCTTGTTATCGGCAACTTACATGCATTAGGTACTATCCTTTCTATGAATCCACCCCTGGAAGCAATTGATGAAGGAAAGTTTGATGGTGCCCTTCACCTTCTCATCGCAAGCGACGCCGGTGAAGAGGCTCTGATCACTGCTGCCTCCGGAACCGATATTGCTGAAGTTGATATACGACCTGCGAGGAAACGGGAGATTCACCTTCCTGAAGAGGTTCCTGACCACATAATAATAGCAGGAACTGGTACAGAACAAGCCTCCCCTCCGGATAAAAGAGGGGAGATCCAAACTGCCGACGACGTCTCCGAAGTCATAAAGACAGGCGGGGCTGATGCAAACCAAGCCTCGTCTCCCCAAAAAAGCCGGGACATCCACCCTTCCGACGATATTCCTGATAGCATAAGAACAACCGGGGCTGATACAACACCAGCCACCTCACCTGATAAAACCCGGGAGATCAAAAACCTCCGGGTCAATATCCAGCAGCTCGACCACATCATGAATCTGGTCGAAGATCTCGTTATCAACCGGGGGAGACTTAAACAGATCGCCGAACAGCATAAAATAAAGGAGATGGACGAAGCGATCGCCATGGTAGACCGGTCAGTCTCCGAACTCCAGAACCTGATGATGATCATCAGGATGATCCCCTTAAACCATATCTTCAACCGCCTCCCAAGAGTGGTCCGCGACGTAGCCCGGTATGACGGCAAAGAGGTCGATTTTGTCATTGAAGGGGGAGAAACCGAACTTGACCGGAGTGTGATGGACGGGCTCAATGATCCGCTTCTTCACCTGATCAGGAATTCAGTTAACCATGGAATTGAATCTCCCGATGCCCGGGAAAAGGCCGGAAAGCCACGAAAAGGGAATGTAAGGCTCTCTGCGCATCGTGACCGGGACAATGTAATCATAGAACTCATCGATGACGGTGCAGGAATCAATATCGGGAAGGTCAAGGCAAAAGCCATTGAAAAGGGACTGATTACTGCGGAAGTTGCCGATACATTCACCACGGAACAGGCAATTGAGCTGTTATTCCAGCCCGGTTTCTCCACCGCTGATACGATATCCGATATCAGCGGCAGGGGAGTCGGGCTCGATGTGGTCAGGAGGTCTATTGAAGCCCTGAAAGGGACAATCCGGGTGGAGACAACGTCAGGTAAAGGAAGCAGGTTTGAACTGTTACTCCCGCCAACCATGGCGATTGTCGATGTGATGATCGTAAGGATCAATGGAAAGCGGCTCGGTATCCCTATCAGCAGTATCGTCGAAGTTGCAAATTTCAGGCGGGATACAACACACCATATCGGGAAAGGTGAAGCCATCCTGCTGCGGAACGAGGTCCTTCAGATCCTCTGGCTGAATGAGATGGTCGGTGCGTCCAACTCCTGTGAAATACTCATTGTTGTCCAGTACCAGAAGCGGAAATGCTGTATTCCGGTGGACGTGGTTGAAGGCAAGCAGGAGGTAGTGGTGAAGCCCTTGAGCAGTTTCATCGGCAACACCCGGGGTGTGAGCGGTGTTACCATCCTGGGTGACGGGGGCGTCGTGCCGGTGCTCGATGTCAACACCATTGTGTAGGAGAAGATCATGAAATTATCGGCAGTTCAGGCAGATGCAATTCAGGAACTTGGCAATATCGGGGCTGCACATGCAGCGACTACGCTTTCCCAGATGCTGGGAAGTTCTATTGAGATGAGTGTCCCCGCCATCAGGGTGGTGGAACTTTCTCAGCTGGGCCAGTATATGGGCGAAGAATCGGCGGCAATGGTGGCTTTTGAGCTCCAGGGGGATATTCCCCACGGGGGTTATATCCTGTTTTACATCACCCGGGAGTCAGCAGTCCGCATGACCAACACGATGCTCGGCCAGACAGAAACCAACCGCCCGCTCAGTGAGATGGACGAGAGCGCACTGCTTGAAGTGGGTAATATCATGGTCTCTGCCTTTCTTGATGCCACCGCAGAACTGCTTGGTTTTGTGATGCTTCCTTCACCCCCTGCACTCACGATCGATATGGCACACGCTGCCATGCAGTCGCTTATTGCCCAGATGCAGGAGGAGACAGATGAAGTATTACTGTTCTCCACGGAACTCGCCTGTGAAGAGTTTAAGGTAGACAGCGATATCATCATGATGCCCGAAAGAAGCACTCTTTTAAGAATTATTGAACTGCTCGAAAACATGATGAAGCCCGTTTCGTAACCATAGTCCTTAAAAAAATGCCCGACCACCACCCTCAGAGCGAACAAACAGCAATGATCGGTATCGGCGAATACCGCGTCGGTTCTTTTCCGATGATGACCATCGGCCTGGGTTCCTGTATCGGGCTTACCCTGTATGATCCGAATCTCAAGATGGGCGCGATGGTGCATATCATGCTCCCCGAAAGTGCCGGCAGAATGGATCGGCCGGGGAAATACGTGGATACTGCTGTTCCTCTCCTGGTAAAGGAGCTGGTTGCCCTGGGTTGCAAGAACCGCTCCATCGTGGCAAAGATTGCAGGGGGTGCATGCATGTTTGAGTACTTCGGCACCAATCTCAATATCGGTGAAAGGAACGCCGGAAAAGTCAGGATTCTTTTACAAGAGCACAATATCCAGCTGGCTGCAGAGGATGTCGGGGGAAAGGTTGGCCGATCGGTCACGTTCCTGCCGGCAAATGACGGGAAGGTAACAATCCGCAGGGCAGATGGGACATCAAGCAGTCTCTGATTATTCCCCAAGGTTTTCCCGGAGGAACCAGCGGGTCAACAGGATTTTTCGTAACCCCCTGACGATCTACTCCAGGAGTAACCAGTGTCTGTTAACCTGGTGCTTTCACCGTTTTCTACGAGGACGATGATTTTCTGGACGCTTTAAAAAAATATTCTTTCTCTTAACAGTCACCTCACTCGTACTGCAATCTCCTGTCCACGATATTGTCTGACAACAAACTCGAATCCGATCAATAGCCATACACCCCCAAGGGAAAATAACCCCGTTTCAGGCTCAGATTACCCGTTTCCCCCTCCGGAAAACCCCGCAAAACGCTCCGATTGAGCCTTGTTCAGGAATTCGTATAATTGAGGATTATTTGCCAAACTAACTTCATATCGCCCCCAAATTCCGACCCCCAAAGCTGCGTGGGTTTTGATCCTGACCATGCTTCTGCCTTTCATGGGTGGGATCGGCCACGCAACGACCATGAGCGGCCTTTTAAACAGGGGGTTAAAAATGGACGAATATTTCGGGATATTTTCGCTAAAAAATTGTGATATGAGGGTATTTTGGAACGACAAAGAAAGAATTTCCAAGAGGACCGGGATTTTATCCTGAAAAAGAGTGTTGGGAATTAATCCTTGGATAAGTTCCAATTGGTTTTTTGAAAAATCACTTCAATGAAACGCCTTTCTTTTTGATCTCTTCGGAGCAATACTGGTCAACCGAATCCAGAAGTGCTTTTCTTGCCTTTTTCACCTGCATCTCATCATTCGAGAAGAAGTCACTGGCAATGTATCTGAGCGTAGTTGCATAGTATTGTAACTGCGGGAACTCTTTTTCGAATTCGGCAAACCGGTTAAATGCATCCGTTTTATCACCGTTGAGCAGATCAAAGGACAGATCAAAAAGGGAGATCATATGGACTGGCATGCCCTTCTGGTTCGCAAGCTTCCTGAAACTGTGATAGGTGATCTTTTTTTTCGTCAGGAGAGAGAATCTGAGCCCGAGATAGATGGGTTCGAGATCATCGGGATACTGCCTGATGAGATGGTTGAGGACACCTGCAGCACCACTGGCGTCACGGTTGTCAAGGTAATAATAATACATCACCCGCAGGAAATGATAATCATTATAAAACCGCTCGGAGCTTATATCCAGCAAGCGCTTCCTCATCTCAGTGTCATGGGTGAAAGCAGCGTTCTCCAGCCCGATTTCGATAAACCATCGCTCACTGGGGAACCAGTCAAGCCCTAAAAAAATCATCTGCCAGAAAAATTTTTCAAGAAACGACGGGTCTTCCAGTTCGAGCTGTTTCAGCCGGTTTACCGTTGTAGAGGTATGGGCGAGATTAAGGAGGGTTTCCCGGGCGAGAAGCTCCATCTCACCGGGACGCTGGCTTTTTGCAGACTCGTCGTCAGTCCTGAACTCACGCAGGGAAAGGGCATAATAGCAGTATGCTACCGCCATGCCAACCTTGGCATCCAGATTGCGGTAGTTTTTCAGATAATCGATGGCATGGGGATAGTCCCCGGTTTTCAGTAATTTCAGGCCAACAACAATATTGACCCCGGTTTCCGCATCTTTTTTCTTTTTGAAGCGAAGGGCATTATGGATGACCTTTCTGACATATTCAAAGTCGCCACTGTTCTTACTCGCATCCAGCACTTCAAACGTGATATGATCGATAAATTCGTCATAGGATTCATCAGGGATATCCGGAAAAGAATTCTCGAGCGCGGAGACCACATGTCCATAAAAAACCGGAAGGTTCGAGTCTACTTTTTCCGTGTTGCCCCTGATATAGCCAAAGAAATCCTTTTTCAACAGGTTCAGCTTTTCATAGACAATGGCGTCTGAAAGCTTCTCTCCCCGCATACAGGAAAAATGGCATGTTTTAATATTAAAAGGTATGACAGGCAGCCATTGTTTTTTTTCAGGTCTGTCGGGTCATCAGTACTCATACGCAGACGAATGGTGACAGAGAAAAACAAATTAGCATCCTTCCCGGTATTCCACAACCGCACTTGATGAGCGAATATCAGCGCGCGTCTTACCCTTAAAAAAATCCGCACACGTGCGATCACGTAAATTTTCTGTCGTGTATAAAAATTGCACCTGTGTATTGAAAAGCCCCGGGAAAGGAAAAATTTCCCGACTAAATGGTTCACTTTTTCACGATGGCAGAATCGGGGATACGGCCAGGGGGAAGCTGTGCTGCACGACCACAAAAAAACTCCTCCTGAAAAGTGCCGGTAGGGAACGATACGAGATTCAAAGACTCTGGATAATTCCCTCTATTATGCTATGAAATACCAGAAACGGGTACGATGAGGAGGGGACAGTGACAGTCCCCCATTCCACTTTTCGCTCAAGCGCGATGATGGCGTAACCCCTGTCCGAAGGTTATCGCATTTTTAGGGAGGCATGCGGGAAAAAAATCCATTCGGATGTTTTTGCACTAAATTGAGTGTTTGTCCGGAGCTAAAAAACAGTAAGGGCTGAAAGAAAAATCACCCGGTGCGATAGGCTTCGTAATATTCTCTCGGGGTCTCGAGACGCAGGTGATACGAATCGATATCGCTGACGCTGATAATCATGTACATACTGGTATTTGCAGTCCGGACAATTCTGTAGGATGTGCCGGGTTTGATAATCTCTTCACTCGTAATGATACCCCCGGTATCGGCATAACAGAGGGCCATGCGAAAATTTGCATACTGGGGCTGGTTTCTGGCAATGACCGTGGTATTAATCATCCAGACCGGATAGGGTACAGAAAAAACCTGGGTCAGCCCCCCCCGGGTATTTTCAACATAGGCAAACGGTACCCACTCCTGGGTCTGCCGGGGTATTTCGGAGGCTCCGGTAGTTACCCTGTTTTCGGGGAGCCGGTACACCGGGAACGTAAAGGGTTTGTCAGTGTAGGAAATTTGGTAGGGGGGAACATCGGGTTTTTGCATTGCCGGCGTGATAACAGGGATCTTTTCAGGGTATTTTGGGGTGATCATGACGGGCACAGAAGTTTGTGTGACCGGTTCTTCAGGATTCAGCAGCCTTCCGGAGGATTCCTGCAATTCCGACACGTACTGGGGATTTGCCAGTATTGCTACGAAGATTACGATTGCAATGCCTGCAAAAAGGGCAAGAAAATCACCGGAGTCCACATACAATACTGGACATGGCGCAATAAAAAACCTCCATGAGAAACGATGAATCCTGGATCCGATCACTCACGGTTTCAGGTAAACCAAACAAAAGTAATGTGCCGGATTCCCCTGAGGCCTTACCATTTTCTTGGAAAATGACAGAACTATCCTCTACAATAGACGATAGTTATTATAGGATAACACATAAATAAAAAAATTGTATAAGGTGGTATAATTCCAATCATTACCTTTTCTCACCATAAAGGTGGTACTGGCAAGACAACCTCTTGCCTGAATATTGCGGGTTTTTGTCATAAGGCCGGGAGAAAGGTGCTGGTTGTTGATTGCGATCCTCAGGCGAATGCAACCGCCGGGCTCGGTGTTGACCCCAGTGCAGCTTCCGGCAAAAATATGTACCAGGTGTTTATGAGTGGAATTGATGACTTTCCCAAAGTCAGGATGGAGGATATCATACTGAAAACAGCTTCCGGGATTGATCTTGCACCTGCTCACCTCGATCTCGTTGGTGCGGAACCGTATCTGTATCACGCAAAATTCCCCACCGGGGTGCTAAAAGAAGCACTCGCGAATATCAAAAACCAGTATTCTTATGTCTTCATTGATACTCCCCCGAGCCTGGGTCAGTTTGTGATCAACGGACTCTTTGCAGCGGATCACGTTATCGTGACGCTCGATTCGGGATCGTTTGCGCTCAACGGGGTTACGACCCTCTCGACAATATTTTCTGATATCAAAGAAGGCCTGGGTAAAGAGATTCGACCGGACATGGCTATCGTCAGCCGCTGGGGAGAGGGGATTATCCACTCATGTTCGCATCCTGATGCTGAAGAGGCAAAAGGTCTCATTTCCCGGATTCGGAATATTTTTTACAAACCACCTGAACCTTCTGCTGAGGATCTGAAAGCAGCAGAAGAACAAAAACAGGAACATACACGGCTGCTCGCAATGCTCAACCAGATAAAACGCAGATTTCCCAGCGTGTACACGGTCCCGTACTCTGTGGCAGTGTACGAAGCCCAGAAACGCGGTATGCCGATTTCTCATGTTGCACCTGACAGCAGTGCCGGAATTGCGTATAAAACCATTGCAGAAGAGGTTATGAGATGGAATTAAAAGAGTTGGAAAATGTATTAAAGAAAACCAGTGAAGGGGATTTCTCTGCCCGTGTCGATGAGGCTAAAGTTGGCACCGAATTAACCGCAGTCGCACTGAGACTGAACCAGACGCTTGAAAAGGCTGCAGTTGCAAAGGAATTAAAGCATCGTGCTGATGTGATGATCCAGTACAATCCCATGGCGATTGCCATATTGAGAAAGGACAAGACCAGGATCCATATCAACAAAGCGTATGAAACAATCTGGCGCGGCACCCGTGAAGAACTGTTAAAAAAGAACCTCAATGAATTTGATATAACGATAATTTCCGGAGAGAACTTCTACGCCTGCTTTGAGACAAAAAAGCTTGCTGTCACGGAATGTCTTGTCACATTCCCTGACGGGGTCAGGAAATACCTGACGCTCAATGCAATCCCGATTCTGACGAAAACCGGGGAAGTGGACGGTGCTTTCTATATCTGGGTTGACCACACCGAGCTTCACCAGAAGATAGAAGCAGTAAAAAAGGTCGAGCAGCGGGTGGACCGGATCATAAAGGAAAACCCGTTTCCCCTTTTTACTATCGATGCTGAACTGAATGTGATACTCTCCAACCAGGCGTTTTTGGAATTCACGGGTTATTCCCAGGATAAAATATCATCGCTTTCGATGAAGGACTTCAAGTATCTCAAGAACAAGGGAGATACCGTCGAAGGAACAATAAAGTCCAGGAGACGCAGCCATGGCGAATCAACGATAGAATTCCCCCGTGGTACCTTCATTCTCGAATGGTACTATATCCCCCTTCTCGATTCAGACGGGAATGTTGAAAGTCTGCTGATTGTGTTCAACGACATCACTGAACGGCGTAAGAAAGAGAAAGAAGTCAGGCAGTTGATGGAGGATACGCAAAAGAAAGGTGAGGCGCTTTCAGCGAGTGCTGCAGTCCTCGAAAGCGGACTTGAACGAATCGCAAAAGGGGATCTTACCTTCACTATCCCTCTCGTTGAGGGGGATCCGTTAATCAAGCTGAAAAAAGATTACAACGTATCGGCAGATTCCATCAGGAAAGTAATCGGGGAACTGGAAAAATCAGTAAAACAGATTGAAGTGACCACGCAGGATACCAGCCGGGGCACAACGGAAATCTCCAAATCGACGGAACAGGTCGCTGTGGGAACGCAGAAATCCGCTGACGGCGCAAAAAAGCAGCTCGAGGAGATAGAAAAGGTTGGAAAGGAAGTCTCCGATCTCTCCGCTTCGATCGAAGAAATTGCCAGCACGTCCCAGGATCTCCTGAGTCATGCCCGGAAGGCTGCAACGGAAGGGAATAATGCATCCGATCTCGGCAAGATTGCAACTGCCAAAATGACGCTGGTTGAGAAGATCGCCGGCGAGAGTGTAAGTGAGATCACCGCACTCAACGAAAGGATGAAAGAGATCTCAAACATCGTGAAGATGATCGCTGATATCTCCAGCCAGACAAACCTCCTTGCACTCAATGCAGCGATCGAAGCTGCACGGGCTGGCGAGCACGGACGCGGTTTTGCTGTAGTTGCAGGAGAAGTCCGCAACCTTGCCGGCGAATCAAAAACCGCAACAAATCATATCGATACCCTTATCAGTTCCATCCAGAACAACAGCGATAAAACCGCGGCTGCAATTAAAAGCTCATACAAGGAGATACAGGCAGGAATTGAGAGCGTAAACAAGACGATTGAAGCACTGAACCGGATTATTGCCGAGTCGAATGTGGTTGCCCAGGGGGTAAACGAGATCACCAAAGCGACTGAGGACCAGGCAGAAGCAACGACCCGTGTTGTTCATGGAATGGAGAAATCCAGTGCTATTATACGCGAGAACCAGGGACGGATGGAGGATATGGCGGCGCTTGCACAGGAGACCAGTGCATCCACTGAAGAGATCGCCAGCGCATCTGCAGAGCTTGCCGAGCTGGCGAACCGGCTGAAGAAGATAATGGAACAGTTCAGGTTGCGGTGAACAATGACCTCTACGGTTGATGTAGTAGAATTTGTACTGGGGGGTGAGCGCTATGCCCTCGATATCCAGCTTGCGCGGGAAATTGTTGAGATGATCCCCATCACCCCTATTCCCCGTGCACCGCCTTACATTTCCGGTGTCATCAATCTTCGCGGGGAGATCACCAACATCATGAACCTCAATACCCTGCTCGGATTACCCCATCAGGAAGTACAGGAAAACCAGAAGATCATCGTACTGGTTCCGGATGCTGCATCCGGCAGCAATGTAGGGATCATAGTCGATGAGGTGACAAGTGTCCTCCAGGTGGCAGAAACCGATATCGAACACCTTGGCGAAGGACTCTCGTCTGAGGTCTCCAGTTTTGTAAAAGGGATCATCAAGCAAAAAGGCGATGGATCCGACAAAAAGAGCACAGGCCTGATCATCTGGATCGATATGAAGAAAGTGCTTGAGGATGTGGCGGCAAAGTGAACAGCAGGAACATACCATGGCAAAAATTAATCATGCAGGACAATTGACGGAGGGAGGGATATGACAGAACTACCAGGGAGAAAAGCATTATTTACGGGGGCTGTTGCCCCGTCAACACCGGTCAATCCTCCAGAAGAGATTGCACCTGTCAGGGAATCTGAACAAACGATAGCTGAACTCAGGCAACGGCTTGACGTAATGGTCAGGAATAATCCCGTCCCCATGATCCTTACCACACCCTCATTTTCAATTGTTGAGGCAAATGCCGCCTATATTGAAATGAGTGGCATAAAAGAGCGCGATCTTTTAAAAACAAATCTTAAAAATTTCAAGATTGTCAGCCAGAAGGGAGAGGGGGCAAAGGTTGCCCTTCAGGAAAAACGGCGCTCGTTCGGTGAAGTGATCGTAGAACTGCCCTCCGGTATCCGCACTCTCGAACAATACTGCATCCCGATAATGGGCGATGACCAGATGATCACCAGTCTGCTCTTCGTCTACTATGACACGACTGCACAGAAGAAAAAGAGCGAGGAAATTGAGCAGCTCAAGCACCGGTCCGAGACGATCGTCCAGCAAAACCCGATGCCTATCATCCTTGTGGATATGAATTTCCACATTCGCGTGGTAAACGAGGCCTATGCGACGTTAAGCGGAATCAGTCGCGGGGACCTGCTGAAGATGACCCTGCGCGATTTCAGGATACTTGACCAGACGGGTGAAGGATTAAAGCAGGCAATCCAGGAGAAAAGGCGGGTGGCAGGCGAGGTCCTGGTTGAATTTCCCGCTGGTGCAAAGCGGCTGCAGCAATATGGCATTCCTATTTTTGACAACAGCGGTAACGTAACCAGTATCCTGATTGTATACAACGATATTACTGAGGATCGGCGGCAGATGGATGAGATCACCGAGCTGCACCGGACATCAGAAACCATCGTCCAGCAAAACCCAATCCCCATGCTGATGACCAATCCCGGTTTTGTTGTTGTTGAAGCAAATGGAGCCTATGCAAAAATGAGCGGTATCCCCCGTGAACGCGTCATTGGCATGAGCCTTCGGGAGGTAAAAATTCTCGAGCAGAAAGGAGAAGGGGCAAAGGTTGCGATTGAGAAGAAACAACGGGCTTTCGGGGAAGTTACCGTTGAGCTCCCCAGCGGCACGCATATCCTTGAGCAGTATGTAATGCCTGTTCTTGATGCCGGCAATAAAATCTCAAATCTCCTTTTTGTCTACAACGAGGTCACGGCTCAGCGAAAGAGCCAGCAGGACCTGCAAAAAAAGATGGATGAGGTTGCGTCCCTTAAGCTGCGGTCTGATATTATTGTCAATCAGAATCCCATGCCTATCATGCTGATGAATACCGGGTTCAGGATCATCATGGTGAATGATGCCTATATCTCCCTCACCGGCCTATCCCGGGAAAGGCTCCTTGGCATGAGTGCAAAAGATTTCAAGATTCTCGACCAGCAGGGCGAAGGTCTCAAAAAAGTGCTTCAGGAACAAAAAAGGAGTTTCGGTGAGATAAAAATTGAATTCCCGACCGGTGTTCGTATCCTCAACCAGTATGGTATCCCGATGGTTGATCCAAAAGGGATTCTCCAGACCATTGTCTGTGTTTACAATGACATAACGACACAGCGTGAGCAGGAAACGAAGATTAAAGCGATGATGGACGAAGCACGGGCAAATGCTGAACTCCTCACGGTGAGTGCAGATGAACTTCAGATGGCACTCTCAAAAATTGCCTCCGGAGATCTCACGTATCGGGTAAGCATCGATGATGCCGATCCACTGGTCAGATTAAAAGCAGATTATAATGCAGCAGTTGAATCGATCAGGATTGTCTTGTCCGATCTGATGCAGGGTATGATCAAGCTCGATGCAACGATCAACGATACTATCAGGAGTACGGAAGAAATTGCAAAAGCCACTGAGCATGTTGCAATCTCGTCCCAGAAAGCTGCAGATAATTCAAAATTACAGCTCACAAATGTGGAAAAGATTTCGACCGATATATCAGATATCTCCGCATCAATCGAAGAGATTGCAAGCACGTCTCATGACGTAATGACCCATGCTGAAAAAGCATCAAGGGAAGGCGCACAGGCTGCAGAGATCGGGCAGCTGGCAACGACCAAGATGCAGAATGTGGAGAAGATTTCCAAGCAGAGCGTTGATGATATAACATCCTTGAACGAGCAGATGCGTGCGATCTCAAAAATCGTAAACCTTATCACCGACATTGCCAACCAGACCAACCTCCTGGCACTCAATGCTGCAATTGAAGCTGCCCGGGCCGGCGAACACGGGCGCGGCTTTGCAGTAGTCGCGGGTGAAGTCAAGAATCTCGCCGGTGAATCCAAGAAAGCAAGCGCCCAGATCGAGAACCTCATCAAAGCAATCCAGGCGAAGAGCGAGCAGACATCAATGTCCATAAAAAATTCTTTTGACGAGATCAAGACAGGCATTGACAGTGTCACCAAGACCGTTGAGTCGCTTAACCTGATCATCTCTGAGTCCAAGGTTGTAGCGCTAGGGGTGAGTGAGATCACCAAAGCTACCGAAGACCAGGCTCAGGCAACCAACACGCTCATGAGTGGTATCGAATCCGTTTCAACCCTGACCCGTGACAACCAGAAACGGATGGAGGATATGGCCGCCCTTGCTGAAGAGACCAGCGCTTCGACTGAAGAGATCGCAAGTGCATCAGCAGAGCTTGCGGAGATGGCAGAACACAGCCGGAAGATGATGGAGAAGTTCCACCTGAATTGATAGAAGGACACTCCATCTTTAAAAAAAACGTTATCATTCGCTTCAGAAACCAGCGTATACTACCCAAGGATACTTTCGAGCATATCATGGATGGTTTTGCCTCGCTGAAACGATTCATCGAACACACCCTGGCTATCCGGTGTTCAAATTATAAAGAGGATTACATCAGGCGCCGGCTGCTTTCACGGATGCGGTCGACCAGCAGTGAAAGCTATGAGAATTATCTGGCATATCTGAAATCAAATCCCGGCGAGCTGGAAAACCTGCGGAACGCGCTTACCATCAATGTCACTGAATTCTTCCGGGACAACGATGTATACGACTCCATGAAAAAGGACCTCCTGCCTGTTTTATTCAATCAGAGAAAACGGCTGCGTATCTGGTGTGCCGGATGTTCAACCGGCGAAGAACCATACTCCCTTGCCATGATACTTTCCGACCTGATGATACAGAACCCGGGAATCTCTGCCCAGATCTTCGCAACAGATATTGATACGGTTGTGCTAGCAAAAGCCCAGGAGGGAACGTATACTCCAAAGGCAATGGTCAAATTGTCTGAAACGCAGATCCGGCGCCATTTCACCCGGCTCCCGGAGGGGAATTACCAGGTAAAACCAAATTTAAAAGAGCTCATACGGTTCCGCCCTCATGACCTGATGAGCGGCGCACCAGTCTCGCGGTGGCTTGACCTTATCATATGCCGGAACGTCACTATCTATTTCAACGAAAAGCAGAAGGATGAACTGGTAAAAATGTTTCATGGGGCGCTGGTGTCCGGAGGTTTTTATATTATGGGCAAGACAGAATATCTCGGGCGCCAGGTAGAAGATCTGTTTACCCCGTACAATTCTCTCCAGAAAATCTATGTTAAAAAGGATTAATACAAATCCTGGATTTAGCGTGCAAAAGGAGCATTTCTGCTGAGTCAAAAAAAGCCACAAATCAATCCAGTTCGCATCTGATCCATGAAAACCGTCCTTATTGATGGTGAACAATTAACACAATTGATGATCGATAACGGAGTTGGAGTTGCAGAAGAATCCCGGTATGTTGTGAACAGACTCGATGAAGATTATTTTATCGAAGAATAACCCAATTCAAAATTACAAAAGATGAATAGAGACATGCTTCCAAAAGCCATCTATTCCGAGAGATTTCTCGATGTTATGACGGTTGTATCAAAATGAACAAGGAAAAAGAATCACGATTTTGTGGAGAGTATAAGATTGTCGGACACGAAGAAGTAACCGATAACGACAGACGGCTACTCGAACTTGCATCAAGAGATGAATATCCAAGACGATATTTTGGAAGATCCGGGTATACTTGAAACTGGGATTGGAAAGCAGAATGTCGGAAATGCTGGGGAATACTATATTGCATCCCGATTATCTGCGAAAAATTTTATTACGACTATCACGTTAGGTCGAGCTGAAAAATACGATATTTTAGCAGTAAATCCCTCTGGAAAAACCATTAAATTATCAGTCAAAACCAGATACAAAAAATGCGACAGATTTCCCCTTTCAGAAAAGGATGAAACTGGTTGGTCTGCTGATTTTTTCTATGTGTTTATTTGCTTAAATGAATTTAAAACTGAACCTCGATTTTGGATCATCCCGAGCGAACGAGTAAACAATATTGTTTTCCAAAGTCACAAGAATTTTTTGATTAAAAAAGGAAGGGATGGCGAGAAACATAAGGATACTAGGATTCGGAATCTTTGGTTAAAAGTTAATGAAACAAACAGGCATACATATCCGGAGAATTGGGAAAAAGAGCTCGAAACAAAATATGAGGGAAATATTGACCAACTAACGGGTGAGAAATCATGACAGAATATATCTGGAGCAAATTAAATTCACATCAACTTGGGCGTTATGCAGAATATTTTGTTAAGATGGAATTTACCCTCAACGGGTTTGATGTTTATTCGACTGAAGTAGATGATCGGGGAATTGACTTTGTTATACGAAAAGAGCCCGGTGACTATTTCGACATTCAGGTAAAATCAGTCAGGGATTTAAATTATATCTTCATGCGGAAAGATAAGTTCCAACTACGGTCTAACCTGCTTGTAGCTATTGTTCTTTTCAGTGAAGGGGAACTTCCACACGTATACCTCATCCCTTCAGAGGAATGGAAAAAACCTAACGAGCTTTTTGTAGATCGTAAATATGAAGGGAAAAAAAGCCCGCCAGAATGGGGTGTGAATTTATCATTGAAAAACTTGCCAATTCTGGAAAAATATAATTTTGAGAAACAAGTCATGAAACTCTCATTAAAAATTTAATCAGAAAAAATCATCTTGCATACCTAAAAAACAGCCTGTTAGCGTTGCACTTTCACTCCATTCCAGTAAACTATTGATACCATCAATCTCCGCTTGATGATTCATGGAATCGTACTGGTGTTGTCAGAAAAATTCAGAAGTTAATTTGAGTACTGGCACAATATCGGATCTTGCACTAATCCCCTGCCGCAAAGGCATATGTGCTGTTTGGAGAGAGGGGAAGTGCTCACATATCCGAGAGGTGGAAAATCAAACGTATACACGTTTATCCTTCGGGAAGTCCAACTTTAGTTTTGCTGTCAGCTAGAAGATGAAAAATATAACCAAGGAAAAAACATGAGATATAAAAGGATATTGGGAAGAATAAACCAATAATAGCGGTTATTGAAAAAATCCCTTCGGATGATTTTAAAGTTTTTTTACTATGAAATTTGTTCCTATGCGTCCAATGTGATGCAGGTTCTAAAATATCGGGTATACCAGAACCAATCACAGCAAGAATGACCCCATATAACCACATTGTGTTAATTGAGGTTCCAGTGATAGGGTGAAGAATAACATTAATAATCGTATTGTTGAAAAAATTATACACAAAAAAAATTATTATACCAATAAAAACGTGCTCTCTATGGTTCATTTAGTATTTCACTTCGTGTAATAATCCCCCATTTATTACCGTGCCGACCACTGCCTATCCTCTCCGAGTATATGTGTAATGGAATATCCGAGGATAATACCGGCGATAACGATGCAATAGTTTTTGTTTAGCAATCATTATTTTCAATTCATCGGACACATTCTCATATAATCTACTTATACTTAATATAGTTATTTATTTTAATCAGAGTTCATTTTATTAGTTTTTTAAAGAAATATTACAAAAAACGATAAAAATGAAACATTCAACAATTCAAGGTAAAGACACCGGCAGACGCTGTGCAGGACTTGATCAATAAGGTTGACGGACTTGGTCTTCCGAAAGGTATTGAGCAGGCATTGTTAGCCAAGCTGGATACTGCAGAAAAGAAGATCATACAAGAACAATACACTCCTGCACGGAATACGCTTAACGCCTTCATCAACCAGGTTAATGCCCAACGGGGAAAGACTCTGACATCCGCACAGGCTAATGATCTGATTGCAACTGCACAGCGGATCATTACCTCAATTCCGGGTAAATAATCATCTCTTTTTTCCAAACAGTTTCTCTCTCAATTGTCAGAAGTGGTTATATTCGCGTTTTGTTGGCAGATAACAGTGAATCCTGAAAGGCCTACTGAACTGGTAATTAGAAAGCGGGTGGCTCCTAAGGTGCAATTCATTTCATGTACGTGTCCTGCTTGCGGAATGGGAAGTGCATATAAAAAGTTTTTAATATATTAGGTTTAACGGGAGGATAATATGGGCGATCCAGAATTTTATATTGATGAACATATCCTCATACGCAGTCAAGGTATTTTTATCAATTCGATCCCCGTAGAAGGTATCCTGACCAACAAAAGAATTATCCTGATTAATAAGACCGCGAATCTCCTGCCGCGAAGGGAGATTCCCCTGATTACGCTCAGGGATATTGAGGCCGCCGAGGATGCAATTGGCAACCATATCATAAAATTGACCATTCAGACCGGCGCCAATGAGACTCGGGAGATGATTCTTGCATTCTCACACCAGACTCCCGGCACCCAGATAAAAGAGCGGGACGCATGGTTGAGGATACTCAGATGGTTGAGGGTACTCAAAGAGAATGCTTCTTCAATATTGCCTGAACAGGAAATTCATAGCATTATTCCAGAACATGAACAGGTCTCGCCATGGATTGAAGAAATGAGACCCCCAATGCCAAAATATGTCCCTGTTGCAATAAAAACTACGGTCAAAAAAGAAGTCACATGGACTCCTTCAACTGAATGGATTATTAAATCACGTCAAATTTCTCCTCCCGATACCATAACAAAAATATATGACATTACACCGCCAGATTCAGAGACATACAATCCACCGGATAAAGTATTCAATAATCTCATATTCGGGGTTATTTTTCTCATTTTAATCATAATTTGCTCAATGTTATTATCCATATCCTCAATACAGGACGCACATGATTTTCCTCAGGGTTCTAATACAAATACCCAGATCTCCTCTTCAAATCCGCTTATGGTATCTCTCAATCCGGATTCCCTTAACGTGGGCAGCATGATTAATAAGACACAGATGAATGTTCAACCAGGTAACTCAGCGGAAACACTTCCTGATGTTAATCTTGTTATAACAGATACAAACGGATCTCCCGTTCCAGAAATAATTTCACCTTATGTGACGATTGTACCAAAAGCATTTCCAGATATGGAATGGCATGATTTTCCCCAACCATCAATCACCCAGGAATATAGCGAGGATTATGTCACCATTTATTCGCTGACTAATCAGAATATATCACAGGTTTTACCTCTAGTCTCTTTCACCCTTTACAATCCTCCCCTTGTGATAGATTATAATGTCACACCCCAAAACCAAGTTGTGATAAAACACATAGAATACAAGTTGGTTGAAACTTATTATGAAGAAAACGTCGAAATCAACCGTCCTTACGAAAATTTCTGGTTCAGAATTATTGTCAGGAATAAAGATACCGGAGAAGTTATTGCCGAGGATGGTATTGGCAGATCCTATTCATTCCAGACCCCAAAACAACTGGTCATAAGGGAATCTGGAAACTATTCATTTGAATTCACGGGAGATTTTGGGATTCTTGACCTGACCATGAAAGTCAAGCAAGAGGGAAATTTCCCTTAATTTTTCTCATTTTCCAGCAAGGACCATTACGGTACACCTTCAACTCTATCATCATCAATCATAATATTTGTCTACAAGGATGGGATACGGTAGGTTGAAAAGAATGGCGACAGTGTATTCAATAATGGTGATTCAGCATATTTATTCGAATCATTTTCCAATTTTCACAGTAGGGCAATGGTGGGTTTTTCAGAAAAATTCTATTCAAAGGTACTCTGACATTAAATCTTCACATTCGCGTTCTGTTGGCACGAATCGAATTTGACTTTGATAAAATATATTTTTGTTATTTGTCTATTCAGAAAACCATTGAGTTTTATAATATAACCTTAACAGTAGTCTGATTTTATATTTCTTAAAAAAAATTATTTTCCCATTCTATTCGCTAAGGTTTGTGAAAATATGGAAACTGTGAATGATGAAGTTGAAGATCTTGCTGAAACCCTCAAAGATCTGATTCAAGAAGGGGAAATTAAGATTGCTTGGACTGATGACGGAAAGACCAAATATATTCTAGTCAACGCAAAATAATACCAGTCCCTTTTATTTGAGTGATGATATATTTTCTTATTTTTTGCGCGTTCTGTTGGCAGATCGCATAGGTGGGGTTAGTGATTATACGCGTCTATTCATCCTTTTTGAACAGTCCACAATCAACACATAACCAACCACACGATACAAAAGTGGAACCATCGCGTTTGTAAACTCTTTGCATTTTTGCACCGCATTTTGGGTGCTGGCATTTTGGGTGTTTGATGTCAGTCATGCAAGATGTATACAACTTTCAGATAGATAATACTAATCGGACAATAAATTGAGAAGATTTTTGAGGCGCGTTTAGTTTACAAATGAGCAGTCACAGATGAGAATTCGCATAATTCACAGTTAACTGTGATTGTTTTAAAAAAAAGAAACGTTCCAAAAACCAGGCGTTCGCATGAATCTCGTTGCCTAATGGGAAGGAAACCTGCACAATGACGATATTTTAGAAAAAATAATGCATCGCCTTCGCCCAACGAACCTGCGTTGATTGGGGGTGGAGCGGTATTTTTCATAATCCTTTAAAAAAAACAGGAAATTTAACCGTCCTGAAATAACCTGCAGAACACAGTTATTTTTTTTCAGGTCTTACCGCTTTCCTCTTCTCCGGTATGTCGCTCGAATCCCTGCACCAGGTGCCGCTGGAGCTCCTTTCTCTGTTTACGAAGTACCATCTGGTTGTACAGGGTGAAAAAATGAATACCGATGATCACGATGACGAGAAACAGGCTGACCCAGAGCATAACACCCTGGACAGAGAGAAAGGTTGCCCAGAGAAGCCCGACGAACGAGATCAGGTATAACATAATCCAGGTCCGGAGTTCGGGAATCTCCATGTGGATCTCATATTAACTGACCACCTAATAAAACATCGGTAAAAAACCGTCCTCCACTCAGGGAAGTTGACTTTTATTTCGATCATTTTAGATTTTTTACGACATAAAAAAACCGTGAAAATACAGTTTTCCGGAACAATTTATGTACCTGCTTTCTTTTTTTCAGCCTCCATATCAAGGATAATCTCAAGTTCGAGAGATTTTCCGTAAGCTTCCTGAGCCTCACCATTACGACCGAGTTCTTCCAGACTGACTCCCCTGATATACCAGGCAGCAGCATCATTCCCGTTGAGAGCAAGCGCCCGTGTGCTGGCAAATAATGCGTCATCATACCGTTCGAGATTGTACAGCGCATGTCCCTTTTTGGACCAGGCATCAGCATAGTTCTGGTTGAGCATAAGTGCATGCTCGCAGTCGGCAAGCGCATCCATGTTCCTCCCAATCTCAATGAACGCTGTCGCCCGAAGGAACCAGGTTTCAGGATTCCCGGGATCGAGTGCCAGTGCCTTTTCATAGTAGCCAATTGCCTCCTTGTATTTTGTGCGGCTGGCATAGGCACGCCCCTTCTTCAACAGCCCGAGTACTTCATTGGTTGTCATGGTCGTCACTTTCCTGATGTCGCATTGATCCTGTTCAAAGTTTTCCCCCGGAACCGTCTGCCATTGATTCCTCAAAAAGGTCGCCAAAAATCTTTTTTAAGGCCTTATTCTCATACTCCCCTTTTCTTGCCTGAGCCTCCCGCAGATGCCCGGTGGATTCCCAGACAAACCAGTCTTTCATCGACATGTAGGAGATAAAATGATTGGTCATATTGACACCCAGCCGGTAGATATCATGAAAATAGTCAAGATCCGGTTCTGCATTCCAGTCTATTTTTTGCAGATACTTCTCCATGATCTCAAGCATATTGTCGCCAAAGATCTTGGACTGGTACCATGAGGTATGCGTCCAGCGCGTGGTGAGCATCTCTTTCACCTCAAGGTGATTGAACTTTTTCATCTGCGGGATGTTGATAACCGGCATGAGCTGATCTGCAGGAAGGGTCTTGGCGAGGTACTGATCACGGGCATAGAACATCGATTTGTTCAGAACAAAGTACCGGCGGGGAATGACATCCTCATACTCCATCATCTCATCCATGTCCGTCTTTCCCTCCTTCATGAGGTAATAGAGCTGAGTCTTTCTGATCTGGGGCATCCGGTGATAGACGCTGGCATTGGTTATCGGATTCCAGGGGAGTTCGTTGATATCGTC
>Ga0105106_10000565_pt1 | contig 26163 bp, 23 predicted proteins | sample PPLLaktember2015_5_FD_79109 | JGI IMG/M metagenome (GOLD analysis project Ga0105106, IMG submission 79109) | Freshwater sediment microbial communities from Prairie Pothole Lake near Jamestown, North Dakota, USA - PPLs Lake P8 Core (1) Depth... | ecosystem: Environmental > Aquatic > Freshwater >...
CACCCCGGCGCTGGTCGTGCCGCTGCCTGTGGTGCCGGCCGTTGTCCCCGCTCCGGCAGTCGCGACGGCGCGGGCGGAGGCCGCAGAGATCGAGACCGGTGTCCGCGCGATGCTGCGCGTGCGCGCCGACACGATCGACCGCCTGGTCAACGAGGCCGGCGAGGTCGCGATCGCGCGGGCGCGTGTCGAGGGCGAACTGCGCTCGTTGAAGGCGAACCTGCTCGAACTGACGAGCAGCGTGATCCGGTTGCGCGCGCAGGTGCGCGAAATCGAGATCCAGGGGGAATCGCAGATCCAGTCGCGGATGTCGCAGGCCGGCGGCGAGGCCGAGGGCTTCGATCCGCTCGAATTCGACCGCTACACGCGCTTCCAGGAACTGACCCGCTCGTTGGCCGAGGGCGTGAACGACGTCTCGACGGTCCAGCAGTCGCTGCTCAAGAACCTCGACGATGCCGATGCCGCGCTGATCGCGCAGGCGCGGTTGTCGCGCGACGTCCAGCAGCAGCTGTTTTCGATCCGCACCGTGCCCTTCGGCAGCCTGTCCGAGCGGCTCTACCGGGTCCTGCGGGCGACCGCGCGGGAACTCGGCAAGCGTGCGAATCTGGAGATCCACGGCGGGCAGACCGAGCTCGACCGCTCGGTGCTCGAAAAGCTCGCCGGTCCGCTCGAGCACCTGCTCCGCAATGCGCTCGACCATGGCATCGAGTCCGCCGAGGTGCGGGGGCGCGCCGGGAAGCCGGACACCGGCGAGATCGCGCTGACGATCCGCCAGGTGGGCAACGAAATCGCGATCGAGATTGCCGACGACGGTGCCGGCATCAACCTCGAGCAGATCAAGGCCAAGTCGCGGGCGCAGGGCAAGTTCGCCGCCGGCGCCGAGCCGACGGCGGCGCAACTGATCGAATGCATCTTCCAGCCCGGCTTTTCGACGGCCGGCAAGGTGACCCAAGTTTCCGGTCGCGGCATCGGGATGGACGTCGTGCGCTCCGAGATCGCGGCGCTCGGCGGCCGTGTGGAAGTGTCCACGACACCGGGCAAAGGGACCGCATTCCTGCTCTACCTGCCGCTCACGCTCGCCGTCGCCCAGGCGGTGCTCGTCCGGGCCGGTGGCCGGCTGTGGGCGCTGCCGGCGCCGATGGTCGAGCAGGTCCAGCAGATCAAGGCCGAATCGCTGATGGGTCTCTACGTCAGCCGGCGCGTCGAATGGCAGGGACGGGAGTATCCGTTCCACTACCTGCCGCGGCTGCTGGGCGACACCGCGCACAATCCGGAAAGCGCCCGCTACAACTCCGTGCTTCTGCTCCGCTCCGGCCAGAGCCATGCGGCGATCCATGTCGACGAAATGATCGGCAACCAGGAAGTCGTCGTGAAGAACATCGGGCCGCAGCTCGCCCGCGTGTCCGGCATCGCCGGGGCCACCGTGCTCGGTACCGGAGAGATCGTGCTGATCATCAATCCGGTGCAGCTCGCGCAGCGTGCCGCCGTGCCGGTATTCGAGCCGCATGCGGACGAGCGCGTCGCGCCGCACGTGCCGGGATTCGCAGCCACGGCGGCCGGGCAGTCCGGCCCGCCGCTGGTGATGATCGTCGACGACTCGCTGACGGTGCGCAAGATCACCAGCCGGTTGCTTGCGCGAGCCGGGTTCGAAGTGGTCACCGCGAAGGACGGAGTTGACGCCCTGCAGGTCCTCGCCGACCAGACGCCGGACGTCATCCTGCTCGACATCGAAATGCCGCGCATGGATGGCTTCGAGTTCACCAAGACGATCAAGGGTGATCCGAAGAGCGCGAACATACCGATCATCATGATCACGTCGCGCACTGCGGAAAAGCACCGCAACCGCGCGCGGGAGCTTGGCGTCGACCTCTATCTCGGCAAGCCGTTCCAGGAGGAGGAGCTCCTGCGGCATCTACGCGAGATGCTGGCGCTGGCCGCATAGGTCAGGCGAGCGGCTGTTGACCACGGCGCGGCGGACCCGCGCCGTTTTCGTCGGCGCGGAACCGGCGCCTGCGCGCCAGGGCGCGTCGCGTCGCGGCTGCTATAGTGCACGGGCGCCGCCGTGACCGGCGCCGATGCGGCCGCTTCGAGGCGGTCGAGCGCCACTCCCGGGAGCCCGCATGACGCTCGCCAACTTCATGAACCGCTATCGCGACGCCTGGCAGACGAGCGATGCGGACAAGCTCGTCGCGCTGTTCGCGCCGGATGGCGTCTACCACAACACCCCCTTTGCCGAGCAGCGCGGCTACGCGGCAATCGCCCGATACTGGGAACGAACCAAGCTGCAGTCGGACATCCATCTCGCATACGAGATTCTCGCCGAGCACGCGGACGGCGGCGTTGCGCACTGGCGCGTCGACTATCGGGTGACATCCGAGGAGCTGTTCGCGATCTGGGCGGCGTCGACCGGCACCAACCTGATCGCGCGCAGGCCCGGCGATCCGCTGCCCCGACTGACGCTCGACGGAATAGCCGTTGTCGAATGGAACGCGCACGGTTTCTGCACGCATCTGCGCCTCTGGTGGCACAGTGTCGCCGCCGCGGCGTGACTGCCGGCACCGGCCCTGCCTGCGGATTGCCGTGTCATACGAGCCTTCGACGCAATCCGGCGGCGCGTGACGCCTGCACAGCGGTGCACAGAGAGAACCGCACGCGAGAAAACCGGGCAACGCGACATACCCCGCCGGTGCACGCCGCGGCCTTGCTTGCGCTCGCATTGGCCGCGTGCGCACCCATGGCGTCGCGGCATCCGCTCTCCGGAGCTGACTGCGCGCCCCGCGTGCAGGAGCGCGTGTATTTCGGCCTGAGCGACGACAACGGGCCGATCGCCGAGGCCGACTGGCAGGCATTCGTCGAACGCGTCGTCACGCCGCGCTTTCCCGCCGGTCTCACGGTGATCGCCGCCAGCGGGCAGTGGCGCGATCGCGACGGCCGCATCGGGCGCGAGTCATCCCGCATCATCGAAATCGTCCACGACGACACCGCGGCACCCGCACGACTCGTCGGAGAGATCGTCGCGGCCTACAAGCGCGATTTCGGCCAGGAGGCCGTCCTCGTCGTGCGTGCCCCGGTCACCGCGTGCTTCTGAGTCGACGCGATTGCGGTCGGCGCGGCCTTGACGCGTTGCGGCATCGCTCTAGCGAGAATGCGGGTCGGCGTCTTTGACCTAGCGCATTGGCACGCCGCCGCGCGCCGGTATAAATTGGCGAAGTATCCACAGGGAGGGAAGCCGCATGGCGAATTACGCCACCGAGAACATCCGCACCGTGGCCCTGGTCGGCCACGGGGTAGCGGGCAAGACGACACTCGCCGAAGCGTTGCTGGTCAAGGCGGGGGCGATCAAGGAGGCAGGTTCGGTCGAGCGCGGGACGACGGTCAGCGACACCGACTCGCTCGAGAGGTCTTACCAGCATTCGCTGCGTGCTTCGCTTCTGCATCTGGACACGCAGGACACGCGCATCCACCTGATCGACACACCCGGGTTTCCGGACTTCATCGGTCAGGCGATCGGCGCGCTCGATGCCGTCGAGACGGCGGCCGTCGTCGTCAACGCGACCGCGGGCCTCGAGATGATCACCTCGCGGATGATGGAATGGGCCGCGAAGCGCAAACTCTGCCGCATCGTCATCGTCAACAAGATCGACGCCGACAACGTGGACCTGCCCGGGCTGCTGACCGCGATCCAGGCGACGTATGGGAAGGAGTGCCTGCCGATCAACCTGCCGGCCGACGGCGGCAAGCGCGTCGTCGATTGCTTCTTCAATCCCTCCGGCGATTCGGATTTTTCTTCGGTGGCCGATGCCCATCGGGCGCTGGTGGACCAGGTCGTCGAGGTCGACGAGCAGTTGATGTCGCTCTACCTCGAGCAGGGCGAAATCGCTCCCGATCAGCTGCACGCGCCGTTCGAGAAAGCGCTGCGGGAAGGCCACCTCGTGCCGGTGTGCTTCACGTCGGCACGCACGGGCGCCGGGGTCGCCGAGCTTCTCGACGTTCTGGTCAGGCTCGCGCCGAATCCCATCGAGGGCAACCCGCCGCTGTTCTACAAGGGCGAAGGCGACGCGAAGGAGGAGTTCCGCTCGGCGCCGGACCCGGCGCTCCACGTCCTCGCCCACGTTTTCAAAGTCGTAATGGACCCCTTCGTCGGCAAGCTCGGTGTCTTCCGCGTTCACCAGGGCACGGTCACCAAGGACACCCAGCTTTTCGTCGGCGACGGCCGCAAGCCGTTCAAGGTCGGCCACCTGCTCCTGCTGCAGGGTGCGAAGAGCGTGGAGATCGACAAGGCGGTTCCGGGCGACATCGCGGCAGTCGCGAAGGTCGACGAGATCGAGTTCGACTGCGTGCTCCACGATTCGCACGACGAGGACCACATCCACATGCAGCCGCTCGAGTTCCCGACGCCGATGCACGGCGTGGCGATCACGCCGAAGAAGCGCGGCGACGAGCAGCGGATCTCGGACGTGCTGCACCGGATGACCGCGGAAGACCCCACGCTCGTCGTCGAGCACGACGCGATCACCAACGAGACCGTGCTGCGCGCGCTGGGCGACCTGCACCTGCGCTCGGTGCTGGAGCGGATGTCGAACCAGTTCAAGCTCGAGATCGACACCCGGCCCCCGCGCATCCCGTATCGCGAAACGATCATGGGCAACGCCGAGGGCTTCCACCGCCACAAGAAGCAGACCGGCGGCGCCGGGCAGTTCGGCGAGGTCTCGCTCAGGGTCGAGCCGCGCGAGCGCGGTGCCGGCTTCGAATTTCTCGACCAGACCAAGGGTGGCGTGATTCCCCACCAGTTCATGCCCGCCGTCCAGAAGGGCGTCGAGCAAGTGCTGGCGACGGGGGCAATCGCCGGATTCCCGATGCAGGACGTGCGGGTGATCGTGTACGACGGCAAGCATCACCCGGTGGACTCGAAGGAGGTCGCCTTCGTGTCCGCGGGCAAGAAGGCCTTCCTCGATGCCGTCGAGAAGGCGCGGCCGACCGTGCTGGAGCCGATCGTCGAGGTGGAGATCATCTGCCCGGAGGAGAACACCGGCGACATCGCGGGTGATCTGTCGTCACGGCGCGGTCAGGTGACCGGCACCTCCGGCCTGCAGCCGGGGATGCTGGCCATCCGCGGACTGGCACCGCTGGTCGAGCTGGAGGGCTATTCCGCGCGGCTGAAGTCGGTGACCGGCGGCCACGGATCGTGGACGATGCAGCTCTCCCATTACGAGGCGGCGCCGCCCAACCTGCAGCAGCAACTCGTGGCGGAGTTCCAGAAGCACCGCAAGCACGAGGAAGACTGACGCCGGCCGCGGATCCCTGTCCGTCGCCGTCCGGCCCGGTGTCCGGAGCGCATGCATGTCGCCGTTTTCGGGGGCACCGGTGGTACCGGCCGGGCGCTGATCGCCACGGCGCGCGCGCCTGGGCAGTGCGCGCGTCGGTCCGCACCCGGGCGCACGCAACGCGCGCGCTGCCGACGGGGCTCGACATCGTTCGCGGATACCCCGACCGCCACGAATATATCGTCGCGACGTTTCGCGGCATTGATGCCGTCTGCAGCATCGTGTTTCGCGCCGCCGCGCACGACCGCTTTCTCGGCCAGAAGGTCTACGTCCCCGGATAGCGGGTGGCTGCGGCCGGCAATGCAGGGTCGCCGATACGTCGGGGAAACCGCGCATGCTGCGGCGCGGAATCCCGCCGGCAATGTCCGTCCGGCTCAATCCGAGGAAGATCGCCGTCCACGCGGATGAGCGGATCGCCATGCCCGGTTGGCCGCCATGATCGAAGGGTTGAAAGCCCGGTATGCGCAACCTATACTCGTTGCCCCGGCGTTCGCTGCCACAACCGGTCACGGGAGGTGCGCGATGAGTTACCAGCTGGAAGGCAGCCCTCTCGAAGTGTGCGACTGCAAGGTGCTTTGCCCTTGCTGGATCGGGGAAACCGCCGACAACGGCACCTGTCGCGGCACGCTTGCGCACCACTACACGTCGGGCAGGATCGACGACATCGATGTCTCGGGACTGACCGTCGCGATGATGGCGTTCATTCCCGGGAAGGTGCTCGACGGGAACTGGCGGGTGGCGCTTTTCATCGACGATCGCGCAACCGAGGCGCAATTCCAGGTGCTGCTCAGTGTATACAAGGGCGAGCGCGGCGGACCGGTGGCCGATCTGGCGAAGCTCGTCGGCGAAGTCGTCGCGGCCCAGAAGGCGCCGATCAAACTCGCGGCTGTCGACGGCAAGGGAACGCTCAGCATCGGCAGCGAGGTTTACGCGGAGATGGAGCCGTATCGGGGGCCCACCGGCGAGCCGACGCGTCTTGTCGAGACCATCTTTTCGACGATCCCGGGCTCGCCCGCGTACGTGGCGAAAGCCAATACCTTCCGCGCGAAGAACGCGAGGCTGGGGATCGATCTCGATAGCGCGGGGCACTACACCGTTCAGGGGCAGTTCAGCTTCAGGACCTGACGCGCGCCGCGTCCGACGCGCCACGGTCCGGCCCGCGCCATGCTGATCTCGCTGCGCCGCGGCGCGTTCGTGCCGCTCCTCTGCGCGCTGATCGCGGCGTCGTGGGCGTGCCTGTGGCTCTGGGATCGCGGGCCTTATGCGCGTTTCCTGCACCAGGTCGAATGGGCGGACGTCGGCCCGCTCGGTGCTCTCTGCACGGTGATTCCCGGCGGCTTCGTCGTCGTGCCCGGCGCGCTCTACGCCGGCGCGTGGCTGCTGATGATTGCGGCGATGATGCTGCCCACGACGCTGCCGCTGCTCGACGCCTTCCAGCGCCTCACCGCGCAGCGCGCGGATCGCGACGCGCTTCTCTTGCGTGTGCTGGCGGGGTACGTCGCGGTATGGTCGACGTTCGGCGTCGGCGTGCACGCGCTCGATGCGGCCGTGCACGCGTTGGCGAACCGCAGCGCCTGGCTCACCGCGAACGGCTGGGCGATGGGGGCGGGCGTGCTCGCGCTTGCCGGGCTCTTCCAGTTCAGCCGGTTGAAGTACGTTTGCCTTGACCGCTGCCGTTCGCCGATCACGTTCATCACCGAGAACTGGCGCGGTGGCGACGCACGGCGCGACAGTCTGCGCCTCGGCGTGCGCCACGGGATCTTCTGCGTCGGATGCTGCTGGTCGCTGATGGTGATCATGTTCGTCGTCGGGACCGCGAATGTCGGCTGGATGCTCGGGCTCGCGGCGATCATGGCGCTGGAGAAGAACCTGCCATGGGGCCGCATGCTCGCGCGACCGCTCGGCGTCGGTCTGCTGCTGTGGTCCGTGCTGATCGTCGCCGCGCGGACCGAGGGGCTGGCCTGAGGGTCCTGATCTCCGGGGCCTCTTCTCTGGGGCGAACCCGGCACCGGGTCGGCGCCGATCGGGCCGCGGCACAAGCGGCGCGGCGCGGATTACTTGACGGCCTTGAACAGCGCCAGCGCACGCTGGCGGGCGAGCGCGTGATCGACCACCGGGGCCGGATAATCGCGACCGATCACGACGCCTCTTGCCTCTTGCCGTGCAGCCGTCACGAGCCACGGTGCGTGGATCTCCGTTGCCGACAACGCCTTGAGTTCCGGAACGTAGCGGCGGATGAACTGGCCTTCCGGGTCGAAGCGTTCCGATTGCGCCACCGGGTTGAAGATCCGGAAGTAGGGCTGCGCGTCGCAGCCGGTCGAGGCAGCCCACTGCCAGCCCCCGTTGTTCGAGGCAAGATCGAAATCGAGCAGCGTATCCGCGAAGTACTTTTCGCCCCACCGCCAGTCGACGAGCAGATCCTTGACCAGAAAGCTGGCCGCGACCATGCGCAGCCGGTTGTGCATGTAGCCGGTGGCGTTGAGCTGGCGCAGCGCGGCATCCACGAGCGGGTAGCCGGTGCGCCCCTCCCGCCAGGCGGCGAACAGCGCAGGATCGCTCGGAAACGCCAGCGCGTCGTATTCGGGCTTGAACGCCTTGGTGACGACATGCGGGTGGTGCCAGAGAACCTGGGCGTAGAAATCGCGCCAGATGAGCTCCGAGAGCCATGTGGCCGCGCCTTCGCCTCCCCGTTCCAGCGAACGGGCATGCGCGTACGCCGCGACCTCGCGGATCGACACCGTCCCGAAGCGCAGATGCACGGAGAGGTACGACGGACCCTTGGCCGCGGGAACGTCGCGCGTGTCGCGGTACCTGTCGATGCGCTTGCGAAAGTCGGCGAAGAGCGCCGCACCCCCCTGCATTCCCGTCCTGGCGCCGATGCGGGCGAGGTCCGTGCGGCGAAAGCCCATCGCTTCGAGTGCAGGCAGCCCGGATTGCATGTCCGCCGGCGGTTCGGCGAGCGCGTCGGCGTATCGTTCGATCGCATACGACCTGAGATGGAAGGGCGTGAGCGCCTTCAGCCAGGCGTTCTTGTAGGGCGTGAACACCGAGAACGGCCTGCCCGCCTGCGACAGCACTTCGTCGCGCTCGAAGATCAACTGGTCCTTGAATCCGGCGAACGCTATCCCGCGGTCGGCGAGTGCCTGCGCGACGGCGGCATCGCGATCGCGCGCAGCGGGCTCGTAATCGTGATTCGCATAGACGGAGTCGACCTTCAGGGCGGCCGCGAGGCGCGGGATCTCGTCGCGCGCACGCGCGTGCCGGACGATCAGGCCGCCGCCTCGGGCAATGAGCGCGGCGGCAAGCTCGGCGACCGAATGCCAGATGAATTCCACGCGGCGGTCGGCGGGCGAGGGCAGCGCGTCGAGGATTTCGCGATCGAACACGAACGCGCAATGCACGGCGGCGCCGTCGCGCAGCGCGTGGTAGAGGGCGGCGTGATCGAAATCGCGCAGGTCGCGCCGAAACCAGACCAGGACGCGGCGTGAGCGCGGTCGCGCCACGTCATTCCGTTCGGGATGGTTGGAAGCAGCCGGCATCGCGGTGGCAAACGCGCTCGGTCCGGATTCCGTGCTACCGCGGGAAGCGCAGATCGCGGGCGGCGAGTTCGTGCCTCCACAGCAGCCCGCCCGCGGTGTCGTAGCTCTCCAGTGTCAGCGTCCGGTCGCCCTCGGGACCGCTGATCCTGATCAGGCCGAATTGGCGCTTGGCGACGATCGTGCCCGCCACGACGTCGGGATTCCGCAATTCGGGCGACTCGATCCGGTCCCACGATCCGGAGGTGAGCGGGCTGGACGTGAATTCGTACAGCGGATACGCGCCGGGACGCTCGATTCTGAGCACTTCGCCGAAGTGGCGATCGCCGGAGAGGAACAACACGCCATCGATCTTCTGCGCGACGAGCCACGCGGCAAATGCCTGCTGTTCGGTGGGAAACTGATGCCAGCCTTCGAAGCGGCTGACGCGATTCCAGAACTGGCTGCCGCCGGCAATGATCTTCAGGCTGCTCTTCGGCGCGGAAATCAGCGCCTGCTTCAGCCACTCGAGCTGGCGTGCCCCGAACATCGTCTTGTCCGGCCCGTCGGGCCACCGGTTGGGCGTTCGGTAGTAGCGGCCGTCGAGCAGGAAGAACAGGACGTCGCCCCAGCGCGCGACGCCGAACGTCCCGGGTACGTCGGGCAGTCCCCAGCTCGGGTTCGCCCAGTAGCGCTGGAAGAGCGTCAGGCTTTCGCCCTTCATCGTGTAGGCCGCGTCGGCATCGTTCGGCCCGTAGTCGTGGTCGTCCCAGATCGCGAGCTGCGGGACGGCGGTGATGAGCTTCCGCAACGGTTCGAATCCGCGCTGCCGGCGGTGGCGCGCGGCCATCGCCGAGGGATCGAGAAAATCCGAAGGCAGATAGTAGAGACTGTCGCCGAGCCAGAGCATCAGGTCCGGCTTCTTTCCGGCAATCGCGTCGAAGATTCCGAAGCCGTCGCCGTAGTTGCGACCGGGCCACACCGGATCGTCGTCGGCCAGGTAGAAGCACGAGCCGATGGCGATTGTCAGCGGCGGCGCCTCGGCGGCCTTCGACCAGTAGGGCTGCGCGCGGACGATGCCCTCGTGTCTGTCGGCGCCCGCTTCGATCCGATACGTGGCGCCGGCACCCGGCCGCAGGCCGGTGAGGCGCGCGACGACGACGTGGTCGCTGGTCGTCTCGGCCACCAGGACCAAGCGGCGTTCTGTCGCACCTTCAGGCTGCCAGCGGACTGTGACCGGTCCCGCAGCGTCGGCCTGCACCCAGACGAGCGCGCTCGTGTAGTCGGCGTAGCCGTGCATGACGACGAGTTTCGCCGCGGCGGGAAACGGCATGCCGAGCGTGAGCGCAACGAGCAGGGCGCCAACGACGAGACGGACATGCATCGTCGCGATGGTCCGCGGAAGCTTCGGAAGGCGCATGGTCATGGGTGCGCCGCGCGGCGCGGAAAAGGGGCCGCCAATTGTGCCCAGAGGGGGCCGCGATTACAATTGGACGTCATGGCTGGCTCGACCGCCAATTTCACGCATCACTTCCTGATCGCCATGCCGAACATGGCCGATCCGCATTTCGCGAACTCGCTCACGTACGTCTGCGAGCACAACCAGGACGGGGCGCTGGGCATCGTCGTCAACAAGCCGACCGACATGATGTTGTCGGCGCTGTTCGAACAGATCGACGTCCCGGCCGCCGGCGCGGAGCTGCGCGATACACCGGTGCATTACGGCGGTCCCGTGCAGGTCGATCGCGGCTTCGTTCTGCACCGGCCGCTGGGGAACTGGCAATCCACGCTCGCGATCAGCGATGACCTCGGTCTCACGACGTCGAAGGACGTGCTCGAGGCGGTCGCCCGCGGCGAGGGACCGCGAGACGTGCTGGTGTCGCTGGGCTATGCCGGCTGGTCCGCCGGCCAGCTCGAGCAGGAAATCGCGCAGAATGCGTGGCTCACCGTCGAGGCCGATCCCGATCTGATGTTCGACACGCCCGCCGACGCGCGCCTGCCGGCGGCGATGCGCCTGCTCGGCATCGATTTCTCGCGGCTGTCCGACGACGTCGGGCACGCGTGACGCTTGGCCGCCGCATCCCAGGCCCCGCGCGCGGACGATGCCACGGTGCTGGCATTCGATTTCGGCACGAAGAAGATCGGGGTGGCCGTCGGCAACACCGTCCTGCGCGTTGCGCATCCGCTGATGACGATAGCGAACGAGGCGAATGCCGAACGCTTCGCGGCGATCGCGGCGTTGGTCGGCGAGTGGCGCCCATCGCGGCTCGTCGTCGGCCGGCCCGTCCATGCGGACGGCGCGGAGCACGCGATGACCGCGCGGGCCGAGCGGTTTGCGCGGCAGCTGGAAGGGCGCTTTGCGCTGCCGGTGGTGCTCGCCGACGAGCGTTTCACGACGCGGGTCGCCGAGGCGGCGCTGGGCGACGCCGGCATCACCGGCAGGAAGCGCCGCGCGGCGCGCGACGAGGTGGCGGCCCAGCTCATCCTGCAGGCCTATTTCGACCAGCCGCCTGCCCGCACGAACGATGACACTGCCTGACGCCGAGCTGACGTTGACCGCGCTCGCCGAACGCATGCGCGGTGCGGTCGCTTTCGACGCGAAGTTCGTCGGCATCTATTCGGGCGGCGCATGGATCGCCGAGCGCCTCGCCAGGATGATCCCGGGCGAGCACCCGGTCGGCTACATCGACGTGTCGTTCTATCGCGACGACTTCGCCCGCACCGGCTTGAAGCCCGCGGTCAAGTGCACGGACCTGCCCTTCCAGGTGGAGGGCGCGACGATCGTGCTCGTCGACGACGTGCTCTACACGGGCCGCAGCGTGCGGGCCGCGATCAACGAACTCTTCGATTTCGGTCGCCCGGCGTGCATCGAGCTCGCGGTGCTCATCGATCGCGGCGGCCGCGAGCTGCCGGTGGAGCCGACGTACACCGGTGCGCGGCTCGCCGTCGCGCGTGATCTCACGGTGGCGCTGTCGCGCGACGCCGACGGAGCGCTCGCCCTTGCGATCGAGCGGGCCGCGGGAGGTCGCGATGCGTAACCCGCAGCTCGATGCGAACGGCGGGCTCACCCACCTGCTCACGCTGGAGGGCCTGCCGGCCGAGGTCATCGTCCGCATCCTCGATACGGCGGTGCCTTTCGCGTCCATCGCCGAACGCGATGTCAAGAAGGTTCCGCTCCTGCGCGGCCGCTCGGTGTTCAATCTCTTCTTCGAGAGTTCGACGCGCACGCGCACGACGTTCGAGATCGCCGCGAAGCGGCTGTCCGCGGATGTCATCAACCTCAACATCGGCGCTTCGTCGACGAACAAGGGCGAGACGCTCCTGGACACCGTGGACAACCTCGTGGCGATGAACGCGGACATGTTCGTCGTCCGCCATGGCCAATCCGGCGCCCCGCACCTGATCGCCACCCACCTGAACCGCACCGGGCGCACGCACGTGCACGTCGTCAACGCCGGCGACGGACGGCACGCCCACCCGACGCAGGGCCTGCTCGACCTGTTCACGATCCGCCACTACAAGCGGGATTTCCGCGGGCTCACCGTAGCCGTCGTCGGCGACGTTCTGCATTCGCGCGTCGCGCGCTCGCTGATCCACGGCCTCACGACGCTGGGCACGCCCGAGGTCCGCGTGATCGGGCCGCAGACGCTCCTGCCCGCGGCGGTGTCCGCGATGGGCGTGCATGTCTACCACGACATGCGCGAGGGCCTCATGGGCTGCGACGTCGTCGTGATGCTGCGCCTGCAGAACGAGCGGATGAAAGGGGCGCTGCTGCCCTCCGCCGGCGAATATTTCAAGCACTACGGACTGACCCCGGAAAAGCTGGCACTGGCGAAGGCGGATGCGATCGTCATGCATCCGGGGCCGATGAATCGCGGCGTCGAGATCGATTCGGCGGTTGCCGACGGCGAACGCTCGGTGATCCTGCCGCAGGTGACCTTCGGCATCGCCGTGCGGATGGCGGTGATGAGCATGCTCGCGGGGCCCTGACGTGAGGATCGAGATCAGGAACGGCCGCGTGATCGACCCCGGGCAGGGGATCGACAAGGTCGCTTCGCTCTACATCGCGGCGGGCAAGGTCGCTGCCGTCGGCACGGCGCCTTCGGGCTGGAGCGCGAATCGCGTGCTCGACGCCGCCGGCCTCGTCGTTGCGCCCGGTTTCGTCGATCTGGCTGCGCGGCTGCGCGAGCCCGGATTCGAGTACAAGGCGACGCTGGAATCGGAGATGGCGGCCGCGGTGGCCGGCGGCGTGACGAGCCTCGCCTGTCCGCCGGACACCGATCCACCCCTCGACGAGCCCGGGCTCGTCGAAATGCTGAAGCACCGCGCCCGCTCGCTCAACCAGGCGCACGTGTATCCGGTCGGCGCGCTCACCGTCGGCCTCAGGGGCAATGACCTCACCGAAATGGGGGAACTGACCGAGGCCGGGTGTGTCGCGTTTTCACAGGCCGAGGCGCCGCTCGTAGACACCCAGGTGTTGCAGCGCGCGATGCAGTACGCGGCGACGTTCGGGTACCGGGTGTGGCTGCGCGCGCAGGATCCGCATCTGGGGAAGGGCGGGGTTGCGCACGAGGGTGTGGTGGCGACGCGCCTGGGGCTCCCGGGCATTCCGTCGGTCGCCGAAACCATCGCCTTGGCGACGATCCTGGCGCTGGTCCGCGATACCGGCGTGCGCGTGCACCTCGCACGGCTGTCGACGGCCGAGGGTGTCGCGCTGGTCCGCGCGGCGAAGCGGGACGGGCTGCCCGTCACCTGCGATGTCGCCGCGCATCATCTGCACCTGTGCGACGTGGACATCGGCTGGTTCGATGCGCAGTGCCGCTTGGTGCCGCCGCTGCGCAGCGATCGCGACCGCGCCGCCTTGCGCGCCGGCCTGGCCGACGGCACCATCGACGCCGTCTGTTCGGACCATACCCCTGTCGACGACGACGGCAAGCAATTGCCGTTCGGGGAGGCCGAACCGGGGGCGACAGGGCTCGAACTTCTGTTGCCGTTGACCCTCAAATGGGCGGCAGCGGAAAAGATCCCGTTGGCGGGGGCGCTGGCGCGGATCACGGCGGCGCCGGCGGCAGTACTGGGTATCGATGCGGGTCACCTGCTGCCCGGCCATCCCGCCGATGTGTGCGTTTTCGATCCCGACGGCCAATGGGTTGTCGAGCCGAAGGCGCTGCAGAGCCAAGGCAAGAACACGCCGTTCCTGGGTCTCGAGCTGCCGGGGAAGGTGCAGATCACGTTGGTTGGTGGTCAGGTCGTCTTCGAGGCATGACGGCCGCGCTCGGGGTCCGGCTGGCCGGAATGTTCGGCCGCGGCCGGCTGTTTGCTGCACGTTGGTCCAACGCCGCGTCCGGGGGCGGAAGCCGCCGGGACGCGATCACAATCCGGAGAACTCCAATGAAACTCGATCTTGAGCAGGACGTACGCGGTCAATTCCCCGAAAAGGAATTCGACCGGCGTGATTTCATCTGGACCGCACTCGGCGCCAGCGCGGCGATGGCATTGGCCGGGCAGGCGTCGGCCCAGCAGATCACGACCGACACCAGCGGCATCGTCGCGGACGACGTGATGATTCCGGCGAAGGACGCGCAGTTGCGTGGCTATCGCGCCCACCCGGCGACCGGCGGGCCGTTTCCCACCGTTCTCGTCGCCGCGGAGATTTTCGGGCTCAACCACTACATCAAGGACATCTGCCGCCGCCTCGCCAAGGTCGGCTACTACGCGATCGTGCCCGACCTGTACACACGCAAGGCGGACCTGACGAAGTTCACGACGATCGCCGATATCATGCCGATCGTGAATACCAAGCACGACACGGAGCTGATCGCCGATTACGACGCGACCGTCGCCTTCGCGCAGGCCAGCGGCAAGGCGGACACCACGAAGATGGCGATCACCGGCTTCTGCCGCGGCGGCCGCACGACGCTGATCTACGCTTCGGCGAACCCGAAGCTCAAAGCCGCCGCCGCCTGGTACGGCCCGGTCGGAGGTGCCGTGAACGAATACACGCCGCGTTCGGCGATGGACCGCGTCGGCGAGATCAAGGTCCCCGTGCTTGGGCTCTACGGTGCCAAGGATGCGGGTATTCCGGTGGACCAGGTCGAGAAGTTCTTTGCCGCGCTCAAGGCGGCCGGCACGCCGTCGGAACTCGTGATGTACCCGGATGCGGGCCACGGATTCAACGCCGACTTCCGGCCCGACAACTATCGCAAGGCCGACTCCGACGACGCGTGGAAGCGCATGCTGGAGTGGTTCCGGAAGCACGGCGTCGCCTGACCGCGTCGCCGCCCGCGGCAGCCCGTGGATGCTTTGCGCGGGCTGCCGTCCCGAGTGGCGTGGGCGTGGCGAGCGACCCGTACGGCGGAAAGACTACGTCGTTGAGGGCGCCTTTTCGCCGAAGAAGCGTGCCGGATCGAACAGCGGCAGTTCGGGTTCACGGCCCAGCATGAGGTCGGCCATCAGCTTGCCGATGTAGGGTCCGATCGTGTAGCCGCTGCGCACGCAGCCCAGCACGTAGATGTTGCCCGTGCCGGGCAGGAGGCCGGCGAGCGGCACGAAGTCGGGTGTCTGCCCCTCGAAGCCCGTCCAGCTGCGGACGAGCTGCGCCTGGGCGAGCTTCGGCAGCACGTATTGGGCGAGCCGCAGGTTGGCGACGAGATTCGCGGGCACGACCTCGCCGCGAAAGGTCGCCGCCTCGCCACGCCCCTGCCAGGCGCCGCCGATCAGCAATGTGCCGTTGGCTGCCTGCTTGAGCGACAACAGCCCCGACGCGTGCGTGACGACGGCCCGGATCACGATCGGCATCCGTTCGGTGACCGATACCGTGTTCACGCGCACCCGCATCGGCAGCGGCATGCCGAGTGCCTCGCTCATCGCCTTCATCCAGGCACCGGTGGCGATCAGCACGCGCCTGGCGCGCAGTGCGCCGTGCGTCGTCTGCACCACGATCTCGGGGCCGTCCGGTTCGATCCGGACCGCCGGCGCGTGCTCGCGCAGTTCGCCGCCGGCCTCGGCGAGCTGGCGGCGATACCAGGCACCGGTGAGGCTCGCATTCGCGTAACCGTCGGCGGCGCAGTAGCTGGCGGCCAGCAGCCCCGGGCGCAGGTTCGGCTCCTTCGCGCGCGCGGCGCCTTCGGTGATGAGCTCGATCGGCGCGCCGGCATCGCGGCGTGCCGTCATCTGTCGATTGAGGACGTCGGCCTCGCGCTGCGTGTACGCGACGCACAGGCTGCCGGTCTCCCTGAACCCGACGGCGTCGCCACCGGCCTTCCACATCGTGTAGCCGCGAATTGCATAGGGGGTGAGCGGGATGCGCTTGGTCTGCATCGACAGCGTGCCGGCATTGACACCGGAGGCGCCCATGCCGAGCCCGCGCGCCTCGCACAGGACGACGCGCATGCCGCCGCGGGCGAGCCCGAGCGCGGCCGCCGCGCCCATCACGCCGCCGCCGACGACGATCGTGTCGTAAGCGTTGCTCACGTGTCGAGCTTCTCCGGCAGCGGGATGTCGCTGTAATCGTAGGTGCCGGTCAGTGCCGCGAGCGGGACCGGGCGCAACGGCGTGCGCGCGGTTAGGCGGCCGATTTCGGTGAACGGAACGCCGGCGCACTCCATCAGCGCGGTCGTCGCGTCCGCGCACATGCGGGCGCCGCACGGCCCCATCCCGCAACGGGTCGCGGCCTTGAGCGCGTTGATCTCGCGGACCCCTGCAGCGACCTCCGCGCGCACGGCACCGGCGGTGACGTCCTCGCAGCGGCAGATGATCGTGTCGTCCGGAACATCGGCCATCGCGCTGGCGACTGGCGCGACGAGTTTCGCCATCGCGCTGCCGAATCGCGCCGCGCGGGCGAGTTCCGCCTGCGTCGCCGCTGACTCGCGCTCATGCGTGCTGGCATCGAGACGATCGAGGTCGAACGCAGCGGAAAGTGCGGCAAGCCGGCCGGACAGCGGCGCCGCCGCCGCGCCTTCGACGCCGGCGCCATCACCGGCCGCATATAGACGGGCGACGCTCGTGCGCCGACCCTGGCGTTGCACCGGCACCCAGCCGCCCAGCGCCCCAACATAGTGTTCGTCGGCACCGAGCAGGCGATAGATTTCGGCGGCCGGCGTGAGGCCGTAGCCGAGACAGACCGAGTCGGCGTCGACGGTGCGCTCCGGCGCGCCGGGAACCGGTCGCCACTTGCCGTCGACCGGGCCCAGGGTGACGCTTTCTACGCCATCGCGGCCATTGATCGTGCGCACATCCCAGCCGCGATACGCCGGCACGCCCTTGACGACGAGCCGCGCGAGCCACGAGCCGCCCTGCGCCGCGAGTCCCGGGCGCTTGGCGACGCCGGTCACGGCGCCGAACCAGCGACCGAGCGGATTCGGATCGATCATCGCGACGACCTTGCCACCGCCCTGCAGGATCAGGTTGGCGACGAGCGGGGCCAGCGGGCCGGGGCCGGCGACGACGACGCGCCGGCCGGGCAGCGTGCGTTGCGACTTCAGCATCACCGTCGCCGCGCCCAGTCCGATCACGCCGGGCAGCGTCCAGCCGGGCCGCGGATAGCAGCGTTCGACCGCGCCGGTGGCGACGATCAGCGCCGCAGCCTGCACCGTCACGAGGCCAGTGGGGCCGACCGCCGAGACTTCGAAGCGCGCCGGCCGCTCGTCATCCGCCGCGATCGGCGCAACGTGCCAGACCCGATGCTCGAATGCGACGGTCGCGCCGCTGCCTGCGAGTCGCGTGCGCATTGCGTTGCCGTCGGGTTCGTGCGCGGCGAGACCCGGATCCGGGGCGCGATAGACGAGTCCGCCTGCCGCACGCGCTTCGTCGAGGACGAGAGTCGCAAGGCCGAGACCGGCCGCGGTTGCGGCCGCTTCGGCCCCCGCGGGACCGGCGCCGATCACGATGACGTCGTAACTCGCGTTCATGCGCCGGCGTCGGGATCGAGCGCGATCGACGCAACGTCGAGTCCCGCAACGACGGGCGTGGTGCATGCCGGGCGGCGAAGGCCGTCGACGACGACGACGCATTGGTGGCAGACGCCGACGTTGCAGAACAGGCCGCGCGGTGCCGCGCAGCCGGGACTGTGCCCGAGCGTGCGGATGCCCGCCGCCCACAACGCGGAGGCGAGGCTTTCCCCCGGGCGTCCGACGACGCGTCGGCCGTCGAACCGGAATTCGGCCGTTGCGGCCGATTCGCCGTCGATGCGCAGCGAGCGGTCGGCGGCGGGTTTCATCGGAGAGACGCTCCTGCGTGCGGGGACTGTGCCGCGGTCATCGTCATCGGGCGCTGGGCCGAGCGGGCGCCGAGGCGGCAGCCGGTCGGTCCGGTGCGCCGCGTCGAAGGCGCCGCGGCTCTGACGCTAGTCCTCGAAGCTGTAGCCGCGCCGGCGAAGCACGTCCTCGATCGGCCACGGCTCCCATTTCGTCAGTCCGCGTTTCTTGACGTTCTCCTCGGTGAGCTCGGCCTCGACCGTTCGCGCGATCCTGATCGCCTCATCCTGCGGCACCACGACCACGCCGTCGTCATCGCCCAGAACCACATCGCCCGGGTTCACCGCGACACCGTCGCAGACGATCGGCACGTTGATCCCGCCGTGGTCGCCGCCGTAGGGGTAATGGTAGTTGCGTGCGGTGATGCCCTTGAGGAACACCGGAAACCGCATTTGCCGGATCACCGCGGCATCGCGCGTCGCGCCGTCGATCACGATCCCGGCCATGCCTTTCAGCTGCATCCGCAAGGCGGTGATGTCGCCGAAGCACGCGTGATCGATGACGCCATCGGCGGCGATCACCAGCACGTCGCCGGGTTGCGCGAGGTTGATCGCCATCCGCCGCACCTCGAGGTCCGCGCCGAGAACCGTCGTTGCCGGACCGCAGATCTTCAGGCCGTTCGCGATCGGCTTCATCGCCGGGCTCATGAAGCCCTGCTTGCCGGTCCGATCGATGATGAAACCGGTGTAGGCCTTCGCGATCGCCGCAACCGTCTCCGCCGGAGGACGGCGGAATGTCTTCCGGATGATGCCCTGGTACGGTGAACGGAAAAGCTCTTCGGGCATGGCGCGCGGTCCTTCGTGACGGAGGGCGAAAGCGGGAACTCCGGGGGGTCGGGAAACGCCGGTTCGCGCCGACGGGTGGACGCGGGAAATGCTCCCGCAGCGCGCGTTCGAATTCTAGACGAACCGGCAGGCAGCGGCAAACCCGGGCCCGCTGCCGCCTACCGGGACTTCGGCAGGCGTCCGAGCAGGAAGAACTCGTCGTTGGGGCGCATCGAAATCAGGTTCGCCATCCGGTTCGACAGCGCGAAGAACGCGGCGATCGCGCCGATGTCCCAGATGTCCTCGTCGGTGAATCCGTGCTCGCGCAACGTGGCGAAATCCTCGTCGACGATCTCGCCGCTCCTCTGTGCCACCTTCAGCGCGAACGCGAGCATCGCCTTCTGCCTTGGTGTGATGTCGGCCTTGCGGTAGTTGGCCGCAACCTGGTCGGCGACGAGCGCGTTCTTCGCGTAGACGCGCAGGATCGCGCCGTGCGCGACGATGCAGTAGACGCAGCCGTTGGCGCCGGACGTCGCGACCACGATCATCTCGCGCTCGGCCTTGGAAAGCCCGCCTTCCTTCAGCATCAGCGCATCGTGGTAGGCGAAGAATGCGCGGAACTCGTCGGGACGGTGCGCGAGGGTAAGGAAGACGTTCGGCACGAAGCCGGCCTTCTCCTGCACCTCGAGTATCCGCGCGCGGATGTCGTCCGGCAGATCGCCCAGCGCCGGAACCGGGTAACGCGAGATCGCGGGTTGGCTCATCGCGCGGCCCTCACGCGGTCGGCGGAACGTAGCCGCCCGGCATCTCGGCGCCACCGCCGAAGAAGTGCTTTTCCATCTGCTCGGCGAGCCACTTGCGCGCCCGCGGATCGGCGAGCGACAGACGATTCTCGTTGACGAGCATCGTCTGATGGCGCAGCCACCCCTGCCACGCTTCCTTCGACACGCTCTCGTAGATCCGCTTCCCCAGTTCACCGGGGTACGGCGGGAGATCGAGCCCTTCGGCCTCGCGGCCGAGCTTGACGCAATTCACCATTCTTGCCATGCCTGTCTCCTACAGCTTCTTGCGATAGACCTGCGACTTGCGCTGGTAGTTGTAGAGTGCCTGTTTCTGTTTGGGCAGATCACCGATCGCGGCGTTGCGGAAGCCGCGCTCGAGGAACCACTGTGACGTGCGCGTCGTCAGCACGAAGATGTCCGCGAGCTTGAGCTTGCGCGCGCGCGTTTCGACTTCGGTCATCAGCGCCTCGCCGTAGCCTTCGCGCCGGAAATCCGGATGCACGGCGAGCGCCGCGAGTTCGCCGACCTTCTCCTCGGGAAACGCGTACAGCGCCGCGCAGCCGATGATCGCTCCGTCGTGCTCGGCGACGACGAAGCGTTCGATTTCCATCTCCAGACGCTCCCGCGAGCGGCGGACGAGAACGCCCTGCTCTTCGAGCGGCTCGATGATCGCGATGATGCCACCGACGTCGTCGATCGTCGCGCTCCGCATGTGCGCGAGCGCGGCGGCGGCGACCATCGTGCCCACGCCGTCGCGGGTGAACATCTCGAGCAGCAGCGCGCCGTCCAGATGCCGGCTGATGAGGTGCGCGCGCTTGACGCCGTTGTCGCAGGCCCGCACGGCGCAGGGCAGGTAGTGTTCGACATCGGGGGGCAGCTTCCCTCGCTGTGCGGCGAGCAACGTTTCGGCGTCCTTGGTCGACAGTTCGGTCAGCAATTGCCGGCGGCTGTTGCGCACCCCCTCGGTCTCCATCAGGAACACGAGCTTGTGCGCATTGAGCCGCACGGCAACCTGGGTCGCGACTTCCTCGAGCGCCAGGTTGAAGATCTCGCCGGTGGGCGAGTAGCCGAGCGGCGAGATCAGCACGATGTCGCCGTCCTCGAGGCGCTGCCGGATCGCGTCGGTGTCCACGCGCCGCACCTCGCCGGTCAGCATCATGTCCGCACCGTCGACGACACCCATCGGCTTCGCGGTGAGGAAATTGCCGCTCGACACGCGATTGCGCGCGCCGGCCATCGGCGAGTTCGCCATCCCGAGCGAAAGCAGCGCCTCGATGCGGCTCCGCACCTGGCCACTGGCTTCGAGGACGCAGTCCATGGTCTCGGCGTCGGTGATGCGCAATCCGAACGCGTAGCGGCTCTCGATGTTCTGCTGGGCGAGGATCGCCTCGATCTGCGGCCGCGAGCCGTGGACGACGACGAGATGCACGCCGAGGCTGTGCAGCAGGTTCAGGTCGTGGACGACGCCGAGGAAGGTGTCGTCGGCGACGACTTCGCCGCCGAATGCGATGACGAACGTCTTGCCGCGAAATGCGTGGATGTAGGGCGCGGCGAGCCGGATCCACTGGACGAAGGCCCGCGTGGTGGCCGAGTGGGCGGCGGGCGCAGTGGCGGCTTTGTGGGGCATCGGGACGGCGTCGGGGTCCGGGCGGGGAGGACCGCGGCGATTATAGCGCCCCGGGGTTGCCTCTTCCCCGGTCAGCCGCAATCGCGGTAACCCGAGTGCCCTGCGGGGCGGCGGCGCATGATTCTCTATAATCGAGCTTCGCTTCCCGCGCGCGTCCGGCGCGGCCGCCCCGTGTGTCCCATGGCTTCCCCCCTTCTCGCGAACCTCAACCCCGAGCAGCACGCTGCCGTCACGCTGCCGCACCAGTCGGCACTGATCCTCGCGGGCGCCGGCAGCGGCAAGACCCGCGTGCTGACCACGCGCCTCGCGTGGCTCTTGGCGACGGGGCAGGCTTCGCCGCTGTCGATCCTTGCGGTGACGTTCACCAACAAGGCGGCGAAGGAGATGCTGGCGAGACTGTCCACGATGACGCCGGTGAACATCCGCGGCATGTGGATCGGCACGTTCCACGGACTGTGCAACCGGATGCTTCGCGCCCATCACCGTGACGCGAACCTGCCCCAACTCTTCCAGATCATGGACACGCAGGACCAGCTCGCGCTGATCAGGCGTCTGTACAAGGCGCACAACCTCGACGACGAGCGGTTCCCGGCGCGCCAGTTCCAGTATTTCGTCTCCGGCGCGAAGGAGGAGGGCCTGCGCCCGAACCAGGTCGAGGCCGGCGACGAGTTCACGCGCCGCCAGGTCGAGCACTACGCCCTCTACGAGGCGATGTGCCAGCGCGAGGGCGTGGTCGACTTCGCGGAGCTGCTTCTGCGCTGCTACGAGCTGTTGCGCGACAACGAAGGCCTGCGCGAGCACTACCGCCGCCGTTTCTCGGATCTGCTCGTCGATGAGTTCCAGGACACCAACGTGCTGCAGTACAGGTGGCTGAAGCTCCTCGCGGGGCAGCACACCGCCGTGTTCGCCGTCGGCGACGACGACCAGTCGATCTACGCCTTCCGCGGCGCCAACGTCGCCAACATGCAGCACTTCGAGCGCGACTTCGCGAGGGCCGACATGCCGGTGACGCTGATCAAGCTCGAGCAGAACTACCGCTCGCAGGGCAACATCCTGGACGCCGCCAACGCGCTGATCCGGCACAACCGGTCGCGGCTGGGCAAGAACCTGTGGACAAGAGAAGGCAAGGGCGAACCGGTGCGCGCGCTCGCGGCGCCGTCCGACATCGACGAGGCCGCGTTCGTCGTCGACATCGCCAAGGGCTTGGCCGGCGAGGGACTGGCGCTGTCCGAGGTTGCCGTGCTGTACCGTTCGAATGCGCAGTCGCGCGTGCTTGAGCACGCGCTGTTCAATGCGGCGCTGCCCTACCGGGTGTACGGCGGAATGCGGTTTTTCGAACGCGCCGAAATCAAGCACGCGCTCGCCTATCTGCGCCTGCTTGCCGCGCCGGAAGACGATGGCGCGTTCCTGCGCGTGGTCAACTTCCCGCCGCGCGGAATCGGCGCCCGCTCGCTGGAGACGCTGCAGGATGCTGCACTGGGGCACGGCACGGCGCTGTGGCAGGCGGCGTGCGCCGGTGCCGTGAAGGGCAAGTCCGGCGCGGCCATCGCGGCGTTCGTGAAGCTGGTCGAGGCGATGCGCGACCAGACGAAGGCGTTGCCGTTGCCCGAGGCCATCGAGCACGTCAACGTCGCATCGGGGCTTGTCGCGCACTACAGGACCGAGAAGGACGGGCAGGACCGCCTCGACAATCTCGAGGAGCTGGTCAATGCGGCCGATGGTTTCCTGCGCGAAGCCGACTTCGCCGTGGACGCGCCGATTGCCCCGGTCTCGCCAGCAGTGTCCCCTGCGATCGATAGCGCGTCGGTGCCCGATGTGCCGGCATCGGGTGCGGATGTCGAGGCCGAGCGGACCGGCGCAGCCGACCCGCTGACCGCGTTTCTCGCCCACGCCGCGCTGGAGGCCGGCGAGACGCAGGCTGCGGAAGGTCGTCCCGCGCTGCAGCTGATGACGGTCCACGCGGCGAAGGGGCTCGAGTTCCACACCGTGTTCGTGACCGGTCTGGAGGAGGGCCTCTTCCCGCACGAGAACAGCCTGTCGGAATTCGACGGCGTGGAGGAGGAGCGCCGGCTGATGTATGTCGCGATCACCCGCGCGCGCCGCCGACTCTATCTCACGCATGCGCAGAGCCGGATGCTGCACGGTCAGGTGCGGTACAACATCGCGTCACGCTTCCTCGACGAGCTGCCGCGCGAGCTCGTGCACTGGCTCTCGCCGCGCCGGCAGCCGCGCTACGCTGCCGTCGACGTGGACGTCGCCGAGTGGGGCGCCGGTGAGCGCGGGGCACCGCCTTGGGCCGACACGACCTTACCCGTTGCGACGGCGCATCGAAGGACCGACGACGGCCCCGGTTGGCGCATCGGCCAGAGCGTGCGGCACGCGAAGTTCGGACTGGGGATCATCGTCGACGCCGAAGGGCGTGGTACCGATGCCCGCGTGCAGGTGAACTTTCGCGAGGCCGGCGTGAAGTGGCTGGCGCTCGAGTTCGCGAATCTCGAGGCAGCCTGAGATTGCCTCCGGCGTTGCGGGGCGCGGACGGATCCGGGATCTGCCGGCCCGGCGCCCCGACGGACCGCCCGCAAGGGCTGGCGCGAAGGGCGCCGGACGTGCATCATCGCGCTGCGTGCGCGGCGCCGCCCCGTCCGCTCCACGCGATCAACCACGACGGAGAACCGATGATCAGCGACACGCTGCTGCAAGGAGTCTACCTGTTTGGCGACCTGACCGCCGAGGAGCGTGGCCAGCTCGCACGGATGGCCGAGTCGATGACGGTTCAGGCCGGGATTGCGGTCTTTCGCAGGGGCGAGCCGGCGACGGCGTTCTACTTGATCAGCGATGGATCCGTGCGGGTGACGACGATCTCTTCCGGCGGGGAAACCATCGCCGTCGCGACGCTGGGGACCGGGTCCCATTTCGGCGAGATGGCGTTGGCCGATGGCGCGCCGCGCTCGGCCACGGTCGAGACGCTCGAACCGACGACGATGTTCCGGTTCGATTACGAGAAGATCCGGGCATTGCTCGACCGGTCACCCGCGATGGCGGCGAAGCTCTACCGCTCGCTGGCGCGATTCCTGTCCGGCCGCCTGCGGCAGACGACGACCGACATGAGCTACGCGCGCGAGAAGAACCTCCGGCATTTCTAGCCGCGGGCCCGAAGCGGTCGTTCGCCCCGCGAGACGATCGCCGGCGCGGGGCAGACGGCGACCACGCGGACGCGAGCAGCCACGACATCCCCGGCTCACCGGATCGCGGTGGGCACTCCCACGATGACGAAGAAAGCATTTCCGCTGGCGAAGGTCTACGGTCTGCTCGAGCCGGGGCCGGTCGTGCTGCTCACGACGACACGGGCGGGACGACGCGACGTCATGGCGATGTCGTGGCACACGATGCTGGAGTTCGAGCCGCCGCAGATCGGCTGCGTCGTCAGCAACCGGAATCACTCCTTCGCCAACCTGCGGGCGACGGGGGAATGTGCGATCAACATCCCCACCGCGAAACTCGCGTCGCAAGTCGTCGCCTGCGGCAACACGTCCGGCGCGAAGCTCGACAAGTTTGCCGCCTTCGGCCTGACGCCGCGGCCCGCCTCGCATGTCGATGCCCCGTTGATCGACGAGTGCTACGCGAGTCTCGAATGCGCGGTCATCGACACGCGAATGGTGAATAGGTACTGCTTTTTCGTGCTCCAAGTGGTCAAGGCGTGGGTCGACCCGGCCATCAAGGACCCGCGCACGATCCATCATCGCGGCCGTGGTGCGTTCATGGTGGCGGGACGCACGATCAAGCTGCCGTCGCGGATGAAGTAGCATTCCGGCGCCGTGTCGCGGCGCCTGCAGACACTCGCTCGACCCGATCGCCCGTCGCGCCGCGCATCGCGACCGTCAGTGGCCCGCAGGCGCGCGGCCGCGCCGATCCTTCGAGTCGCGGCCGCCGCACGGCATAGTCCGCTGCTGCATCGACCCCGCTGCATGCCATCGACTGCAGCGCGTATGTCGACCTGTCAGTTCATACAGGCCGATTTCCATCATCCATAAGTCGTAGTCGTATTGCGCTTCGCCAATCGCGATGCGCATGATGAAAACGCGTGCATGAACACAGTGGCGAAATGATGCGAAGCCCGCCGATCGCATCGGGACTGCGCCGCCGCCACCGTCGCGCGCGCCCGATGTCCGATCGGCACCACATCGCCGAGCAGGGCACGAGCCGGTTCCATTGCAGACGGAGGCGACGCGAGGCGCATGCCATCTGCGTCGCCGGCTTCCGCAGGAAGGATCAGACCTTGCGCCGCATTCGACCGAGATCGACGTCCATCGCCAGTTGGTGGCGTCCGGCCCAGCCGTACGACTCGGCGCTGATCCTGTTCGGTCGCCGCGTTGCCTGCCTTTCGTCGGTCGCGCTCGTCGCGCTGGTCGCCCCACTTGCGTCGGGCGCTTCGAACGCCGTCCGCTACATCCACGATGCTGCCGGCAACATCGTCCGAATGGAGCGGATCGCAGCGGCGCCCGCGACGATCGCCGCGTTTGCCCCGGCGTCGGGCCCGGTCGGCACGATCGTCACGATCACCGGCAGCGGGTTCGTCCCGACGCCGTCGAGCAACGTCGTAACGATCAACGGCACCGCGGCAATAGTCGGTGCGGCGACATCCACTTCGCTCGTCGTGACCGTGCCGACGGGGGCGAGTACCGGTCGGATCGCGGTGACCGTGGCGGAGTCCGTTGCGACCAGCGAGCAGGACTTCACGGTCACCGTGGCCGGCGCGCCGACGATCTCCACGTTCGCGCCAGCCGCGGGTGCAGCTGGAACAAACGTGACCGTGACGGGAAGCGGGTACGACCCGGCCAGCGGCGCGACCACGGTCAAGCTCAATCAGAGCGCGGCGACACCGTCGGCGGTCTCCACCGCG
>Ga0105106_10000569_pt1 | contig 26112 bp, 20 predicted proteins | sample PPLLaktember2015_5_FD_79109 | JGI IMG/M metagenome (GOLD analysis project Ga0105106, IMG submission 79109) | Freshwater sediment microbial communities from Prairie Pothole Lake near Jamestown, North Dakota, USA - PPLs Lake P8 Core (1) Depth... | ecosystem: Environmental > Aquatic > Freshwater >...
GCCGGCGCCTTGCACGAGGCGCCGGTCTCGACCTTCTTCTTCGCCGCCGCCTTTTTCTTCTCGCCCCCCAGCACGGGGCCCGAAACCAGCGCTGCCGTCAGTACTGCAACCCACAGAGTCTTGACCATGATTGCCTCCACCGAGCCAGGGCATCGGAGCGATCGCCAGATCGCCGAAGGAAAGGAGGTTACGGAGGGAAACCATGGGTTTCCCTCTGTATCGTGTCATTCCCCCGAGCGGAGCGATCCCTCTGTTTCGTTTACCGCGTCCGGCCCGCCCGGCGGAGCATCTGCCGGGCGATCACGAGCTGTTGGATCTGGCTGGTTCCTTCGTAAAGGCGAAAAAGCCGCACGTCGCGATAGAAGCGCTCGACCGCGGATTCCTGCATGTAGCCCGCCCCGCCGTGGATCTGCACCGCGCGGTCCGCTACCCGGCCCACCATCTCGGAAGCGTACAGCTTGCAGCACGCCGCCTCCATCGTGATCGGCTCGCCGGTGTCGCGCTTGCGCGCGGCGTCGACGGTCATGCTGCGCGCGGCGTAGAGCTCGGCCTGGCTGTCCGCGAGCATCGCCTGGACGAGCTGGAACTCGCCGATCGCCTGGCCGAACTGCCTGCGCTCGAGCGCGTAGCCGAGCGCTTCGTCGAGAATGCGGCTCGCCGCGCCCACGCACACCGCGGCGATGTGCAGCCGCGCCTTGTCGAGCACTTTCATCGCGGTCTTGAAACCCATGCCTTCGACGCCACCGATCAGATTCGCGGCCGGCACGCGCACGCCGTCGAAAGCCACGTCCGCGGTCTGCGCCCCGCGCTGGCCCATTTTCCGGTCGGGCCTGCCGACGCCGAGCCCGGGCGTATCGCGCTCGACGATGAAAGCGGAAACTCCGCTCGCGTCCTTCGATTCGGGGTTGGTGCGGGCCATGACGGTGAATATGCCCGCCTGCGGCGCGTTGGTGATGTAGCGCTTCGCGCCGTTCAGCACGTAATGATCGCCCTCTCGCCGCGCGCTGGTGGTGAGCGAACCCGCGTCGGAGCCGCTGCCGGGCTCGGTGAGGGCGAAAGAGCCGATCAGCTCGCCCGCCGCGAGGCGCGGCAGGTATTTCCTTTTCTGCGCTTCAGTGCCGTCGAAGACGATGCCGAGCGAGCCTATGCCGTTATTCGTGCCGGCGATCGAGCGAAACGCCGGCGAAGCCCTGCACCAGGCGAACGCCGCCAGCACTTCTTCTTCCATCGTGAGCCCGAGCCCGCCGAACTGCTCGGGGATGGTGAGCCCGAAAAGCCCCATGCGGCGCATCTCGGCGAGGATGTCCTCGGGAATCGCATCGGTGTCGACGACTTCCTGCTCTCGCGGAATCAGGCGCTCACGGACAAAGCGCGATATCGTGTCGAGCAGGATCCCGAAGCTCTCCGTATCGCGGATCATTGCTGGAGTTTGACGTTTGCGTCCTGGATCACCTTGCGCCACTTCGTGATCTCGGTCCCCACGAACGCGGCAAGCTCCTGCGGCGTACCGCCGACGGGTTGCGCACCGAGCGCGCCGATGCGCTCGTTCACGTCCGGGAGCTTGAGTATCCGCCGCGTCTCGTCCGCGACCTTGGCGACGATCGCCTTCGGCGTCTTCGCCGGCGCAAAGAGCGCGAACCACGCCTGCGCGTCGAAGCCCGGGGCGCCGGCTTCCGCGACCGTCGGTATGTCGGGAGCGGCCGCGGAGCGCTTCGCCGACGATACCGCCAGCGCGCGGATCTTGCCGGCCTTCACCTGCGGCAGATAGACCGGCATGTTGTCCATCGTGAGCTGGATCTGCCCTCCGGCCACGTCCGCAAGCACGCCGGCGCTGCCCTTGTACGGCACGTGCACCATGCTCGTGCCGGTGAGCGTTTTGAACAGCTCCACGCAGAGGTGCGCGGTGGATCCGATGCCGGGGGAGCCGAAGCTCAACTTGCCGGGGTTCGCCTTCGCGTAGGCGATGAGCTCTTTCACGCTTTTGACCGGCAGCGCGTTGTTCACGACCAGCAGATTCGGGACGAGCGCGACGAGACTGATCGGCTCGAAATCGCGCTGCGGGTGCCAGGGGAGCTTCGGGTAAAGCGTGACGTTGATGCCATGCGTCGCCGAGGTCGCCATGAGCAGCGTGTAGCCGTCGGGCGTTGCACGCGCCGCGATCTCGGTGCCGATGTTCCCGTTCGCGCCGGGCCGGTTCTCCACGATCACCGCCTGGCCCCAGCGCTCGGTCATTTTCTGGCCGAGCGCGCGCGCGAGAATGTCGGTGGTGCCCGCCGGTGTGTACGCGACGATGATGCGTATCGGGCGATTGGGATACTCGGCGACGGGGCCACCGCTGGCGGCGAGCACCGCGCATGGAATGACCATCGCTGACAGGGCGGCGAAACGCCTGCATGCAGGGACGAAAGCTCGAGCACTCACCGTGTATCTCCAGTCATTGGTGCACGTCAGCCGAAGGAAGGGGTCAAGGGGGGGAACCTTGGGTAACCTTGGGTTCCCCCCGTTCGTCCACCGCTACCCTCACGGTAGTGAGACCCCCGGTAGGGGGAACCTCGGGTTCCCCCTGTTCGTTTACCGGCCGCAAGCGCGGTGACGACGAGTCGAGAGACTCGTCGTCACTGCGCCTTGATCCCAGCGGCTTTGATCACCTTGCCCCACTTCGCGATCTCGGCCTGCATGAACGCCGAGTACTGCTCCGGCGTATTGCCGACCGGCTCGGCCCCCAGGCCCTGAAGTTTCTCGCTCACCTCGGGTGATTTCAGCGCGCGAACGATCTCCGTGTGCAGCTTGTCGATGACGGGGCGCGGCGTCTTGGCCGGCGCGGAAATGCCGTAGAACGTCGTCACCTCATATCCCGGCACGCCGCTTTCGGCGACCGTCGGAATGTCGGGGGCCGCACCCGAGCGCTTGGAGCCGGTCGTCGCGAGCGCGCGGAGCTTGCCGTCGCGCGCCTGCCGTATGACCGTCGGCACGTTGCCGAAGTAGAGCGAAATCTCACCCGCCAGCAACGCCACGAGGCCGGGGCCGCCTCCCTTGTACGGGATGTGCACCCAGTTGATTCCCGTCATATGTTTGAAAAGCTCTGCGGACAGATGCACCGTCGTGCCGATGCCCGAGGAGCCGTAGTTGATGACGCCCGGATGTTTCTTCGAAAGCGCGATCAGCTCCTTCACGTTTCTCGCCGGAAGCGACGGATGCACCACCAGCAGGTTCTGCGATTCCGCGACCAGCGTGATAAAGGAGAAATCCTTGATCGAGTCGAAGTTGAGCTTCATCATCGCCGGGTTCGTGGCGTGGCCCGGGGCGTTCAGCATGATGGTGTGGCCGTCCGGCGGCGTGCGCACGAACAGCTCGCAGGCGATCGCGGTATTGGCGCCGCCGCGGTTGTCGACCACGACCTGCTGGCCGAGATTCTCGCCGAGCTTGGGCGCAACGAGGCGCGCGACTATGTCGTTGGTGCCGCCCGGCGGGAAGCCGACGATGAAGCGTATGGGCTTGGATGGAAAGGCCTGGCCGTGCGCGAGCGGGGCCAGGAAGGCGATCAGAACGACGACGAGCGGGCAAAGCGACTTTTTCACGAGACTTCCTCCTCCGGTTATCCGTGCTGCCGCGTAAAGTGCGGCGTGCCTCGGGGCGATCTCGAGCGACCGCTTCTCCCGCTTTCTTTTATCACACCGGCGGGCGAGCGCCGCCGCGTCAGGTCCTGCTGCGCGTCACCCCGCGCGCGGAAGCGGGCGGCTGCTTGGGCTCGTAGCCCTCGAGATAGGCCGGCCCCGCCATGGTGCCGTCGACCGCCTTGCCGATGATGCCATGCGAGAGGTCTTTGATCGCGATGAAAATCACGTCCTCTTCGGGGGTCGAGACCAGGGTGTGCGGCGCGTTCGCGGGGATGTAGATGAGCGTCCCGGCGGGCGCCACCACGCGCTTGCCGTTGACCGAGCCTTTGAGCGTGCCCTGCACGACGAGGTTGAACTGCTCGTTGGGGTGCGAGTGCATGCGCGAGCCCGTGCCGCGCGGCTTGTGGATGTAACCCACGAGCATGCGGTCGCCTTCGACCACGCCGCCGTGCGAAGTCGAATACCCGGTTCCCGCGGGGACTTTTTTCACCTTGCTGATGTTGTATTGATACGTGCCCTGGCCGCCTTTGATCGCGCCTTCGGTCTTGGTCTTCGTGTTGCGCTTCGCTATTGCCATTGCTGCTCCAGTCTAGTGTTACGAAGCGATCGCCAGATCGCCAAAGGAAAGGAGGTTACGGAGGGAAACCTTGGTTTCCCTCCGTATCGTACATTCCGGCCGAGCGCGGAGCGCTCATAAATAATCGACGATCTTCCAGTCGCCGGCGTTGACGTTCACCACGTTCTTGCTCTTGCCCGGACGGCGGTCGGCATAGACGCGGCCTTCTTTCATGACCATGCGGATGTTCTGTTTCTGCTGCAGGCACGCGATGTCCGCCAGCGGGTCACCGTTGACGGCGATGATATCGGCGAGCTTGCCGGCTTCTATCGTGCCGAGCTCGTGTCCCACCTTGATCGCTTCGGCGGCGTTCTTCGTCGCGGTGAGGATCGCGTCCATCGGCTTCATGCCGAGCTTCACGTAGATTTCGAGCTCGGCCGCATTCGTTCCCATGTGCGGCTCGAAACCCATGTCGGTGCCCATCGCGATCTTGACGCCGGCCTTGTACATCTTCTGGAAGGTGTCGAAGCAGAAAGGCTGCAGGTATTTCATTTTCTTCAGCACGAAATCCGCCGTGCCCACTTCCCGGCGCAGGTCGATCGCGTGATCGGTGCGGTGCGAGAGCGTCGGTGTTACCGGCACGCCGGACTCCCTGATCATGTCGATCGTCTCGTCGTCGCTGAAGACCATGTGCTCTATCGTGTCGGCGCCGGCTTTCATCGCCATCCTCTGCGCCTGGGTCGTGAAACAGTGGACGGCCGCGATCTTGTGAAGCGCGTGCGCCTCGTCGACGATCGCGTCGAGCTCCTCCTGCGTCATGTTGCGGATGTCCGGCTCCTCCTTGTCGGTGCCGCCGCCGCCGGAAGCGCAGGTCTTGATTACGTCGGCGCCCGCCAGCAGGTTCTTGCGCGCGAGCTTGCGCAGCTCCCACGGACCGTCGGCGGTGTTGAAGCCGAAGCGGTACATCGCGCGCGGCTGGATCAAATCGAGGTGCGAGCCGGTCATCGTCGTGAAAGCGCCGATCAGCATGCGCGGCCCTTCGAGGATGCCGGCGTTGATCGAGTCGCGAACCGCGCACATCTCGTCCACGAGGAGCCCGCGCGGGCCGTTCATGCCGAGATCGCGCAGCGTGGTGAAACCCATGTCGAAGCAGTTCTGCGCGTGGAACAGCGCATACATCTGCTGGAGGTGCGGCATGATCTCGAACTGCGCGACGCGGTGGTTGTGGAAAGTCATGCAGTTGAACATCGCCGTGTGGATGTGAATGTCCATCATCCCCGGCATCAACGTGCAGCCTTCGGCGTCCATCACTTCGGCGTCAGGCGGGATCTGGCTCTTGTCGCGCGAGCCGACGCTCTTGATGTGACGGCCCTGGATCTGGATCACCGGGTCTTTCAGCGGCTCGCCGCCGAGGCCGTCGATCAACCTCGCGCCCTTGATGATTTTGATGGGACCTTTGTCCGCTTCGCTTAAAAACTCCTGAGACCTCACTTGGCTTCTCCTCCCACCGGTGTCGATTATCTGAAGGCTTTCATCGCTTCCACGAACTGTGCGTATGCGTTCGGGTCTATCGCCCCTTTGCGCGCCGGCGCCGGCGCATAGTCGAAAGCATCGAAGGTGCGCTCGATCTCCTCGCGCTCGATGTCGCGGGCGATGAAGACGATGCGCGAACGGCGCTCGTCGCCCGGCCAGGCATCGAGCACCACCGGCTCGTGCACCACGGTCTGCACCGCGTGCACGACCACCGGATCGCCTTCGACGTTGAGCACGCCTTTCACGCGCAGGAGGTTGGCGCCTTTCAGGCCCGCGAGCATGTCGAGCCACAGCATGAGCCCGGCGCGCCGGATCGGCTTGTCATGATAAAGGCAAAACGCCCGGATATGCGCGTCGTGGCGGTTCACGTCGTGAGCGTGCTCGTGCCCCGCGTGAGCCGATTCGCGCAGCCAGCGCTCGACTTCGGCGGCTTTGCTGCGCGCGTCGTACACGTTGCCGCGCAGGAAGACCGCGGGATCGATTTCGCCGCGCACGACCTCGTGCAGCTCCGCTCCCGGGTTGATGAGGGTCAGGCGCCTGCGCAGCGCTGCCACCGCCTGCGGTGCGGCGAGATCGGTCTTCGTGACGAGCAGCGCATCGGCGACCGCCGCCTGTTTGACCGACTCCGGGTGCGCGTCGAGCCCGGCTTCGCCGTGCACCGCGTCCACCAGCGTCACGACGTCGTGGAGCCGATACACGCCCGCAAGGGCCTCGTCCGCGACGACGGTCTGCAGCACCGGTACCGGGTCGGCGAGGCCGGTCGTTTCGATGACGAGATGGCTGAAAGGCGGTACGGCCCCGCTCTCGCGCTTCGCGTGGAGATCGGTGAGCGTTTCCACCAGATCGCCGCGCACGGTGCAGCACAGGCACCCGGTGTCGAGCAGCACCATGTTCTCGGCGGGCGTCGAGACCAGCAGATGATCGATGCCGACTTCGCCGAACTCGTTGATGATGACCGCCGCCTGGGCGAACGCCGGATGGCTCAACAGACGATTGAGCAGCGTCGTCTTGCCGCTGCCCAGGAAACCCGTGATGATCGTAACGGGAATCACGGGCCGCTACGCGGCCTTCGCCTGCTTCTCCGCGTCCGCGGTATAGCGCGCCTCGTACGCGAGGCTGTTCATGCGCGAGCGGTGCAGGAGCGCGGCCTGTGCCGCCGCCACGTTCGCGGCGCTGCCTTTCCACGCCGCCAGCGCGGCCTGCTGTAGCGCCCGGCCGTACGAGAACGAGACCGGCCACGGCAGGCTGCCCTTGAAATTGCGATTCATCGCGTTCAGGTGCGCGCTGGCGACCTCATCGCTCTGGCCCCCCGACAGGAACACGATGCCGGCGACCGCCGACGGGACGGTTCGTTTCAAAACGCGCACGGTGCGCTCGGCGACCTCGTCGACGCCCGCCTGCTGCCTGCAGTCCTTGCCCGAGATCACCATGCTGGGTTTCAGCACCGACCCTTCGAGCGACACACGGTCGAGGTACAGCGCGTCATAGAGAGCGTTCAGCGTCCACTCGGTCACCACCTCGCAGCGGTCTATCGTGTGGTCGCCGTCCATCAGCACTTCGGGCTCGACGATCGGCACGAGACCCGCTTCCTGGCAGATCGCGGCGTAGCGGGCGAGCGCGTGCGCGTTCTCTTCGATGCACGCCGCGCTCGGGATGTCCTTGCCGATGTTGATCACCGCGCGCCATTTCGCGAACGTGGCGCCCGACTTCACGTACTCGGCGCAGCGCTTCTGCAGCCCGTCGAGCCCTTCGGTGATCTGCTCCCCGGGGGAGAGCGCGAGCGACTTCGCGCCCGCGTCGACCTTGATGCCGGACAGTATGCCCTGCTTTTTCAGAAGCTCGACGAAAGGCGTTCCATCGGCCGATTTCTGGCGCAGCGTCTCGTCATAGAGGATCACGCCGCTGATGTACTGGCCGAGTCCTTTGGTCGTGAAAAGCATGTCCCGGTAAGCGCGCCGGTTCTCCTCGACGTTCTCCACCTTGATCGAGTCGAAGCGCTTGCCGATGGTGCCGGTGCTCTCATCGGCCGCGAGTATGCCCTTGCCGGGCGCAACCATGGCTTTGGCGATAGAGACGAGATCGTGTGACATGAGGGACTCCTGCGAGGTCTGGAATGGCTTACGGGATGCTGCAGCTATTCTAGCGCGACCACTCAACCTGAGGCGATGGAGCGAGCACGGCGAGCCGAAGGAAAGGAGGTCTCGGAGGGAAACCTGGGTTTCCCTCCGAGGCGTTCACCGGTGCGGCGCACGCCGCGGCTGCCCACCGGGCAGCCTCAGGCGTGCCGGTGCTCGCCGACCTTCACGATTTTCATGGTGTTCGTCCCGCCGGCCTTGCCGTAGGGCTCGCCTATGGTGAGGATCATGTAATCCCCGTTCTGCACCGCGCCGCGCTGGAGGAGCTCGTCCTCGGCCATGTTGAGCGCCTTCTCGGGGTCTCGCGCGCCTTTGAACTTGACCGGATAGACACCCCGGAAAAGGGTCACGCGGCGCCGCGTTTCGGTGACCGAGCTCATGGCGTAGATCGGGACCGCGCTCGGCAGCCGCGACATGAGGAGCACCGTCTTGCCGCTCTGCGTCATCGCTGCGATCGCCTTGATGTCGAGGTTGTTGGCCGTGAACATGGTGGCGCGCGCGATCGCTTCCTCTAGCTCGGTCGGCGGTCCCTCGCGCCGGCGCTCGACCGTGCCGAATTCCTCTTTCTCGGCCTCGACGCACACCCGGGCCATCGCCGCGACCGTCTCGACGGGATACTCCCCGGTCGCGGTCTCAGCCGAAAGCATCACGGCATCGGTGCCGTCGAGGACGGCGTTCGCAACGTCGGACACCTCGGCGCGAGTCGGGATCGGGTTCGTAATCATCGATTCCATCATCTGCGTCGCCGTGATGACCGCGCGGTTCCTTTCGCGCGCCATGCGGATCATGCGCTTTTGCAGCGCCGGTACGATCGCGTCGCCGACTTCGACCGCGAGATCGCCGCGCGCGACCATGATCGCGTCGGAAGCCTCGAGTATCTCTTCGAGCGCGGTGATCGCCTCCGCGCGCTCGATCTTCGCCACGATGAGGCTGTTGCCTCCCGCCTTGCGCATGAGGTCGCGCGCCCAGCGGATGTCGGCGCCTGAACGCGGAAACGATACGCCGAGAAAATCCGCCTGGAGCTCGGCTGCGGTCTTGATATCGCGCATGTCCTTTTCGGTGAGCGCGGGCGCGGTGAGACCTCCGCCTCGGCGGTTGATGCCTTTGTTGTTGCTCAAGACCCCGCCCTGCTCGACCACCGTGCTGATGCGCGAGCCTCGCACCCGGGAGACCCCGAGCACGATGCGTCCGTCGTCGAGCAGCAGCGTGTCGCCGGTGCGCACGTCGTTCGGCAGGTTCTTGTAGTCGAGCCCGACCCCGCCCACGTCGCCCATCTCGCGCTCGGCGTCGAGCACGAAAGTCGCGCCGCCCTCGAGCATGATGCGGCCTTCTTTGAACTTGCCGATGCGGATCTTCGGGCCTTGCAGGTCGACCAGTACCCCGACCGCGCGCCCCGCGCGGCGCGCGAGCGCGCGCACGAGCTCGACGCGCTTCTTGTGCTCGGCCGCGGTGCCGTGCGAGAAATTCATGCGGACTACGTCGAGGCCCGCCTGGATCATTCGTTCCAGCGTCTTCGCGTCGCTCGACGCCGGGCCGAGGGTTGCGACGATCTTGGTGCGCCTTTGCGTCATGGTTCCGCCGCCCGTTGTTGGAGAATTTCGATTGCGGGCAGCGTCTTGCCCTCGAGAAACTCGAGGAAAGCACCGCCGCCCGTGGAAATATAGGAAATGCGCTCGGCCACGCCGTACTTGGCGATCGCCGCCACTGTGTCGCCGCCGCCGGCGATAGAAAACGCTTTCGATTCCGCGATCGCCTCGGCGATCCGCCGGGTGCCGTTACCGAAAGCGTCGATCTCGAACACGCCGACCGGACCGTTCCATACGATGGTTCCGGCCTTGCCGAGCAGCCCCGCCAGGAGCTCGGCCGTCTTCGGTCCGATGTCGAGGATGAGATCGTCCGGCAGGACGTCGCTGCTCGCCTTGGTTTCGGCGCGCGCATCCGCCGCGAGCTCCTTCGCGCACACCACGTCCTCGGGGACCGGGACCATCCCGCCTTTGGCCTCGAGAATGCCCGCGATCCGGCGGGCTTCTTCGACGAGGTCGGGCTCGGCGAGCGACTTGCCGATGGGCTTGCCGGCCGCGAGCAGGAAAGTGTTGGCGATGCCGCCGCCCACGATGAGCTGGTCGACCTTCCGCGCGAGCGCGGCGAGGATGGTGAGCTTGGTCGAGACCTTGGAGCCCGCGACGATCGCGACCAGCGGGCGCGCGGGCTTTTCCAGGGCGCGGCTGAGCGCGTCGATCTCGGCGGCCATCAAGGGCCCCGCGCAGGCGACTTTCGCGTAGCGCGCGATGCCGTGCGTCGTGGCCTCGGCGCGATGCGCCGTGCCGAACGCGTCATTCACGTAAACGTCGCACAGCGCCGCCATTTTCTTAGAGAGCGCCTCGTCGTTCTTCTTCTCGCCTTTGTTGAAGCGGCAGTTCTCGAGCATCACCGCGGACCCCGGCTCGACGTCCACGCCGTCGAGCCAGTCGCGCTTCAGAGGGACCTCCTTGCCGAGGAGCGACGAAAGACGTTTCGCGACCGGCGCGAGCGACTCGGCCTCGTCGAAAACGCCTTCCTTGGGCCGTCCCAGGTGCGAGACCAGCATGAGACGCGCGCGTTGCCCGAGCGCATGGTGGATGCCGGGAAGCGCGGCGCGGATGCGCGCGTCGTCCGCCACTTCGCCATCCTTCATCGGCACGTTGAAATCCACGCGAATGAGGACCCGCTTCTGGGCGAGGTCCACATCGGTCATTTTCAAAAGGGTCATCGGCTATCGCGATGCAGGAGGTCGCTGGGTGCGTCGGTAACGCACCGGACGGGCGCGCAGTGCGTCGTCAACGCACCTCCACGCCGCGCCCGAATGAGCCGTTCGCGTCACTTCGCGTTCATCAACGCTACAGTCGTGTCCAGCATTCGATTGCTGAAACCCCATTCGTTGTCGTACCAGGCGAGGGCCTTGACGAGCACACCGTTGACGACCTTGGTGAGCGTCGCATCGACGATGCTGGAAGCCGGGTTGTGGTTGAGATCGCTCGACACGATCGGATCCTCGGTGTACTCGAGTATGCCCTTGAGCGAGCCTTCCGCGGCGGCCTTGAGTATCGAGTTCACTTCCTCGACCGTGGTGGCGCGGCCGGCAGTGAACGTGAGATCGACGAGCGATACGTTGGCCGTCGGAACGCGCACGGCGAAACCGTCGAGCTTGCCGTTCAGGTCCGGAAGCACGAGACCCACCGCGGCGGCGGCGCCGGTCTTCGTCGGAATCATGTTGAGCGCTGCGGCGCGCGCGCGTCGCAGGTCTTCGTGATAGACGTCGGTCAGTACCTGGTCGTTGGTGTACGAGTGTATGGTCGTCATGAGGCCCTGCACGATACCGAGCTTCTCGTGCAGCGCTTTCGCGAGCGGCGCGAGGCAGTTCGTGGTGCACGACGCGTTCGAAATGACGGTGTGGCCGGCCTTCAACGTTTTCTCGTTGACGCCGAACACCACGGTCGCGTCGACGTCCTTGCCTCCGGGCGCGGAAATGATGACTTTCTTCGCCCCGCCTTTCAGGTGCGCCGAGGCTTTTTCCTTGGTGGTGAAAAAACCGGTGCATTCGAAGACGACGTCCACGCCGAGGGAAGTCCACGGCAGCTCCGCCGGGTTGCGCTGCGCGAGGACTTTGATACGGTCGCCGTTGACGACCAGCGTATCGCCCTCGACCTGCACGGTGCCGGGAAACTTGCCGTGCACCGTGTCGTAGCGCGTGAGATGCGCGTTCGTCTCGGCGTTGCCGAGGTCGTTGATCGCGACGATCTCGATGCCGTGCCTTTTCCCGCTCTCGTAATGCGCGCGGAGGATGTTGCGGCCGATGCGCCCGTAACCGTTGATTGCGACTTTGATGGCCATCTCACTTCTCCTGGACTTTAAGGACCTGCCTGACGGTATTCGCCACGTTCTCGGCGGTGAACCCGAAAAATTTGAAAACCTCGCCCGCGGGAGCCGACTCCCCGAAGCGGTCGATTCCGACGACGGCGCCTTCGAGACCGACGTATTTGCGCCAGAAATCACTTACCCCGGCTTCGACCGCGACTCGCGGAACCCCGCGGGGAAGCACCGAATCGCGAAAGGCCGCCTCCTGCCGGTCGAATACGCTCGTCGACGGCATCGAAACGACACGGACGGGGACATTCTCGGAGGCGAGCATTTTCTGTGCCTCGACCGCAAGCTGGACTTCGGATCCCGTGGCGATGATCACAGCCCGCGCCGCGCCGTGCGCCTCGGAGAGCACGTAGCCGCCGCGCGGGATCGCGGCGAGCTGCGCCCGATCGCGCTTCATGAAAGGCACGTTCTGGCGCGTGAAAAGTAGGCTCGTCGGACCGTCGCGGCGCTCGATCGCAGCGATCCATGCCGCCAGCGTTTCCGCGGTGTCACAGGGCCGCCAGACGTCCATTTGCGGAATGAGACGCAGCGTTGCGGCGTGCTCGACCGGCTGGTGCGTCGGGCCGTCTTCGCCGAGCCCGATCGAATCGTGGGTGAACACGAAGACCGAGCGCTGCTTCATGAGCGCCGCCATGCGCAGCGCATTGCGCGCGTAATCCGAGAACGTGAGGAACGTCGCGCAATAGGGAATCAATCCGCCGTGCAGCGCGATGCCGTTCGAGATCGCCGCCATGCCGAATTCGCGCACGCCGTAGTAAATGTAGTTGCCGCCGCCGCTGCGGCCCAACCCGCGCGAGCCCGACCAGAGCGTGAGGTTGGACGCGGCGAGATCCGCCGATCCTCCGATCAGCTCGGGCAGGACCGGGGCGATCGCTTCGATCGCGTTCTGTGAAGCCTTGCGCGTCGCGATCGTCTCGGCTTTCGCATCGACCTGCGCGACGAGACCCTCGCAGCGGCTGCGCCAGTCAGCCGGCAGCGCTCCCGCCAAACGGCGCTCGAGCTCCGCCGCGTGCGGAGGGTGCTTGGCGGCGAAAGACGCCATTTTGGCTTTCCACTCTTTTTCGAGCTTCGCGCCGCGCTCACGCGCGTCCCACCCCGCGTAAATCGATTCCGGTATTTCGAATGCCGCGTGCTTCCAACCGATGTTCTCGCGAGTCGCCGCGATTTCGTCGATGCCGAGCGGGGAACCGTGCGCAGCGCCGGTGTTGGCCTTCTTAGGCGCGCCTTTCGCGATCACGGTCTTGCAGCAGATCAGCGTCGGGCGCGCGCGCTCGGCTTTAGCGCGGTGGATCGCGGCATCGATCGCCTGCGGATCATGCCCGTCGACGCCGGGTATCACGTGCCAGCCGTACGCTTCGAAGCGCTTCGGCGTGTCGTCGGTGAACCACTGCTGCATCGAGCCTTTCTCGGAGTCGATCGAGATGCCGTTGTCGTCCCAGAATCCGATCAGCTTCGAGAGCCCGAGCGTGCCGGCGAGCGAGCACGCTTCGTGCGAAATGCCTTCCATCAGGCAGCCGTCGCCCAGGAAGACGTAGGTGCGGTGGTCGACGACGTCGTGGCCTTCGCCGTTGAACTCCGCCGCGAGCACGCGCTCGGCGATCGCCATGCCGACGGCGTTCGCGAGTCCCTGCCCCAGAGGTCCCGTCGTCGTCTCCACGCCGGGCGCATGGCCGTGTTCCGGATGGCCCGGCGTTTTGGAGTGGAGCTGGCGGAAGCGCCTGAGGTCGTCCAGGGAAAGCGCGTAGCCCGTGAGGTGCAGGAGCGCGTACAGCAGCATCGAGCCGTGACCGTTGGAAAGCACGAACCGGTCGCGGTCGGGCCAGGCGGGATTCGCCGGATTGTGGCGCAAGTGCCCGTTCCAGAGGACTTCGGCGATGTCGGCCATGCCCATCGGCATGCCAGGATGCCCGGAATTGGCCTGTTGCACCGCGTCCATGGCGAGCGCGCGAATGGCGTTCGCGAGTTCGAGACGTGAGCTCATTTGAAAGTGCGGAAGGGGGAACGCGGAAAGGCGTAATTATACCGTTTACCGCTACCGCCTACCGCTCGCGCTTTACGGCTCTTCCGGGCGGCGACTCACCCTGATTCCGAGCTGTTTGAGCTTCCGGTACAGGTGCGTGCGCTCGAGGCCCACGGTGTCCGCCACGCGGCTGATGTTCCCGCCTTCCTTTCCGATGTGGTACTCGAAATAGACGCGCTCGAAAGCGTCGCGCGCATCGCGCAGCGGAAGGTCGAACGGCAGGTCCTGCGCGAGCTGGCGCGCGTTCACCGGCTGCGGAAGCGTGCGCTCGACGTCCTCGAGGTTGATCTGATCGCCGAGCGCGGTCTGCGCCAGCGTCTGCACCGTGGTCTGGAGCTGGAGCAGGTTCCCGGGCCATTCGTAGTTGCGCAGCGCGTTCAGCGCTGCGGTCGAGAATTCGCGCGGCGGCACTTCCTTCGCCTCTATCATCTGCGAAAGGACGAGATTCGCGATGTCGGGGACGTCTTCGCGGTGCTCGCGCAGGCTGGGCACCCGGATGGCCGTCGCGGAAAGCGCTGCGTACAGCCTCGCATCGAAGCTGCCCAATGCGACGAGCTCGGCGAGCTGGCGCGTCGATCCGCCGATCACCCGCGCGTTGTAACGATCGAGCTTCGACAAGAGCAGGAGCAGCCCTTTCTGCTCGATGCGATTCAGGTCGGCGACTTCGTGCAGAAAAAGCGTGCCTTCGCGCGCCTGATTCAGGAGCTCGAGCGGCGCTTCGGCGAGCAGCCCCGTCGAGTCGGGCGCGACCCATGGCGTGTTGCGCATGTGCAGAAAGCGCGCGCAGAGCTCCACGCCGCAGCCGGGCTCGGCGACGAGCAGCACGGGCGTGCGCAGGTTCGCCACGCGCTCGAGCCTCGCTTTGAGCTCGGCGACGAGCGGCGCGCGTCCCAGCGCGGCGAGCGAAAGGCTCGCCTGCGGCTGCTCTCCCCCGTGCTTCAGCGCCCGGCCCACCGTCCCCAGCAGCTTCTGCAGCGCGATCGGTTTCTCGAGAAAATCGTAGGCGCCGATTCGCGTCGCCTGGACGGCGGTGTCGATGGTGCCGTGCCCGGACATCATGACCACGGGCATCGTCAGGAGCCCCGCGCTCGCCCACTCCTTGAGGAGCGTGATGCCGTCGGTGTCGGGCATCCAGATGTCGAGGAGGACGAGATCGGGCCGCGTGCGCGTGCGAAACGCGCGCGCTTCGCTGGCGTTCTCCGCGAGGTGCACCTGATAGCCCTCTTCGGAGAGGATCTCCGACAGCAGCTCCCTTATGCCGATTTCGTCGTCGACTACCAGGATCTGTTGCATATGGCCAGTCTACCTCCTATCACGCCGCAGACTTGCGCGCCGCGCGGTACGCGGCCGCGGTCGGCAGCGTGATCGTCACGGTTGCGCCGCGCGGCGCTGCATTGGCGATCGAGACTTCGCCGCCGTGCTCTTCGACGATTTTCTTGACGATGACGAGCCCCAGCCCCGTGCCCTTGGGCTTGGTGGTGACGTAAGGCTCGAACACGCGCTTCATCAGGTTCTCCGGAAAGCCCGATCCGTTGTCCGTGATGCTGAAGCGCACCGCCTCGCCGCGTCGATCGCTTTCGACGACGATACGCGGCTCCTTCGTATCCGCAAGCGCATCCTGCGCGTTCTGAAGCAGGTTGTGAACGACCTGCCGCAACTGGACCGCGTCGCCGATCACAGTCGGCAGCGAATCTGCGAGTCTCACGTCCATGCTCGAGCCCAGCGATTCGTACAGCGTGAGCACTTCGCGCACGAGCGCGTTCAGATCGAGCTCCTGCAGCGAAGGCTCGGGCTTGCGCGCGTACTGGCTGAACGCGTCGACCATGCGCTTCAGCGCGGCGACCTGGTTCACGATCGTGCGAGTGGAGCGCGTGAGCATGTCGGCGTCGGCTTGCGCGAGCTTGGGCGCGAGCTTCAACTCCACGCGCTCGGCGGAAAGCTGGATGGGCGTGAGCGGATTCCTGATCTCGTGAGCGAGCCTTCTCGCCACTTCCGCCCACGCCGCATCGCGCTGCGCCTGCAGGAGGTGCGTGACGTCGTCGAACACGACGACATAACCCGTTTCGGCGCCGGTCGGAAGCGGCGAGCCGCGCAGCAGCAGAACTTGCGTGCCGTCGCGCGCTTCGCGCTCGACCTGCTGCTCCCACTGGCCGCGCTCGAGCGCGGTGAAAGCCGTGCGTATCGCCTGCGAAAGCGGCGCGAGCGACTGATCGAGCGCATCCCACGCTCCGAGCTCGCGTCCGATGAGCGGCCCGCAATCGAGGCCGAGTATGTCGTGCGCGCTGCGGTTCGCAGAGCGCAGCCGGAGCGCATCGTCGAAAGCGAGCACGCCCGCCGAAAGATTGGCGAGCAGGCTCTCCAGGTGCGCTTTCGCGTTGGCGAGCTCCCCTTCCTTGCGCTGTCCTTCCGCGCGCGCCTCGGCGAGCTGCAGCGTCATGCTGTTGAAAGAGCGCGTGAGCATGCCGAGCTCGTCGCGGCTCGGGTCCGCGGCGCGCTGGCTGAAGTCGCCCTGCGCGACGGCGCGCGTGCCTTCCACCAGCAGGTTGAGCGGCGCCGAAAGACGGTCCGAGAGCAGGAACGACGCCGCGAGCGCCGAAAGGAGCGCGAGGAGCAGCGTCAGCGTGAGCGTGATCCCGTAAAGACGCTTCAGCCCCCGCCGCGAAAGCAGGAGCTCCTGGTACTCCTGGTAGCCGGACTGGACAATTTCGGCATCGCGCGCGAGCTCTTCGGGCACCGGCTGCATCAACTGCAGCGCGCGCAGCTCTTCGGAAAGCGTGAGCGCGTTCACCGGCGCGATCACGCGTAGATAAAGGCCGCGGTCGGTGACCGACTCGATCGAGGCGGAGGTCTGCTGCAAACGGAGCTTCCGCAGCGCGGCGGCCGGCGGCGCCTCGGGATTGATGGCCGCGCGCTCGTTGCCCGCGAAAGCGACGAGCTTTCCGCGCTGGGTGAAGAGCGCGACCTGCTCGACGCCCGCCTGCTCGCGCAGCCCGTTCAGCATGGCGGCGTGCTCCGCCGCGGGCCGCACCGAGAGCGACAGCGTCATCGCGTCGGCTTTGACGTTCAAGTCCTTCAGCATGTTGTCGAGCGCGTTGCGCCCGAGGTTCAAACCGCCTTCGAGCGCCTTGTCGATGCGCACTTCGAACCAGGACTCGATGCTCTTCGCGAGAAACTGCACCGACACACCGTAGATCAGCGTCCCCGGCAGTATTCCGACGAGAGCGAAGAGCACGACCAGGCGCAGCGTCAGCTTCGAGCCGAACACGCGCGAGCGCAGCTTCCGGCGCAGGATGTAAAGCTGATAGCCGACGAGCCCGGTGAGCGCGAGTGCGATCGCCCCGTTGAGCGAAAGGAGCAGCGGGTACTGCTCGGCGAAAAGCGTCGTGTTCGCGGCAGCGGTCGCGAGCAGGAAGAGCGTCACCGCCGCCAGCACCATGACGAGCACGAGCGCGTAGCGCAGCCAGGCGGGCGCGCGGATTGGTGCGGCTGCCATGACGGCGCGCTTCACGGCGTCATCCTTAGTCCCACGGCGCGCTTCACGGCGTCACCGTCCAGCGATACCAGTCGGAGCCGATGTTCCACTCGCGTCCGAGCAGGGCGTTCAGCTGAAAGGGCTTCGGCAGTTGCGCGGTGTCGAGCCTGAACCGGATACCCGCGAGGTAGCTGATGTCACGACGCAGCGTCCCCGGCTCGACGTCCTGGCGGCGCCGCACGCGGCTCATCACGTCGAGGGCCTCGCCGAGCGTGGCGAAGTTCTGGTGAAGATTGCCCACGCCGAGGCGATACTGCCGGGTGAGGGCATTGTAGGCGAGGCGATACTCCTGCTGCAGGTAGACTGGGCGCTCGTTGAACCAGTACCAGCGCGGGCGTATCAGCTCGAACTCCATCGAGAAGTACAGCGGCACGCCCTTGTTGAGCACTTCCTCCAGGGTCGGCGTGAGCGCGATATCGAACTGCGCCTGCAGGATGAAATGGTCCTCGGCGATGGTGACGACCGGGCGCCTTACATCGATGCCCTGCGCGTGGAGCCCGAAGCCGGCGGTCGCGAGCCACAGCGCTAGCAACGCGCCCAGCAGGTCAAACCTTCTGCAGGAGCGCGTAGAAGAAACCGTCATGGTTTTCGTCCGGAACAATCTGGCCCGCGAGCTGTTGTGCGTTGGTATGCGGCCCGGGGAGAGTCACGCGTTGCGCATCGGGGCGGCGTTCGAGGAAGCTTTCGATCTGCGCCTGGTTTTCCTCGTGGAACACCGAGCACGTCGCGTACAGCAATTTACCACCAGTCGCAATCACCTGCCAAAGCGCCTCGAGGATATCCCGCTGGCGCGCCGCGAAGGCCGCGATGTCTTCGGGTCTGCGCAGCCATTTGATGTCGGGATGACGGCGCACGACGCCCGAAGCCGAGCACGGCACGTCGGCGAGCACGTGCGAGAACGGCGCGCCGTCCCACCATGCGCCGGGATCGAGCGCGTCCCCGCACACGAGCCGCGCGTCCAGCCGAAGGCGCCCGAGGTTGTCGCGGACGCGCGCGAGTCGCGCAGCATCGTTGTCGAGCGCGAGGAGCTCGACATCGGCGCGCTCGAGGATGTGCGCGGTCTTGCCGCCCGGCGCTGCGCATGCATCGAGCACGCGCGAGCCGCTCGGTGCGTCGAGCGCGGCTGCGGCGTGCTGCGCGGCTGCGTCCTGCACCGAAACCAGGCCTTCGCTGAATCCCGGAATGCGCTCGACCGGCACCGGACGCTCGAGGCGGACCGCACTTCCACCCAGCGCGCGCGCGGACATTCCGGCGGCCTCCACGCGCGCGAGATACGCCTCGACGGTGGTCATGCGAGCGTTCACGCGCAAGGTCAAAGGCGGATGCTCGTTCGCGCCGGCGAGGATCGCATCGTAGTGCGCGGGATATTGGGCGCGCATCTTGTCGATCCACCATTGCGGATGGGAATAGCGCCCCACGTCGGTCGTATGCGCGACGGTGAGGAGAGTCTCCCGCTTGCGCAGGAAATTGCGCAGCACGGCGTTGACGAGACCTTTGGCGCCGGGCATGCCGGCCGTGACGCACGTACGCACTGCGTGATCGACGATCGCATACGGGGCGGCGCGCGTGTGGGCGAGCTGATACAGCGCGACTCGCAGGAGCTGGCGCAACCACTCGTCCTTCAGAGGACGCTCGAGAAGCGCGGAGAGCAGCGCGTCGATCTCGCCCAGGAAGCGCAGCGTGCCGTAGCAGATGTCCTGAAGCGCGCCTCGATCCTGAGCAGAAAGCGGCGGCTCCCGCGACTGGACGGCGCGCAGCTCGGTGTCGAGGCTGCGCCCTGCGAGGACGTTGCCGACGACTTCTACTGCGAGGCGCTGAATCTCGACCATTAATATCGACCGGACAGTCGCGTATCAACGCGACTGGACGCACGAATCTCCCCTCTCCCCCCGGGAGAGGGGTCGGGGGTGAGGGAATCTTGACCGGCGTTAATCATTCGCCCAGGCGCTCGCCCGCCTCGAGCGGCGTGCCCGAGAGAAAAGCGCCCGCCGACACGCGCTTTCCGCCCGCGCGCTGAAGCTCGGTGATTCCCAGCGCTCCCATAGCGCAGGCGACGACGATGCCGCGAGCGTCCGCGCGTATCACGGTCCCCGGCTCGCCGGTCGCGTCCGGAAATTCGGCGACGCGCCAGATCTTGAGCGGTGCGTCGCGCAGGGTCGTGCTCGCGCCGGGCACCGGGTCGAAAGCGCGCACCTTGCGCGCGTTCACCAGCGCGGTCTCGCGCCAGTCGATGCGCGCCTCGCGCTTGTCGATCTTCGCGGCGTAGGTCGCGCGCGTCGCATCCTGCGCCTCGGCTTTCCGCGGCTGCGCGAGCGCCTGCACGATCGATCGCGCGCCGAGCGCGGCCAGCCGGTCGTGGAGGGTGCCTGCGGTATCGGTCGGGGCGATCGGTATCGCTTCGCGCGAGAGCACCGGCCCGGTGTCCAGCCCTTCGTCCATCTGCATGATGCTGATGCCCGTTTCGCGATCGCCCGCGAGGATCGCCCGCTGTATCGGCGCCGCGCCGCGCCAGCGCGGCAGGAGCGAAGCGTGAATGTTCAGGCATCCGAGGCGCGGCAGGCGCAGCACGGCAGGCGGCAGGATGAGGCCGTATGCCGCGACCACGATCGCGTCCGGCTCGTGCGCGGCGAGGGTGTCGAGTATGCCGGGCTCCCTGAGTGTTCGCGGCTGTGCGAGTGCCAGGCCGAGGTCCTGCGCGAGGCGTTTCACCGCCGAAGGCGCCGGCTTGAGGCCGCGTCCTGCCGGCCTGTCGGGCTGCGTCATCACCAGCGCAATCTCATGGCCTGCGGCGCGCAGGGCGGCGAGGGCCGCGGCGGCGAAGTCGGGCGTGCCCGCGAAAATTATTTTCATGAGTGGGGCCGGCGGCTGCCGCAGGAGGGTGCGCCGTCGAAAGCTACATCGCCGTGCGGCTCTGCTTCAGCAGTTTCGCGGCGATGCGCTTCTGTTTCAGGCGCGAGAGATAATCGACGAAGACTTTGCCTTCCAGATGGTCGATCTCATGCTGTATACATACGGCGAGCAGCCCCTCGGCCTCGAGCGTGAAAGGTGCTCCCCGGGCGTTCAGCGCTTGCACTTTGACGCGCTCCGCGCGCGTGACCTTGTCATAGATACCGGGCACCGAAAGGCACCCTTCTTCGGTTTCAGCCTCTCCGCTCGCTTCCACGATCTCGGGATTCACGAACGCGTGCAGCTCGTCGCGAGTATCCGAAATATCGATGATCAGCACGCGCTCGTGAACGTCGACCTGTGTCGCCGCCAGGCCGATTCCGGGGGCCGCGTACATCGTCTCCGCCATGTCGTTGATTAACCGGCGAATACGGTCATCGACCCGGGCCACGGGCGAGGCGACCTTGTGCAGGCGCGGATCGGGATAGTGCAGAATGGGCAGCAAAGCCATAAAAAACTTGCCAGTCTAAGCAGCTAAATGCAGAATTTAATCCACTACGTCAGATTGCGGCCCACCCTCTCCGAGGGTGAGAGACACGTGTGGCGTAAATTGGGGTGGGCAATGAAAAAAGCAATTATATCGCTGATTTTTATGCTGTCTTTCGCGATCGTGACGATAGCCGCGACGTCGAATCCGCAATTGCGCCCCGATGTCCCCGACCGCTACACCGTGGTTCCCGGCGACACGCTCTGGGGCATCGCAACCCGCTTCCTGAGGGATCCCTGGCGCTGGCCCGAGCTGTGGAAGATGAACCGGGACCAGGTCCGCAATCCCCACCGCATCTATCCCGGGGATACCCTGGTGCTCGACCGCTCGGGGGGGCAGGTCACGATGCGTCTGGAGCAGGCGAAAGTCGGGCCGCGCGTGCGCATCGAGCCACGCGATGCCGACGCGATCCAGACGATCGCGCCTTCGGTCATCGATCCGTTTTTGTCGAAGCCCATGGTCGTGAGCGCGACCGAGCTCGACGCCGCGCCCGAGATCGTCGCCACCCAGGAGGACCGCGTGGCGCTCGGACCGGGCGCGGTCGCCTACGTGCGCGGTGTAGCCAATAGCACCGAGACGCGCTGGCAGCTCTTCCGCCGCGGCGACCCCCTCATCGATCCCGAATCCAAGGAATTGCTCGGCTACATCGCGGTCTACCTCGGCGAGGCCGAGCTGCGCCGGCGCGGCGAGCTGAGCACGGTAGAGATCACGAAGGCGGTGCAGGAAGTCTATCGCGGCGACCGGCTCGTCCAGGTACCGCGGGACAGCCCGATTTTCGCGTACGTGCCGCACGCGCCGCAAAACCCGGTGCGCGGCCGCATCATTTCGACGTACGGCGGCTTGTGGGAAACCGGGCCGCTGTCGATCGTGACGCTTTCGAAAGGAACCCGCGACGGCCTGGAAGTCGGCCACGTGCTCGCGCTCTTTCGCGACCAGCGCAGCGCGCGCTACGCGGAGCGCACCGAGCCGCTATTCGGCCGCCAGGGACCCAGCGGCGATGACAAGCGCATTCCCTATTACCCTGCCGACCTTCCCGCGCGCGGCAGCCCGCTCTTCAAGGGCCCGCCGCCGGTGCGCGAATCGGACTTCGCGCAGCTTCCCGCCGAGCGCTACGGTCTCGTCATGATCTTCCGCGCGTTCGACCGCGCCTCCTTCGGCCTCGTGATGCAGGCCTCGCGTCCGGTGGCCGTGGCCGACATCATCTCGAATCCCTAGCGCGGGCGCCCTAGTCGCGCGAGGTACCGCTAACGCCGCATCCATGGCGCTCGACCCCGACCTCGAGGCCTGGCTGCGGTTGAGCTTCGCGGCCGGCTTGAGCAACGACGCTTTCCGGCAGCTCCTCATCGCCTTCGGAGGCCCGCAGGAGATTCTCGCCGCCACGCGCGCGGAGCTCGCACCGCTGGTGCACGAGCGGGCAGCACGAGCGGTCCTCATGCCGGCCCCGCGCGAGCTGCTCGAGCGTGTCGCGGAGTGGCTGGCCGAGCCCGGCAACCACGTCGTCACGCTCGGCGACCCGGACTACCCGCAATCGCTGCTGAATGCGCCCGATCCGCCGCTACTGCTCTATGCAAAAGGCCGCCTCCAGCTCCTGAACGCGCCGGCCTTCGCGATCGTCGGCAGCCGCAACGCGACCCGGCAAGGCATCGCGCACGCGGAAAGCTTCGCGCGCGCGCTGTCGGACGCCGGGCTTACGATCGTGAGCGGCCTTGCGCTCGGGATCGACGCGGCGGCGCACCGCGGCGGCCTCGCAGGCGCATCAGCCAGCATTGCGGTCGTCGGCACCGGACTCGATATCGTCTATCCCGCCCGCAACCGCGATCTCGCCCACGAGCTCGCCCGCGGCGGTTGCATCGTCTCCGAGTTCGCGCTCGGCACTTCGCCGATTGCCACCAACTTCCCCCGGCGCAACCGGATCATCAGCGGACTCGCCTGCGGCTGTCTGGTCGTGGAAGCCGCGCTTTCAAGCGGCTCGCTCATCACCGCGCGCCTTGCGAACGAGCAGGGCAAGGACGTTTTCGCGATGCCCGGTTCGATCCATTCACCACTCACCAAAGGCTGCCATAGCCTGATCAAGCAGGGGGCGAAGCTCGCCGAGACCGCGCAGGACATCCTGGACGAGCTCAAGCTCCCCGGCCTCACACGCGCTGCGCCGGCGGACCCGCGCGAAGAAACGACCGATCGCGTCCTGGCGCAACTCGGCTACGAGCCCTGCGACTTCGACACCCTCGCCGCGCGAACCGGCATGGGCGCCGACACCCTGGCTGCGCTGCTCACGCAGTGGGAGCTCGAAGGGCTGGTCGAGGCGCTGCCGGGCGGGCGCTATCAGCGCGCGCGCTGACGCCCCCGCGCGCGCGTCACGGCGTGCGAATTGCTTTCGCTCGTGAAGAAACGCACGCCCGGCGCGGAGCCGTTTGGCCGATTGCTTGCGCTGCCAGGGGTTTGTTCTTATTATCTGCCGCTCTTTTGACCCGGCTTCCCGTCGCGCCGACGGCTATACGCGCGCGCATTCCTTCCATTTCAGGTGTCGATGGCAAAAAAACTCATCATCGCTGAAAAACCGTCCGTCGCCGGCGACATCGCTCGCGTGCTCGGCGGTTTCAAGCGCCACGACGATTACTTCGAAAGCGACGATCACGTCGTTTCGTCCGCCGTCGGCCATCTGCTCGAGCTCATTCCGCCCGACGATTACGAGGTGAAGCGCGGCAAGTGGTCTTTCGCGCACCTGCCGGTCATTCCGCCGCACTTCGATTTGAGGCCGATCGAGAAGAGCGAGCCACGACTGAAGCTGCTGACGAAGCTCCTCAAACGCAAGGACATCGACGGCGTCATCAACGCATGTGACGCGGGGCGCGAAGGCGAGCTCATTTTCCGCTACATCATGCGCCACGCGAAAGTGATGAAGCCCATACAGCGGCTGTGGCTGCAGTCGATGACACCGGCTGCGATCCGCGATGGCTTCCAGCGCCTGCGCGACGACAAAGAGCTGCTGCCGCTCGCCGATGCGGCAACGTGCCGCTCGGAATCGGACTGGCTCGTCGGCATCAACGGCACACGGGCGCTGACCGCGTTCAATTCGAAGAGCGGCGGTTTTCACAAGACGCCGGTGGGCCGCGTGCAGACGCCCACGCTCGCGATCCTGGTCGAGCGTGAAGAGAAGATAAAGCGCTTCGTGTCGCGCGATTACTGGGAAGTCCACGGCAAATTCGCGGTGGCGGCCGGCGAATACGCCGGACGCTGGTTCGACGAGAAGTTTTCGAAGGAAACGCGTGAGGAAGACAGCGATCTGCGGCCGGAGCGCATCTGGGACGAGAAGCTCGCGCTGTCCATCCGCGAGCGCTGCGACGGCAAGCCGGGCGAGATCAGCGAAGAGAGCAAGCCGACGAGCCAGGCCTCTCCGCTGCTCTTCGATCTGACGAGCCTGCAGCGCGCGGCCAACGGCCGTTTTGGTTTCTCCGCGCGGATGACACTCTCGGTCGCGCAGGCGCTCTACGAGAAGCACAAAGTGCTCACTTACCCGCGAACCGATTCGCGCGCGCTTCCCGAGGACTACCTGGACACGGTGAAAGAAGCGCTGGAATCGCTGACGGGCGGCACTGGCAGGAAAAGCGCCGAGCATCCCTACGCCGCTTATGCAACCAAGGTCCTGAAGCAGGAATGGGTGAAGCCCAACAAGCGCATATTCAACAACGCGAAGATCTCGGACCACTTCGCGATCATCCCGACCGCTCTCGCGCCCAAGCACCTGAACGAGGCCGAAACCAAGCTCTACGACCTCGTGGTGAGGCGCTTTCTATCCGTGTTCTATCCCCCGGCCGAATACCAGGTGACGACGCGCATCACGCGCGTGGCCGGCGAAGCGTTCAGAAGCGATGGCAAGGTGCTGAAGCAGGCGGGCTGGCTCGAAGTCCACGGCAAGGAAGTGCAGGAAGACGATGAGGCGAATCTCGTCCCCGTGACCGAAGGCGAAAGGGCGCTTGCCCGCGAAGTCAACGTCGTCGCGACGCAAACCCGGCCGCCGGCGCGATTCACCGAGGCGACGCTGCTGACGGCGATGGAAGGGGCGGGCAAGCTGGTCGAGGACGAGGAGCTGCGCGATGCGATGAAAGAGCGGGGGCTCGGCACGCCCGCCACGCGCGCGGTGGTGATCGAGAAGCTCATCGCCGAGGAGTACGTCATTCGCAACCAGCGCGAGCTGCAGCCGACGCCGAAAGCATTCTCGCTCTTTACCCTGCTGCGCGGCCTCGAGATCCCGGAGCTCATCTCGCCCGAGCTCACCGGCGAATGGGAATACCGGCTGAAGGAGATGGAGCACGGCAAGCTTTCGCGACCGCAATTCATGCAGGGCATCGCGGAAATGACACGGCATATCGTCGAGCGCACCAAAGCCCACGAGAGCGACACCGTGCCGGGCGATTACGTGACGTTGAAGACCCCGTGTCCCAAGTGCGGCGGCGTCGTGAAAGAGAACTACAAGAAATTCCAGTGCCAGAAATGCGATTTCGCGCTGTGGCGCATCCTCTCGGGGCGCCAGTTCGAGCCTGCGGAAATCGAGGAGCTCGTCGAAAAGCGCCAGATCGGGCCGCTGCAGGGTTTTCGCAGCCGCCTGGGCAAGCCGTTCGCGGCGATCATCAAGCTCACGCCCGAATACAAAGTCGAGTTCGATTTCGGGCAACAGCAAGGCGAGGGGGGCGGCGAGCCGGTGGATTTCTCGGGCCAGGAGCCGCTGGGACCCTGTCCCAAGTGCGGCCGGAACATTTACGCGCACGGCATGGCTTACGTTTGCGAAGGCGCGCTCGCCAGCCCGCGCGCGTGCGATTTCCGTTCGGGTCAGATCATCCTGCAGCGACCGATCGAGGCCGAGCAGATGAGGAAGCTCCTTACCGAAGGTAAAACAGACCTTCTGCACCGCTTCATCTCGAAGAAAGGCCGGCCTTTCTCGGCGTTTCTGGTGAAGGGCCCGGACGGCAAAGTCGGATTCGAGTTCGCCCCTCGCGCCGCAGCCAAGACGCCGGCCAAAACCGCCGCCAAAACCAAAGCCCCCGCTCGCGCCCGCAAAACCGCGAGCTGACCAGGGCTCTTTCTGCCCCGAGCCCGGAAAACCAAGCCTGACGATGGCTTCCGGATCAAGTCCGGAATGACGTCAACTGGAGGAGCGACGTAACGTAGGGGGCCTCCGTGCATTCCGGACCCCGTCCGGAAGGACCTCAACCGAAGGATGGGAGGTTACGGAGGGAAACCTTCGGTTTCCCTCTGTTCGTTTTTTACTGGTCGATATCAATATCGACGCGCGGCGGCCACGAGGCCGCCTAAACGTCGATATTGCGCGCCCCCAGCGCGTTCGCTTCGATGAAGTTGCGCCGTGGCTCGACCTGGTCGCCCATCA